>Ga0137388_10003032_pt1 | contig 10743 bp, 5 predicted proteins | sample 15con2h14AmetaG_FD_104644 | JGI IMG/M metagenome (GOLD analysis project Ga0137388, IMG submission 104644) | Vadose zone soil microbial communities from Angelo Coast Range Reserve, California, USA - 15con2h1.4A metaG | ecosystem: Environmental > Terrestrial > Soil > Vadose zone > Saprolite...
CCGCGTACGCGATGACAGTAAGTCACCCTGGCGCGAACTGATCAAATGGGGCGCGGATGAGACGTTCGGAGGGGTTAATGGTTTTTCACCGGACAACAAGTCGCTCTGGATTACGACCAGTCTCGACGTGAACGCGGCTCGCCTGCTTGAGATTGACATCGCCACCGGCAAACGCAAGGTCCTAACGGAAGATCCGCAGTTCGACGTCAACAACACGATCAATAATCCCAAGACGAATGCTCTGGAAGCTGTCAGTTACTCCAAGCAGCGTACGGAATATGTGTTCATCGATCCGAGTGTGAAGGCGGATTTCGAGGTTCTGAAAAAACTTCGCAATGGCGATATTGCTGGTATCTCGCAAAATCTTGACGACAACAAGTGGATTGTCGGCTTTGTTAGCGATGACGCGCCTGAGTACTGGTACGTCTACGATCGGGCGGCGAAGCAAGCCACCCTACTGTTCAGCAACCGGCCGCTCCTTGAGAAATACAAACTATCGGCGATGAAACCCATCGAGTTTACGGCCCGCGATGGCATGAAGCTGTATGGTTATCTGACCACGCCCGCGGGAGTCGAGCCGAAGAGTCTGCCGATGGTGGAGTTTGTGCATGGCGGTCCGTGGGGACGTGATGAGTGGGGGTACAACCGTTACGCGCAATGGCTCTCAAATCGCGGTTATGCGGTTTTGCAAATCAATTTCCGGGGATCGACGGGCTACGGCAAACAATATGTGAACGCCGGCGATCGCCAATGGGCCGGGACGATGCACACCGACTTACTGGATGGCAAAGACTGGGTTGTCAAACAAGGCATCGCAGATTCGGCAAAGGTCTGCATCATGGGCGGCAGTTATGGAGGTTATGCGACGCTTGCGGGAGTTACATTCTCGCCGGATGCGTTCGCCTGTGGCGTTGACATTGTCGGTCCTTCCAATCTGAATACCCTGCTCAAGACGATTCCACCGTACTGGTCGACATTATTGGCCACTTTCCACAAGCGCATGGGCGATTCGGAACAAATACTCAAGCAACAGTCGCCGCTGTTTAAGGCGGACCAGATCAAAGCGCCTTTGCTCATTGGTCAGGGCGCCAACGACCCTCGCGTAAACAAAGCGGAGAGCGATCAGATTGTGGCTGCCATGCGCAAGAACAATAAGCCGGTACAGTATTATGTGTTTCCCGACGAAGGGCACGGATTTGCGCGGCCGACCAACAACATGGCCTTCAACGCGGCCACGGAGGAATTCCTGGCGAAATACCTGGGAGGAAGATTCGAGCCTGCCACCACAGACGAGAGCAAGCTTCTAACAAGCATTAAGCAGTAATGGGGGACCTAACGCAGATGCCGGAAGGAATAACTCGTTCGACAATTATCAAGCATTCTCTGACCGTAGTGTTGGCCTTATCCGGTGTTTTGCTTCAGGCTGGCACGCAAGCCGCGCCGGATGCCAGTGCCATTACAACCGGGGCATGGGGCGGCGAACACGTTGTCCTGAAGGTCTCAGAGAAAGGCGCTGACGTAGAGTTCGATTGTGCGCACGGCCAAGTGACGCAGCCCATACCTGTTGATAAGCATGGCGATTTCGATGTCGCGGGCACTTTCACGCCTGAACACGGCGGCCCCGTGCGCCGGGATGAGAACACACCGCCCGCGTCGGCCCGCTACTCAGGACATGTCGATGGCGATACCATGAGCCTGACGGTCACTCTCGGCAAGGAAAAAGTGGGAATCTACACGCTCATTCGCGGCTCGCGCCCGAGGCTAACGAAGTGCCTCTGAGTTCCGGGCACCCTGCGACCACAGTGAAGCGCTGCCTATTTGTGCAACCCGAATCCGGAACCCTGAGCAATCCTTCCATGTTTGTGCTTGATAGTAGTTTTCCTCTTATGCTAGGGTGGGCGCCGTAGTGCTGGGTGCCAAACGAATCGCCAGCAAGATCGGCGCTCCTGGCGTCCAAGAACGAACCCACGGTGGGAAAATGTCAGAGTCGTTTTCGACGGACTCAGTCCCAGTTTCGGATCGGTTGGAAGCCTGGCTGTGTAATGCCAAACCAATTTGTGGTGATTGCCGCTTTCATTTTCCCAGGCGGCTCCCGTTTCATGGCTCGATCGAGCGTCGGACACTTTCAGGGCTGGCCTTAACGCGGTTTGCCTCTACGCCCGTTTCGTTTGCCAAATTTCCGATCGTCGCCGGGAACTCCGAAGACCGCGGCTGCATCGTTATTACGCAGCTTGAAGGAGTGCGCCAGTATTGCCAGAGCGGGGCCATGGCGGTGCTGACCCCTGGTGACACAACTTTGATCGATTCGGGCCTCCCCTGGACATCGGATTGTGCTGGGGATTGCGCCAGGCTCTATCTGCGAATACCGCGCTGGCTGGTTCACGAGCACGCACAGACCTCTTCGCTGCCGGTGTTGCCGCGAATTTCGGGGAAATCTGGACTTGGAGTGGCATTGTTTCGCCTGGCGATGTCTCTCTACGAGCAGGCGGAGGAGATGAATATGGGGGATGGCTTGGTGGCGATTGGAGCCTATCTCGACATCCTCGCTCGTTGCGTCACGCGCCCCGAGGCAGCTTCAACCAAACTGGGATGCTGCGCGCAACTCCGGCCGCGCGTCGAATACTTCATCGAGACACATTTGCAGGAACCTACTCTCTGCCCGGCCATCATCGCGGCGGCGGCCGGCATCTCCGTGCGGCACCTGCACCGGCTGTTTGCTGCCAAGAGTTGCACGGTCGCGGAGTGGATCCGTGAAAGACGGCTGGAACGCTGCCGCACAGATTTGTCAGACCCGCATTTGCGCGAGCGGAACATCACTGATATCGCTTTGGGATGGGGCTTCAGCGACTCGGCGCATTTCAGTCACTGTTTCAAGCAGGAGTTTGGCGTTTCCCCACGAGAGTTTCGCTCGCACGCCAGTTCCTGGAAACTGGCCCAGATTACTCCGACAGCTCACGGACAACCCGGCGCGAACTGACTACTTTCTAGCCGAGACACTCTCAGCAGTCGGATCGAGCAGCCTCTTTTGCCGCTGCCGCTCTCGCTCTCCCGGCACTCTAATCATCAGGCCGAGTACCGCCCAGATGGCGAGCGCGATCCATTCGTGGCGCGTGAAGTGTCCCGGAATAATCGGCACCACTTTCACAAGAACCATGAGCGAGGTAACCAGCAGTCCAAAGATAGCTGCCAGGCGCCCGCTCAAATGCGGCTTCATGCAGGAGTACGAGGCACAAGCCGCCATCCAAGCCACGGCAGAAGCAACGGCTCCGACCTCAAGGATCGGGATCAAGCCAGCCTCGCCGAGCAGCATGGCAGCGGCCGTAGCCACTCCCACTGCAATGACTGCGTGCGACGGCGTCTGATTTACCGGATGAACGTAACCCAATTTAGGCGCAAGCAGGTTGCGCCTACCCATGGCAAACAGCAATCGAGACGAGGCGATCATGTTGGCGGTAAATGCCTGCACCAGCGCGACCAAGGCCGACGCCATGATCAGCACAACAATCCAGTGCGCATGCAGCGCGCGCTCGAACGCAACCGCCGTCGGAAATTGCTGATTGCTCTTCAGGCTTTCCCAGGGCGCGACGTAGGCGACGGCGGAGATGACCACCCAGAAAAATGCCAGCCCGGTGCAGATGGTCAGCGCGATGGCAACGAAAAATCCGCCGCCTTGAAAGTCTGGGCTCGCCTCCTCCGCGTATTTGCCGACCGATTCAAAGCCCGCCAGCAGCCAGGGCACAACTTGCCATACCAGCAAAATGGAAATCAAGGGAGCATGGCTGAACAGCGGATGAAAGTTTGCCGGGCTTCCATGCCGCGCTCCCGCCAAAGCAAACAGAATGATGAGCGTGAGAAAAGTAAAGGTGGTGATTTTTCCCAGGCGCGCCCCGGCGCGTATGCCGCGATAGTTCACCCAGGTCAGCGGGATGGTGATCGCGAGCCCCAGCAGAACATGTGGAAGATAAACGGGGTAACCGCCCAGCCGGTACAGTTCATGGGTATTCAGCGACGGGAACAAATATCCCGCGATGCGTCCGGCGGCGAGCGCTTCAAAGGGGCAAGTGAGAAAGTAGCTGAGAAAAACCATCCAGCCAGTGGCGAAGCTGACGCTCGGCGGAAAGAACTGGGCGACGTAAGCTGCTTCTCCGGCCGCATCGGGGATGGCACGCACCAGGTGTCCATAAACGTATCCGATGGGCAACAACATCAATGCGCCGGCGGTGAATCCTAGGAGCGCGCCCAACGGACCGCCGCGCTGCAGGATGTCGTCCATCACTACAAGCCACGCTGTCCCCACCATCACGCCGAAGGCCAGCGCAAAGTAATCCACCAGACGCAGTTTGCGTGCGAGGGTCGTCATGAGATTGAACCGCAGCCTTGCCGGCGGGCGTCAGGGAAGAATAGCAAGACTTTCTGGTGAGGGGCGGCCGTGGCGAATGGCCGCCCGAGCCCGGTGTGAGTCGTCAGAATTCGTACCTCAAGGCGAACTGCATGACACGCGGTTGGGTCAACAAGCCGGTGTAATTGCCAAAAGTGTTCCCACTGGTTGCCGCCTGCTGCTGCAGCGAGGCAATGCAGTCACACGCTTGGGTTCCTAAGCCAGATAGAGCGTTGAAGCGGTGCTGGTTGGCGACGTTGAATACCTCCCAGCGGAACTGCAGACTATGGCCTTCGATGGGCATCCTCCAGCGTTTGTTGAGTGCCATGTCCAAGCCGGCGTATCCGTCACCGCGAATCGCGTTCCGCGAGCCTGACTGGCCGGGGAAGGGCTTTTGAAAGTCGTTGAAAGCAGCCACCGGATCGGCGAACACGCTGACGGTTCCTTTGGGATCGATGTGATGGCCGATTTTCGGTTTTGCGATCATCTGAGCGATGCCTTGCTCGTCCCAGTTCGTCGCCCAGTTGTTACCGTTATCCACGGTGAAGGGAAACCCACTGGTCCAGCGGGCCACGCCGGAAAGCTCCCAACCGCCGATCAGTGCGTCGACGAGCGGGCTGGCACCGGCAGCGAAGCGCCGGCCTTTACCAAAAGGCAACTCCGCCATCCAGTTCGCGTTGAGCTGATGCGTCGTGTCAAAGTCCGACACCGCCCGTCGCGCATTGGGAGAAAACGCATTGACCAGGCGAGTGCCGGGCGCGCCAACGTTCACACTCGAACTCCAACTGAGACGCGTTGCTGAGGAAGTGATGTCGATCGATTTGGAATACGTGTAATTGAAGTCGAACTGGAGCCCGTTGCTGAACTGCTTTCTCAGGGTAGCCTGGAGGGCGTTGTAGTTTGACTTCCCGATGGAACTCCAGGCGAACATGCTCGTCGCCTGGTTGTTCAAATAATTGCCGAACCCTCCCCCAAAGGGCTGCGTAAAGGTCCCCGGTCCAGAGGCTGCACATCCCGCGGTAGCGCAGGAGGAATAGAAATTGCCGAGGTTGTCCCCTAAACCGCCATAGAGGTCGATGTTGCCGATACCCACGACCTCGTTACCGAGATATGACAACGAGGGATCGTAGTAGAGGTCGTACACGGACTGAATCAGCCCCGCGTTTCCCGAACTACTTTGGAATCCCGAATAGCTCGTATAATTGGCGGCGCCCGCTTGCAGCGTGGGCAACATGTCATGCCAGTAAGCCGAGGTTGGCTTGCCCACGGCGTCGACCACGGCTTCAGTGACTGCGGAGGGATTGATGCAGGGGGGGTTGGGGGGGGAGGAGCATGCGGCTAGCTGTGCCCGGGCCACCTTAGCCAAGGCTGTGGCTGCCGCGTAGTAATCAATTCCGGTCTTCGGATCCACAATGTCCAGGGGTTGACGGAGGTCGCGTTGCGTGAGCAGATTTCGACCCAATCGACCCACATAGGCTACCTGAAAGGAAAACTTCTTCGGCAGCTCGCGACCAATGGAGAAATCGATAGCCCATGAGTGCGGCGTCTTGATCGACTGATCCACTCCCCAGGTAATCGCCTGGAGGCCTGCTGGAGGATTCATCGCTGGCGGCGGCGGTTGAAAGAAGACCTGGTTGTTCGGGTCCGAACAGTTATCTACCGGACCGCAGATCGGAATGGTGTGGATATCCGATATGCGCGGAACGTGAGCGGCGTCGTCGTAGTTAACCGTGCAGCAGAAGTTTTGGATGGTCGCACCGTAGCCACCAGGAGGGTTCGCGTCAAAGGTACTGAGCAGTTGCATTCCCGAGCGGTCGTACACCTTGCTGAATCCTCCGCGAATGACGGTTTTGTCACCTTCGCCAAAGAGGCTCTTCAACCAGCCCCCCGAGGGGCGGGGTGAATAGGCGAAGGACAAGCGCGGAGAGAAATCGGATTTCTCAAAGTTGTACCACCCGGGCCCGTTGTTGGCCGATCCCCCCGGGACAAAATTGAGAAGCGGGACGGGTTGGTATCCCATCCCTTGATTCATGTTCTTGACGAGCTGATTGAACTGCTGTCCAAGGTTAACATCGGGAGACGCTTGGTATCCATTGACTTCCCACGGTGGAGGGAACAGCGACCAGCGTAAACCGAAAGTTGCCGTCAGGTTCGGCTTAATGCGCCAGGAGTCCTGTCCGTAGAATTCATACCATTCCAGCCCATAATTCCGTTTCACCGGAGTTCCCGGAGGCAACACATTCAGCTGCTTGTCGTAGTTATAGTTGCCAACGATGTCCGAAACCAAGCCCATCAAGCCCAGCACCGGGTAGTCATAGGTAATGACGGAGGCGGGCTCGGCGAGTCCTACGTTCGCGGGGTCCAGCGGGCTGCCGGTGTTGGCGAAGCCGGTTGGCGACATCCAATTCGTAGCGCCTTTCCCCACGCTGAACGAATGTTCCAGGCTCACGCGAGGATCGCGCACAATGCCGATGTTGCCTCCGAACTGCATGGTGTGCTTCCCCTTTGTCCAGGAGAAATCATCGAGAAAATTGTTTACCGGAACCTGCGCGTTGTGGCTGTAGGCAAACCCCTGGTCGAGACCGTAGAAGACATTCCACTCCTGATTGGTGTTCCCTATGAAGCCGGTGCTCTGGCGCGTGAATCCCCAGGTGGCCGTGTTCACCATGGTGGGACTGAGAACCGCTGTGTATCCCAGGGCAAAACCCTTACTGTGATCAACTAAAGTCTGCTCGGGAGGAGATCCAAGCAAGAACGGGGCCTGCGGGTTGGACAGATTTTGCAGGTTGCCGCGCCAGAACAACGAATGCTTGCCGTCGGCAGAGAGGTGGTAGTCGAGGCGAACGATAAAAGCGTTATTGTTTTCCTTCACCGGGGCGCGAAAACGATAGCCGGAGTAATTGAAGCCATCGCCGACTGAGGGGTCATTGGTTACAAATTGGCCAGTGCAGAAAGTCTTGTCGAAATAGCCGGCGTGGGTGGCGTTCTCGATCGCAGGATTAATCCCTACGCCGAGGGGATCGAGTTGCTGCAAATCGGAAGCTGTAACCGTAACCGGGTTGCCAGACCCGTCCAGGTAATTGATGTTGCCGGCACAGAGGGACGGCGACGGAATCGTCCGCACCGTGCTTTGCTCCTCACGGTCTCTCGTCCCTTCGTAATTGGCAAAGAAAAAGAGACGATCCTTCCGGACCGGCCCGCCCACTGAAACTCCGAAGATATTTCGTATCAGCTTGTCTGGCACATTCGGGGCGCCGGTCCTAGCTTCCGCGCCCTTGACAAACCAGTCGTTGGCGCTGGTGATGGTGTTGCGGTGGTATTCGTAGAGAGAGCCATGGAAACTGTTTGTCCCGCTCTTGGTGATCAGCGCAACCTGTGCTCCTGATCCGGTCCCCTGGTCGGCGTTATAGTTCGCAGTGGTGACCCTGAATTCCTGCACGGAATCGAGTGTCGTCGGCAGAACGGAAGTGAATGCGTAACCGGCGACCTGGTCATTCACATCGACGCCATCGAGTGTGATATTGCTCTGGTCACTGCGCGCGCCGTTGACCGATCCGCTGCGCGTGTCCTGGTCTTTGTCGATATCTTTGCGGTTGCCCGTGTAGGCCACGCCAGCCTGCAGGCTCAGTAACTCCGCAACGTTGCGGCCTTCGATCGGGATCTCCCGAACCTGATTCTGGTCGAAAGAGTTTCCCAAGGAGGCGTCCACCTCGTTCAATACGGGTGCTTCGCCCATGACCGTCACGTTTTCGCTGGTGCCGCCGACCTTAAGCCGGACGTTGGCCGTGGCTGGAGTGTTGACCAGAAGTTGCAGATCGGTCTGCTGGTAATGTGAAAAACCTTTCGCGGTCACGGTCAGCGTGTAAGTGCCAGGGGGAAGGGCGATGAATCGGTATTCCCCTTGCATCCCGGTTTCTATGGTGCGTTCCAGCTTCGATTCGCTGTTGGCAAGCACGACGGTAGCCCCGACGATCGCGCTTCCGCTCGGATCCGTTACCGTCCCCTGCAGAGAAGTGGACGAAGTTTGTGGAAAGACAGTTCCGTTGACAGTCAATACCACCAAGATCGACAAGAGCAGAAATCTAGCGCGGTTCATGGTCCCTCCCTGGCAGCCGACTCGCATGCCGCTACAACAATGGGCAGCAGATAAGCGCATACCACTTTTTCGCCCGCCATTGTCACACACTTCGGCATCTGTCCGAATCGGGCTGAGACAGGGTACCTCGGTCCTACGCTGGAAACTTGTCTGGGAGCGACATGACATGTTGCGGGTTGGTTCATTACCGGGAACAGGGCCCGGGCTCAAATGTCTGTGGCTGTCCGCGACCGGCGGCAATGAAAGCGCCCAAAACGAAGGCGCCGCGTAAACCCTAAACACGGGACCGGCATGAGTTCAGACCGGCGTTTTCCCGCTGTGCAAATCAGCAACATGGCGGTCAAACGCGTGTTGCAATCTGACGGTGTATTCAGCCTTTTGGGGGCGGTGATGAGATGATGCGGCCTGGAAGAGCGTCTCGGGACATAAAGTGCAGCAGCCTTCGATGGGAATGTCTCCCAGCCATTTGGTGACCCGCAGTGCAGGTTTCTTCACGGCCTTCAGTATCCCGAAGCAAGATTCTTTTTGCCTGATGCAGCTGAACGGCCACGAAAGCCGCCTGAGTGCTGAACATAAGGCGAATGGCGGAGAGGGAGGGATTCGAACCCCCGATACCCTTTCAGGTATGCCGGTTTTCAAGACCGGTGCCATCAACCACTCGGCCACCTCTCCGGCTATTACAGTTTTACTATAGACGCAATTTTAACGGAGAACGGGGGTGTCCGGCAGTGAGGTGGCCGGGCGAGGACGCCTGGCGCTCCACTGAAGCTATCGATCATTTCGTCCCGTTTGGATACACCAGTATCTTGCTCGCCTCGCCCGTTTTTAGGCGGGCCATGGCTTTGGAGAAATCTTTCATCGGGATGCGGTCGGTGATTACGGGGTGAAGATCGAGGCGTCCGCTCTTGAGCAGGGCGGTCATCTGGTACCAGGTCTGGTACATTCGACGGCCATTGATGCCCTGAATGGTGAGGCCTTTGAAGATGATGTCCTCGGAGAAGTTGAGTGGGATGGGTTTCGAGGTGAGGCCGAGGAGAGAGATGCGTCCACCGCGGCGGACGATGTCGAAGGCGGTTCGAATGGCGTCGGGATGGCCGGCCATTTCGAGGACCACATCCACGCCGAGGCCTCCAGTTTTTTCGGCGACGATAGCGCGGACGTCTTCTTGGGATGGATCGAGCACGTAGTCGGCTTTCATCCTGGTCGCGAGCTTACGCCGGTGTTCGTTGATTTCGATCGCGAAGATAGTGGTTGCGCCTACAGCTCTCGCCACTGCGATCGAGAACAGGCCGATCGGTCCGCAGCCGGTGATGGCCACAGTTTTCGCGGCGATTTCTCCGGCCAGCACAGAGTGCACCGCATTGCCTAGCGGATCAAGGATGGAAGCGTATTCCTGCGGGATGGCCGGATCGAGTTTCCAGATATTCGACTCGGGGATGACGACGTACTCGGCGAACGCTCCGTCTGAGTCAACGCCGATGATCTTTACGTTCTGGCAGATGTGGGCTTCGCCGGTGCGGCATTGCAGACACTTTCCGCAAGCCACATGCATTTCGGCGGAGACGAAATCGTCTTCCTTGACGCTGGTGACTTCATCGCCGAACGCCACCACCTCGCCGCAGAATTCGTGTCCGGGGATCAGCGGCGGATGAATGCGTCCCTGGGCCCAGCGGTCCCATTCATAGATGTGGAGATCGGTACCGCAGATGGAGGCGACTTTGACTCTGACGAGGACTTCGGAGGGTCCGTAGCTGGGAATTTTGACTTCGCGGATTTCCGCGCCCGGCGCGGCTTCCGGCTTGACCACTGCGAGCATGGTGCTGGGCATGGAAGCTCCCTTATGAGTGCGGAATTAGAAGAGCAAACTAGCTATTTTACACCGTCGAAACTGCATTTCCGTTTTTCCGCGGACTACTGCCGATGACTGGCCACCAATTTGAGATTACAGCTATGTTTTGTACGTTCCGCGACTATGTGTTTTCGGGCTCACGGCTTTGTAGTCTTCGGACTTGCCTCGAGGAATGCTTAGTGTCTGCCATTGTGAAGAGCGCAGGTGTTTGGCGAGGAAGACGATTTGTCCAATGTGTTGCGCGTAATGGGCGAGCGCGCGGTTGAGCGCCTGCATGACGGTGTGCGGTTCCTGGCGGATAGTCACGGTGCGTTGCACATCTTCGGGCTGAAGCGAATCGAGCGCGGAAAACACATGCGACCACGCCTGCTCCCACCAACGCAGGACTTCTTCTCGAGTGGTCTTCGCCGAGACTTCGAA
>Ga0137388_10003035_pt1 | contig 10740 bp, 8 predicted proteins | sample 15con2h14AmetaG_FD_104644 | JGI IMG/M metagenome (GOLD analysis project Ga0137388, IMG submission 104644) | Vadose zone soil microbial communities from Angelo Coast Range Reserve, California, USA - 15con2h1.4A metaG | ecosystem: Environmental > Terrestrial > Soil > Vadose zone > Saprolite...
CCTTTCACCGTACCCCCGAAACCACCAAGTATCTCACGGCGCTTCTGGCGCGCTTCGCCGACTACCCACTCGCCGTAGAAGTCCGCCACGCCACGTGGAACGATCCTGAGGTCTTCGCACTGCTGCGCGAACATCGCGCCACCTTCTGCAACATCGACCAGCCCATCATCGGCCGCTCGCTCGAGCCGTCCGATGAGACCACTTCACCCATCGGCTACATCCGCTTGCACGGTCGCCGCTACGACACCTGGTTCAGCGACGACCCCGAGATTCCCCCTCACGAGCGCTACAACTATCTCTACTCCGCCGAAGAGCTAACGCCCTGGACCCAGCGGATCCGCAAAGTCGCCGAGAGCACCGCCAAAACTTTCGTCATCACCAACAATCATTACCTCGGCAAAGCGGTGGTCAACGCTCTTGAGCTCATCAGCATGCTCAAGGCCACGAAGGTCCAAGTCCCCGACCCGCTCCGTCTCCGCTACCCCGAACTTGAAGCCATCGCTGCCAATCCTCCGCAGTCCCCCTTACTGTTCCCGCTAGGCAGCGGCGAATGACGAGCAGAGAATAGGTACCCCCTCCTCTCGTTTTTGTAAGTGCGGATTCTAAAGAACTTAGCACAGGAGCGTCTATGAGTGCGGATTCTAAAGGAGTTATGAGACCGTTTTTTGGCGAAAAACACGAAAACCTTGGATCTGTGGAAAATAAAGGACTTAGCTTGCGCGACGGGCAGAGCTGGAGAGCAAACTTCACAACGGAGCGTAGCACGAAGATGATATTGTGTTAAGTAATTAATTAATAAGTTATCAGTTCGAACGGATTGGAAGCCGTTAGGTACTGAAAGCGCAGCAGTTAGCTCGAATGGGCGGGACACAGAGCGCGCCGAAGGGCCAGGATTGCGCGTGTCAGGAAGGCGCGGGGAGCCGCTCGTCTGCCATCAGCGAAACAGCCAGCCAGAAATGGCTGTGCCACTTACTTCTTGAAGAGGTTCTCGAAGGCTTGGCGGGCGTCGTTAGGGCGCGGCGGGGGAGCCGCGGCAGGCGTGCTTCCCTTTTGCGCGTACGAGGTAGGCGCGGTGTCTTTCTCCACGGTGGTGCGGAATTCGTAAAACGTGCAGTTGTTCTTCGCGTCTTTGGGTGAGATGCGCTCGGGAATCGGCTGGGTGCACTCAAATTGCGCGCCGCTGTCGAAGAACCGGCACTGCTTGCAGGAGTGCAGCTCGAAGGCGCACTTGGGGCACTGCCCGTTGGGATCGAACCCGCTGGCGAGCACCGCGCCGCAATTCGAGCAGCGCGCTCGCGTCACGGTGCCGACCATGCGTGGTGTGCGCGGGCCAAACTGATCCGCGCGGGGACCTCCCGCCGGCGGTTTACGGTCGTGCGACCGCTCCTTCTTCTCCTGCTTTTCCGCATCGCGATAGCCGCGGTGGCCATACTTTCGATCCACAAACACCTCCTACATCAGTCCTGGCGGACTGCCACTACATGTCGCTGTCGACAACACGCTGACGCGCACTCCACCGTGGCTTGTATCCAATCGGATTGCTACACTCGACCGTTAGCGCATTCTTTCCAAGGCTTTAGAAACAGGATTGCCGACGTCCGAGCGGGAGATGGGACATCTATCTTTCTAGTCCTCTGGGAGTTCGAAGTCAAGGCCGGCTTTGAACAACGCTTTGAAAGAGTCTACGGCCCGGGGGTGACTGGGATTCCCTGTTTCGGCGCGATCCGAACCATGCCGGTACTCTTTATGTTTCGCGGCAACCGCTCGTTCTCGCGTGTATCTCACCACGGACTGCTGGCGCTCCCGCAAATCCTACGAAGAATTCCTGGCTCACCGAAGCAGCATACAATCATTAGACGCGGCAACCGAGGATCGGCCTCACCGCCAGCGGCACGTCGCGTCGCTGGAATCCGACGCGACCTGAATCAGTTCGGCGCCCACAGCGCGACGAGGCCGTCGGCCCGCAGTTCGGGCTGCACGAATCGATGCGGCCGGCCCTCTCTCCGCAACAGCGCCTCCGCCGCGAGATAACCGCTGCGCACCGCGCCTTCCATCGTGGCTGGCCATCCCGTATCGGTCCAATCCCCAGCGAGAAATAATCCGTCGATGGCCGTTTCCTGCTTGGGTCGCCAGCGGTCAACTCCGGGTTCGGGGGAAAACGTCGCGGCTGTCTCTTTGATGACGGTGGCCTTGATTAGGTTTGCTTCGCGCGCGGCCGGCAGCGCCTGGCGCACTTCTTTCAGGCACAGGTCAATGATCTCCTGCCGAGACTTTTGCAGCAAATTATAAGATGCGCTGACCACCAGTTGTAGGTATTGACCTTTTTGAGGATTTTGTGGGCTGCCAGGAGAGGCGCCATACAGCGCAGTCTTGTTGAAAATCCATTGCGTGGTGGTGTCCAGCAGAGTAACGAACGGTTCGCTCATGACCTCGCGATCCAACCAGAAATGGACCCCAGTGATGGGCGCCGTTTTGAGCAAGGCGAGATTGCGGAAAGCGGAATCCTTGCGCTTGATTTCGTCCGGAATCAAATCCGCGACCGCGGTGTGCGGGACGGCAAGAATGAAAGCGTCCGCGCGCTCCTCGCGCCCAGCGTCGAACTGTGCAGAGGTAATCGCGCCATTCTGGATCTGAAGCGATCGCGCGGTGGCGCGCAGATTCACTTCCCCACCCTTTTGCTCAATGGCCAATTTGCAGCCCTCATAAAGTTGCGCCAGCGGCACGATCGGGACGCCCATGCGATAGCCGCTCCGATTTGACAGAAATGCCTTCCAGAACACATCGATTCCGTAACGAGCATCCGTTTTATCCAACCCTTCATCGAGAGCGCTGACCAGCACGACGCGCCAGAAGCGCTCGATCGCGCCTTTGGTCTGGCCCCGGCGGCGCAGCCACTCGAGCATGGAGATTCCACCGAACTGGTCGACGTCCCAGGTGCGTCCGTTGGTCTGCAGAATATTCAGCATGGCCCACGCGATCGAAAGCTTGTCTCTTAGGGTGAGCGGTGCGAATTTCACAAAGGAACCGACCATGTGAAATGGCGCGGGGAGCAGGCCGGATTGCATTTCGCCGCGCCGGCCCTGGGGATCCAGGAAAAAGAGCCGGTCGAAGAATTTGATCTTGTCGCCGGCGCCCACGCGGCGGTAAAAGTCTGCGAGATTGGTGCAGCAGCCGAGCGTCACATGCTGGCAGTTGTCGACGTGCTCGCCGTCCGGCAAAACATACGAAGTTGCGCGGCCGCCGAGAAAGGGACGCTGCTCGAACAGCCGTACGCGCCAGCCGGATTCAGCCAGCGCGACGCCGGCCGCCATCCCCGCTAGCCCGCCGCCGATCACCATCACGTTTTTCAAGAATGTTCTCTTCCGTCACGCGCGCGAAACGCGCTTTGGCGATGAATACCAGTTTTTCGGCACGCGACAGGTGCACGCGTGCACTGAAAACGGCGAAATCCAAGTTTTCAATGCGGGCGAGCAGGGCGCTATAAGTATGCACGAGCAGCCACAAAGCCGTGCGGCTTTCGTCATCGATGAGTCGCAAAAGCGCCGCACCCTCTTCGTAGCATTGCCAGGCGCGGTCGGCTTCAAAGCGCAGAAGCTCGCGGACGCCCAGAGTGGCTTCGGTGCGGGCGAAGTCTTCCTTGGAAACATGGAAGCGCGCGAGATCTTCCTCGGGGACGTAGACGCGGCCGAGCGAGTAGTCGGCGCGCGCGTCGCGAATAATATTGGTCAACTGAAAGGCCAAACCGAGTTTTTCGGCGAGGTCGAGCGCGCGAGGATCGCGAAAGCCGAAGACATGCGTGCAGGTGAGGCCGACGGTGCCGGCCACGCGATAGCAATACTCACGCAGGCGGTCGAAGGTGGGATAAGAGCGAACGGTGAGGTCCATCCCCGCGCCCGAAATCAAATCATGCAGATAGCGAGTCGGAATTTTGTAACGGTGAATCGTGTCTGCAAGAGCGGGCAAGACTTCCGCCGCGCCTCTCGGCCTCGAATCAGGCAAAGGCAGGGCTGCCGTGCCGTCAAAACACTGATCCAGGCCAGTGACCGCTTCATCGAGTTCCGCACGCCAGGTAGCAAGGCCTCGCTGTTTGGCGGCGAGATCCTGGCCTTCGTCGGCGACGTCATCGACCAGGCGCATGAAGGCGTAAAGAGCGGCAAGGCCGTCGCGTCTGGCGCGCGGCAGAAGGAAAAAAGCGTAAGAGAAATTGCTATGCGCGTCGCGCACGATCCGATGGCAGTGCTGGTAGGACTGCGCCACAGAATCGGCAGCCCTATTCGACAAGCCGCTCCGGTCTTTGGAATCTTTTGATACGAGGTGCGTCACCAGCGCGCGACCCAGAAGCCGGGCTTGTTTGCCCTTGCCGATCGCAGGGCGATGATGCAGCGTGTCGTAACCGGAAGACTCAATGGCTTCTAGAACCGCGAGTCCTCCCCGACTGAACATTTCGAGATCAAGGCTGAGGCGGGCATCGACCATTTTCGCCAGGGGCAAGCCTTCCGCAAAAAGAGCGCGCGTACGAGCGATCAAATCCTTCACCAGATTGACGTAGCGCCGGTCGAAGCGGCGCTCGAGGATGTCGGATTCCTTGAGGCCGTGCGCGGCGGCGAGGTCGAGCGGAATGTAGATGCGGCCTTTCTCCAGATCGCGCGCGACGTCTTGCCAGAAGTTCGCGAGCTGCAGCGCTGTGCAGGTGGCGTCCGACAGGCGCTGCCGCTCTTCGTCACGATACCCGCAAAGATAGAGGACCAGACGGCCGACAGGGTTGGCGGAATAGACGCAGTAATCGCGGACGGCGTCCCACGTCTCGTAGCGCTTCACGGCTTGATCTTGCCGAAAGGCCCTCAGCAGATCGCGGAAAGGCTGCTTCGGAATATCTTTGGCGACGACGGTTTCGCGTAGCGCGACAAAGACCGGATGCGAGGGATTCCCCTCATAGCAGGAACTTAGTTCTTGCTCCCACCAGTCGAGCAGTTCGAGAGCGCGCGCCGCCTCGGGAATCTCGTCACCGAGATCATCAGCCCAACGGCAATACGCATAGAGATTATAAAAATGCTGGTGGAGCTCCTTCGGGAGCAGCCAAGAGACGACGTTGAAGTTTTCGTAGTGATGCGTGGCTAGCCAGCGCGTGTACTGCTGAGCGGCTTCGGGCGTGCAGCCCGACGGCGGGACGTTAGCGGCGATTTCGAGTTCGTTAGCACGCAGCATTGGCGCTTTTTACAACGCGAAAGAACCTGGCCGTCGCACAATTGGCTCGCGCCAAATCCTGAAGCAACAGTCACCGAACACGTATTAAGGGCGGACGGCGAGCTTGATTTCGCCGCTGCGCGATTTCATGCGCTCGAAGGCGCTGGGGAGATCGGCGAGGCGAATCTCTTCGGTGACGAAGTCGTGGGCCAGAATGTCGCCGCGGCGGATGGCTTCCATGGCTTCGCGAATGAACCGCGGCGTGTGGTGGAAGGGCGAGATGAGCTTGATCTCCGCGTAATGAATCGCCGCGGGTTCAATCTCCACGCGTGTGCCCGAAGGCAAACCGCTGAAGAAATTGACCACGCCGCCGCGGCGCGCCATGGCCAGCGCCTGCTTCCAGGTAGCAGGATTGCCGGCCGCTTCGACGACAGAGTCGGCACCACGGTGGTCATCGGTCAAGCTCTTCACCGCCGCAACCACATCCGGAACTTGCGCCACATTGATGGTGGCAATGGCACCCATGCGCTTGGCGATTTCGAGCGGCACCACCCGCCGGGCCAGCGCGATCACGCGAACGCCCCGGCGGGACAGCATGCGCACAAATTTCAGTCCAATTGGGCCGCAGCCAATCACCACCGCGGTGTCGCCCGCGCGCACTTCCATTTCGTGAATGCCGCGCAGCACGCAAGCCAGCGGCTCGACCAGCGCCGCGCTGCCGTCATCAACGGAATGCGGCACCTCCAGCATGTTTTCCATCACGATGCGCCCGGGGATGCGCATGTACTCCGCGTACGCGCCGTTGTTGAACAGCAAATCTTCGCAAAGATTTTCCTGGGCGCGCCGGCAATGATAGCAACGCAAGCATGGCGCAGAATTCGCGGCAATCACGCGCAAGCCCAGGCGCCAGCGCGAGTCCACGCGTTTGCCAACCGCAGCGACTTCGCCGACCACCTCGTGGCCGAATACCGCGGGCGGCTGGATCATCTTGGCGTGATAGCCGCGCCGCCAGACTTTGAGGTCCGTGCCATCGGTCAGCGCCAGACGCACACGCAGCAGCACTTCGTCGGCGGCCAGCGACGGAACGTCGATCTTCTCCAGACGAAGATCTTCGCTGCCATACAGAACCGCAGCCATCATCTTCGAGGGCACTACCGGCGCTCGCACGACGGCGGTGGCTTCTTCACCGATGGTGTCGATTCGTTTCGGGGACGTTGTTCTCATTCGTGAGTGATCAAAAGCTTTAGAGACTGCGCCGTGGGCCGTGCCGCCAGTTCCAGCGCCTCTTGAATTCTATCCAACGGGAACCGGTGCGTGACAATGTCCATCACCGGCAGTTTCTTCTGTAGCACCAATCCGGCCGCTGCTTGTTGGATGTCAATCGCGGCGCTATAGCTGCCCAGGATCTCTTTCTCGTCGATGCCCACGGCCGCCGCGGGAAACTCGATTTTGGTTACCGGGTCGTTCGCTGCAAAAAGCAGAACCCGGCCCCCGGGCCTTGCCGCCGCCAGCGCCTCTACAACCAGAGCCGGATGCGCCACGGCTACGAGGACAGCATCCGCACCCCTTCCCTCGGTCTTGGCCCGTATTGCGTCTACCAGCTTACCATTGGTTGGGTCGAACGCCTCAATGGCGCCTAGCGTCAAGCTCTTGGTGCGGCGCTCCGCGATGGGATCGCTGGTGTACAGCTTCGCGCCCTCAAGGTTGCTGACCATCAGCAATTGCAGTCCGATGGGCCCGCAGCCAATCACCAGCACGCTTTCGCCTGCAGCGACACGCGCTTTCTGCACCGCTTTCGCAATCGTGTTAATCGGCTCGATAAACGTTGCTTCCTCAAAGCTCACATTGTTGGGAAGCGCAACGATGCCGCGCTCCGCTACCCACGGCATGGCTTTCACGTATTGCCCGAAGCCGCCGCCGTTCGGGGTGAAGCCGCCGGTGAGACCGGTGGTTTTGTACTGCTTACACTGGGAGAAGAGGCGCTTCTCGCAATAAAAGCACTTTCCGCAGGGTGTGTGATGGAAGCTCATCACGCGATCGCCGGGCTTCCATTTCGTGACGCCAGGGCCTATGGCGACGACCGTGCCGGCCAACTCGTGGCCGAGGATTTGCGGCGGCTCGACGTAGCGCTGAAATATTTTCTTGATATCTGTGCCGCAAATGCCGCAAGCCGCAACCTTGATCAAGACTTCCCCGTCGCGTACCTCCGGCACCGGCACTTCTTCGACGCGCACAATTCCCTTCTCCCGGTAGACTCCGGCTCGCATGGTTCTCGGTATGGGACCGAGCGTTTTGAGCGCTTCGACGACAGTGCCTGTACGGCTCAAGCCTGCACCGCCCTCCTTTGTATGGCCTCGGCCTTGTCCTGTTGAGCCAACTTCGGAATGTATTGTTCGAGAAAGTCGGCGAGGGCTTCCGCGGCTTTTCGGCTTTGCCTTCCGAGTTTAACAAGACCCTTTACGCTCTTCGGATGTAGCAGTGCCTGCCCCGCAATTCGGCCTAAACTAATATCACCCTTCCCCGTGAGAGCGAGATTAAAGTCGACCGGCAGATCCTCTTTCGAGTTATCACTGATCGCGCGTATTGCAACTGCCCTTGCCTTCCAGGCATTTACCTCCTTGATCACGTCAAAACTCTCCATGTCTACCGCATCCGCCAGGGCACTCAGCCGAGCCTTCTCGATCGACGTAACGACGATATGATCTGCCATATAGAAATTGCCAACTACCTTCGCGCCACACGCTTCCGCCGCCGACACCAACTCGTGGTCGCACTCAAGGATGTCCGCACCTGCATCCGCATGAACAATGTGGCTCCGCACTTGCCTCGCAGCAAGAATGTCACCGGCAACATGCTCGGCGCGCAATGCGCCCGCCAAGCCGCTCGAGATACAAACGTCGAAACCTTGTCCTGCTGCCAATGAGGACATTTGAAGACCTAGAACTGACGCGCTGCCCTCCCCGATTCCGGTGAGTAGAACATTTACCTCGGCTCCGGGGACTTGGATGCAAAAGACCATCACGTCATCCACGCGAACGGTCTCGAATTCGTGGCGTCTTCGCCAAGGGGCGAATTCTGCATCGACGGCGAATGTGACGAGGATTCTCATTGCAATTTAAGATGACAGGCTCTAGCTCGGCGCTACATTTTGACTACCACTCTTCGCAACTCGCTCTGCGCCCTACAAAGACGCTGCCGCATGGGCAATACGTCTGGCGCGGCGAGCCGTGACGTAGCCATTCGCTTCATACCAGCGCACAGCGCGTTCGAGAGCCGCGGCGACCGAGCCGGGGCGGAAACCAAGCTCGCGCTGGGCGCGGGAGCAATCCACGAACATTTTGTGCCGAGCGATTTTCACGCCTTCCAGCGGAATTTGTGGCTCGCGAAAGGTCAAGCGCGAGAAAATAGTATTCGCGTAGGCTGCCCCAAGGGCCAGGCCGTGGGGAATTTTCAACCTGGGCGCGGCCAGACCGGTGATTTTCGCGAGGATGTCGAGGACTTGCTTCAACGTGAGATTTTCCGCGCCGAGAAGATAGCGCTCGCCGATCTTGCCTTTTTCGGAGACGAGCAAGTGACCCGCGGCACATTCTTCCGCGCCCACGAAATTAAGACCTGTTTCGACGTAGCCCGGCATCTTGCCGTTCAGAAAATCGACAATGATTTTTCCCGTCGGAGTCGGCTTCCAGTCCCAAGGACCTACGGGGGTCGTAGGCATGGCGACGATGATCGGCGCGCCGTTCCTTGCGGCCTTCAGCACTTCCTGCTCGGCAAGCCATTTGGAGCGCTTGTAGTGCCCAACCATTTCGTCGAGCCGCGCTTCCGTCGCTTCGTTCGGCAGCTGCGGGCGGTCGACCGCGATGGTCGCCACCGTGCTGGTGTAAATGAATTGCTCGACACCGGCGTTCTCCGCCGCGGCGAGTAGATTCTTTGTCCCACCCACGTTGGACTCATAAATATCTTTGGAGCGCCTGGCCCACAAACGATAATCAGCGGCAACATGAAAGACGCGTTGGATTCCCTTCAGCGCGCGCTCCAGCGACGCCGGGTCGCGCAAATCGCCCGTTACGTATTCGAGGGACAAATCAGCAATGGCGCGATTGTGGCTGGAGGCGCGCAGCAGGACGCGCACATCTTCGCCGCGCGCAACAAGTTGGCGTGCTACGTGGCTCCCGAGGAATCCGGAGGCGCCAGTGACCAGGGTAGTCATGTAATTGGCTAAAAACCGCTGCGCAGGTGGAATTCGCCGGGGTGGAAGGTGAACGCGCAGTATTGTTGCGCTTCTTGCGCTTGGTTGCGGTAGCGCGCCAGCGCGTACAGCGGGAACGAATTCCGATACAGATGATATTTCAGGTAGAAGACGCAGGGGAATCCCGTCCCGGTAAATTCACCCTCGCTCCACGATCCATCGGCGTTTTGCTGCTCGACAAGGTACGCCGCCGCCTTCTGGATTGCAGGGTCGCTCGCATCCGCGCCGGCGAGCAAACCAATCATCCCCCAGGCAGTTTGCGAAGCGGTGCTGTCGCCCTGGCCCTTGGTCGCTGGCTCGCTATAGCTGCGCAGTGATTCGCCGAAGCTGCCATCGGCTTTCTGCACCGAACGCAACCAGCGCACCGCGCGCTGGCAATAATCCTTCGCCGTGAGCGAGACCGTCTCCAGGGCGCGCAGCACGCCGCTGGTGCCGTAAACGTAATTGACGCCCCAGCGCCCGAACCACGAGCCGTCCTCGCACTGATCTTGGAGCAAGAATTTCAACCCCTGCTGCATCACAGGATGCTCGGCCGGCCACCCACAGCGGCCCAGGCACTCGAGAACGCGGGCAGTCACGTCGGCCGTCGAAGGATCGATCATCGCGTTGTGATCCGCAAAGGGAATGTTGCACAAAAACGCTTTGTTGTTGTCGCGGTCGAATGCGCCCCAGCCGCCGTCGCGATTCTGCATGCTGAGCAGCCACTGGATGCCGCGCCGCACCGCCGCTTCCATGCGCTGCGGGTCCGGAAATTTCACTCGCTGCAGCGCCATCAGCACAAAGGCCGTGTCGTCGACATCGGGATAAAAATCATTCCGGAACTCAAACACCCAGCCCCCCGGCTCCGCGTCTTTGTTTTTCACTTGCCAATCGCCGGAGCCGAGAACCTGCTTGGACAATATCCATTCCGCGGATTTCACCAGCGCCGGATGGTCGGGCGGCAGACCGGCTTCTTCGAGCGCGACCATGGCAATACCGGTGTCCCAGACCGGAGAAACACACGGCTGCATGCGGATCGTGTCATCCTCTTCGATCTCGAAGCGCGCAAACTCTCGGATCTCGCGAGCCGTCAACGGATCGTCCGGTCCGTGGCCCAAGGCTATCAGCGCGAAAATTGAATTCATCATCGCGGGATAAATCGCGGCCAAGCCCTCGGTGCGCTCGATGTGCTCGAGCAGCCACGATTTCGCCTCGCGCAGCGCTCGCTGCCGCAGCGGCTTCCATGGGAGTTTTTCGTAGAGCTTTAACGCGCGATCTAGCGCCAGGAAGAAGTTACGCCACGAAATTATCTGCGAACTCCAGTCGAATGC
>Ga0137388_10003042_pt1 | contig 10726 bp, 8 predicted proteins | sample 15con2h14AmetaG_FD_104644 | JGI IMG/M metagenome (GOLD analysis project Ga0137388, IMG submission 104644) | Vadose zone soil microbial communities from Angelo Coast Range Reserve, California, USA - 15con2h1.4A metaG | ecosystem: Environmental > Terrestrial > Soil > Vadose zone > Saprolite...
AGCGGCGTATCGATCGATTGCTGACCACGATCTCGAGCTTGAGGAGTTCTCCGCGGATGCGCTCAGTGCCCCACAGAGGGTTGTCCCGCGACATTCGAGTAATCAGCTCCCGGACTTCTAGGCTGAGGCGTGGTCGGCCAAATCGAGTTCTCGACCTCCAGGTCCAATACAGGCGCCAACCCCTGCGATGCCAGCCGATCACCGTCTCCGGTTGCACGATCCTCAGTTGACGAGACCATCCGTCTGGCCAGAGCCACCGCATCCAGACCCAAAGGATCCGGTCCCGGTTGCGCAGGCGCGCCTTCGACTTGCGACGAAGGAGAACCTCAAGTTGGTGTCGCAGGACCAGATTCTCGAGCGCAAGGTCCCGGCTGGAACGACAGCCATCAATAAGGACGCGAAGCAGCATCCAGAGGAGGCCCAGCACCGGCGCGGGAGCATATCAGGGCAGGGCACGCCACCGTGTGCATGCTCCTGATCGACTTTTGCCGCCCTTCAGCGCCAAGATGGTCCAGACGACGATCGTCTGCAGCTGGTAGATCAACCAGACCGCCAGGGCAAACAGCAGCGTGGTCAGCAACGCCACCAGCACGAGCCGCGACAGCCTGGATGCGCTCATTGGAATGTCACGCCTCGCCGCGAGGCTTTGATCGCGGCCCTGAGTTCCTGAGCCGCGAACCAGATAGCTCGGACGAAGTTGGAAACGCTCGTTCTGGCCAGCCGATTGAGTTGCGTGTTCATCCTCATCTGAAAGGCGACGCGCCCGTGGGGGAACGGGCGCGTCATTTGGGAAGGTTCGATACCGGGACGATGAGCCGCAATGGAAAACCGTGCCCACCGCCTCCGTGAGCCAACGGCTGGCTCATCGGCCGCGGTGAGAGCTTCCGTTACGACTGCGGTTGCATGGTCGTGGCGACAGCCCGCTTGACGTTGCTTTCGACACGGTACATGCGGTAGGCAGCGTAGAGGCGAGTTGCGCCGGCGAGAATCGCGTAGATGCCGATCAGCCAGAGAATGGCCAGCGCGCCCGAACCGGGCCGAGCCGCAACGATAGCTCCGAAAACGATTGACAGACCGCCCGACGCGGCAAGCCATCCCGCGCCCTTGACTACGTCGCGAAGGTCGACGGAAGCGATGATTTCGAAAACTCCGATGATGATGGCCCAGGCCGCGATGATGTAAAGCAGCGTAAGGTCGGTGAGACCGGGGGCAAAGAACGTCACGGCGCCGAGCACGACACCGGCCAGGCCACCGAGGACGTACGGGACCCAGTCGGTGCTGCGGTGCGCGAGCAGGTTGAGACCCGACCCGAGCGCGAAGGCTCCGTAAAAAAACGCAAACGCACCGAACAGAAAGGTCAGAGCGACCAGCGTGATGCCCGGCCAGAAAAGAGTTACCCCACCGAAAACAATCGACGCCACCCCGGCGACCCCGAGATAGACAGCGCTGCGAGACATTGCTCTCTCCAACACAAAAGACCTCCTAGACCACTTCCTGGTAGTGATCGACCAAGATTTACGGCCGCCATTGACGACCTGACCACACGTTAGGCGTGGACCTGGAGAGGTCGAATCCGGGGAAGCCCTAGTTGTTTACGGGGCCGTTCGGGGCGGCACGGGCAGGTGAAGAACCCGCACCCAATCGATCCGCGAGAACACCCAGATGCCTGCGATCGACAGCAGCTCGAGAGCGAGCCACGTCGGATCATGCCAGTGGCGCGTGAGGATTCCACCCAGCCGGTCGTTGGCGCCTTTGGCCGCCAGAGCCAGCAGCGGATAGCTGACCATTCGCCCAGGCAGAAATCCCAACGCGACCGGCCACAGCTTTGCGCCGCTCAAGCCAGCGGCAATGAATAGATCGTTGGAAGGAATCGGCCCCAGAGAATAGATGAGGACGTCGAGGACCCCACGCCGGATCGCGACAAGTTATGCGGCGAGGCTCCGGGAGCGCTTCGGCCAAACGACTCGTTTTTTGCTGCGTGCGAAAGCCGCGATGACCGAGGGAGGTGGCCCCGATGACTTACGTCGAAGTAGGCGCTTACGAAGTCGGAAGGGCGCTTGCTCTCCTGATCGTTGCGCCCGACGGATCACTGTGACCAGGCTTGCGGCGGATGAGGTCGGCCACCAAACCGGTCCATCCTGTCTGGTGTCCTGCTCCAAGGCCGGCAGCGTTGTCGGCGTGGAAGTACTCGTTGAACAGGAGGTTGTCCTTCCAGGCTGGGTCGCGCTGAAGCCGGTCGACCCATCCAAAGCACGGCCGGCGGCCGTCCGGACCGGTCAGGAAGATCGAGGTCAGACGGCGGCTCAAGTCGCGGGCGATTGCGTCCAAAGGCAAGTTCCGTCCGGATCCTGTGGGGTACTCGACTACGAAGTCGTCGCCAAAGAACTGGTGGTAGCGCTCGAGTGAGCGGACGACAAGCCAGTTGAGCGGAAACCAGATCGGACCGCGCCAGTTGGAGTTTCCGCCGAACATCCCCGTGGTCGATTCGGCCGCCTCATAGTCGATCCTGGCTCGGACGCCTTCGACTTCGAGCTCATACGGATGCTCGCGGTGATACGCCGAGAGCGAGCGCAAGCCGTACGCCGACAAGAATTCGCCTTCGTCGAACAGGCGGGCGAAGATTCGTTTGAGCCGCTCTATCCCGACCACCCCGACCAGCAATCGTCGGTGTCCCGGCTCGCCGCGATAGACGCCCTGAGCCGCGAGGACATCGGGATCGTAGATGCCAGCGCGCTGGAGGAACCAAGCGGTCTGCTTGCCCAGAGTCAACGCCTGGATAATGGTGTCTTCATCGACGACCGCGGCTGCGAGCACCGGGATGATTCCGACCATGGACCGCGCTCTGATCGGCACCGCGGTCCCGTTGGTTGTCAGCAGCCGGTCGTAGAACAATCCATCGCCGTCGTCCCAGAGACCCTGCCCGTCCATCGCGCCCCGGATGGCCACGAAATGCTCGAGGAACTTGAGCGCGAGGTCAGCGGTCGCCCGTCTGCCCGAGCGTTGCAAAGTGATCGCAATCGCGCACATGGCGATGGCGTAGGCGGCCATCCATCCCGACGCATCCGATTGCTCAAGGATTCCGCCGACCGGAAGGTGTGAGCGGTCCAGCGGCCCGATGTTGTCCAGGCCGAGGAAGCCACCCTCGAAGAGATCGTTGCCGCGCGCGTCCTCGCGGTTGACCCACCACGTGAAGTTCACGAGGAGCTTGTCGAAGATACGGCTCAAGAAGTCGAAATCACGGGCCCCGTCGATGGCGAATATCTCGAGCGCCGCATAGGCGTGGACCGGTGGGTTCACATCGTTGAAGTCCCACTCGTATGCGGGCAGCGCGCCGTTGGGCGCCTGGAACCATTCGCGGCAAAGCACCGCGAGCTGGTACTTGGCAAAAGCAGGATCCACATGGGCGAGGGCCACGCAGTGAAAGGCGAGGTCCCAGGCAGCAAACCACGGGTATTCCCACTTGTCGGGCATCGACATGATGTCGAACGCATCGAAATTGCGCCAGCGTGCATTGCGCCCCGCCTTCCGCTGCTGCGGTGGAGGAGGCTGGGCAGGATCGCCATCCAGCCAGCGGCCAACGTCGTAGGCGTAGAGCTGCTTGCTCCAGAGCATCCCGGAGAACGCCTGTCGCATGACCATCGCCTCTTCTGCGGACGCCGACTCAGGTGTGAGCTCGGAGTAGAACTCGTCGGCCTCGCGGCGGCGTTGGGCGATGACCTGTTCGAACCCCGCGCCGAGAGGGCTCCGCGAATCGCGCGCTCTCGGCCGCAGGCGAAGCCTCAACTCCACGGTATTTCCCGGGCCAACCTCGACCCTGTACCAGAAGGCGGCCTTGGTGCCGATGCGATCCGGGTTTACCGTGGGCGTGCCGCGGGTGACGTGATCGTTGATCCCGTCCTTGGGCCACGATGTGGTCGATGGGGCCCCATACAGCCGATGGACGTTGGTTTCGTTCTCGCAGAACAGAAGCTCGGAATCTTCACCGCCGAGCATCTCGAGTTCGCCCAGGAAGGGGTGGTCGATCCCAATGGATCCCGGGCCGCTTGCCTGGAGGAGCGGCTTCGCGGCCCCGATGTCCCACGACCACGTATTCCGGAACCACACGGTCGGCAGGACTTGCAAGGTTGCCTTCTCGGATGCGGCGTTGGTCACGCGGATCTGCATCAGCAGGTCGAGAGGGTCCGCCTTGGCGTAGGTGACCTCGACGATCCAGTAGCGATCGTCGTCAAACACACCTGTATCGAGCAGCTCATACTCGGGCTCGCCCCGACCTGCTCGGCGGTTGCCCTCGATCAGCGCTGCGTAGGGGTATGCGGCCTGCGGATAGTGATACCGCCAGCGATTCCACGCGTGGCTCGGTATGGCGTCGAGGTACCACCAGTACTCCTTGACGTCCTCGCCATGGTTGCCCTCGTCGCCGGTCAGCCCGAAGGCACGCTCCTTGAGGATCGGGTCGCTCCCATTCCAGAGCGCCAGAGCGAGGCAGAGCCGCTGCTCGATGTCCGAAAATCCCGCCAGACCGTCCTCGCCCCATCGGTAGGCCCGGGACCGGGCGTGATCGTGAGGAAGGTAGCTCCATGCGCTACCCGATTCGCTGTAGTCCTCACGAACCGTCCCCCACTGCCGCTCACTCAGATAGGGGCCCCACATGTACCAGTCGCCCGCCTGGCGCAGCCCGTCCTCGAGCCTACCGAAACGCGCTACCCGAGCTCGCTCCGCCCCCACCTGTCCGCACTCAGAGCGAGCGCAAAAGAGCCACATTGTTCAAGGAGACCCACACTAAAGCTATCGTCGCAGTCTGCACAGCCGTGAGCGCGAATCGGAATGTGATTCGAGAGATGGTCGCTCCCTGCTCGATCCGCAACGCTGCCAGGCCCAACGCTGCAGCGGCCACGACGGCCAGGAGCAGCTTGGCACCCAACAGCAGAGCGAGCCCGCCGTATTGCAAAAGCTCAGCGCTCACGGGCATGGACTCGACCGTCCCGCGCACGCTGTCGACCGCTGTGGTCACCATGTCTATGGCCTGAGAAGCGACTAACAGGGAGGTCCAGGTCGCAGCCTGCCGGACCGCGACGAATCGTGCATCTGGCAGCTGAATGGCGTCCACGCCACGAACGCTACCCAGCGCCCTTCGGAGGTCGCGTCCAGGGAAGCCCGAGTTTTCGTCGGCCGCCGGCTCGTTTGAGGCGCACAATCATGCCGGGATGGGGGCCCCGGCGCTGGTGGGGCGCAGGACCGAGATCGCTGAGCTCGAGGCGGGCCTGGGGAGGGCTGTCGAGCACGGCGGAGCCTTCCTGATCACGGGTCCGCCCGGAATCGGCAAGACCTCTCTTCTCGACGCAGTCGCGGTCGACGCCCGAGGTCGCGGCTACAAGTTACTGACTGCGACCGGCCTCGAATGCGAAGCTCAGTTTGCCTACGCCGGATTGCACCAGCTCCTGCAACCGGTGCTGACGCTGACGGACAAGCTACCGGCTCCCCAGAAGGCCGCTTTGAGGGCCGCTCTTGGTATTGCCACGGGCACTGCGCCGGACGTGTTCCTTGTCGGTCTGGCTACTCTGAATCTGCTCGATGAAGCGGCGGCCGAGAAACCGATCGTCCTGATCGTTGACGATGTTCAGTGGCTGGACGGCCCCACGTCTGCCGTCCTTACGTTTACTGCGCGCCGGCTCGAGTCGACCAGCATTTTGCTGTTCCTTGGTCTGCGGGATCTATTCGACAGCCTGTTACTAACCGCGCACCTGCCCGAGATCAAACTCGGACCTCTCCACGACTCCGCAGCGACACAACTGCTCGATTCTGTGGCTCCCGATCTGGAGCCCCACCTTCGTCAGCGAGTCCTCGAGCAGGCGCTCGGCAACCCACTGGCCCTCGTCGAACTGCCTCACGCCCTGGCGCTGGAGACCGCTCAGCGTCGCGCGCCTTCAGGAATAGCGCCGTTGACCGAGCGCATGGAGCGAGCCTTTTCTGCCCAAGCCGCGACACTTCCCAAAGACACCCAAGCGGCTCTCCTCCTCGCGGCGCTGGACAACGATCCAACTGTGGCCGAGGTGGTGCAGGCGACCCGCATCCAAGCCGGCAGCGAACTGACCGTCGACGTTCTGGAACCGGCGCTCGATGCGGGTTTGATCACGATCGCGGACGCCAGCATTCGCTTCCGGCATCCGCTCATCAGGTCAGCACTCGACCAAGTCGCGACTCCGGGACAGCGACGGGCCGCCCACATCGCGCTCGCAAACGTCATTGATGATCCGGACCGCCGCGCATGGCATCGCGCCGCATCGGTGCTCGGCACGGACGACGCCGTTGCTATAGAGGTCGAGGCGAGTGCTGCGCGTGCTCAAGATCGTGGGGCCACGGCAATCGCGCTAAGCGCGCTGGAGCTCGCGGCGTCTCTGACCTCAGACAGCTCACCCCGAGCGCGGCGGCTTCTGGCCGCCGCGGAGTTGGCGTCACAGTTGGGTCAGCCGGCTGCCGTACGTCGTTTGCTGGACGTTGCCGCAAAGTTGGAGCTAACAGCCAATGACGTCGCGCGGATGACCTGGTTGCGCGAAATCCTCAACTACGGAGTACCCGCGGACGCAAGCGCGATCACGAACCTGGTCCGTGTCGCCAAAGAGACCGCACAGCAGGGCGATCGCAACCTTGCACTCAATCTTCTTTATGGTGCGGCACTCCGCCGCCGATGGGCTGCGCCTGGAACCGGGTCCCGGGATGTCATTGTCGAGGCGGTGGACCAGATCGCGGGTGACGAACTGGACCCGCAAGCGCTTGTGATACTTTCGCTTGCCGATCCGGTCGATGCGGGTGACCGAATTTCGCAACGTATTGCGCAGACAGCGATGATCGATGTTGCTGACGCGTCGCGAATTTATCGCCTCGGGTTAGCGGCCGGCGCCGCGGGCGATTGGGGTGAGGGACTTGACCTTTTGAAACGCGCCGCTCCCGGATTGCGCGCGCAGGGGAGGCTGGGCCTGCTCGCCCAACTCCTGACCATTTGCTCATGGGATGAGATCCACGTCGGACGATTCAACGACGCGAAAGCCGATGCCGAGGAGGGTCACCGCCTCGCGATCGAAACGGCCCAGCCGATCTGGATCGCGGGCAGTCAGATCGCGATGGCTTTGCTCGCCGGTCTTCGCGGAGAAGAGGCTGCCGCCGAACGGCTCGCTCTGGAGGCAGAAGGAGCCGTGCTTCCGCAGCGAATGACCGACCTCTTGTCCTTTCTGCAGCTCGCTCGCGGCCTCGCGGCCATGACCGCTGGACGGCATGCCGACGCTTACGGCCATTTCGCTCGAATGATCGATCCGAATGACATAGCTTTCAGCGAGACTCAGTCATACGCAGCGGCGGGATACCTCGTCGCCTCGGCGATCCAGGCCGGGCGCCGTGTCGACGCCGTGCGCCACATCCTCACATTCGAATCACTTGGCAAGAGAACGTCGGCCCCTCTCCTCCATATAGGCCTGCGTTTTGCGCGCGCCGCTCTGGCCGAGGACTCCAGCGCCGAGGGACTCTATCAGATCGCCTTGAATACCGAGCCGAAGTGGCCATTCGACCATGCGCGCCTGCAACTGTCGTATGGCAGTTGGCTTCGAAGGCAGCGCCGCATCACGGAGTCAAGACCCTACTTGCGAACAGCTCGGGATACCTTTGAGGCCCTCGGGGTGCATGCGTGGGCCGATAAGGCGCGAGCGGAGTTGCGGGCCTCGGGCGAGCGTGTTGCCGAGCCGACAAAGGCTCCCAGCCAGTCGCTGTCGCCGCAAGAGCTGCAGATCGCACACATGGCTGCTTCAGGACTTTCCAATCGCGAAATCGGCGACCGATTGTTCCTATCGCACCGGACTGTCGGTGCTCACCTCTACCGGGTGTTCCCGAAGGTCGGGATCGCATCCCGATCTGAGCTTTCAGCCGCGCTCGCAAACCTAGGGTCGGCCCTCAAGTAAGTCTCGATTCGGGTTACCGGATCCTGGCGCGCCCGGGGAGCGGGCACGCCAGTTACCCGGTGCGTTTAGCTTCTGGCCGCGACCAGGTCGTCGGCCTCGCTTCTGGCGATGGCCGCGTCGATCACCGCGTATTCCGCTGAGTCGATGGCGTAAGCCGCCCACGCGACCATGTCGGACGCGTAGTCCTCCGCGTCGTCAGCGTCGTCCTCGGCCCGCTCCGCCTTCAGCTCAGCCCGCTGCTGGTCCATCTTGGTCCGAAGCTCGGCGCGGCGCTGCTCAAAACGTGCGGTTGTATCGCCCCACCAGGAGCCGGCGTCGGCTTGGGCCTTGCCGGCCGAGGACTGGATGCTTTTCGCTTCGGTGGTCATCTTCGAGTGAAGCGCCTCGCGCTGCTCCTCGAGCTTCGTGCGGTTCTTGGCCTTCGTGGCGGCGGCGGCGTCTTCGAGGTTCTTGGTACGAGTCGCGAGATCCATCAAACGATCAGAAAGTGCCATGAGTTGCCTCCAGTTAATTACAGATTTGTAGTTGAGGTCTGTGGCCGGAGTTCACCGACCACGGTCTTGGCGGTGCTCCGGACGTACACGCGGTTCAGATCTGCCGGCGTGCCGGCACATTTCGTTTCAATGCCAGAGGCCCACCTCCCTCGAGCCGCTCCCAACAGGAAGCCGGCGAGCTATGCGCTGTCCACGAAACTCCTATCGTTCCCGCGCCGACCAGCGCGACGCAATCGAATTTCATGGCGGTCCAGAGCCTAGGCGGCATCGGACACGGATCGCCTCCGAGGAAACCCGAGTCTTTCGGTTTGGGACTCGTCCGCTCGCGCGTAGCCGGCAGTCGCAGAACTAGGGGTTCACCGGATTCGAGCGAAGTTGCCCGGCTCTCATCATCTGTTTTTGGATTCATGCGCACCGCTTGGGAGCGCTCGGTGAGCACGGCTGTGCAGGTTCGGCCGAGCTCTCGCCACCGGCAATCGCTCAGCGTGTTTGGACCATTGGTGGTGACCGCGATCGTGGTCGCCTATGTCGCGCTCTGGTTGATTGCACGCCCTCCAGGCCAGCCGACCGGCCGATACCTCGCCGAGATGGCGGGCATGCTTGCCCTGCTGCTGCTGAGCATGGCGCTCGTGCTCAGCAGCGGCCTGATGAGCGTGCTCGAGCCAGCATTCGGCGGCTTCGACCGGGTGATGGTGTGGCACCGCGGACTTGCCGTGGCCGGCGTACTGCTCATCGTGGCGCATCGGATCCTGATCGGCGAATCAACGAACAACCCGTACAAGAGCGATCTCGGCGACGCTCTTGGTGCTGTTGCGGCCATAGGGCTCGGGTTGCTGGTCTTATGGGCCTTTGCGCCCCGTTTGCGGCGACTGCAAAGGCTTCACCTGGTGGCGCGCATGGCGGCCTCGACTTATGAAAGATGGCGAATCGGTCATCGATTCACGGGTCTGTTCGTCGCCATGGCGACTGTCCACGCCGCCATTGTGGATCCAGTCCTGCATGCCTCGGCGCCGCTGCTGGCGTCGGAGCTCGCCGCCGGTGGGCTGGGAGTGGCTGCCTACCTGTACCGCGAGCTCCTCGCGCCGCGGCTGACGCCTGTCTACCAGTACACGGTTCAGGAGGCCAGCCGCCTCAACGAAAGCACGCTCGAGGTGGGTCTCAGGCCGACAGGCAAGCCAATCCGCTTTGTCGCGGGTCAGTTCATCCTCCTTGCTCTCGGAGCGCCGGAACAGTTTGCGTACCACCCCTTTACGGTGGCAAGCGCCCCAAACGAGGACGAGCTACGGGTGTCGGTGAAGGCCGTCGGCGATTACACAGGACGTCTTTACTCCGACCTTCGACCCGGCATCGGAGCGAGGGTTGTCGGACCTTTCGGCACATTCGATTACCGGTTGGGGCTGGAGCAACAGATATGGATCGCGGCCGGCATCGGCATCACACCGTTTATCAGCTGGATTCGCGCTCTGGATGGATCTTTCGACTACGACGTCGATTTCTACTACAGCGTAGCCTCGGAGACCGGCGCCGTATTTGTAGATGAGATCAAGGATGCAACGGGGAAATACCCATCGCTGAACCTGCACCTGGTGAGAACGGATCGTGATCCCCAGCTCAGCCCCCAACAGATCTACACGGAGCATTCCCTGACGCAGCGCTCCATCTATATGTGCGGGCCTCCCGGCATGATGCGGGCGTTCGAGAATGAGTTTCGCAAGCACGGCGCCCCTCTCAATCAGATCCGGTGGGAGCAGTTCGGGCTGCGATAGCCTGAGCCGGCAGGCTGCGCGTCCGGGAGAAGAGCCTGCTTCTAAACCCCCCGCGGAGCGCAAAATCAGCGGGGGATGGCAGGGCAGCCTCGACCCCACTGGGCGCTGATTGGCGTCCGGTAGACGACTGCCTCTTTCTTAACCGCCTCGCGCACGGGAGCTAGACGACCGCGGTCCCTGAGAATCCGAATCTCAATCACGCCAAACCCCGCCAGAACGGCTGCCAAGAGAATCCATTGCACGGCAGGAATGCTAGGCCCAAGTGCGTGAACCTTCGTCTCGTCAACGCCGACAGTCGACCTGACGGAACAGGTTCTGAAGTCAGGCGCGCGTCGTCAAGTTGATCCAATGACTGATGGATGTTGTGGCTGTGGGCCGCGGTGTACTCGAACCACCTTGTGGGGGTCATATATTCATGGGCGGGCAGGCTACACAGCGTAGGGTCACCTGACCGATAGGATTTCGACCGCGGATGCTCTTCGCTCTGGTGTACTCCTGGCTGAGGCTGATCCTCGATGTG
>Ga0137388_10003052_pt1 | contig 10716 bp, 10 predicted proteins | sample 15con2h14AmetaG_FD_104644 | JGI IMG/M metagenome (GOLD analysis project Ga0137388, IMG submission 104644) | Vadose zone soil microbial communities from Angelo Coast Range Reserve, California, USA - 15con2h1.4A metaG | ecosystem: Environmental > Terrestrial > Soil > Vadose zone > Saprolite...
CGAGCAACATGCTCATCGGTTTTCTTGCAAACAAGGGGTTGCCCATGCAACTCCTCCTTTGGGAGATTTCCCCGATTTACCGTTTTTTACAGGGTACGTCCAATTTGGATCTAAACATTGTAGGGGCGCAGCCTGCCGCGCCCCTACAAGAAAATTAGGTTATTCCGTCCGGGCGGCTTGCGTTGCCCGTCTTGACCACAACAGGTAAACCGGAACGCCTAGGAGCACGATCACCAGTCCCGGCCAAGCCGTCTGCGTCTTATAGAGCAGCAGCACAAACATGATCGCCAGCGCCGAGCCGATATAGAGCAACGGAACGACGGGATACCCAAACGCGCGGTACGGACGTTCGGCATCGGGCCGTTTCGCGCGCAACACAAAAATTCCCGCAATCGTAAGGACGTAGAAGATCAAGACGGAAAAAACCACGTAGTCGAGCAGGTCGCTGTAGAGATTGCCATACGTGACCATGCCAGCCGCGTCCACACGCCGCGTGCGCAGCAAGATCAAAACGGCAATCCAAATCCCCTGATACACGAGCGCGGTACCGGGAACGCCTTTCTTGTTCAACTTACCCGTCGACCGGAAGAAGAGTCCATCCTTCGCCATCGCGTACGAGACTCGCGCACCGGCAAGAATCAACCCATTGTTGCACCCAAACGTAGAAATGATGATCGCCACCGCCATGATCATGGCGCCAGGGGGTCCGAAGATGGCGTTCAAGGCCGCGCTGGCCACGCGATCATCGGGAGCGGTCTGAATCTGCACCAGCGGCAACGTGCAAAGATACGCCAGATTCGCGAGGCAATACAGTGTGATCACGATGATCGTGCCGAAAGCCATCGCGAGCGCCACGTCGCGCTTTGGGTTCTTTACCTCCGCCGCAGTGAAGCCGATATTGTTCCAAGCGTCCGCAGAAAACAGCGAACCGACCTGTGCCACTCCAAAAGCCACAAACAAGCCAAACGCGCCGCTTGCAGCAGTCATGGTCGGCACAAAGCTTCTCAGGAAATTCGCGCCAGGCTCGATGGGCTGCGCGTTGCGAATCGTCCAGAAGTGGCTGAAATTTTCGGTTACGGCCCCGGCATTTCTCCCAATAAAAATACCCAAGAAAATCAATCCAAGAAGGGACAGCGTCTTCGCACTGGTGAAGACGTTTTGGATCAACTTTCCAAGCCGCACGCCCAGCGTATTGATGAATGTCAGGAATACGATCATCAGCACACCCACCGACTGCTGAACTGAGAGGCTGATCGCATATTTCGAACCGAGGGCGATGGGGTGAACGATCCATACTCTCGGGGAAATCGACGGCAGCAAAACGCCAAGATAGCGCGCGAAACCCACGGCAACCGCTGCGATCGTCCCCGTCTGAATCACCAGGAAAAGCGTCCAGCCGTAAAGAAATCCCCATAGCGGCGAATAAGCTTCGCGCAAATATACGTATTGGCCGCCCGCGTGCGGAAACAGAGCGGCTAGCTCGCCGTAAGAAAGCGCGGCAGAGATCGTCAACAGTCCGGTGAGAATCCAGGTGAGAAGCAGGCCACCGGCAGAACCCGTTTGCCGAGAAATATCCGCAGCGACAATAAAGATGCCGGATCCAATCATCGATCCCACGACAATCATCGTGCCATCGAACAATCCAATGGCGCGCACAAAGCCCGGTTCGTTCTTCGGGTTACTTTGTGGGATGGCGTGCGTCGTGTCGGCCATTCGGAGGCGCCTCAGACGGCAGCCGTATCCTTCGCGGCTCCCAAAAGTTCGATATATTGCCGCGCCCGCTGCCCCGGATCGCGCGCGAGGAGGATATCACTGATGACTGCAACGGAATCAGCGCCCGCTTGAATGACTTCAATGGCCCGCTCGAGCCTGATCCCGCCGATGGCCACGATCGGCTTGTCCGTAAGTGCCCGAACCCTGCGAATGAATTCGATTCCAATCACTGGATCCGGGTTGGCTTTGGTGGAGGTGGAAAACACCGGTCCGACGGCAACATAATCAGCAGAGGTAGCAGCTGCGTCCCTGAACTGGTCCAAGTTGTGCGTGGACACGCCCAGCAGTTTCCCTGTCCCAATCACTGAACGCGCTGCTTCCGCTCGCAAATCCTCTTGTCCAACGTGAATGCCGCTGGCTCCCGCGGCCGACGCGACATCAGCACGGTCATTCAACACAAATATCACATCCTGCGGAGTCAACAAGGAAGAAAGCCCCTTCGAGGATTCGAATAGTTCTCGCGCCGACGCCCGCTTGTTCCGGTACTGGAGCAACCGGACACCGGCAGCGGCAAGTATTTGGGCGCACTCTGTTTCGGGAACGGTAAGCAATGCTGCGTCTAATATCACATATAGCCGCGGTAGAACAAGGCGCTTCAACTTTTATTTTCCGTTCGTTCCGAGCAATCTTTCGATGAAGTGGGTATCGAAATTCCCCGCGGCAAAATCCGGATCGGCGAGAATCCGGCGGTGCAACGGGATCGACGTCTTGATGCCTTCGATGACGAACATCTCGAGAGCCCGCTTCATGCGGCCGATCGCTTCGGTGCGGTCGCGCCCCTTGACGATCAGCTTTGCGATCATCGAATCGTAATACGGAGGAATGACGGCATCAGCATAGGCCGCCGAATCCACGCGCACGCCCGTCCCTCCTGGCGCTTGAAACGTCGTAATGCGTCCGGCAGAGGGCACAAACGTCACCGGATCCTCGGCATTGATCCGGCATTCAATGGCATGCCCGGAGTGGTGAATCTCCCCTGTGGCATCCTCCATCCGTTCCCCGGCGGCAATCCGGATCTGCGCCTTGATCAAATCCACTCCCGTAACGAGTTCCGTCACGGGATGCTCGACCTGAATGCGCGTATTCATCTCAATGAAGTACATTGAGCCGTCTTCATCCATCAGGAACTCGACGGTCCCCGCGTTGGTGTAGCCGATCTTTTCCAGTGCCTTCACCACTTTCGTTCCAAGATCCTTCCGCCGTTTCGCGTCCAACACCGGCGAAGGCGATTCCTCCACTAATTTCTGGTGCCGCCGCTGGATGCTGCATTCGCGTTCGCCGAGATGGATCACTTTCCCATGCTGGTCGCCCAGCACCTGAAACTCGATGTGGCGAGGATGCTCGAGGAATTTTTCCGCGTAAACGTCCGGCGTGCCGAAGGCTTGCTGCGCCTCGCTACGCGCTGTCTGGTAAGCGGACAGAAGTTCGTCCTGCTTACGCACCACGCGCATGCCGCGGCCACCTCCGCCCGCGGATGCTTTGAGAATGAGCGGATACCCGATGTGCGCCGCCTCTTTGGCGAGCTGCTCTTCCCCTTCAACGACGCCTTCGCTCCCCGGAATGGTGGGCAAACCGGCGGTCTTCACTTCCCGCCGCGCGCGGTCTTTTTCACCCATCATTTCGATGATTTCCGGCTTCGGCCCGATGAACGTGATTTCCGATGCTTCGCAGACCTTGGCGAAGTTGGCGTTTTCGGAGAGGAACCCGTACCCAGGATGGATGGCATCAACGTTTGTGATTTCGGCCGCGCTGATCACCTGAGGGATGTTCAGATAACTCTCGCTGCTCCGGGCCGGTCCGATGCAAACTGCCTCATCGGCAAACCGGACATGGAGCGAGTTACGGTCCGCCTCGGAATACACCGCAACCGTGGATATCCCCAATTCTTTGCAGGCGCAAATGACCCGCAGGGCGATCTCCCCGCGATTGGCAACTAGGATTTTCTGGAACATGATATGGCGTGCCGGCTACTTCTTCCGGCTCGGACGGATGCCAAAGAGAGGCTGCCCGTATTCAACCGGCTGTCCGTTTTCAACGAAGATGCGAATGACTTCGCCGGTGGCGTCGGATTCGATCTCGTTCATCAGCTTCATCGCTTCCACGATGCAAAGAGTTTTTCCCGTCTCCACGAACGTGCCTACCTTCACAAAAGCCTCCGTCCCGGGACTGGGCGACTCATAAAACGTCCCCACGATGGGGGACTTGACCAGGTGTAGATCTTCGGTGGAACGCCCCTCAGTAGGAGCCGGAACGCCGCCTGCCGATGCGTGCGGAGCTTCCATCGAACCAGGAACGATAATCTCCGGCGCGGCCATTACCCGCGGAGCGGCAACCACCACCCCGGCCGAGGTCTTGCGCAGCCGGATCCGCAAATCACCCCTCGAATATTCAAACTCTTCTAGACTGTGCTCCGTCATAAACTGAAGGAGCTGTTCAATCTGCTGAATTTCCGGACGGGCGAACGACGGACTGGACTTTGTAGGCTTTTTGCGTTTCATGCCTGCTCTAAATCTCGATGAGATCCCGCGGTGCGCGGGTCAGTACTTCCGTATGGTCGGCGTGAACGGCGACATCGTCTTCAATTCGAATCCCCCCAATGCCTGCCGAATATACGCCAGGCTCAATTGTGATTACGTTTCCCGGCTCCAGGCGCTTCTTCTGCCCTCGCGCCACCCTGGGATCCTCGTGCACTTCGAGTCCAAGCCCATGGCCCGTGCTGTGAACAAAGAGATGGTCTAGGCGATACCCGGCTAGGACTTGCCTCGCCGCCCTATCGACCTCCCCACAGGCCGCGCCGCTCTTTGCAGCCGCGATCGCAGCTGTCTGGGCCTCCAAAACAGCCTGATACCAAGTCCGAATGCGTTTTGGGGCCCGCCCCAAGTACACTGTGCGGGTAATGTCGCTGCAATAGTGGCCGAGTATAACACCCAGGTCCAGCACGACCAACTCATTTTTCCTCAGTCGTTTGGCCGTGGGGCGCGCATGCGGCAGGGCGGCTCTCTCTCCAAATGCGACTATCGTTTCAAACGCCGGTCCCGACGCGCCTTTCTTTCTCATTTGATATTCGATCTCGGCTCCCACCTCAAATTCTCGAATCCCCGGTTTTAGCAGACCGATTGCCTGTTGCACCACCTCACCCGCCAGGATGGCCGCCCGTCGCATTTGCGCGAGCTCTGCCGCATCCTTGCGCATCCGGAGGCTCTCGACCTTGCCCAGAGCCGGAATCCAGCGCACTCGCGCACCAGCCGCTTTGCGGAGGCTCTGCAGTTGTCCCACCGTAACCTGGGAGGGATCGAATCCCACCCGGTTGGAATGCGAATCCTTCAAGAATTGGCCGACCGATTCAAACAGGGAGCCTTTCTGTTGGAGGATGCGGACTCCAGACGCCTCCGATCGGCTCTGCACCATGAATCGGCCGTCCGTAATCAGGCTGGTACCCTTCCTCGACACCATCAGAGCGCCGGACTCCCCCGTGAAGCCGGTCAGGTAATACCAGTTGGCCAGACAGGTGATCAGCAGCGTATCGATTTTCGCGTCAGCAAGCATTGAGATCAGGTTGGGAAGGCGCTGCAATGGAGTCTTCATAAATGGAACGAGGAGACCACAGTCTCCCCGTTCCCGGCCTCGGTCGAAAGAGTATTCCCTGAATTACCCCGGGATAATCCGCGGAGTCAGGAAGAACATCAGTTCCTGCGATGTGGTCGTAACGCTGGTCCGCTTGAAGAGATGCCCGATCAGCGGCAAGCTGCCCACGAGCGGAACCTGCTGGATGTCCGTGCGTTGCGACGAGATAATGACGCCGCCAATTACGACGGTACCGCCATCGGCCACCGTCACCTTGGTTTCCGCCGACTGGGTGTTCAGAGCCGGAATTCCCGACACGCGGGGGATACCGTTGTCGATCTGCGTGTTCTCAACAAGCACGTCCATGAACACCGTGCCTTCGGCGGTGATTTGCGGCGTCACTTCCAGTTTCAGCACAGCGTCAATGAACTGCACCGAGATCGTGTTGTTGATCGTCGTCTGAATCGGGATCTTAGTACCCTGCTTGACTGTCGCCTTCTCGTTGTTCTGAGTAATGACCTTGGGCTTTGAAAGAAGCTTGCCGACGCCCTTAGCTTCCGCGGCAGTAATAAAAAAGTCGACCGCAAAGTTTGTCGAGCGGTGGGCAAGTAGCAAACCGCTGGTTGGTGCCCCCGCCGCAAGGTTGCTTACAAAGGGCATTACCGGCGGCGTGGAGTTCACGATGCTGACCGGAGGCGCAGGATTCGTCGTACCGAAGGTGCTCTTACCAACGTCAGAGTCGCCGCCGATTATGTTACGACCGCCTAACCCCGTACCGGAAAATGCTAGCTGCGTCCCGATATCCCGGGCGAAGGAACGCGACGCGGAAACCACGCGCGCTTCGATTTCTACTTGCTGCGACTTGCGGTCCAGCTGGCGGATCAGGTTATCAATGACCGGAATGACCGAGGGAATGTCGCGAATAATGATCTGGTTCGAACGGTCATCAAACAAGATATCGCCGCGCGAGCTCAGAAACTTCTTCAGCGTCGGCGCCATCGAAGCCGCCTTGGCATAGCTGAGCACGCGGGTGACGGTCACCGGAGCGATCGCTTCGGCTTGCGCCTTTTCCAGATCACGCTGCGTTTCGGCTTCATTCTTAAGAGTGGAGCGCGTCGCGATGCGCAGAACGTTGCCGTTTAGCTGTTTGTCGAGGCTGTTGTTCTGCATCACGATGTCGAGCGCCTGATCCCATGGCACTTCATCCAGAACGATGGTGAGGCTCCCCTTGACCGCGGGATCCAGCACCACGTTCAGTCCGCTGATTTCGTGAATCAGCCGGAAGAAGTCTTTGAGGTCCACGTCCTTCAGGTTTACGGAAATCGGCTCACCGGTATATTTTCCCGCTGCCGGAGCCGGAGCCGCTCCCGCCGGGGCCTGCGTTGCCGACGATGCCGCCATCGTCGTGGCCGCCGTGTTTGCTTGCTGCACTGCTTGCTGAGCCGCCGCTTGTTGCGTCATGGAATCCGGCCGGACAGGTTCCTTCTTTCCGCCGAACGATGCCAGTGTGACTGAGGGCTGGGTCAGTTCGCCTGGCAAGGCGAAGCGAGGAGCAGAAATCGTCCAATCCCTGGACGAGCGGCCCGCAACCAGGCGGGGCGATGCCGCGCTGTAACGGAATTCCGGACGCGTCTTCTCACTCTGCCACAAAGTCGTTGTCACGCTTGACACAGGCCCCACAGGAGTCGTTGATGGAGTCGCGAAGTAGATGACTACCGCATCGCCATCGCGTGAAATCTGGTAACGACTCGCCGTCGTGAGATCGACAACCACACGCGCCACATCCGGCCGGTATTGTCCGATGCGCACTCCGCGCACGGGAGCGGATATTCCTGGGATGACCGTCTTCTCGACCGCCACCCGCGCTCCAGCAAAATCCAGCACGAGACGATCCGGGTTTTGCATGCGGCCGGCGTGCACATCGAGACGTCCCTCGCCTTCCACGCGAACCGCCGCGCGTTGCGGCGCTTGGGTAATGGCAACGCTGGAGATGACCGCTGCGGTCGCCGTTACGCCAGCGGGCACCTGCGCGTCCACAGGGCTGCTCGCCAGCACCAGGCTTGCAAGTATCAGGTAACTATGCCAAAGGGCCGGCCAATTCGTCTTCATTGCTGTTCTCCTGGACTGGAGTAAATTCGTTTATTTACCTGGTGCTCAACGGGCTTCCCGAAGGCATCTTTTCCTTCTTCATGGAAGGAAACGCCATCCATCGAAATCTTTTCCACGCTGCCGTCATAGAGACGGTCGCCTTCACGCAGGAAGTACGTGCGCGCCTGCGGGTTTGAAACCACCGCAATCATCCCGTTCGGCGCACGCACGATACCGTCAAGCCGCAGCGTGCTGACCTGCAAACCGAGTTTGCCCGGAGGAAGAATCGCATTAGTCTTAGTCTGCCGGCCGATCAAGGATTCAAAAGGATCACGACGAGCCTGTTTCAGTTCGCTTTCCGCGGCCGCCGGTGCCGCGCCTGGAGTCGCAGGCCTTTCCACCGCTCTTACAGTCGGTCTCGCAGCCGGCTTCGTCGCCCTTCTCGCCCCAGGCTTTCCCGAAGGCTTGACTGCGGGTTTCCCGGTCGGTTTGACAGCTTGTGATGCGGGTTTGGTCGCGGCTGGTACTGCCGGCTTGGCCGATTGCTGCGCGGGCTTGCCCGCATGCCCCAGTGCGGACTTCACACTGTTGGGCGTTGACGGGTTCACCTGCGCCCGCAATCCGGGCATCGCTGCTGCGATCAAAATCGCTAGACCGAGAGTTATCGCTGAACGCATAGTTCGCTCATTCCCGCTCAGGGTTTCCCAGCCGCGCCGGCTTGAGGCTTGGCTCCGGCTGCGGGAGCTGCACCCGTATCGGCGGGCTTGGTAAAGAATGTTGTTGCCGTAAAAATTCCAGAAACAGTTGTTCCGGGACGCGTCGGATACTTCGTGCCCTTCGGCTTGTCCGGATCGTCAAATGTAAGGTCGCCCACATTGATGATTCGGGACAAACGGCCCAGCCTTCCGAAGAAATCCAGGATATTGAAGTACGGGCCGTCGGCCTGCACCTCGAACGGCATTTCGTAGTGGTACTCCTTGGGAACGATGGCCTGCGCCGTCAAACGCCGAATCTGCACGCTGGATGCGCTGGCTGCTCCCTGCAACAGCCGGATAAACTCGTCGGTCTCTTTTTCTTCCGGCACGATGGTTTTCAGCGTGTCCAGTTGCTTCGACAGCGCGTCCATCTGCTGCTTCAATTCTCCGTAGCGCTGCTTGTAGACCTGGAGTTGGGTGACTTCCTGATTGAGCTTGGTGCGCTTCTGAACGGCGCTGTCCACCTCGTCCCGCTCTCGAGCAATCGGAGAACCCGGCACATAAACGCCCACCAGAACCAGCACAACAGCAACCGCCGCAGCCACCAGGGCCTGCATGATCACGGACATGTCACGAAATGGATTGGCCATGGCGCCTCCTTATCCTTTCTTCGCCGGCGCCTTCGCAGCCGCAGCGGGAGCCGGCGCGTTGGCCGGCCGGGTCTGCACCGCGGAGGGCGGAGTGATTTCAGCTGAAATCTGGAACAGGAAGGATTGCACTGCCGTGTTCTTCTCGTCCTGTTTCGATTCCTTGATTTCGACTTTCTGGAAATAGCCGGAGCGCTTCAGCGCGGTGATAAAGTTCGCAACCGCGTTGATCGATGCGGACGAGCCTTCCAGCGAAAGCGTGTTGCCTTTGCGGACCATCTCGGTGAGCCACAAGTTTTCGGTCCGCGAGACCGTGTTGGCAACCATGTCGAGCAGTTCCTGCCCGCCGGTGCGGTCGCGTTGCAACTGCTCGATCGTCGAAACGCGCTGTTGCAAGACCACCTTTTGCTTTTCGAACGCCTCGACTTGCAGCTTGGTTTGTTCCAGATCTCTCTTTTGCTCGGTCAGTCTCTTGATTTCCGCGTTTTCTTTGTTGAGCTGATTTTGCCAGGTGTAATAGAAAAACCCGAGGACCACGGCGCCGAGAACCAGTCCCGCGCCGATGAATACCACCGGCAGCGCTGCTCCCGTATCTACCGGACGCCGTGCGGCCTTCGGTCGAATTTGTCCAAGAAGGTTTATGCGGATCATGGCTAGTCGAAGCTCCTCAGCGCCAGACCTACGGCAATGGCTAGCCGCGGCGCCATTTCGCGGATCTGCTCATCACTGTGCTTGCCGGGATCGATCAGCACCTTGCGGAACGGATTCAATTCTTCCACCGGCATGGCAAATTCTTCCCTCAGCAAGTCCACTAGGCCCGGAACTCGCGCCGTGCCGCCCGCCACTACGATTCGTTGAATATTCTCGCCGCTGGCCGTTGCCCGGAAGAAGTCAAACGTTTTTTGAATTTCCAGGGTCAGGATGTCGGAAACGCTGCGCAGAATCTGCTGCTTCTGTTCGTCGGTGACACTAGGCAGCGAATCGCCCCTCTTCAATCGCTCTGCATCTTCAAAGCTGAGGTCCAGCTCCTTCTGCAGCGCGTCGGTGTATTGGTTGCCTCCGACGCTGACGTCGCGCGTGAACAGCGGCACGCCCCCGCGCACGATATTAATGTTCATGACGCTCGCGCCGATGTTCAACAGCGCCACCGTCTGCCCCGCATCCGGCTCGTAATTGATTTCAAAGCAGTTCTGCAAACCGAAGGCATCGATATCCACCACCACTGGCGTCTTGCCCGCCTGCGCCAAGACGTTGGTATGATTCAAAATCTTGTCCTTCTTTACCGCCACCAGCAGAACGTCCATCTGCGAGTCCATCGACTCCAGTAGTTGATAGCTCAGGTTCACGTCCGCGATATCGAAAGGAATGTGCTGGCTGGCCTCGGAAGGAATCCGGTCGTAAAGTTCGTCTTCGGTCATCAACGGGAGCGGCACGCGCTTGACGATCACCGAGTGCCCCGAAACCGAAGTAGCCACGTTTTTCGTCTTCACACGCTGCGCGTCGAAAATCTTGCTGATGGCATTGGCCACCTGCGGCGCGTCCATGATGGCTCCGTCCACCACTGTGTCCGGCGCCAGCGCTTCCATTCCGAAGCTCACAAGCTCATAGCCCGCTTTCGTCGATTTCAGTTCCACGGCCTTGATCGAACTGGACCCGATGTCCAGTCCCACGAGCTGCCGGCTCTTTTTTCCTAGTCCAAACATTTCGCGGCCTCTTTCCCTGTTCCCCGCGCCAGACTACCGGCGCCTCGCGGTCGCCTGGCTCATCTTACGTTCCATCCAGCGGTCCAGGATCGTTTTACGAAGTTTCCAACGGTTGCCGAGTTTAAACGCGGGAATTTCGCCTTCAGTGATGTAACGGTACAGGGTATCCGGGGAGATGCCCAGATATTGCGACGCCTGCCGCACATTCATCACTTCACGCGATTCGCTCACGAGGAACGCCACCCC
>Ga0137388_10003053_pt1 | contig 10715 bp, 9 predicted proteins | sample 15con2h14AmetaG_FD_104644 | JGI IMG/M metagenome (GOLD analysis project Ga0137388, IMG submission 104644) | Vadose zone soil microbial communities from Angelo Coast Range Reserve, California, USA - 15con2h1.4A metaG | ecosystem: Environmental > Terrestrial > Soil > Vadose zone > Saprolite...
CCTGAGTGGTTCGACAGTATTGATGATCTCGCCTTCGCCTATCTTGACCTGCTCGAACGGCTCGACCTGCGTGACGTCCTGGTCATTGGCTCCTCGATGGGCGGCTGGATCGCGTCTGCCATGGCCTTGCGCGATACCACGCGCCTGCTGAGCGGTCTCGTTCTTGTCGATGCCGGCGGCATTCAGGTTGAGGGGCATCCCATTGCTGATGTCTCCTCCTTGACTCCTGATCAGCTCTCTGCCCTCAGCTTCCACAACCCGGCGCCCTTCCGCGTTGACCCGGCGACCGTGAGCCCTGAACAGGTCGAGGCCCGCGCAGCAAACTTCCGGGCGCTCTACGTCTATGATCAGGGGCAGGGCATGGGTGATCCCAAGCTGAGGCGGCGGCTCAGGCGGGTGAGAATCCCGGCCCTCGTGGTGTGGGGAGAGAGTGATGGCGTGGTCGACCCTGAGTATGGTCGTGCCTATGCCCAAGCGTTCCCCGACGCTCGCTTCGAACTCATCCCAGAAGCTGGTCATCTTCCGCAGATCGAGCAGCCGGAACGCCTGCTCACCCTCGTGTGGGAGTTCGCGGACAGTATCACGGCGACGCCGTAGGTCGCGGGATCGGCGGGAGAAACGCTGACGCTCTGTCCCTCTCAGGCGCGGAGCGGTTGGAAGGAGCCGATCCATTCCCAAAACCCACGCGGGCGTTGAACCCTGGCGCACGAATCAGATCCTGGGTGGAGAGGAGCTAGTGTATCAAGCGGAGAAAGGATGCGTTCTGGAGGCATGCTTCGCACGCAGGGATATGCTGGCTCGCTCTCCCTCCAGGAGAGCGTCACGAGGAAAAGGGTCCGAAACAAGGGAGTGACCCCAAGAGCGCCCATGGTGTGATGAGTATGACTTGCTTCTGCCAAGCAAGGAAAGAGAAGGAAAACTGGTATGACGACGCTGACGATTACACGTATTGCCCACTCCACGGTGCTCATCGACTTCGATGGGCACCAGGTGTTGACCGATCCCTGGTTTTCGGAGAAAGAAGGCTTTTATCACGGCGAACCATATGGGATTGCCCTGCAGGATCTGCCTCGACTCGATGGGGTCGTCGTCAGTCACGAGCACTATGACCACTATGATATGCAAGCCTTTCAGCTCTACCCGGACTCGCAGGTGCCTCTGGCGGTGATCCGTGGCACGGCGCGTCCCGCACGCGAGGTTGGCTTTACGAATGTCATCGAGATGGAGGCCTGGGAAACCACCTCCTTTGGTCCGATCACCATCACCGCCATCCCAGGCAAGCATGGCGTCCCAGAGATCACCTATATGCTGCAAGCCGGCGATTCCACGGTCTACTTTGGAGGCGATACCTTGCTGATCCCCGAGCTCGGCGAGATTCCGCACCACTTTCCGCAGATTGATGTGGCGCTCCTGGCCATCAATGGCTTACAGCTGCGCGCTCTGGGCAATCAGCAGGTCGTGATGAACCCGCAAGATGCAGCAGAGCTCTGCCGTCTCATCCATCCCCGTTACGCAGTGCCCATCCACTATACCTTTACGGGCGGGCCGATCAAGGATGCGCAGACGTTACAGTATGCCGGGACCCCCGAGGAAGTGCTCCGAGCGTTTCAGCAAGCCGTCGTCGAATGTGCTCCTGAAACAGCCGTGCGCATCCTTGCCCCTGGTGAACCTCTGCGCGTTCCAGCATAGGTCCCTGGCCTCCCATGCGAGATCAGTAATGAAGCTGATCAAATTTTGACCCTTCTTCTGTTGATGAATGGCTTTCGCAGTAGTGGGAAGATCGGTGAAATGAGGATATAGGGATAGCTCATCCACAGAATAATCAGCAAAATTTCACCAGTTTAATCTCAAAATTTACACATCTGTGACCCACCAGGATACTTTGTGTGATTTTCAACAGAACACCGTTTGGATTTACACCGGGATTGAGAGAAGAGACGCTTTGTAGTTCTGTCTCTTGTTTTCGAGCTTCAAGAGCAGTGAGGTACACCATTCTGGATAGTCCTGATCATTCGCCAGATCCATCGCCCGTACCAGCTTTGCATACATGATGAGATTCACCAGTCTCATCCATGTTGGCAAATGGGAAATCAGCTCCTCATCCAGGGAAGCGTGTTCGGAATACCCAAGGATGAACGCGCGGAATGATGGGAGGCTTCGATCGACACCGGTTTCAAAAAGATCTCTGAGGGCGAATGCGATATCTGCAACATACCAGGAAGAAGAACCGTCGTCGAAGTCGAACATCGCTAGGGTCTCGTCTTGCCACCGGAGATTATCGAGTTCAAAATCACCGTGAATGAGGCCATAGTTCGTTTCTGTCACTGGGAGCGCAGCAAGGAGCGAGGTGAGGTGATCGAATTCGGCCTGGACTCTTGGCTCATCTTTTGGCAAAGAGGTTCGAGCCAGAGTGAGGTGATCCCTCCAGGTCCCGCGTGTGGATAACCTGGGGTCTTGATACAGATGCATCAGGGCATGCAGTTTCCCGAGTGTGGCTCCCCATACCTCAAATTGAGTGGTACTCAGCTCTTCAATATCTACCTCTCGACCTTGCAGTTGCGCGAACACGACCGCATGAAAGGTGCCCAGATCCGTCTCGACCGTTTCCATACATCGCCCGTTTTTGGATCCAATGGGTGTCGTCACGGTCATTCCCTGGTTATCGAGAAAGCTGAGAAGGGCCATCTCTGCCTCAATGGCTGCGCCTTCCCGTTCGGCACTCTCGGCAAAGCGCAGAAAGTAGGGTTCACCTCCTTTGCGGAAAACGTACACGAAATTTGCGCTCGATCTGAAGAACCGTGCTGATCCCGGGTCATGCTCCCAATGCTCCAGTATGCGTTCTGCAATTCGGCTCTGCCCCTGTGTGTCCACGGTGCTATCAACCTTGAGCATCGTGCTCAATTTCATCATACATTTTATCCTTCTTTTTTCTCTGATGATGGTACAGTGACACTCTTCATCGAAATTACCTCTATTTCCGCTCAATGATACCACAATTTACAGAATGGTGATGGAAGAAACCAGATGGGGAGCGGTTTCTCCAGGCTCTGAATGGTCGATTCCTGTATTTGTCAATGATATCGGGGCTCATTTTGATCTGCTTCGCTCACGCGTCCTACGCAGAGCTTGATCCAGGCACCACACAATGTGTGTATGAGCCCTTTTTTCATTATCACCGATGCCAGTGGCCCCCAAATGTCACTAGCACCATTTTTCGTCCTGGCCCCCAAATGTGGTTCTCACAGCGGGTGACTCTGGTTCCCTTTTAGTCTAGCGTAAACACTCTATTGTTCCCAGACACCTGTTAAAAGACTGATGTGCTATAATAATAACAAAGGTGTGGTTGTGACTTGAGGTCGGCAGCCGTGGGACAAGGTTCGAATCCTTGGGTGTGGATTGGTTTCGTGGTCCTCTTTATCACGCTTGTGTTAACAAAAGTAATTAGCTTAAAAATGACAGATCAGTGTACAGTAGAGGCTGAAGAAGTTAAAAAAGCAAGGGAGGATAGAGCTATGAAACAAAAGACAGGCTTAAAAAGGCTGTTTGGAATCTCAATAGCCGAATCAATTTGGACTACTGGAACTATCTTCGCTGGTGGCGCCATCCTATCGGCCTGAGGTCATAAACACCCTTATAAGGAGGACCATCCATCACATGATGGGTGGTTTTTTATTGTAGTGAATTACGTGTATGAATTTATCTTGGGTGGTCTCTGCTACTGGCTACTTTGCGGCTCATAGCAGCTTACGTAGCACTGGGCCCAGTAAGCAATTGCGGCTCAGAAGGAGTTATGTTCACCTTAGCCAATGCAAGTTCCTCTAACTCATGAGAGACGAGCTGTTTATTGAGCAGGCCGTGCACGCGCTGGTTCCAGAATTCCTTCAGGCAGGAGTAACAGGCAGTCGCGCATGTGTCGTTCTGGAGGTGGTGTAGCGCACGCATGGCTATTTGTGGCAGATTCTCAAAAAACTTGCGGAGATAGCCTGTGCCCCCGGGCATCGTGTCATACAGCACCACTGTTTTGCGCTCACGACCATCTTCCTGAAATGTCTCTACAAACGATTCGATTTCTCTGGGGCCGATATAGAACTCCAACTGCAACCCCAACTTGAGCGCTTGTTGGAATGTTTCAACCCAGCCTTCAAAATTGTTTCGCGCCACGATCTCAGGAGGCACCTCTATTTCCACCGCATCGCCCTGCAACTGAACCTTCAGATCGACCATCTGGACATGGGGCGATTCGATATCAGAACGCGCACTACACGAATAGAGATGGTCAGCGCTGCTCGAGCGATACCCGGCACGTTCTTCATCCTCTTCCTGCACTGAGCGTTGTCGAATCCAGGAACCGCACTCCAGGCAGACAGTGAAGCTTTCTACTTTCCCTGTATGGGGATCAACCTTACCACGATTGAAGATAGTGATCTCACGTAAGTGACTATAGTGTATCTTCCAGCGCCCAAGCTGCTGATGCACCTGTACTGGCTACTTAGGATATCCGTTCTAAAACAGGGCAGTAAACACCTGTGCTGGCTACTTAGCACATCCGTTCAGGAAATTGGTATATTGCACGCGATAGAACACGCCTCCTTGCCGAAGCACGTGAGATGCGAGTACCATCAACAACGTCCATTCTGCTCGTTCTCTCTGGCCAGTTGCCTCTTTTCACGAAGGAGAGGTTCAATTCGTGAGTTGTGTGTTCACTTTGATCAAGCAACGAATCTGTTCCAGCTGTCACGCGCTCCAAGAACGTTTTTCGCGTTGGATCAAACCATCGACGACTTCCCTGGTGATCGGAACGCTTGCCGACATGACCAGAGGAAAATCCGACCTGCTTGCGGAAAACGCCCTGTTACGGCACCAACTGATCATCCTCCGTCGACAGATCAAACACCCCGTCTATCTGAAGACCGATCGGTTGCTCCTTGTGGTTCTTGCCAGGATGATTCGGACCTGGAAACAAGCGCTTTTCCTTATCCAACCAGAGACCCTTCTGCGCTGGCACCGTGAACTCTTCCGCTTGTTCTGGAAGCACAAATCGAAGACGTGCTCAAGCAAGCCTCGGCTCTCGTGCGAGACAATCACCTTGATCAAGGAGATGGCAGCAAACAACCGACTCTGGGGAGCTGAGCGCATCCGTGGGGAACTCCTTAAGCTGGATATTCGAGTGAGTAAACGGACCATTCAAAAGTGTATGCAGCAGGTTCGCGCCACTTCGAGCCCGTGGGCAGACCTGGAGAACATTCTTGCACAATCATGCAGCAGAGGTGTGGGCCTGTGATTTCTTGCAGGCGACTTCCCTCTTCTTTCGCCCACTTTTTGCGTTCTTCATTATCGAGCTGAAGTCGCGGAAAGTTATCCATGTAAATGTGACACGAACGCCCACCGATCCCTGGGTCGCGCAACAACTGCGGGAGGCGACGCCATATGGGCAAACGCCCAAATATTTGATCCGGGATAATGATCGCACATTCGGGCAGCATTTTGCACGAGTAGCAGCAACAAGTGGCATCGAAGTGCTTCGAACGCCGTACCGGACTCCACAAGCGAATGCCGTGTGTGAACGCTTTCTGGGGAGCGTAAGACGAGAATGTTTGGACCACTTCCTGATCCTCCATGATAAACAACTCGCCCAGCTTCTCAGGAGCTATGTCATGTACTTTCATCAAGCTCGACCCCACCAGGGGCTTCAGCAGAAGATACCAGACTCGTCAGCGCCTTCTGCTTCGCCACCGAACCAGGTGATCTCTCTTCCCGTGTTAGGTGGCTTACACCACGACTATCAAAGAGCAGCATAAACCTTGGCAAGTGCGTTTACAAAGGACTGATGAGCCCTTTCGGCGGAACAGAATGGTCGTGTCAAGGTGAGAGGGTGTTTTTGCGTTTCCTTCCACAGACGAAGAGAATAGGTTACCTCTCTGCTTGGTTGATGTGTAGGTGCATGTATGTTCATTGAGCATGAGCTTGCCTGTTCTTGAGTTTCCTCACACGTGCATCTTTTCGTAAAAGCAAGATGGGAGATGAGAGCCATTGTACTGGCGTAGTCCTCCGATTTTGTGAACAGATGTGCTAAGTAGCCAGCACAGGTCTGCAACGGCGTGATTCCGCCGTTGCAGACCTGTGCTGGTGGTGATGAAGCAGACCACGCATTCACTCAGAAGCGATGAGCCAGCACGCAATTACGGGGGCACAGCTCTGGCTGTGACGTTCTGGCGTGACTGGTCACCTGTCTCGATCTTGATGCACACTGCGAAAAGTGGGCTGACATCCTGGTACCGTCAGCAGAGAATGCACCCGCTCAGCAAACGGCGGGATCGCTCACGCTGCTAACTTTGCGGACAGCCAGCACCAGCCACTGAACAGTTTTGGACATCGCTTATTCCCCATTTTGGATATGCCCACCTGTTTCTTTTTTCCACCTGTTTTTTCCTGGCAATAGTTCTGAGACTACTTGAGAGGTTTGTGCTCAAACCTTTTGTCTGAATCCGAATAAACAGATGAAAAACTGCCTTTTTACCTCTTTTCCTCTCATAGGAAGCACGAGAGGCTATTCTTGCTGAACAGAGCTGTGCCGCTGCCGAGTGCATAACGCTTCTGGAAGGGATTCCCGAACATGTGCTATACTGTTCGGGAATCCTTGTTCGGGTGCAGACGGCAGTCACGGGAGGCAACGATGGCTCAGGTTTCTCCGATCATCCAGGATGGCATCCTCACCGACCTGCAGGACGAGTCTCCCGTGCAGATTGTGGTGGACTCCTCCGACTGGTATGCCTGGCTCAAGACAGCCTCGACCTTCACCTTCCGCGGTGAGGAGGGCCTCTTCACCGCGCACAAAGAGCGTGCAGGCAACCGGCGCGGGAGAGCGTACTGGCGCGCCTATCGCACATGGCAAGGCAAACTGCACCGGGCCTATCTGGGTCAGTCGGAGGAACTCACGCTCGAGCGGCTGCAATCGGTGGCAGTGGTGCTGGCGAACAAGGGAGCAGGGAATGGTTTGCTCGACGTGCCTGGCCTGGGAGCAGGAACCAGATCGTCCGCTGAGGCTTCCTCCCGAGCGAGAACGCATCGGCGGCGAGCCACAGCAGCACCTGGGCCACACGAAGCGTCCCTCCCGAAACCGTGGCTTTCCAGTTTCCCGGTGCCCCTCACGGCCTTGATCGGTCGCGAACAGGAGGTGCGGGCGATCTGTGACTTGCTCTCGCGTCCAGAGGTTCGCCTGCTCACCCTCACCGGGACCGGGGGTGTGGGCAAAACGCGCCTGGCTCTCGCGGTCGTGACCGAGCTCTCCGATGACTTTGCAGATGGTGCCTGCTTCGTCTCGCTTGCTCCCATCAGCGATCCCGACCTGGTGGTGCCCACCATCGCCCAGACACTCGACGTCAAAGAGAGTGGAGCGCGACCACTGCAGGAGCAGCTGCAAGCTTTCCTCAAGGAGAAGCAGATGCTGCTCGTGCTCGACAACTTTGAGCAGGTAGTAACCGCAGCGCCCAGGCTCTCAGACCTGCTGGCGGCCTGCCCGCACCTCAAGCTCCTGGTGACCAGCCGCCAGGTGCTGCGTCTCTCGGCTGAGCACGAGTTTGCCGTTCCGCCACTCTCGCTACCCGATCTCAAGCACCTGCCCGACCCCCTGATGCTCTCGCAGTATGAGGCGGTGGCCCTCTTCATCGCGCGTGCCCAGGCAGCGAGGCCCGAGTTCCGGATGACCCATGCCACTGCCCCAGCAGTCGCCGAGATCTGTGCCCGCCTGGATGGCTTACCGTTGGCAATTGAACTGGCCGCCGCCCGCATCAAACTCTTGCCTCCGCAGGCACTCCTCGCCCGCTTGGGCCATCGGTTGGCAGTCTTGACAGGCGGTGTACGCGACGCGCCAGCGCGGCAGCAAACGCTGCGCAACACCATTGCCTGGAGCTATGACCTGCTGACCACCGAAGAACAACGCCTCTTCCGGCGGCTCTCGGTCTTCGTGGGTGGTTGCACCTTGGAGGCGGTCGAGGCGGTGTGTGCAGCCCTGGACGGTGCCAAGTCAGGGGGATCGATTCTCGATGGCACAGGCTCGCTGGTCGACAAGAGCCTGGTGCAGCAGATCGAGCAGGAAGGGCAGGAACCGCGCCTGCTGCTGTTGGAAACCATCCGGGAGTATGGACTGGAGGCACTAGCAGCAAGCGGGGAAATGGAGCTGACCCGCCGTGTTCATGCCCAATACTATCTGGCGGTAGTAGAGGAGGCAGAGCCTGAACTTGAAGGTCCCCAGCAAGCTATGTGGTTTGATCGGCTGGAGCGGGACCTTGATAACCTGCGTGCGGCCCTGAACGGCTTGCTCGAGCCAGGAGAAGCCAGGGAGAGTATCGAGATGGCCTTACGCTTGGCTACAGCTCTGTATTTGTTCTGGATAATACGAGCTCATATACGTGAAGGGTGGACCTTCCTGGAGCGCGCACTGGAGAGATCAGAGGGGATAGCAGGATCGGTGCGTGCGAAGGCATTCGCGGTTGCTGGGCACCTGGCTGGGTGGCTGAACGACCGTGATCGTGGCGAGGCGCTGTGCCAGCAGAGCCTGGCGCTGTTCCGCGAGGTGGGAGACACAGCAGGATTTGGCAATGCTGTCTTCTATCTCGGGATGATAGCATTCAACAGTGGCGACCTGGCAGCAGCACGCTCACGATATGAAGAAAGCCTGGTACCTCTCAAAGAGGTGGGAAACAAGAATGGCATAGCCTTCTCACTCCTGCTATTATCAATGTTGGACATCTTTCAAGGCGAATACACCAAGGGACGCTCAAATGCTGAGGCGAGCCTGCTTCTCTTCAGAGAGCTAGGCAACAAGTGGGGCATCGCTGTATCGCTTCAGGGAATGGCAGAGGGGTTCTTGTACGAAGGGGATGCAGACAAGGCCCATCCCCTGCTTGAGGAGAGTCTCGCGCTCAACAAGGAAACAGGCGACAAGGGGAATGAAGGGCTTGTGCTCGGTGCCTTAGGACAGGTCGCCTTCCTTCGGGGGGATATGGCTTTGGCACGCTCGCTCCTGGAGGAGGGGGTGACGTACTTCCCAGATGAGGACAACGTGGATACGCAGGGTGACAAAGCCTGGACGCTCGCTCGATTGGCACAGGTGGTTGCCTGCGAGGGTGACGATGCGAGAGCACGTACGCTCTACGAGCAGTACCTGGCAAACGTGAAGCAAGTGGACTTCAAGATCTACACGCCCTTCCACCTTGAAGGCCTGGCAGGAGTTGTTTCAGTACAGGGAGAACTCCCGTGGGCGGCACGTCTTTGGGGGGCAGCTGAAGCCCTGCGCGAAACCCAGGGTACCCCCCTGCCACCTGTCCAACGTGCCGAGTATGAGCGCTCCATTGCTATCACCCGTACCCAACTGGGAGAGCAAGCCTTTGCCGCTGCGTGGGCCGAAGGGCGCACCATGACGCTAGAGCAAGTCCTGGCTGCACAAGGACCCGTGACGATGTCGACCACAGCTCCAGCAGGACCATCCTCCATCCCACACGCTGCGCAAGCCCCGACCTATCCAGCTGGCTTGACCGCCCGCGAAGTCGAAGTACTGCGCCTGGTGGCCCAGGGGCTCTCCGACGCCCAGGTGGCAGAACAGCTTGTCATCAGTTCCCGCACGGTCAACTGGCACCTGACTTCGATCTACAGCAAGCTCGGGGTCTCCTCTCGAGCCGCCGCCACTCGCTACGCCCTAGAGCATCAGGTGGTCTAACACCCCTTTGCTGTTGTTCTGCCGGTCCCCTGAACCACTCCATGCGCTTGAGCTGAAAGCCCAAAGAGTTCCCTTTCCTGGGAAACACCCCCGGTAATACTACGGGTATCCTTCGCCATCATCCGCTTTTGCTCCCTCAAAGACCGGTAGTGACAACCGGTGATTCTACAGGTGTGCTTTTGCCTTCCACACAGTAGACTTGGAGCAGAAGGTCTTACTCGTGAAGTGATATGAAGTCGCTCCCAGAGAGACGATCCTGGCTTGGTGGATGTGTCTTGAGCGGTCAAAAGGGAAGGAGGCACAAAATGTATTATCGTGTAGCAATCCAGGTGGATGCAGCGCCGACCTGGCAGTGGAAATCGACGGTCCTCAGTGAGCTTTCTACTCTGTTTCACTTCCTGCGGCTCTTTCGTGCCCTTCCGCACGATCAGCTGCGGGTCTTCTCCTCCTCCGAACGCGTGGGCCTGGCGGAGCAGCTCGAGCAGGAGAACCAGGGGCTGTACTCCATTTCGGTGACGGCAGCACAATTTCTCCGTGAGCGCATGCTCCGCCCACCGTCGGTGGGGCGGAGCATATCCGAACGTGAGGGAGGAAGGGAGCTTCAGAGGGGAGCCATTGCGGTGATCGGCCAACCAGCAGTGAACGAGCGTGGCGGGGAAGGAAGCGTCCTGCAGAGCAGGGGCATGAGTGCTCTCGAGAGGCGACGGGAAGAGCTAGAAAGCGGACCTGGGGGCGATCACGATCTCCCCTACAGCTTCAGCTTGCCACTCTCTATGCCGCAAGTCCTCGCCTGGATGACCCTGCTGGCGAGGGTGCAGCGGGGCGAACTGCATCCCTAGGTCGTACTCCACAGGAACAGCAACAGTCACGCAAAGATGGCATCTTACCGGTAGTTTGTTGACAAGGGTCAAGCTGAACTGTAGAATGAGATGGCGTGCCCCCGTTCAAGCCAACTGAGCAGGAACTGCAACGCAGGAGGTGGGGGCAGAGGCGACCAGCC
>Ga0137388_10003054_pt1 | contig 10713 bp, 7 predicted proteins | sample 15con2h14AmetaG_FD_104644 | JGI IMG/M metagenome (GOLD analysis project Ga0137388, IMG submission 104644) | Vadose zone soil microbial communities from Angelo Coast Range Reserve, California, USA - 15con2h1.4A metaG | ecosystem: Environmental > Terrestrial > Soil > Vadose zone > Saprolite...
TAGAAGACGGTGTTCAGCGCGTCGTCCTGCTGCAACACTACTTCACCGCCAGCGTGTTTCAGTTGCTGCGCGATTCCCTTCTTCACGGTCTCCTGCTTGGCCATGAACTCGGCGTTGCCACCCAGCAGGATGTCCGTACCGCGGCCGGCCATGTTGGTGGCAATAGTCACTGAGTTAAACTTGCCGGCCTGCGCCACAATCTCAGCTTCTTTTTCGTGGAACTTTGCGTTCAGCACCACGTGCTTCACGCCTTTTTTCTTCAGCAGATCAGAGAGCCGTTCACTCTTTTCGATGGAGGTTGTGCCCACCAGAATCGGACGCCCTTCCGTGGCAACTTTCTGTATCTCATCTGCCACGGCGAAATACTTTTCCTTTTCCGTGCGATACACCACGTCAGGATTTTCAACACGCGACATCGGCCGATTGGTGGGAATTACCACCACCTGTAGCTTATAAATCTTGTCGAACTCCGCGGCTTCGGTCTCGGCTGTTCCCGTCATGCCGGCAAGCTTTTTGTACATACGGAAGTAATTCTGGAAAGTGATAGTCGCCAGCGTCTGCGTTTCACGCTCGATCTTTACTTTTTCTTTGGCCTCAATTGCCTGGTGCAGCCCATCACTCCAGCGACGTCCCGGCATTAAGCGGCCGGTGAACTCATCCACAATAATAACTTCGCCGTCCTTCACCACGTATTCAACGTCTTTCTTATACAGTGCGTGGGCTTTTACGGCCGTCTCAACGTGGTGCTTCATCGCCCAGTTTTCCGGATCGGCAATGTTGTCGATTCCCAGCGCCCGCTCCACCTTTTCCCAACCCTGATCAGTGATGGTGGTGTTGCGGTGCTTTTCATCAACCACGAAATCGCCGGTGTAAATCTTCGGCTCGCCCGAAGGCACTTCAATCTCTTCACCTTTTTCAAGGATCGGAACGACCTTGTCGGCGCGATCGTATTTGTCGGTTGTTTCGTCGCTCGATCCGCTGATGATCAGCGGCGTTCTGGCTTCGTCAATCAGGATGGAGTCAACTTCGTCCACGATCGCGTAGTTGTGTCCCCGCTGTACGCAATCTTCCAGATTGAACTTCATGTTGTCGCGCAGGTAGTCAAAGCCGAATTCATTGTTGGTGCCGTAGGTTACGTCGGCAGCATAAGCTTCGCGACGTTCGTCGTCGTCCAATTCATGCACAATCACGCCAACGCTAAGGCCGAGGAAGCGGTAGAGCTTGCCCATCCACTCAGAATCGCGCTTGGCCAGGTAGTCGTTGACGGTGACTACGTGCACGCCATCGCCAGAAAGAGCGTTCAGATACACCGGTAGAGTCGCAACCAGCGTCTTACCTTCACCGGTCTTCATTTCGGCAATCTCGCCACGATGCAGCACAATACCGCCCACCATCTGGACGTCAAAGTGGCGCATGTTCAGAACACGCTTGCCAGCCTCGCGGCACACGGCAAAAGCCTCAGGCAGGAGTTCATCCAGCGCTGCTTTGCGGGCGGTCAGCCGTTCGGCTTCGTCCTCAATTCCCTTGATGCGTTCCTGGATACGCGCCTTGAACTCGCGCGTCTTTTCCCGCAACTGCTCGTCCGTGAGCTGCTTATACTGTTCTTCCAGGGCGTTGATCTCGTCCACACGCGGAAGTATCCGCTTGATCTCACGCTCGTTACTGGTGCCAAAAACCTTGGCTGCTAATTTACCTATCAATTGCTGTCCTTGTTAATAGAGTGTGATTTTTACGTAAGAAGGCGACACTAAAAGCCTAACATATTGGATGCGGCAGGGTTAGGGTAAGTAGCGGGATGGCGGCTTCCATTCTGTCGCTTCGCTCCACACCGCACCGCAATATCTGCTTGTGGCGGCGGTTACGGAGGCTCCTGTTGCAGCGGGCTCGGCGCGCGAGTCGGCCTCGCCCTCAACGGTGCTGTTTTTCGTGGATCCAGCACCGAAGGCGCGAGATTATGTAGCCAGGGCGTTAGGCCTGGGCAACCGTTGAACTAATTGTGAGCCCCGCATTCACCCGGCGCACCCCGCTTGGGAGGAAGTGGTACGGAGGCACTTGTGTTTGGTGGCGTCTACACACCTGCTCGCCAACATCATTGTGACCGCTGACTCGACGCGATCACGCGACAATGTATCTTCTTCAGCCGGCTCATAACTAGCGCTTACTCCAACCCGCCATACACCAGCTTGCCGCCCAGGAACGTGGCTTCCACTTTTACGTTCTTGATCGAATTCAAAGGGATCTTGAAGATGTCGTCACTGAGCACAACAAGGTCTGCCAGCTTACCCAGCGTGATTGAACCTTTATCTTTTTCCTGAAACTCTGCGTAAGCAGATCCCATGGTGTAGGCTTCCACGGCCTCAGCAACTTTCAGCTTCTGTTCCGGCACCCAGCCTTCGGGATTCTTGCCATCGAGAGTTGCTCGCGTGGTAGCTGCGTAGATGGTCCACATGGGGCTCAGCGGAGCCACTGACCAGTCTGTGCCAAACGCCAGTCGCACTCCGTTGTCCATGAATGTACGGAATGCGTACGTGCGTTTGATGCGATCAGCGCCAATTCTTTTCTCCGCCCAGCGACCATCATCAATGGCATGATACGGCTGCACTGACGCAATCACCCCGAGCTTCGCGTAGCGCGCAAAGTCTTTTGCAGCCATGTGCTGTGAGTGCTCGATCCTCCAGCGACGGTCGCGCTTGCCGTTGGCCTTTTCAATCTGCTCGAAGATATCGAGCACCGTCGAGATCGCGCGATCGCCAATGGCATGCACACAAAGCTGCAATCCGGCGGCATCAGCGGCCTTCAATCGCGCTGCCATCGCTGACACAGGATGCATCTCTTCACTCAACAAGCCGTGGCTGTTGGGATCATCGGTATAAGCGTCAAAGAAATACGCTGTCTCCGACCCCAGAGATCCATCGGCGTAGCCCTTTACCGCTCCCAGCCGCAACATGGGCGTGCCGAACGCACGACGGATTCCCACCTTGGCCTGGTCTTTCCAATCGGTCTCCATGGGCGCCGCGTAGATGCGTACGGTGAGCTGGTTTTTCTCCTGTAGCTCCGCGTATATCTTCATATGCTCATACAGCGGATTCATGTCCTGGACGGATGTCACACCCATGGACGCAGCATGGTCCATGGCCTGCTTGATCGCCCGCATACGATGAGCATGCGTCATCGCCGGCATCGCTTTGGTGACAAGGTCCTGCGCTGCGTCACGCAAAACTCCGGTGGGATTTCCCTGAGCGTCGCGTACAATCTGTCCGCCCACGGGATCCTGCGTCTTGGCCGTGATGTTGGCCAGCTTCAGTGTGACGGAGTTCGCCAGCGATTCGTGTCCATCGTAACGATTCACCCACACAGGCGTTTCCGGTGTTACCGGGTCAATCAGTTCTTTCGTAGGCAGCTCAGCCGGTGACCACCTCTGCTCATCCCAGTCACCGCCGGTCACCCACTCGCCTTTGGGAGTTGTCTTTGCACGTTGGGCGATCCTGTCAGCAAATTCCTTAGGTGACGCTGCATCTTTCAACTGCACTTGCTGAAGATGATCGCCACCGTCCACAAAGTGGACATGCGAATCATCGAATCCGGGAAGCAGGAGCTTGCCGTGGGCGTCAAAGACTTTGGTCTGCGGACCATGCCACGCATCCACTTCAGCCGACGTCCCCACGGCGATGATGCGTTCTCCCAGCACCGCCACTGCCTCAGCCTGAGGATGCGTTTTGTCCACCGTCCAGATTTTTGCGTTGGTGATGATGACATCAGCCGCGGGCTTGGCCTGGCCGAATGCCGCGATCGTGAAAAACAGAAAACTGAAATACATGAGGGGCCTGCTCATCATCTCTCGCCCCATTTCAGCTTGCTGCGGAGAACATCAAAGAAAGAACGTTGCGGCATTTTGAACAACCTGACCTGATATTTTGAGCGCCTGCAATACACCACGTCGCCATCTTCCAGCGGTTCGCCCATCTGACCATCCACCGTGAGATATCCCTGCGCACGCGTAACGCTCAGTTTTACTTCGATTACGGCCGTGTCCGGCACCACTAGCGGCCGGTTGGTAAGAGCATGGGAAGCGACAGGTGTAATCACGAACCCTGGCAGGTCTGGCGTCAGGATCGGCCCGCCGGCGGCGAGTGAATAGGCGGTTGATCCGGTGGGCGTGGAGATGATCAGCCCATCGGCTTTGTAGTCGGCCACGAACGCGCCATCAATCAGCACTTCAAATTCGTTGATCCTGGCCACTGCGCTCTGGTTGAGCACGCATTCATTCAGCGCGTCATAATTCGCCAGGCATTCTTCACCGCGACGCACCTGGCAATGCAGCATGCTGCGCAGGCTGAGTTCGCATTGCCCGGCATCCACGGCCACCAGCGCCTCATTAATCTCGTCATGCCTGATCTCGGTAAGAAAGCCGAGCGAGCCAAGATTTACGCCCAGAATCGGAATACCGGCTTGCGCCACACTGCGTGCAGTTGAAAGCAGCGTGCCATCGCCACCCAGGACCACCACAAAGTCAGGATGCTTCTCCACCAGCTCTTCCCGTTCGGCCGGTTCACCCTGAGGCCAGAACTCGCGAGTGACCTTATCTACTGTGATGAAATAACCATGGTCGCGCAGCCATGTGGCCACGCTGCGCACAATCGTCGGCAGCTCAGGCCTGCCCTGTTTGGAGATGATTGAAGCTCGTTTCATTTCCATTCCGCGTGCAACAGAAACTCGCGATTCCCTTCCGCGCCCAGGATCGGGGAATCCATCACATCAAGCGTGTGGCCTCCCAGCTCTTTCACCGCTGTGCTCACCCTTTTGACCGCATCCTGTTGCGCTGCAGCGTCGCGAACGATTCCGCCTTTGCCAACACGTTCCCGCCCCACCTCAAACTGTGGCTTAACCAGGATCACGAACTCGCGTTTTTTCGGATTGGCCGCTGTAATCGCTTGCACCACGGCCGGGAGAATGAGTGTAACAGAGATAAATGAAACGTCTGCTGCCACAAAGCTCACGGCGCCACTTGCACCTGCCGACCGCAGTTTCTCGTCAGTCAGGTAGCGCGCATTGGTGTTCTCCAGGAGCTTCACGCGTGGGTCTGTACGCAATTTGGCCGCGATCTGCCCGTAGCCGGTATCTACGGCCACAACTTCCATGGCTCCATGTTGCAGCAGGCAGTCCGTGAAGCCCCCAGTAGAAGCTCCCACGTCCATGCAGGTGCGTCCACTCACATCAATACTCCAGTTTTCCAGGGCTGCTTCCAGCTTTAGACCGCCGCGACCAACATATTTTAGGTCGTCGCCTAACAGACGTATCTCCACATCCGCGCTCACGTTGGCCCCTGCTTTCTCGATCTTCTGGCCATCAACAAGAACCCGCCCGGCGAGCAGCATGGCCTGTGCCCGCTCACGGGAAGCCACCAAGCCTCGCTCGACCAACAATTTGTCGATCCGCACTTTCATCTTCTTTTGAATCTGCGCCGCATTCTGTTCCATCTGTTTCGATCCGTCGGAAACTGCTGATCGGTCTGTGGCACTTCAGGATATTTTTACAATCCTTTAATATTTCGCACCGCATCAGGTGCAAAGGGCTAAAAAGCCCAAATCACGCAGTGTTACTGAAGTAACTCCCGCCTTTTCCACATCGTTTTTCACCGCATTGTTGAAAAGCGGCCATCCCTGATGGAAACAAACATGCACAACTCTCATTTAATTCTTGCACAACCAGCCATCAGGACGAATGCTGCCAGAAACCCGCACTGCCATTAGAATGATTTTCGAATTCAAGGACAAGCATGCCCACTACCCGTCACAGCGACAAGAAGAAAACCGCAAAGCAGACGAAATCATCCGCAAAACGCAGCATTGTTCCCCAGGAGACTAACAACAGCGCATCTCCCATGAACACCGAACGCTTGCGCAGACTCTATTCCACCATGTTGAAGTGCCGCCTGGTTTCGGAACGATGCGCCGCACTCTTTGGCACGGATTCCGCGGCAGCGACTGGCCACGAGGCCGCGGAAGTGGGCGCCTGCATCCATCTTCGCGAAGATGACCTGGTTTCGCCAACGTCCAGCCTGATCAACGGCAACCTCACCAGGGGTGCGAACATAGCCGGCGTCTTTGCCATGCTTCAGCCTGCCCTTCACCCTGCCAGCGGCGGAAACGCCGGCGCGCTTTCATCTCTGAATCTTTCCCATCAGGCGCAAATTCAGGCCAGCACGATCGTAGCGCTTTCTCATAAACTTTCCCGCAAGCCGGTGGTCAACATGGCGATTATTGGCAGCTCTGCCGAAAAATCCAGCGGATATGAACACACGTCACCCGATTTTTGGGAAAGTTCAGTTCAGTTTGCCGGAGCACGCAAGCTGGGCATCGTTTACGTGATCTGTACAGCCGCTGATTCCACTCATGATCTGCGTGGCCGCGCCCTCAACTTCCAGGTGCCCGGAATCACAGTGGACGGAAATGACGTCGTCGCGGTGTATCGGGTTGCGGAAGAGTCGGTGCGGCGAGCTCGTGAAGGCCACGGCCCCACACTGATCGATTGCAAAATCAATCCCGCGCGCGATCCCCTCACGTTCATGGAAAATTATTTGAAGAATCGAGACATGTGGTCAGACAAATGGCACGCCAAAGTTCTTCAGGAGTTGAAAAAGGAAATTGAGAAGGCGGGTCGATTTTAGAATTTGTGAATTTGTAATTGGTGATTTGCGATTTTCCTTGTCATTTCGGAGACGCTGTCGGAGTTTCGCAACGCGGAACGATGGCAAAACAGAAACTCCTTCACAAATCACTAATCACTAATCACCGATCACAAATTGAAAATCTCATCTTCTCTTCAACTCCGGTCGTCCATCATCTTTCTGGGTCTGTTCCCCGGTTCTCCTGCGCAGCACCGGTCCACCATTTGTTGAAAGCAAAGGCCGCGAGTTCATCAGCTCAAACAATCGGCTTTGAACTTCATCGAAGTCACTGCTATCCACAACATATTCTTCGTGCGGTGGCAGCATGGTATCGATTTCGGTTTGCGCGCGCTTGATGCGGTCTTCATTCATGGGATGCGTGGCAAACGCTTTGGCCATGAAGTTTGCCTTTTTATGATTCCCCTGCAGCCGTTCAAAGAAATTCACGAAAGCCACCGGGTCATAGCCGGCAGCATACGCGTATTCCAGACCCAGAAGATCGGCTTCGCGTTCCGCATCCCGGCCAAACTTCAGCGTGCTCATGGGAAAAGCGACGCTGGTTACCTGCCGCACAGCCATTCCAATCGGGCCGCCCACAAAGACCATGGGAATTGACGCAATGTTCCAGATCTGTGCTTTGGTCAGGCCGCGAGTTGCGTGCCGCGCTGCCACATGGGCGATCTCATGCGCCATGACTCCGGCAAGTTCCGCCTCATTTTGCGCGGCCAGAATCAGACCAGTGTTCACGTAAAAGTAACCACCCGGCAGCGCAAAGGCGTTTACTTCATCATCGTTCACCACTTTAACGGTGAACGGGACTTTGGCGTCAGAGTGTCGCACCAGACGCTGCGTCAGCTCGTTGACATAGCGATTCACCGCCGCATCTTCCAGCATTTGCGTCTGGCTCTCCCACTGCCGGGCCATTTCCTTGCCCATCGCCATCTCGCGATCCATTGAATAGAAGTTCACGCCATGATCCACGCGGCGCACGCCAATCTTGCTTACGTCATAACGTTCAGGGACCTTTTTGTGTTGCTTTTCGTTGGCAGGCCTGGCTGTCTTGCTCGGGCTCGGGGCAACAGGAACCACGGTGACTTCTGCCGCCTGATCAAGGGCGATCAACGCGGCATAGTCCGCCATCGTACGAACACTAATCCCTGGTTCTGGCGACGTTTCCGCCGCCAACGTTTCTGTCCAAAAAAGGACTGAACAGAGCATCACCAGCAGCGGCAAACGAAAAGAGAGAAGAAGAACGCCGTAAGGCCTGCGCGGCAGCAACGAAGAAGGTAGCATTGGCGTCTCGGATGTCCAGGCGGGATATGGCGGCATCAAGCCAGACAGCCGCGCGCCTGAAACATGCCTCAATTAGAGTTCGGCGTCCATGTTTCCCGTTGGCCCATCCGAGTTGAATAATCAGATCTTCTTCGCTGCGCCGATTCCACTTCTTCGCTGCGCCGGCTACATACATAAAGGGTGCGGAGAAGCCTCCCCGGTGCGTATCAGACACGAGCTTCGGTCGTGCCGTAAATGCTCCAAATTAAAGCGGGCTCGAGCCCTGAAAAGCTTTTCGCCGGCGCGACAACAGTTTTTCCCCAACCTCTACTTCTTCGTTTTCTGATGTTCGGTCTTACTAAACCACGATCTTTCTTATACTTAACCAAAAATCAAAGACTTTAGTGACTTACGCTAAGGTTTTTCGGTTTGAGAGTTGACTTTCTAGTGCCTTCTTCCTATAATTAGCACTCGACGGATATGAGTGCTAGCAGAGTGCCAGCAAGTTCGCCGTCACCAATCCAAACAGTCTTAGTAAACCTAACTTTTAAGAAGGAGAAGTTCCATGGCAAAGCTGACTCCATTGGGTGAGCGCGTTCTCGTACGTCGTATCACCGAAGGTGAAACTGTGCGCGGCGGCATCATCATCCCCGACTCCGCAAAAGAAAAGCCCCAGGAGGGCGTTGTAGTCGCAGTAGGTACCGGCCGTTTTGACAAAGGCCAGCACGTTCCCATGTCAGTCAAAGAAGGTGATCGCGTTCTGTTCGGCAAGTATTCCGGCAGCGACATCAAGATTGACGGCGAAGAATTCCTGATCCTGAAAGAAGAGGAGATCTTCGGCATTCTCTCTGGCGCGGCCAAAGCTGCTGAAAAAGTCGGCGCAAGCAAGCGGTAAAGCCCGGCTTCTTTCGCAAGCTCAAGCTGCCAGAGCAGCGTTTCTTGAACCAACCAGGTTTTGAATTATCACGCGCAGATGCGCGAACAGTTTGATAGGAGATTTAGCAATGGCAAAGATTATTGTGCACGGTGAAGAGTCCCGCCAGGCGATCCTGCGTGGAGTCAACATTCTGGCCGATGCAGTGAAGGTCACACTCGGTCCCAAGGGCCGCAACGTTGTCATCAACAAGAAATTCGGCTCCCCCGTCATCACCAAGGACGGCGTTACGGTAGCCAAGGAAATTGAACTCGGCGAGACCCTGGAGAATATGGGCGCGCAGATGGTGCGCGAAGTCGCCAGCAAGACCAGTGACGTTGCCGGTGACGGCACCACCACCGCCACCGTTCTGGCACAGGCCATCTATCGCGACGGCGTCAAGACCGTTGCCGCTGGCGCCAACCCGATGGCCCTGAAGCGCGGCATTGAGCGCGCGGTTGCCACCATTTGCGGCTCACTCCAGAAAGACGGAGAGCGCAGCAAGGGCTTCCTGGACACACTGTCCAAACCTGTCAGCGGCGACATGATCGCCCAGGTTGGCACCATCTCCGCCAACAATGACGAAACCATTGGCCGCATCATTGCCGAAGCCATGAAGAAAGTCGGCAAAGACGGCGTGATTACCGTGGAAGAGTCCCGCACCATGGAAACCAGCCTTGAAGTTGTGGAAGGCATGCAGTTTGACCGTGGGTACCTCTCTCCTTACTTTGTGACTGATCCGGAGCGCATGGAAGCCAGCCTGGAAGACGCGCTCATTCTCATCAACGAAAAGAAAATCAGCAGTATGAAGGACCTTCTCCCTGTTCTTGAGCAGGTAGCCAAGGCCGGCCGGCCGCTGCTCATCATCGCGGAAGATGTTGACGGTGAAGCGCTGGCCACTCTGGTGGTCAACAAGCTGCGTGGCACCATTCAGGTTTGCGCAGTGAAGGCGCCTGGCTTCGGCGATCGCCGCAAGGCCATGCTGCAGGACATTGCCATCCTGACCGGCGGCAAGGCCATCACGGAAGATCTGGGCCTGAAGCTGGAAGGCGTTCAGATCACCGACCTCGGCCGCGCCAAGAAAATCACGATTGATAAAGATAACTGCACCATCGTGGAAGGCAAAGGCAAGGGCACGGAAATTGAAGGCCGCGTAAAGGAAATCCGCGGACAGATGGAAAACACAACCAGCGATTACGATCGCGAGAAGCTCCAGGAGCGTCTGGCAAAGCTGGTGGGTGGCGTTGCGGTGATCAAAGTCGGCGCCGCGACTGAAACTGAAATGAAGGAAAAGAAAGCCCGCGTGGAAGACGCCATGCACGCGACCCGCGCTGCCGTGGAAGAAGGCATTGTCCCGGGTGGTGGTGTTGCTCTGGTTCGCTGCGCTGCCGCGCTGGAAGCCTTGAAGTTCAAGAATGACGACGAAGAGATCGGCGCCGATATCGTCCGCCGCGCTCTGGAAGAGCCTCTCCGCCAGATCGTTGCAAACTCCGGCGAAGAAGGTGCAATCGTTGTCGGCAAGATCCGCGACTCCAAGGACAACAACTACGGCTACAACGCGCAGTCCGATAAGTTCGAAGACCTAGTGAAAGCCGGCGTCATCGATCCCACCAAGGTGACCCGCACCGCTCTGCAGAATGCCGGCTCCATCGCGGCCCTCATGCTCACCACCGAAGCCCTGGTTTCTGAAATTCCTGAAAAGAAACCGGCCGGCGGCGGTGGAGGCGACCCCCACGGCGGCATGCCCTACGGCGGATAACGATAAGCTCTGCAACTCAATTACTTCCCCCTGGCCCCGCAGAAATGCGGGGCCTTTTCTTGTGCCGCTTTTGTCTAGGTACCTGTAACGTGTACCGCTAAA
>Ga0137388_10003057_pt1 | contig 10710 bp, 18 predicted proteins | sample 15con2h14AmetaG_FD_104644 | JGI IMG/M metagenome (GOLD analysis project Ga0137388, IMG submission 104644) | Vadose zone soil microbial communities from Angelo Coast Range Reserve, California, USA - 15con2h1.4A metaG | ecosystem: Environmental > Terrestrial > Soil > Vadose zone > Saprolite...
CAGGGCGTGTTGTGCCACTCAAGAACAAGGTCGGCGATAAACTTCTCCTGCTCGGATCCCGATCGCAGCGGTGTAGTCATCCACGAATCGCCAACTGCATGTTCTTCACGAACAAAGCTTATGAATGCATCGATTTCAAGCCGGAGAGGAATGTCTTTGGGCGGAACCTTCCTCTGGCCGATGCGTTCGTATACTTTGCGAATTACTCGGAACGCAGTGACGCATTCCTGATAGCTCTTTCTAAAGTCTTCTAAAAACAAATTCTCTTGGGTTTCCTTACCGCGCTCTCGCCCAATATTTCGCCCGACAACCTTGCCTACCCGTTCGTTTAGATCGGTCTCCAATCGGTTCTCGTCACGCCAAAGGTTGGAGTACTTTTCGGAGATTTCGTGATACGCCTTCAGAACGTCAGGCGTTAAGACTTTCGCCTCGTTCCAATATTCGCTAAAGAGTACGGCTAGTTCCTCGAGCCTTGGGTCATCGGCATCAATCCGCACAACCACCTCTTGATTGGTCAGAAACGCCGAGTTCGTGAGATTTGCGGAGCCAACTAATGCGGCTCTTGTGCCAAACAGATAGATCTTTGGATGAAAGGAATGATCAGTGAAATAACGGAGCTCCACGTGAGTCGCATGGCGCATTAGGCGCTCAAGCGCCTCTGCGCTTGTCGGGAATCCGAGGCGCACTACGAGGCGGACATTGGCTCCTCGGGCGACAAGCTGCTCAATCCTCGTAGGGTCAGTAAAGAAGGCAACAGCGATGTAGACGTTTTCTGGGGGATTCGCAAGGGCCTCGAATGCGTTTAGTACGAAGTCGCTGCGAGTGTTCCTATTGGTGTAGAGACCTATGCTACTCATTTGCCCCCCTCAGAGTCTGCACAAGTCCGACTCTGTCAGCCCTTAAAGATCCCAGGCGCCGGCTAAATTCACCTACCGCCCTATCGCGCCTAACTCTACGATCTCACGCCTTCCTGAGCGTTCTCGTCTTCTTTATCGCATTGGCAACGGGGTTTCGCACACCCGGCCAATTGCGTTGCTACTAACTGGAGGAGATCCGGTTCTCCAAGGAGACAATTCTTGTCTAGGTCTTGTCCCTGTATCCAGTCGAGAAATGCGCCGACGTACTTCTGGTTTGCATCAACTTTATGGCCCTGCGTTTGGTGAATGATTGGCGTTAGTTGCTTCGGTAAGCGCAGCGGCCTGTTCCCAAAGTAAAAGAAGTTCCGAGAAAGGAGCACATTGTTCCCACCCAGATCGGTGCTTCGATTTCCTTCCTCGTGTACACCCTTTCGTTGCTTCGGCGGACGGTGAGAGAAATCGTAAATCGAGTCGCCTACTCTACGGCGAAGGCTCTTGTTCGAAACATCTGGAAGTTTTTCAGGCAGCTTGGCCTTCGTCCAGGCGTCATATTTTTCCATTGGTAACACATCCGCCACTTCCATTGCATAGACGACGCAACCGCGGAAGTCATTTCCAGATAAGGTATTTTTAGATCCCGTTCCGACGATCCAATCTCCCTCCTTAGCAGTCCGGCGGATCACCGGCTTGCAGATCGCAAGAGTACATACACCCCAGTACGGGTTTGGTGCAGCACCGTCATCGTACGGAATGCAGTAAGTGAAGAGGCGAGGCATGTCAGGCCGTAGTTTCTTGTGAAGAGCTGACCCTTCGCCAACCGAAGAGCGACTAGGACCGACCCGCAATTTCCTGAAAGTCTGAGATCTGAACCGGAAATTTCTTGTACCACCGCTCCCGATAGACCGTTTCTCGATCTTCGGGCAAGTTCCGAATCCCTCGGAGTCCAGTCCCGGGGATACCGGTCCGCTTCTTGACAACCAGACAGGTGAGAGGAGGCAGTTTGTTTTTACGGCAGTAGTTCATGATTAACCCAAGAATGTGAGCGAATACACCCGCTCCGCCCATCCCCACGATTTCGCCTAGCTGCTCGTACGTAAGCGTGCGTCGGCTATCGGCAGCAGCGATAAGGACGTGCCAAACCTGCATCGCTCTCGTTGCGCTGGTCATCCTGCTTGCCATGGTTCCCTCCCTTGGTTGAACCCCGCAGCAAGTGTAATCCCCTCATTCCACGTAGGAAAGCCGTAGGCAATCTGGCCGTTGCCCTAACGGGATTCTGAAGGGACGGTGTGCATGTGTGGTCACGAGGAGATCGCAAATGCACACGTTGACAGCAGAACAGCAGAACACGCTGCTCGAAATCATCAACGAGGAGTTTGGATCGCAACTGGACCCTGACGAATTCGCCGACGCCTTGCTCGGCTTGTTCGAGGACATCCCAGGCTTCGAGGCCATCTCGCAAGGCAGGGCTGAACGTTTCGTTAACCAACTCTGGAGAAAATATCATGTTCAAAATGGGTAAGAAGGAGCAGTCGCCCGAGAAGCCTGTCGAGCTCGTTATCGAGAAGGGCGAAATCAAGAAGGGCGAACCTGAGGTGCAGCCGACACCGGAACCGAAGGCGGAACCGAAGAAGGTCGATCTCAACAAGCCGAACGTGAAGGAAGCGATCGCTCAGGGCAAAGCGATCATCAAGGAAGGCAAATCGAAGGCCGACGCAGCTCGAGCGATCTACGCTCTGCTCAAGAGCGAAGACAAAAACGTGATCGTCGCTGCGTTCGTGGCCGGTGCAACCCTCACCGAGAAAGGTGCCCTGACCTACTGGTATAACCTCAAGCGTCGGGCCGAGAAAGACGCCAAGAAGCCTGCGCCTGGCGGGTAGGTCTTTACACCAATTCGACGGAAACACAGAGAGAGGTGGGTAGAGCCCACCTCTTTTTTTACACTAATTCACCAAATTTCAACTTTCGACGAATTGGTGTAAAGACCGGATTTGAGATCGATTCGTAATCGGTCGTTTTGACCAGGTGTAATCCAGCCTAGGATCAGGTAGTCCAGCCAGAACCAAGTCAATCGGTCTGCTCGCTCGCTAACCAACAAGCACGGTTTAAAGCCCTTCTACACGGTGGAATCCAGTCGTTCGGAATTGGTGTAAAAAGGCAGGTTCTAACCTATTGTTTCTTCACTCCTTTCCTCCATACGCACATGTCTTTGCACGGATGATAAATACATCCGTGGAAAGATGAGAAATACGACATTGGGAACCACCCAAACCTACGTTTTTTGAGCACTTCCATAGTCCAGCATCGGGACAAGCACAAGAAAAAGCAAAAGAGAGATGCCTAGAACCAGTCATACCCTTACTGTCTGGTGGTGTAACGGAACAGAGTGCGTGGAACCGCACTAACGAGCCAACCGGGTGATACCGGTAAAGTTTCGAAGATCAGCACGTGTACTGCGTCTTCGATGAGCCAGCTTGGGAGTGAAGCCTCCTTTTTTGTCCACAAATACGCACGAGTTTAGGTCGCAGTCCACCCGCACTGACGCCTCGGTTCACTTCAAACCGAAACCAGGAGCGGGGGCTCGGATCTCTATCTGATTCGAGCTCACCAACAACATGAAATACAAAGCTGCATTGTGGGCTTGACCACGGAGTGAAACGCAGTGAGGCAAGCACACAATGCACGTGCGAAGCACGCATGATTCCCAGATGGCCTCACTTGACGATTTATTGGAATTGCGCCTGAACCAAACATCTCGGTAAGTCATTCCATGCGTTTGCTTGCAGCAAACGAATCGAATGGGCAAGAACCACTGCACTTCGTTCGTGGTCTTGCCCATCGATTTCTTGATTCCTCCATCAACTCGAAATGGGCAAAAAGGCATGGACCAAGCCAATGGGCTTCACCTAAATGGCACATGGGCAAACCAAAAGCTGTTGTCCTAGGTCGGCAACTGGTTGATGGTCCTGGAACACACATCTATGTCTAGGACACACCATGACAGTGCTACTCAGAGGAAACAGCAAGTACTGGTACATCCAGTTTCAGCTAAACGGGAAGACCTATATCCGCTCGTCCCGCACCACGAACAAGAAAGCAGCGGAGCAAATGGAGACCGACTGGCGCTCGAAGCTCCATGCCCAGCAATTCCTCGGGCAAAAGGAGCGCATCTCAATCAGGTCTGCGCTCGATCAGTTCTGCGACTCCAAGCGGGGAACAGCAAACCACGGCAACCTTGTCTCGTCCCTACGCTCTATTTGCGTACGGATTCCGGTAGGCAAGCCGCTGGAGGACCTCTCCCTGCATGACCTCGAACGGTTCAAGCGGGACCGGGAAGCCGATGGCGTCGGTCCACAGTCAATCAAGCACACCCTGAACCTGATCCGAGGCGCCTGGAAGTACGCCAAGCGGCTCGGATACCAGGTCTCGGACCTGGAGTTTCCGCAAGTCAAGATCCCGAAAATGAAGCTCCGATACCTCACCCACGAGGAGGAGAGGCGGCTCCTTGCCGCACTCGATCCTAGGCGGGAGGGCAAAGGACTCCGCCGGTTCGACGAGCGACACCCCTACATGCGCCGCACGATGCAGGACGCATACGATGTCGTCATCCTTCTGCTGGACACCGGCGCAAGGTACTCGGAGATCGCTAACATCGACTGGAAAGCGATTGATTTCGCCGATCGAGAAATACACTTGTGGCGACCGAAGGTACAGAACGAGGCGGTGCTATACATGACCGACCGGGTCCACGAGGTTCTCTCCCGCCGTGCGACGAGCCGAAGCGGACCTTGGGTATTCCAGAACAAGAAGGGAGGCCCCAGGGGCTACGCAAGCCAGGCAATCCGCAAGGCATTGCGCAAGGCTGGGCTTTCCGATTGCCGGATCCATACGCTCCGCCACACCCATGCTTCGAGGCTAATCCAGAACGGAATGAGCGTCTACGAGGTGCGGGAGATCCTGGGTCACACAGACATCAAGACGACGATGCGCTATGCCCACCTCGAGCAACGCCAGGTTACTTCGAAGGCGAGGGACGTGATCAACCGACTCAATAACCACACGGCGAAGGGACACGAAAGCAGTTGCCTCGACCAGAAGGACCAGCAGACAGCTAAGCAAGAGCAATAAGACTGTTTGCCGGCATTGTGCGGTCAATGAACTAGGATTTCCTTCTGCATCCCCGGAACAAGATAGTCCAAGCCGCATGGATACCAACGAAGGAATTGTGTAAGGTTTTCCCGACTTACCTTGTCATAAGCGCGAGAGTAGGATTCGCCTGTTGGCACGGGGGAGGTCAAACAATGACTGCAATTCGCACTGCAATGCGTGTGATCTTGTCTGGAAGCGTTCTCAGGCGGACACCACTCTACTTCGCGCTGGTACTCGTATTTGTCTGTCTTGCTGTCGGCAGTGCGTTTGGCGACGAAGCAGTCGTCATTAAGCGAGCGACGCTACGCAGTGATCCCTCAACAAGACATAGGCCCATCTTAACGTTGTCGCCCCGAACAGACGTCGAGCTAATCGAGCCTTCGCCTACGGCCGGTTATTACCACGTACGAACGGAAGAAGGGGCAGAAGGTTGGGTTTACTCCCGAAATGTGGAAGTCGTTGCGACGCCTGCCGAAGGTGGGCCGCAGACGCCCGTTGCTCCAGCACCACCCGGCCCGTCCGTGGCCAATGCGGGTGTCAGCTCGACCATTTCTCCAACCTGGGACAAGCCCAAGCCAAACACAACCACATTCGATGGCCCCGACGGACACTGCGGCCCAACGGGTGATGGTGGAGATACGATCACCAACGGACGGAAGAATCGAACCGATGTGCCCAGCCGATACCACGCAGTTACTTGGAAGGCGCTTCAAAGTCTCCCATATCCGGTGGCGGGAAAATCTCTAGCCGACTGGACGCCACAGCAACTTACCCAAATCCAGCCATACCAAGGGATCCCAGTTTCCGTCGTTGGCTATCTCACCGCCATAAAGGTCGAAGACCATGGCAGCGGCGAATCTACTAATTGTCATTTCACAAATTCAGAAGAAGTGGATTGGCACATGCCTCTAGTTGAGCAACACACGAATACCGAAGGAACTGCGATCGTCGTAGAGACCACTCCAAGGGTGCGTAAGCTTCATCCGAAATGGACGCCAACCACTCTAGCACCTTGGGTGAATTCTGCCGCGCCGGTGCGGATTAGCGGTTGGACAATGCTTGATCCCGAGCACAGGGCCCACCTAGGAAAGTACCGTTCAACCCTGTGGGAGATTCACCCCATAACCAAAATTGAAGTCTTTCAAGATGGCCAATGGATAGATGCGGACCAACTGCATTGATGGGACTGCCAAAGCAGTAAGCGAAAACTCCTCAACAGCCGTTTGCGACTGAGGCTGTGTAAGAACGCCAGCGGTTTTCCCTCGGGCTCGCAAAAACCGGACTACTAGAGGGGCGCTACGGCGCCTCTCTCTTTTCTATTCAGTCATTCGTAGGCGTTGGACAGGATCGCATGACCTTAGATGACCCGCTAAAGGCTGTTTTCGATTACCTCGACCGGCTTATCTGGATCGCACACCCAAGCCACGGTCCACTGTTCCATCAGAGGCAATGGCTGTTTTACAAGGTGAAGGAGCCCATTCACCGCTGGGCATACCTATCCGGGCTCACCAAGGAGAAACCGACATCGTTGTACACGACGGAGGACCTTCTAAGACTTCTCGGGCTGTGAGGTCGAGAGAAGTCCGAGGTTACTTCACCGGGAAGCGTCCCTTTCCCACGTTCTCAACATACCGCTCGGCTGTCGTGATGTAACGTCGCACAGTGGACGCCATCGCTGTTCGCTTGTCCCGTATTGTTCCTGGTGTGTCTGTTGGTTTTGTTTGGCCGTCTGGAAATACATTTGCCGCTTCCCCAATCTGCCACAACGTCCAATCTTTCTTGTGCTTCTTCCAGAGGTCATACACTCTCAACGCCGCATCCAAAGCTCGAGGTACCGGTTTAGCTGAGAGTGGATAGCGGGCAAGGGAGTGAGCAAAAACCTTCCCTCCCTTCTTCCGTGTGTGGGTCTTTTCCAGTAGCTGCCTAAACCGTTTCCGTAGAGTTCCTTTGTTCAACGTCAAGGGCACGAAGACGACCATGTAGTCAGGTTGAATGTCGGTAGCTTCGAGCGATCGTACTGGTGGCTCGCTGAATAGATCTTCACCTACACGACGCCACCACTTCTTGAAATCCCCATCCCCTACGTCACCAAAGTCCTTATACAGCGAGGCCATCTTTCCCTGGCCGTTGTTTTCGCAGCACCGTAAGTAGTCCTGGTTCCTCCGCAAGAACATCCACCACCAGTAATAAGGGCTTCGGTCTGGTTTCCCCGTTCTGAACAGGGGTGGTTTGCCTATGAACTTCTTACGCATTTGTTAGCAGGATCATTCGTCCATTGATAACGAAATGTGTTAGCGCTGCTTTAAAGAATACGATGGTACTCATAACTTTTAACCACTACAACTTTATCTTTTTATAGGAGACATACATGAACCACGTCAACAACCCTCGCTCTACTGCTCGGGCAACCTGTAATGGTTGGAACGGCCACGTCATGAACTACAGGGGCTACAGGATGTTCAGGATGGACAACGGGATTGCGTTCAGAGTCATCGAAAAAGGCAGCAAGAAATATCCCGCCGACAAAATCGTTGAACTTGCGACTATCTAAAGGGAGAACAGAAATGAAACAAATCAACAAACCAAACATCACCAGAACCATTTGCAACGGTCAGCAAGGGTGGGCAAGTGAGAGCGATGAACAGGGGTATGCGTTTTTTAAGAGTGATACCGGTACCGAGTTCACCACTGGTCACGTCACCGTGTTACCACCGTCGGATCGTGGCGCACCTCGGAGATACAAAGTGAGGGGAGGCGTGTGATGAAACAACAAGCAAAACTCAAGGCAGTTCGCAACATAGTAACCGAACTTGCGGTGTACGTGCATAGAACAGGATGCGGGCTTGAGCAGGTTTGGGAAAGCCAAGAAGGACTTCCACGAGGCCACGCACTCTGCGTCTCAATAACTAAGGCGACCGAGCAGTTGCGAGCGCTTGAAGGCGCAATGAACGACGTATGGCTTGGCTTAGAAGTGTTGGAAGGGAAAATCAGATGAACAAGACAACACTCAAGGAGTTTTCAACAGCATTGATAAGGCTGATGTTGACGTGTGACAAGCCTTACGAAGCGGAAACGCTTGTAGAAATACTAAAGGACTTCTTGCGTGGACAGGCCGTACCTGGCGTCTTCCATTCAGTGATGTTGTTTGAAGAACCACAGAAATGCAGCTTGTATCCGCTATCAGACAAACAACATCACGTGAACAAAACTTCGGGAGGTGAGTACTTTAGAGATGTTGTCCGAACAATGGTTGAAGCTGGAACCCCCCTACTTGCTGTTGGGGTGTTCTCTATTACGGTTGAACACGAAACTGGCAAGGAAGGTCTGTGTGCCGTGATCGAGACATCGGAAGGAAATCACACGAAGATTTACGTTCGTGAAGGGCAAGAAATTAAGGAGGAACCATACAGCCAGCAGGATGCAGAACAGTGGCAGAAGAATGGAACACGTCTCTGTAACTTCTTACCACCGTCTGTATTTGCTAAACGACAACCAGAAACAGCAGTCCATTAAGGGGAGGAATAGCTATGCAAGAAATCAACTGGAAGGAGGTCGTACTGAAAGAAGGCAGCAAACTGCCGAAGGGAGAGGTAGCAACGGTGCTCGTACTAGCGTATTGCATAAAGGATGGACGGATCGATCCAGACTACTTAGAGATCCTCGTCGAGGGCAAGCGCAGACAGCGGCAAATTGTTGAGTATGCCCTAAAGCAAATTCAGAACTGGACACTCTCACTGGCAGCGTCTAGCGATAACGACATGATCTGGATCATTCCCTTTCGGGGTGACGTTCGCAATAGAGGGATGTTCATGAAAGTGGTCGAGCTGTTCCGAAAGCCACTCAACCCAACCTCAACTGTTCTACACCAGCGGATTGTCAAGGTTGGTGTGATGAAGAAGGGGAAAGAGGAAGGGGACATGCTCCACTTTGACGAAGGCGAGCTGACGAAGTTTGGCCTGATTGATAGCGAATCAGAGACAGTTCACTAAACGGGAGGAATCAAAATGGATCGCATACACGAAATGCCAATACCGATAGTGCTGGAAGAAATGCAACCAGCACCGGTGTTCATCACATACATCAGGCTCAAGCAGGCGCACACCAACGCGCGGCGAGCGTTGGAACATCTGTGGGAAGGAGAGTATCGGGAGCTGTGGAGAGAGCCACCTAATCCGATTCGTGGACTGCTCAACCATATTTCTTGCCACATAGATTACATCGAAAAGCTGCTGCACCAGGTCGAACCACACATCAAGGAATTAAAGGTGAAGGAGGAGAGCAAATGAAACCAATTGAATTCAAGTACGAGAAAAGTGACATCTTCGGTCACCAGTATCGGATAACGATGCCTGTTCCGAAAACAGCAGCGCTTGCGGAACTATGTAGCAACCTCAAGCCTGATGAAAACGGCAACGTCACAAAGGATTGGGGTTATGGAAAACAAGGATGGAGAGAAGCGGTGTGGCACTTTGAGAAATACGTCAAAGAGATCCCTGTCACGTTCGATGAAGTGCGAAGGGTGATGGGTGTGGTGCTCTCGATGTTTGACAGGATGCAGTACTGGCAGCAGGCAGATCGAGAAAACTGCTCCTACGATCCTGATAACCTCGACGCTGAATATAAGCCCAGTAAAGAAGAAGTGGACTGGATGAAAGCTGTGTACAGGGAAATAACCGAAACGTTTGCTGACGTCCTGGTTGGTGCACTGTTCTATGAAGAGCATACGTTGAAGGAAGAACAGAGCAAGCAGCCGGACGAGAGCGGTGTGGATGTAATTGCCGCCTTGAAGTCGTTGACGCCTGGGAAAGTGGCGACATGAGTACTTGTTACTGGCAGACATTCAAACGAAAGGTTTCCCTACAGGAAATCCGTGACAGTGCTAAAGACCTTGGGTGGAAGGTCATTCACCAAAAGTACAAGGGCACGGCGATTGTCCTTGCCGACGAAGAAGGGAACACCGTGTGGTGCTATGGAGAGGGAAAGAAGGCTGCTGATTTCAAGCGGTACGCAGGAAACGTTGGTGCAGACGTATTGCTAAAGAAGATCTGTGACTACTTCAAGGTGGGTATCAAGGACGAGCACGGAGACTATCTTCACCGTACACCAATGGAAGAGCTACGGTACATGGATCAGGCGTTTGCACAATGCTGGCCGTCTGGTGAAGCAATACGAAAGAAGGTGAAGAAGGAGGTCGCAAATGAAAAGACCAACTGAACTAGAGACCTCGCTGCGAATCAGCTTTGCACTACGAGAGATTCAAGAAGCGCTGATTGCATATAGAGACCAAGAAGCCATCCCTACGCTCGAGGAAATGCGACGTATAGCCAAGGCTGGATTCAGCGTGTATGCAAAGAGCAGAAGGATAGCCGAGAAGTTCAGAAAGGTGGCACACGAGGCATGGATAAGAAACCATGGAAAACGTTCAACGAGTTCAAGAGGATGATCGATAGGGTCGTCGAGGAAAACGAGCGACGTATCTGGAAAGCTCAACTTCAACCAGTAAAGAAGAAGGGCCTGGAGAGTGTTCCAAAGGCACCTTTCACTTTCACTCACTCTGAGGGGGAATGACCTCGGGTTTAGGACGCACCACACTCACTCCTCTTTAAGCTGATGACGTAGATCGATACATCCCCTGATTCTTGGGGAAGAAAGTAGCCCAGCCGCCGAGCTGGGCTTACTTTTTGTGCTGGTCAATCGTGATTCCACC
>Ga0137388_10003058_pt1 | contig 10710 bp, 7 predicted proteins | sample 15con2h14AmetaG_FD_104644 | JGI IMG/M metagenome (GOLD analysis project Ga0137388, IMG submission 104644) | Vadose zone soil microbial communities from Angelo Coast Range Reserve, California, USA - 15con2h1.4A metaG | ecosystem: Environmental > Terrestrial > Soil > Vadose zone > Saprolite...
CGCTGCTTCGAGCTATCGGCCGGATGCGTTGGGACTGGGAGGGTGGGCCGTGGCGGACGCCTCCATCGATACCGACAACCTGCGCGTTCGTTTCATCAACATGTTCGGACAGCCGAGCGCGACGTATGTAGTTGGCGCCTCCGAAGGAGGGATCATCACCGCGGAGATCGCGGAGCAGTTCGGCGTGGCCGAGGACGGCTCATTGAATTACGACGGATCTCTGCCGATGTGCGGGCCCCTCGCCGGCGGCAGGCGAAATTACTATGGGGCCTTCGACCTCCGGGTCGTCTATCAGTACTACTGTCAAAATCTTCCCCGCCCGGATGAGCCCCAGTACCCGCTCTATCTCGGTCTTGCTCCCGACGACACGCTGACACCGGACCAGCTCGCCGCGAGGGTCAACGAGTGCACCGGAATCCTGCTTGCCCCCGAGCAGCGAACGCCCGCTCAAGCGCAGAATCTGGCAAACATCCTGGGGGTCACGAAGATCCCGGAAAGCTTCCTCATCACCGACCTGAGCTACGCAACGTTTGCAATGCGCGAGCTCGTTCAGGTCCGGGCCGGCGGCCACAATCCGGTGACCAACCTCGGCGTCTTCTACACCGGTTCGACAGATGATGACGCCTTGAACGCGGGGGTTTATCGAGCGGGTTCCGATCCGGACGGGCTGGCTTACATCATCAGCGCGTACGATCCGACGGGAGCCGTGCCGATGCCGACGCTCACAATGCACACCACCGGCGATGGCCTGGTGATTGTCGAGAACGAGCGCGCCTACCGGGAGACGCTTGAGGCCGCCGGGACGGACGGCAACCTGTTCCAGACCATTTCGAGCCCGACCAGCGATGGTCACTGCATGTTCTCCCTCGCCGAGTTCGAAGGTGGGTTCCACTCACTGCTCGAATGGGTACAAAGCGGAAATCCGCCGACCCAACAAAGAGTGGCCGACCTGTGCGAGCAATATCGGCCTCTGGTGGGCGGGGTATGCAGCTTCAACCCGGACTACGAAGTTCAGCCGTTCGAATCACGGGTGTTGCCCCGCGATCCGTGACCTCACGAGGGGACAACCCCTGGGCCTCCGCGGGCGGTTGACTGGGCGACCTACTGGGCGGCCGCTTGCGCCGGGGGTTTGGCATCCGGCCCTTTTCCGACGAAATCGCGCAGCCACTTTCGGGTCGTCTCGTACCAGAACAGCGAGTTCTGCGCCTTGAGCACCCAGTGGTTCTCATTGGGAAAGTAAACGAGGGTGCTCTTCACCCCGCGATTCTGCAGAATGTTGAAAAGCTCGAATCCCTCCGCATCGGGGACCCGGTAGTCGAGCCCGCCGTGGATCACGAGCGTGGGGGTGACAAAGCTCGCCGCCGAGAGGTTGGGGGACACTTTGCGGAAGCGGGCCTCGTCCTCCCAAAACTCTCCGAAGCGGCTCTTGCTCCCGCCATGGTCCGAGGCGTACTGGGCATAGCGATCCGATACTCCCGCGTGGACCACCAGCGTCTTGAACGGGTGAGGTCGCCCGAGAAGGACGCTCGCCAGATAGCCCCCGTAGCTGCCACCGCCCGCTGTCATGCGCGCAGGGTCGATCCAACTCTGACGAGCGAACCACTCCGCGGCCGCGATGGTGTCCCGGTACGGCTTGGTCACCCAATCAGGGTCGATGCTTGCGGCGAACGCCTCGCCGAAGCCCGACGATCCGTGGAAGTTGTGCCAGGCCACGACGTATCCCCAGCCGGCAAAAACCTGGGTGTTCCACCGCCAGGCGAAACCATCGGTGATGCCTGAGCGCGGACCGCCGTGGAGAAGGAAGTAGAGCGGGTATTTCTTGGTGCGGTCGAAGCCCGGTGGGTAACCGATCCACATCTGGATGGGTTTGCCGTCCGAACCCGGGTAGGTGACGCTTTCGTGCCTTGCCAACTCGACGCCGGCGAACAACGCGTCGTTGAAGCTGGTGAGCTTCGATGCCTGGCCCGTGGCGGGATCGAGGCGCACCAGCGTCGGGGGCTCGGAGAAACTCTCCCGCAAGGCAACCAGCGAACGCCCGCTGCGCGAGATCGCCAGGCTGGCGAAGCTGGATTCCTTCGTCACCGCCGTCGCCTTCCCCGAGCCGGCGTCGATTCGATACACGCGTCGGGTGCCGGCGTCGTCGATCGAACCAAGCAGCGATTTTCCGTCTGGCATCCAGCGCAGGCCGGAGACCGACCGATCCCAGCCCTCGGTGACGACGCGGCTCGTTCCGGCGGCGCGGTCGTAGAGAGCGAGGCGAACGCGGTCGTAATAGATGCGGGGGACGGAGCGGCGCTCGTAGGCGATGAAGCGCCCATCTGGTGAATAGAGCGGCTTTCCATCGCCCGCGGGGTTGCCAGCGGTGAGGTTGCGCGCGGGGCCTCCCTCCACGGCCATCGCGTATACGTCGGTGTTCGGCTCCACCCCCGATCGATCGCTGTCCGCGGTGAAAACGATCTCCTTCCCGTCGGGCGAGATGTCGTAGTCGCTGGGATCCGGGTCCGCGTTGAACGGACCGAAGGGAAGGGCAAGCCCGGTGCTGAGGGTGAGGGGCGCTGGTTCTCCACCGGCGAGCGCGACCGCAAAGACGTAGGCGTGGCGCTCATCGAGCAGCCGGTCCCAATGGCGCGCCGGTGCTTTGGTCCAGACCCGCGCGGTCATCTTCGACTCTTTGCGCTCCTTGAATTGTTTGACCTGATCTTCCCAGCCCTTCCAGGCAGGAAAGGCCCAGGTGGCGAAAGCGACGCGCTTCGAATCGGGGAACCACTTCGGAGCAAACGCGCCACCGGGGACCGAAGTGAGCCTCCGAGCTTCGCCGCCGTCCACGGCGATCACGTAGACCTGCCCCGTCTCGTCGTCGGCGCGCTTCCCGAGGAAGGCGATCCATGCGCCGTCCGGGCTCCAGATCGGGCTTGAGTCGGAGCCTCCGGCGGTGAGTTGGCGCGCCGGGCCTCCTGCGGTTGGAACGAGCCAGAGGGATGAAAGCGATTTGTCCGTCTTGACGTCGGTGTTGGTGACGGAGAGCACCGCCCATTTGCCGTCGGGCGAGGCGGATGGCGGTCCCAGTCGCGAAAGCTGCCACATCAGCTCGGCACTGAGGGGCTTTTTCTGCAGGGCCGGCTCGGCACTGCGCGCGATCGCAGGGGCGAGGGCGATCGTTGCAAGCAACGGGATCAGACGGCGCATGAAATCCTCCGGGCGAAAGGCGCGCGAGCTTACGGTATTTCACAGTCCGGCGCGCCGTTTTCCAGTCCTGAGGTTGCGCCTGGCGAACGGCCATGGTTGTTTGGGAACCAGGATGCTCACGGCGCCTGACTGATGGCTCTTCCGGACCTTGAAAGCGCGATGCAGTTGATCCTGAACCTGTCCGGGGATGGGTTGGAGCACGCGTTGCTCGAAGCGGTAGAGACCGTTGCCCGCAACTTCCAAACCACCGTTGCCGAGCGGGCTCAGCTGCTGCCGAGCGGGCGTGATCGGGTTATCTATAGCCGGGTTGCCTGGGCCAAGACGCATCTTCAAAAGGCGGGGTTGCTCGAAGCGAAAGGCCGCGGGCGCTTTCAGATCTCGGAGCGCGGCAGGGCGGTTATCGAGAGTCACCCACCGCGAATAGATCTCCAATTCCTCAAACAATTCCCCGAGTACCTGGCGTTCCAGTACCCCGCCTGACCTGGCGGGTACGCCAGCGACCTTCGACACGGCGTTAGAGAAGCCGCATCTCCAGCGCCTTGAGCACGGCGCGGGTGCGGTCGCGCACGTAGAGCTTGGCGAGAATGCTCGAGACATGGTTCTTCACCGTGCGCTCGGCGACGAAGAGCGCGCGGCCGATCTCGCGATTGCTGTAGCCACCGGCCATCAGTCGCAAGACTTCGAGCTCGCGCTCGGTCAACGGATCCTGAGGCGACGGCGCAGAACCATCGGGGCGTAAGGCGCTCAGCCCGCGCAGCACGCCGTCGGTCACCGTCGGCTGGATGAAGGTGCCGCCGCCGGCGAGACAACGCATCGCGCTGGCCAACTGCTCGAAGGAGACATCCTTGAGGAGGTACCCCTTCGCCCCCGCGCGCACGCCCTCGATCAAAATGTCCGCATCGTCGAAAGTCGTCAGGATCAAGCAAGGCGGGAAGAAGTCGGATTGCCCGAGAGCGCGCAGCACGCCGACACCGTCGAGCTTCGGCATCCGGACGTCCAGCAGCACGACATCCGGACGCGCTTTGGCAATAACCAAAAGCGCCTCCTCGCCGTCGCGTGCCTCGCCAACCACTGCCAGCTCATTGTCGAGCTCGAGGACACGGCGCAATCCCTCGCGCACCAGGGACTCGTTCTCCACGATCACGACGCGGATCACGGCGCCACAGGGTGCAGCGGCAGGGTCGCGCGCACCGCGAACCCGGCGCCGAGGCGCGTTTCAATGTGAAGCCGCCCACCGGCCCGCTCGAGGCGCTCGCGCATGCCTCGCAGACCGTTACCGGGGTGCACCTGGCTCGCTCCCCGTCCATCATCGCGGGCCGAAAGCTCGATCATCCCCTCGGTTTCCACCAGGTTGATCCATAGATTTTCGGCGCTGCCATGCCTCGCGGCGTTGGTGAGAATCTCCTGGGTGCAGCGAAGGAGGGCCAGCGCGCCCTCGGCGTCATCGCGACAGATGGAGTCAGGGACGGTGAGGTGCACCCGCGGGCGCGGCATCTCCGAGGCGAGCGTGCGCAGCGCTTCGCTTAAGTCGATGCGGTCGGTCTCGCGGAGCTCTTCGACAGCTCCGCGGACATCGCGCAGGGCAAGCTTCGCCAGAGACTGAGCTGCCTCGACCGGTCCGAGCGCCGGCGCTTTCGCCAGGCGGGCGGCGACCTCTAGATTCAGGCTGAGAGCGGTCAGCCGGTGGCCGACGGTGTCGTGAAGCTCTCGCGCGATGCGAACGCGCTCGGCCAGGCGGCTGTTCTCTTCCGCCAGGCGACGGCTGGCCACATCGCGCGCGAGCACATCGGCGACGAAGAACGCCAATAGCCCGAATCCCAAATAGGGAGGCGCCAGAAGAAGCGCTGGGCGCGGCGACCAATGGATCGCCACGGCGGTGGCGAGAAGCGCGGTCTGCGTTACCACCCAGGCGATCCCCGTCCGCCGCGCCACCCGACCGCCGAGCTGAAGCGCCACCAGCACCAGGAGCCCGCCTTCGAAGCCGTCGCAGAGCAGCGCCACCATGGCGATCACGCACGCAGCTTGCAGCGCAAGCAGCGCGAGCGCACGCCGGGTTGGCTGCGACCGTCGAGAGGTAGACCACCAGAGCGCCGCAGCAAACAGGATCGAGACTGCGATCCAGGGAACAAAGCGGCGCGGGTCCAGCCCCCCATGAAAGACCACCGGAGCGCAAACCATGGCTAAGGCAATGATGCCCCCGATTCGTAAGAGGCGTCGGAAGTCGTCGAACGTCGAAGGGGAGGGAAGCATGAGTTCGAAGATGCTTATACGCCTTGGACGCCGGCGAGAGATGGGCCGAAAGGACCAGATGAAAAAAGGGCCCTCCGGCCCATGCGGCGAGTGGGTCGCCTGCGTACGGTGGCCTCGCCTCACGGTGAGGATCTTGGCCACCCAATGAAAGGGTTTTTATGAAGAAGATAATTTGTTGCATCGGGTTTTCCGGACTGAGCGCGTGCTCGTCTGCCTCGTCGCAGCCGCTTCGTGTTGCGTCGTCGTCGGAGACCCGTACTACGTCCGCGCCCCCCGCTTCCCAAACGGCACCGCTCGCTGCGCGTCCCGCTCCGGAGCCGCTGTTCGAGGCTCTCAAGGCGCGCGACGCCGAGCGGATTCAGAAATTACTCGCCGCAGATCCCAGCCTCGCCAGCGCGCGCCGGGCCGACGGTGTCTCGGCGGTCCTGCTTGCGCTCTCCGCGCGGGACGGCGAGTTCTTCCTCCCTCCGAAAACCAACCCGCTCCTGCGCGCCATCCTCGCGCATCATCCCCAGCTGGACGGCTTCGAGGCCGCGGCGGTAGGGGATGTGAAGCGGGTGGCGGCTGAGATCCAGCGCGATCCGGGATTCGTCCGGGCGCTGCACGCACCCCCCATCGCGTGGACCGCTCTGCAATTCGCCGCTTTCGGCGGCCAGCTGGAGACGGCGAAGCTGCTCTTGGAGCGCGGGGCCGATGTGCAGGCGATCGCTCAGACCAAGTTCAGGAACACCCCGCTGCAGATCGCTTTGCTGACCGGGCAGCTGGAGGTCGCGCGGCTGTTGGTTGCCAAAGGCGCGGACGTCAACGCCAAGCAAGCCGAGGGCTTCACCGCCCTGCACACGGCTGCGGAGCTCGGCAGTGAGCCGCTGATCCGGCTCTTGGTCGACGCCGGCGCCGACATCAACGCCAAGGCCGAAGACGGTAGGAGGCCGCTCGACGTTGCCCTGCGCGACAACCGGTCAGAGGCGGCCGAGCTTTTGCGCCAGCGCGGTGCGAAGCCGGGCAGGGAGTGATCCCCAACGATCTCTCCAACAACGTCTCGCTGCTCTTAGGCAATGGGGACGGAAGCTTCCAACTCACGCGACACTTCGGCGTTGGGAATTACCCCAGTTCCGTTGCTGTCGGTGACTTCAATGGCGACGGGCGTCCGGATTTGGCCGTGACCAACTTCGGTCCTCTTGCAGTGTCGGTCCTGATCAACGACACGCCTCGGTAGCCCTGGCATTTAGAGGACACCAGATTCGGATTGCCAAGGGTTCCCCACCTCCCGGGGGTAGACTCTGCTGGAAACTCCGCCCCAGGAAGGTTAGCGTCCGCCCTCCTTTCACGAGGGCTGACTGAATGAGAAAGCTGTTTCTGTTCGCGTGCGCGCTGGTCGGATTGGCATCGGCAGGTCCTGGAGCCTGGGGCGCATCGGTTCCCGGACTGGATGCGATCTACCCGGAGCTGGACGCCTTCTACCTCGATCTCCACCAGAGTCCCGAGCTGTCCGGTCACGAGGAGAAGACCGCCGCCAAGCTCGCCGACCGCTTGCGACGCCTCGGGTATGAGGTCACGACCGGAGTGGGTGGCACCGGTGTCGTCGCTCTGATGAAAAACGGGAGCGGACCGACCTTGATGTTGCGAGCGGACATGGACGCGCTTCCGGTCGAGGAGAAGACCGGCTTGCCCTACGCGAGCAAGGTGACGGTGAAGGGCCCGGCAGGAGCGGTCGTTCCGGTGATGCACGCATGCGGCCATGACGTGCACGTGACAACGCTGGTGGGCACAGCGTCGGTGCTCGCCAAGATGAAGGACAAGTGGCAGGGAACGCTGATGTTGCTCGGTCAGCCCGCCGAGGAAACGATCAAAGGCGCCGAAGCGATGCTCAAGGATGGGCTGTTTACCCGGTTTCCCAAACCGACGTATGCGGTCGCCCTGCACGACTCGGCCGAGTTGCCTTCCGGCACCATCGGATACGCGCCGGGGTTCTTTCTCGCCGCCGTCGATTCGGTGGACATCACCATCTTCGGTCGAGGTGGCCACGGCGCCTATCCTCATAAAACAATCGACCCGATCGTGATCGCGGCCCGGACCGTCCTGGCCTTGCAGACGATTGTCGCGCGTGAAAACAATCCCCTCGATCCGGCGGTGGTCACCGTCGGATCGATCCATGGCGGGTTCAAGAACAACATCATCCCGGACGAGGTGAAGCTGCAGCTCACCGTGCGCTCGTACAGCGAAGAGGTTCGAAAGAAGCTGCTCTCGGGGATCGCGCGAATCGCCAAGGCCGAAGCCGCTGCCGCGAGCGCACCGAAGGAACCGACGGTAGCGATCGTCGAGTCGATCGGGGCGACCTACAACGATCCGGCGCTCACCAAGCGGGTCGCAGTGACGCTTTCCAAGGCTCTCGGCGACTCCAATGTCAGCACGATCGCACCGAAGATGGGCGCGGAGGATTTCGGCGCATACGGTCGTGCCGGCGTTCCCGCAATGATGTTCGACCTGGGCGCGGTCGAGCCGGCGAAATTCGAGAAGGCGAAAGCCAGCGGAACGCCGCTGCCCTCGTTGCATTCCTCGGAGTGGGCCCCTGACCGCGAGCGGACGCTTCGCACCGGAGTTTCGGCGCTCACCGTGGTGGCCCTGGATCTGCTGGCGAAGAAGTAAGCCCTCCGCGCCGTCGATTCGCATCTTAATGGCGAGAGACGGGAAGCGATCCGGCCGGTGCGTGCGCCCGCCAGCGGCATTGGGCGCACAGTTCGTCCCCTCGTCCTGTCAATCTCGCCCACAAAGTGCGTGTGAAGGCGTTCAGGTGCGGCGCGCGCTGATTTGAAGTTTCTGCTCGTTGCCCAATAACATTCACTGGGGAGATGCCGAAGGATTGGGAGACGACGCTTCCCGTTGCTGCCCTCTACCGCTCGGGCCCTGACGATCTGCGGCTTGCGATCATGGGCAACGACTTCGCCGGCACACACCAGCTTCCGGCTTCAGGCACCGTCTCGATTGGCCGAGCGTCGGATGCGACGATCTGTCTCGAGGATCCGTCCATCTCGCGGCGACACGCCCTGCTGCACCTGGGTGGAGCGCTCAGCTTGGAGGACCTCGGCAGTGCCAATGGAACCTACGTCCGAGGCGTTCGGGTGCAGTCAGGCAATACCGTAGAGCTCTCACCGGGCGATGTGGTGGAAATCGGCGCCACCCTGCTCGTCGTTCAGGGAAGACCCCGAGCGCACGGAGAAGCCGGAATTGCTCCGATACCCGGCGAACGACCCATGGAAGCGCTCAATCGGGTGATCGATCGGATCGCCCGCAGCAACCTGAGCGTGCTTCTCCTCGGTGAAACAGGTGTGGGAAAGGGATTCATTGCCGCCGAGCTGCACCGCCGCTCGAATCGATCCGAGGGCCCCTTCCTGCAGCTCAACTGCGCGGCCTTTCCCGAGAACCTGCTCGAGAGCGAGCTGTTCGGCTACGAGAGGGGTGCGTTCACCGGAGCAGTTCAGGCAAAGCGGGGCCTGCTCGAATCGGCGTCGGGCGGCACCGTTCTGCTCGATGAGGTGGGCGAGATTCCTCTGGGGATGCAGGCAAAGCTTTTGCGCGTCCTCGAAGAGCGCGAGGTGCTGCCGCTGGGAGGGCTCAGAGCCCGGGCGATCGACGTCCGCTTCATCTCCGCCACCAATCGCGATCTGGATGCCCGGATGGCGGAGAACAAGTTCCGGGAGGACCTCTTCTTCCGGCTGAATGGAATTTCGGTCGAGATCCCGCCGCTGAGAAAGCGCGTCTCCGAGATCCCCACGCTCGTCGCGAACTTTGCCCTGGACGCATCGCGCGGGGCCGGACTTCCGTCGAAGAGCGTTTCCGCCCAGGCGCTCGATCTGCTCAAACAGCACCGATGGCCGGGCAACATCCGCGAGCTGCGCAACGTGATCGAGCGGGCAGTGGCGCTCTCCACCGGACCGGTGATCGAGCCGAGCGATCTCCCTCTGGGCAAGCTCGGGTCGGTGCAACCGCCGCCGCCTTCCGTCCCGCCTCAATCGGGGTCGGGCGCCAACGGCTCGGCGGCTGAGCATCCCGAACGTCAGAAGATCCTCGATGCGCTCGACCGTTGCGGCTGGAACCAATCCCGAGCCGCGGCGGAGCTGGGGTTTTCCCGGCAGACTCTGAGCGCCCGTTTGGATGAGTACGACATTCCGCGCCCGCGCAAGGGGCGCAAACTGGAGCGGTAGGAAGCGCCGAAATCAGCGTCGCGATCGCGGGCCACCCGCGAAACAGCGCGCTCACAACGGCTGAGCGGCCTTAAGCATGATCGATGTCGTGGCGAGAATTGCTGCTCCGAGCGCAGATCTGACCAGATCGAGCGCGAGGCTCTTTCTGCTCGGAGGTTGGCTCTTGTTCTTCGGGCCCCAACTCGCGAGCAACGCGGTTCCCTATTACCGGGATCACCTCGTCACCAACATTCCATTGCGTCACTACATGCGGGAACGGCTTTTGAACCGCGAGCTTCCGCAATGGTATCCCTATGAGTCGCTCGGCGTCCCGGTAATCGGTCAGATCGCGCTGGGCACATTTCACCCGTTCACTTTCCTGTTCTTGCCATTCCAAGCGGTCACTGCCGAGAAGCTCTCGTTGTTGCTCTCGTACCTGCTTGGGCTGTTGGGCGCCTACCGCCTGGCGCGGATACTCCCCGCGTCGCGACTGGCTTCGGTGACCGCCGCTTTCTCGTTCGCGTTTGGAGGGTACGCGCTCGGCGTCTCCTGCATCATTGCCTATGCGATGAGCCATTGCGCGCTGCCCTGGGTCGCCTGGGCGGCAATCCGGGTGGCCCGGAAGCAGCGCCTTCAAGATTCGGCGCTGCTCGGCGGGATCTGGAGCCTGGTTTTCCTGGCGGGCGATGCGGTGAGCTTTTCCCTCGCCGCGGTCCTGCTCGGGATTGCCCTGGTCGACGCCTTCAGCTGGCGCGGAGTGGGGCTGATGGCCCTCAGCGGGTCTGTCGCCGCCCTCCTGGTGGGAATCGAGTTGATCCCGGCAACGGCGGTGGCGGCGGAATCGGTGAGAGCGGTGGGGCAGCCATCGCCCACGATGGGCCTGAGTTGGGCGTTTCATCCGATGCGCATTCCGGAACTGATCATCGCCGGCTACGTGCCGGACCCAATCCGCAGGAACGTGGTGACCGAATTGTTCAGCGGAGGCACCGCGATGTTCGCCACGACCCTCTTCGCGGGTGGAATCTCGCTGTCGCTCGCCGCCGCCGGCATCCGCTCCCGATCGCGCATCGGATACGCCTTCCTCGCTCTCGCC
>Ga0137388_10003059_pt1 | contig 10710 bp, 6 predicted proteins | sample 15con2h14AmetaG_FD_104644 | JGI IMG/M metagenome (GOLD analysis project Ga0137388, IMG submission 104644) | Vadose zone soil microbial communities from Angelo Coast Range Reserve, California, USA - 15con2h1.4A metaG | ecosystem: Environmental > Terrestrial > Soil > Vadose zone > Saprolite...
AACCAGACCCGCAGCTAGCAGCACAAACACGAATTTCCTCGTTGCCCCTCCAGAACCGGATTCTTGCTGCGCTTCAATTCCTGAGAGCGATGAAAAAACTGGAGCTTCCGTCCGCGACCGCCCGCTGGTGCTGTTGATCTCGAAATCGGCCTCAGGCCTGGCGGGCCAGATCGGCTTGCTTTCAAAAGGTACGATCTCCGGATCCGCAACTTCTTTGGCGGGCGCCGGAGCTGCCGCAGCCCCGGCAGTTGGTACGGGCGCAACTTTGCTCGTAGTGGCCAAGTCGGGTTCGACTTTTTCAGCGGCCTCGGCAATGGGTCGTGGCGCCGATGCAATCGGCTCTAAACTGCGTTTGGAAATTGGCTGCCAGGGAAATTCCTTTGGCGCATGGCTGGAAACCGTCCGCGCGGGTGAAGTTGGAATGTCCGGCATGTACTCGAGCAGAGTAGCTTCAGCCGCGCCCGGTTTCACGTCGGGCTCTGCCTCTAATTCAAAACCGGAGGCGCTTGCCGTGGGAATTGGAACTTGCTGGGACGGCCCTGATGGCATGACTGACGGTGCTGAAGTGAACGGCTGCGCGGCGCTGGGCTCTGCAATCCGCGTCGACGGATCTGGCGCGGTGGCCACAGGCTTGGCCGCCTCCGCCTTGCGCAACAGTCCTCGGGCAACACGGAGCGTCCCCTTCGACTGCTCGACATTAATAGGTCTGGTGAGTACCAGGTTGGCTCCGATGCGAAACGCTTTGGCTACGCCGGCCTGCCCTTCGACCACGGCAACCGAGAGAGCACTCGCATTCGAGCCGGAATTGCGTGCGCTCTTGAACAGCAAACTGGCATTCTGCTCGTTCTCGCAATCGACGACGATTGCGTCGAAGTGTTGCGCCATCAGCTTTTTGACTGCAGCGAATGGCTCGTTGCAGCACTCAACCTGAAATTCCAATTCACTCAGAACTTGCGTGACGACGCGGGCAGTTTTGTCGTCTGGACAGAATAATAGTGCCTGGTAACGCATACGCTGCAATCGTAGGTACGCCCGTCAGCAGCGGCAAGTTACGTAGGTAATTTTGATGGCCAGCGGATGCTCCTGGGAAGCTCAGGCGATCTGGGCTGTGTGATAAAAGCGGCATAGAATGTCGCGCATGCACCTGCCGCTATGGCTAAAGATTCTGTGGACGATATGGGTAATCGCCTGGGCGCCGTTGTACTGGAGACAATACGGGGCGCAAAACTTCCTTTACTTCTGCGATCTGGGAAACTTCTTGATCGCAGTAGGACTCTGGCTGGAAAGCCCGCTAATTTTTTCCTGGCAAGCCACCGGCCTTCTGCTTTTTCAGACTCTCTTTGCGGCGGATCTTCTGGGCGCATTTCTCACCGGGAAGCATTGGATCGGAGGCACAGAATTCATGTTCGATGCACACTTGCCTCTGTTCCTGCGCCTGCTCAGTTTGTTTCATGTGGTGACACCGCCATTACTTCTCTGGGCGATCTGGCGCCTCGGCTATGACAAACGTGGGTGGAAACTCCAGGCACTCACAACGTGGATCGTGGTCCCTATTAATTATTTGTGGCGGCCGGAGCAGGATGTGAACTGGGCGCGCGGGCTTTTCTTCCGGGAGCAGCATGTGATGCCGGGCTGGAGTTATCTGCTGCTTTATCTGCTCGCCGTGCCGATGCTGGTTTATTGGCCAACACATCTATTGCTTCAGGGGTGGGCCGGGAAACAGAGTGCTGCAGCCGCGGCGCGTCAATCTACACCGTTATAATTTTCAGAATGAAATTTCTGATAATCGGCGGCACCGGTTTCATCAGTCGGCCTCTCGTTCGCGAGCTCCAGAAACGCCAGCACAAGGTCGCCGTCTTTCATCGAGGTAGGACGCCGGCTTCGTTTAGGGGGGTAGAAATTATTTTGGGCGACCGCAAAAACCTCGAGCACTATCGAGAAGATTTCCAGCGCTTCGCTCCCGACACTGTTATCCACATGATCCTCAGCTCCGGGCGGCACGCCGAAGCCCTGATGCTAACCGTTCGCGGTATCGCGCGCCGAGTTGTGGCTCTCAGCAGCATGGATGTCTATCGTGCTTTCGGATTATTCCACGGAACCGAATCAGGGCCTTTGCAGCCGGTGCCACTTACAGAGCAATCAGAGGTTAGGCGCAATTTGCATCCTTATCCGCCGGCAGTGTTGAACAGAGTGCAAGGCATTTTCAACTGGATGGACGACGATTATGACAAAATTCCAGTGGAGCAAGCTGTTCTGGGCGACCAAAGCTTACCCGGAACCGTGCTGCGACTGCCGATGGTTTACGGACCGGGAGATCCGCTGCATCGCTTCTTTCCCATGCTCAAACGAATGATGGACCGGCGCACGAGAATTCTGTTGTTCGACGAAATGGCGGCATGGCGTTCGCCGCGAGGTTACGTCGAAAACGTCGCTGCAGCGATTGCCCTGGCAGCATGCTCGGATCGCGCTGTCGGTGAAATCTACAACGTTGCGGAAGAACCTGCGTTCTCTGAACTGGAGTGGGCGCGACAAATCGCTGCCCAAGCGCGATGGGACGGCGAATTCACCGTTTTGCCTCGTGAACGCACTCCCAAACATCTTCTAGTTCCAGGTAATTTTCGGCAGCACGGGATCGTCAGCTCGAACAAAATCCGGCAAGAGCTCGGTTTTCAGGAACCGGTCTCGATAGCGGATGCGATTCGTCGAACTATCGCTTGGGAGAAAGAAAATCCGCCAGCCGAAATCAGCCAAGAGCAGTTTGATTACCCAGCCGAAGACCGGGCAGTTGCGGCGTGAACGATGCGTGGCCTCTCACGGAACCCGCGATAGCGCCCGCTTTGTTGCTTCAAGCAACGCGTCCGGTCCGACCGGTTTGCCGGTTGCGTTTTCCATCCATAGGTCAGGCGTGACGTCGCCGAGCTTAGCCATACGCTCGAATTCGGGACCGATTGCTCCCGCTTTCTTCGTCTGCTCTTCAATTTGTGCCGCAATCAGATGGCCGATGGAGTAATCGGGAAGATAGAGGAACGAATCGATCATGTGTGAGTACACGGCCAGCAGCACGACATCTCTCTGGTGGAAGACCGGAGCGTAGTAGCGGCTCCAAATGTCTTTCGCGATTTGAAGTGTGGCCGCGTTGAGCTGGCTGGGCGTGGCTTGAGGATGATCGTACATCCAGTGCCAGACCGCGGTATCCACCAGGCCGACGCCTGCGATCTCGTAAGTCGTCCAGAAGTCGTTTAGAGTCTTCTCCGCCTCGCTCTTTGCGTCAGGCGCGGGAAGACCGAGCAGTTGAAGATCGCGTCCCTGAAAGACGAACGCCAGAGCCTCTGTAAAAGCCGTGTTGGGCACGCCCTTCAGCAGAGTGTGATCCACGTCATTTAATGAGAAAGTTTGTTCAACGTTGTGACCCATTTCGTGGACTGCGATGTTGAAGCCTTTGTAGTTCATGCCAGTTTTTTCAACCCGAGTGCGAAGATGGACTTTCTCGGCGCGCATCTCGGCGCCCATGGCATGACCCGAGCCACGGGCGGGCTCAATAACAATATGCTGCGCCACATATTGCGCGCGTTCAGGCGAGAAACCGAGCTTGACCAAAAGATTCGGAATATCTCTCTGGTAAGCCTCGGCCGTGGGATATTTCTTGGCAACGATTGCATCCAGCTCGCTCTCGCTGTATTTGCTGTCCGGACGAAAGCCGTTGTACCAGATATCAAACGGCTCCAGCGGACGTCCCAGGCGCGATTCGATCAGTTTCGCGATCTGCGGAACGAGCGGTGAAGTGAGTACTTGGTCCAACATTGCCTTCACGCGCGCTTCTGGAATCTCGCGGTCTTCATCAAAGCGGCGGGCGATTAAAGTTGGCGTGGTGGGAGAATACGGATCGGCCTTTTTAGAAGCGAGGAAATCTTTTTGCAGAGTCGCATAACGAGTATCCGGCTCGCGCGCGCTGCTGATGTTCATACTGGCAGCCACGGGAGAATCAGAATCTTTCACTGCCGCTAGTTTTGCCTCGTTTGTAAACGGATTCCAATCCACATTCGGGTTGTTGACGACAACTGCCGGAATAGTCTGCGTGACGATGCGCTCCATCACTTGTTGAATCATGCGCTGCTTCGCGAGGCCATCCTGCTTGTCGGCATAATCGGCTTTGATTTCGTCACGAAGATTCCAGTGGCTTAGCAGGCGCATCTTCGGCGGAAAAAGGCGCTGGCCATTTTCATCGATCAGGTGGTGCATCCAGATGTTGTATTCCGCGACATAGCGGGCAGCAGCGGCCTCTGCCTGGCCAATAGCCAGATTCACATCTGCGGGAATGCGTTTCGAAAATCTCTGCGCGAGCCGAACTTCGGCCCACTGCCGCCGAGTCCAGATTGGGCCTTCTTTCAAACGCCCATCCAAAGTTGTGAGCGGGAAATTCAGCAGCACAACAAATGCAAGCTTGTTCTGAAAGAAATCATCAATGACGTGCGCCGAGGGGTCGTAGCCGCCGAACATTTCGTCAAACGGAAGCACCGGGCCGAGATCGAGATCCATTTGCTGGCGGAACTCGCGATTAATTTCATGCATGTGGCCGCCGAGCTGTTCGAGCAGGCGCTCGAAGCGGTTGAACGTGGTATCGAGCGTAGCTTGATCGCTGGCGAAATTTGCGCTGACAAATTCTTCGTATGCGGCAGCATCGCCGTCCTCGGGCCGCCAGAACTCGGCAACTTGATGCAGCCCGCGTTCCAGGCGTGCGCGTTGTGCCTCGCCGTATTTGCCGATCAGTTCGCGGTCGAGTTTCGTACTGGAAGCGTCCATCCAAGAGAGTTGGGGGCGTGTGGCGGTGGATTCGGGCATGGAGTTCTCCTGGGCGTGCATTGAGGCTAGGGCGATGGTGATCATTACCCAAGCACAAATCAGGCGCATGGGCTTTCCTCGAAACTGTCAGCGTTTCGGCCGATAAATATCCGTGCTGGTCCCGTAAAATACTTCTGCCGCTTCCATGAGCGTCTCTGAAAGCGTTGGATGCGGATGGATCGTCAACGCGACATCTTTCGCCAGCGCTCCCATTTCAATCGCGAGAACGCCCTCTGCAATCAGTTCTCCGGCGCCTGCGCCGACGATGCCTACTCCCAGCACGCGCTCGCTCTGCGGATCGAGAATCAGCTTGGTCATGCCTTCCGTTCGGTCGAGGGTCATCGCTCGTCCCGAGGCGGCCCAGGGAAATTTCGCGACTTTAATTTCACGGTTTTGTTTTTGCGCGTCCGTCTCGGTGAGGCCACACCAGGAAATTTCGGGATCGGTGAAAACAACTGCAGGAATGGCATTTGGCTCAAATGCAACCTTGTGACCTGCGATTGCTTCGACTGCGGTGCGCCCTTCATGTGAAGCCTTGTGTGCCAGCATAGGCTCGCCGGCCACATCGCCGATGGCGTAAATCGCAGGATCATCTGTCTGCAACTGCTTGTTTACCTGGATGAATCCACTGGGCCCGACCCGCGCATGAGTTTTTTCAAGCCCCGGAATCTCGGAGTTCGGTTTGCGTCCGACAGAGACTAGAACTTTGTCGAAAATTTTCTCGCGCTCCTTGACCTCCGGCCCATCGAAGGTGACGCGAATTCCGCTGCCTTCGTCTTTCATCGAGGCGACGGTCGTGTTCAGGAGAATGGAATCAAAAAGTTTTCCGATGCGCTTGTTTAGCGGAAGCACCAGATCGCGGTCCGCGCCAGGCAGCAGTCCCGGCAGCATCTCAACCACCGATACCTTGCAGCCGAGAGCCGCATAAACCGTGCCCAGTTCCAGGCCGATGTAGCCGCCGCCGATCACGAGCAAAGTTTTGGGCACTTCTGCCAAGTCCAGCGCAGCGGTGGAATCCATCACGCGAGGAGTATCGAGTTTGAGAGCGGGAATGATGGACGGCCGCGATCCTGTAGCCAGAATGATGCGGTCGAACGAAAGGTTGTCTTCGGCGCGGTCCGTCTTGCTCACTCGTAAAGTGTTTGAGTTCTCGAACGCAGCTTGTCCTTGCACATACTGGACCTTGCGCTGCTTCGAAAGCACACCCAAGCCGCCGGTCAGTTTCTTGACAACATCTTCTTTCCAGGCACGCAGGCGAGAGACGTCGATTTTTGGCTCGCCGAACTCCACACCCCAATTTTTCGCGTGCTGTGATTCGCCAATCAGCTTGGCGACGTGCAGAAGCGCTTTGGAGGGGATGCATCCGCGATAGAGGCAAACGCCGCCGGGGTTCAACTCCGGATCGATCAGCGTGACTTTCATCACCAAATCGGCGGCGAGAAAGGCGGCGGCGTAGCCTCCCGGCCCCGCGCCGACCACTGCGATGTGCATGTTAGAAGCTTCGGCCATTAATTTTTATAACCACGAAGGGCACGAAGGAGCACGAAGGAAAGCACAAAAGCCTGTTTTCCTCTGTGGTGCGCTGTGTCCTCTGTGGCTGTTTTCTTTCATCCCTGAACGGACAGCAGGAAAGGTTGTTCGAACGCTTCCGCGATCCAGCGGAGGAAGCGGGCGGCGTCGGCACCGTCAATTAGCCGGTGATCGTAGGAGAGCGAGAGCGGTAGCACCAGGCGCGGCTCAAATTTCCCATTGATCCAAACCGGCTCCATGCTCGATCGCGACAAACCGAGAATCGCGACTTCGGGATGATTCACGATAGGTGAAAAACCTGTGCCACCAATGCCGCCTAGATTGGTGATGGTGAATGTACCGCCTTCCATTTCCTGCGGAGTCAGTTTCTTGTCCCGTGCTTTCTTCGAGAGATGGGTGAGTTCGGCGGCAAGCTCCACGATGTTCTTTTTATCCACATCGTGAATCACGGGTACGAGAAGCCCGCGATCGGTGTCAACCGCGACGCCAATGTGGATGTACTGTTTGTAGACGATCTCCTCTTTCGACATATCGATGCTGGCATTGAACTGGGGAAAGACTTTCAACGCAGACGCGCAGACTTTTAGCGCAATAGCCGTGACTGTCATCTTGCCGCCGGCCTCTTCGGCCTTGGGAGCAAAGCGGGCGCGCAACTGCTCGAGTTCCGTGATGTCGGCTTTGTCGTGCTGAGTGACGTGCGGAATTATGCTCCACGCTTCCCACAAGTGCTCGGCGGTTTTCCGCCGGACGCCTCGCATGGAGACGCGCTCGACCTTCCCCCATTTCGAAAAATCCGGAAGCTCCGGCTCCGCCACATGCGTGCGAGGCGCTTGCGCCGCGGCACTAACCGATGTAAGCAGTGCTTTGGAATACGCCTTGACATCATCTTTGCTGATGCGCCCGCCCGGACCTGTGCCTTCGACCGCCTGAATGTCAACGCCTAATTCGCGAGCGAGGCGTCGAACGTGCGGCGCGGCAGGAACGGGCTCGCGATATTCGGTGCCGGCCACTTTCCCAAGCTGCGCCGGCATGGTGAAATCCGGCGTCGCCGGACGCGGCTGATCGACCGGCAGCGCCTGCTCTTCCGTTTTGCCTTCGGCTTTTATCGCCGCTTGAAACGCAAGCCTAGCGCCATGCTGCCCGGAAACGTGTTCAACGGGGGCATACTTCACCGGCTCCGGTTGCGGCAATGCGCCGCCTTCAAGCGTGAAGATGACTTGTCCGACCTTGATCTTCTCGCCTTGCTTGACTCGGACTTCCTTGACTACTCCGGTTACCGAAGACGGAACTTCGACAACCGCCTTGTCAGTTTCAAGTTCCATGATGGGCTGGCCCTCGGAAACCTTGGCGCCTGGCGAAATCATCAGTCTGACGAGATCGCCCTGCTCGATGTTCTCGCCAAGTTCCGGCAGTCTGAATTCCGTAGCAGGAGGAGAAGGCGGAGGAGTCTTGCGGCGCTCGACCTGCGGCTGAGGAGCCTCTGCTGGTTTCTGCTCCGATGTCTTTGGCTGCGCTGGCTTGGACTTGGATTCCGCAACTTTCGGTTCAGCTTTGGCTTTTGCTCCAGTACCGTTCTCAACTGTGAAGATGACCTGGCCGACTTTGACTTTCTCTCCCTCTTTTACGCGAATGTCTTTTACGGTGCCGCTTACGGACGACGGAACCTCGACAACGGTTTTGTCGGTTTCGAGTTCCATCACTGGCTGGCCTTCGGCGATGTTCGCCCCCGGCGCAATCATTAGACGCACGAGGTCGCCCTGTTCGATGTTCTCGCCGAGTTCGGGAAGTTTGAATTCGATCACTGCAATTCCCCGCCTTGTTCTGTGTCCTCCCAGTTTTAACCACCGAGGGCACAGAGGAACACAAAACCAATAACTTTAGCTGATTGCTGGGTTCGCTTTCTCCGGATTGATGCCGAAGTCTCTTACGGCTTGCTCGACCTTTTTTATTTCGATGTGTTTCTCCCGCGCCAGCGCATGCAACGTTGCCAGCACAACGTGTTTGGCATCGACTTCGAAAAAATCACGCAGTGACGCGCGGTTCTCGCTGCGTCCGAAACCATCCGTGCCTAGCGCGATGAGCGGACGCGGGACCCACTGAGCAATCGATTCCGGCAGGACTTTCATGTAGTCCGATGCCGCCACAAATACTCCCGGCGCGTCTTTTAGGCATTGCGTTACGTATGGCACGCGCGGGGTTTGGACAGGATGCAGCATGTTCCATCGCTCACAATCATTACCGTCGCGGTACAAGGATTTGTAACTGGTCACGCTCCAAACATCGGCTGCCACGTTGTATTTCTCTTCCAGAATCTGCTGCGCCTTGAGAACTTCATACATGATCGTGCCGCTGCCGAAAAGCTGGGCGCGCAGCTTAGCATCTTTTTTTGCAGAGGCTTTAAAGCGGTACATCCCCTTCAGTATTCCGTCACGTACGTCTTTGCCATCGGGCATCGGTGGCATCGGCAGCGGTTCGTTCGTGACCGTCAAATAATAGAAGATGGATTCCTGATCCACATACATGCGCTTGATGCCGTCCTGAATAATGACGGCGATTTCGTAAGCGAATGCGGGATCATAAGCCAGCAGATTGGGCACGGAGAGTGCCAGCACATGGCTGTGGCCATCCTGGTGTTGCAGTCCCTCACCTGCCAGCGTGGTTCGTCCGGCTGTACCGCCGAGCAAGAAGCCGCGTGTGCGCATATCGGCAGCCGCCCAGATAAGGTCGCCAATGCGCTGAAACCCGAACATTGAGTAATAAATAAAAAACGGGATCGTGTTGATCCCGTGATTGGCGTAAGCAGTGCCGGCGGCCATGAACGAGCACATCGAACCTGCTTCAGTAATGCCTTCCTCCAGAATCTGCCCGTCCTTCGCCTCTTTGTAATAAAGCAGGGTATCCATGTCGACCGGCTCATAAAGCTGGCCCACGCTTGAGTAGATCCCCACCTGCCGGAACAACGCCTCCATGCCAAAGGTGCGCGCTTCATCAGGAATGATGGGGACAATCAGTTTGCCAATTTCCGGATCGCGCAGCAGCTTCGAAAGCAGGCGGACGAAAACCATCGTCGTGGAAACTTCGCGGCCTTCGGTTCCCTTGTAAAACTCTTCGAAGTGCGATTCCGCCGGGGGCTGAATCGGCTTAGCGCGAACCTTGCGCTCGGGCAGATACCCGCCGCCAAGCTGCTTACGGCGCTCCTGCAGGTAGCGAACTTCCGGGCTGTCATCTGCCGGGCGATAGAAAGGCGCTTCGTGCAGTTCTTCATCCGGAATCGGAATGCCGAAACGTGAGCGGAACATTCGCAGCTCTTCTTCGTTCAGCTTTTTCTGTTGGTGGGTGATGTTCTTGCCCTCGCCCGCTTCGCCCAGCCCATAACCTTTAATCGTTTTCGCGAGAATGATTGTTGGCGACCCTTTGTGCTCGACGGCTGCTTTGTAGGCGGCATGAACCTTGATGGGATCATGTCCGCCCAGCCGCATGCGCGAGAGCTGCTCGTCAGAGAGATGCTCGACCATTTTCAACAAACGGGGATCTGTGCCGAACAGGTTCTGGCGGAAATACGCTCCGCTCTCAACGAAATATTTTTGATATTGGCCGTCCGTGATCTCACCCAATCGCCGCACCAAAATTCCGTCGCGATCGTTGGTGATCAAACTGTCCCAATCGCTACCCCAGATCACTTTGATCACGTTCCAGCCGGCGCCGCGGAAAATTGCCTCCAACTCCTGAATAATTTTCCCGTTGCCGCGAACTGGTCCATCAAGGCGCTGCAAATTGCAGTTGACCACGAAAATCAGGTTGTCAAGGCGCTCGCGCGAAGCTAGTGTGATCGAACCGAGCGACTCGGGCTCATCCATCTCTCCGTCGCCGAGAAATGCCCAGACTTTTCCGCCAGTCGCCTGCTTCAACCCGCGATTCTCAAGATATTTGATAAAGCGCGCCTGATAGATCGCCTGAATTGGGCCAAGTCCCATGGAAACCGTCGGGAACTCCCAGAAATCCGGCATCAACCAGGGATGAGGATAAGAGGAGAGTCCTCCGCCCGGCCTTAGTTCGCGCCGGAAGTTTTCCAGTTTTTGGCGCGGAATGCGGCCTTCCAGATACGCGCGGGCGTACATGCCCGGAGCAGCATGGCCTTGAAAATAAACGATGTCTCGATCCCCGCTTTCCGTTTTCGCATGAAGAAAATGATTGTATGCAACTTCGTATAGGGTGGCGGACGACGCAAAGGTAGAGATGTGACCGCCGATGCCGTCCTGCATCTTGTTCGCCTTGACGACCATCGCCAGCGCGTTCCAGCGCACCAGGCTCTTGATCCGGCGCTCCATCTCCTGGCTGCCC
>Ga0137388_10003060_pt1 | contig 10709 bp, 7 predicted proteins | sample 15con2h14AmetaG_FD_104644 | JGI IMG/M metagenome (GOLD analysis project Ga0137388, IMG submission 104644) | Vadose zone soil microbial communities from Angelo Coast Range Reserve, California, USA - 15con2h1.4A metaG | ecosystem: Environmental > Terrestrial > Soil > Vadose zone > Saprolite...
CCCGCGAGACCACCGCATAAGAGGAGCTCCCCGCGCATCTTGCTCTACGGTCTTATCGCAGTCTTTGCTAGTGGGGTGGTCGTCGTCCTTGGGGGCTATGCACACTCGGTGTGGACCAGAGAAGCCGTAGAGGATCCAGCGTCCCACGAGGCCTTGGCGGAGGCTTGGACCTCGGTGCTTGGCGGAGCGAGGCGGGTGGTCGGTCGTCGTTAGGCTCCGATAAGACCTTTGTTAGAACTTCCGCCGGGTCAGGAGCACGACACCTCAGATGACCCTTGAAGAGGTCGGTATCTATGGGCTGATCGCCGCCACTGGGTTTCTCTGGGTGCGGTTCAATCACCGTACTCTGAATGATGCTTTCTCGCCGTTGAGTCTTCTGCTGTTCTTCTGGGTGCTGCCGTACCTCGGTAGCCTTCTTAAACTGTCAGGATTCCAGCATGGGTTGACGTTCGAAGGTCACGCGCTCGTACTCAGCGCGACCCTTGGTATGATATTCCCGTCGCTGGCCACCGCCTACGTCCTGAGGCGATCGCGCCTTACCTTCTCGCTCGACCGTTTCCAGGTCTCGCCCCTGCAGTACTCTGCAGGACGCCGACTGGCCATAGTCCTCCTAATGGCAGCTGTCCTGGCCTACGTGCAAGCAGTATTCGTAGGGCGGGGAATACCGCTGGCGGAGTATGCCGCGGGGCGCGCAACGGCGGCAAACTTGCACCAGGCGGGGATGAGATCGAAGCTGCAGGTTCTCGCGTTCGCAGTGCACATCGCTGGTGCAATGGTCCTCTATCTGGGACTGACCAGCAGACAAAGGTGGACACGATTTGGGTTCTTCGCACTCGCCGCAGTGCCGCCGATTCTCGGGATCCTGAGGGCGCTCAAGGGGGACGTCTTCATGAGCCTGCTCTACTACGCGGCTGTGCTGTACTACTACCGGCGAAGCAGAAACCTTCGTCTGCCGATGGTCAGGACCCTCATGGTCGGAATCCTCCTGGTCTCGGCGCTCGCTTTGATTACCACGCTTCGCTCCTCTGGTCAGGGCAATCCTACCTTTTACAGTCAGCTCATCGCGTTCAAGTACAGCGGCCTCCCGTTTCCGGTGAATGAAATCCTAGGGGTCGTCTATGGGTATACGTCGCTGACGTTCGAGAACTTTGCCAGGTTCCTCGAATACGGCGATCACCAACTCCGCCTAGGTACTTCCATGTTTAGGCCGCTCTTTTCCGTCTTTATGCAAGGCAGGATTCCGGACAGTATGCTGGCCGGTGTTGACTGGCACTTCGTGGCGCCATTCGCCAATGCCCCCAACGGTCTCACGGAATTGTACGCAGAAGGCGGACCATTGCTAACCATCATCGGACCTCTGGTGTATGGACTTCTCTTCAATCTGATCTACCTTCGCTTTCGCCGGTCAGGCTCAACCACGTGGCTATTCATCTACATCAATTTCCTGTTCCCCTGGGTGTGGATGTTCTTTACAAATGCTTTTTCCGTTCTGGGGTTCTACGTCAATGCGTTCTACGTGGTAGCAATCGCCGCGTGCGCCGAGTGGATTGTTCGTTGGGTTCACGTCACAAGGGGGCAAGCGGTCACTAGAGTCGCGGCGCCGCAAACGCCCTAGAGCATCTTGATATCGTGGGCGGTCACAATTCTCCGCACTCTGTGGGAGACCTTGACTTTCACTGCTGCAACGTCAATCCAGCCAGGTCTTGTGAATTAGAATTGCTTGGCTCGGAAATATCGGAAATACGGCCCAGCATCGCCTCTCCCTGGAGAACTCACTAATGGCCCTGTTAACTCCATCAGCGCGTCTATTGTAGTCGTCTAGCACAATTAGTGATTTCTCTATCATGCGGTCGTCCAAGAAGAAGAGCGTCTCAATCGTAGCTTTGTAAGTATCGACGTCGACATGAGCAAATGAGATTGGCTGGAGATCCACGCCCCGGCACGATTCGGGGAAGTATCCCTTGATCAGCCTCGCATTCCTTTGTTTTCGTTGGAACAACAGCCTTACCGCTTCTTCTCCCGTGTCTGTGAACATCGACATCTTGAAGTTGGTATCAACCTCCGGGTCGATGAGCTCAAACCCTGTGAACGAGTCACAGACGATAATCCCTCGATCAGGACAACTGTTCGACAGATGCAATGCGCTTCCACCTCTGTAGGTACCGACTTCGATAATGCTGCCGTTGGGATTACTCAGTTGGCATAGGTGCCACAGATTTGCCAAACGTGGAACATCTAGCAGGGTCAATCCCGCAATTTCGCGGCAAGACGATTGAAACTGCGAGTTACTCAGAATTTCGACACCCACTGGATCAATCGCCGCTAACAGAACAGGATACTCAGGATGGATTTTCTCAAGCTGATAGCCGAGCTTGAAAAGAAGGTGCTTTACAGCCTTCTTGGCCCTGGCCATAAGTGCCAAGCCCACAAGCTCCGACCCCGTGTGTGCGGGACTCCTAATATGGTTCTCGGCGCCCGTGGAGACAAGCGCGGCAGGAGTTGTGGCGCCCTAGCCAGGTAGACGGAAAGGCCGCTCCCCTGGCTGGATCTTGCCTTCCCTCGGGCTTCTCGTCGCGTGCACCTACGCGCAATCGACTTAGGCGGTAACGTGTGCGGCTGCTGCTGAGTGGGTTCACGTTGGGCGAGCGGCGTCCGAGGACAAGCAGTTACTGAGTCTGGCGCACGGTAGCAGTCTAGAGGACAAAGTCGCCTTGAATGCTACTGCTTCACAAAGGATCCGATGACCGCCTGGCCCAAGTCCTCAAGCCGGGGGACCCTGTTAACCACCTTGTGAAAGAGCGTTCCAAGCACGTAAGTGAGTCGCGAGAACTGTAGGTAGGCGGGATCTCCCGACTCGACGCGGAGCATCTCCGCTTTGAACCCTGCTTCGTGTAGTAGCCGCCCGAGTCTCCTTCTAGTATTCGCTCGATAGTACGTAGGGAATGTGTCGCGGGATTCCCTCCCCGTTGCCCATTTGACTATGGGAGCGTGCAGCCGGTTAGGGACTATGCGTGCGAGAAGCCCTGCGTAGAACCATGCGTTCATGGTGATAAAGACAAATCGTCCACCGGGCCGCACCACGCGTGCTATCTCGTTTAGCACCGATTCCGGCTCGGCGATGTGCTCTATCACCCACCGTGCCACGCAAAGGTCGAATGTAGCTGTGTCGATGGGCAGTGAAATACCGTTGTAAAGAACAGCTCCATCTAGGTACGGGTTATCTTTGATCGCCGAGGTAACGTCGATCCCTATCACCAATCGAGCGCTAGCTCGAAGGTCCCGTTCGAAAACTCCCCGGCCCGCACCAAAGACCAATACCCGGCGCGCCTGAGAGAGAGCTGAGTCGACGAGCGCCTCAAACGGTGATCCGGTGTTGGGGTACCACCGTTGGCGCAGCTCTGCAACGGTCGGCACCAAGGGACTGGCTCTACTTCCCTTAGCCATCTGTTCTACCACTCGATCCTTGTCTCGGCTGTCGCAGGTTCAATGACTGAGTCGCATCCTCCAGTGTGGCCGCTCAACGGCTGCGGCGAGTACCCGGCTACTATCATTACGAGTGCGTCGCTACGATTGCCATCGTCACTCCGATCGCAAGTATTCGCGCGTCCAACGACCGGAGCCTAGGCCGCGCTGCCCAGTACGATCTGTCCTGTTCCGCGCTTCACCTCCAGCACGGAATGTAGACGACGGAGTTATCACTTGAGAGCACCTTCAGCCAGGTATAGGGCGCAGCAGGTGTGCCAGCCGGGCAATTGGCACCCAGCGTGGCCGCACCACCGCCGACCGTCCCTTGGTTGAACTTTGGGCTGTCGAGCGTCACGATGCCGTAGAATCGGGATGCGCTGGAGCCGTTAATGATCACTGGTTGGAAGCCGAAATTGTTTCCGTCACCCAGCCGGACCGTCGTTCCCGCGGCGGCCCGGACGGCTGCCGTTTGATTCCCCGTGATGTAAGAGTGCTCGAGAGTGAGGTCGCCCACCGTCAAGTCGATCCCTGTCTGATCGCCGCTGTAGGCATAGCGGCCCGCGGCGTAGAAGGAATCGATGAGGAGGTGCTGGGGCCGAAGGCCACCGGCACTCGGGAGGACGGCTATGAACGGCACGCCCGTCCCTGCCACCAACGACGTAACGTGGTCCAAAGTGACGTGCGTGGCGCCCTTAACAACGAAATGTCGACATGCTTGCTGACCGACTGTCGGCACAGGATTCCCAATTGAGTTCACGCCGGGGAGGATGCCGTGCAAGATGGAGTTCGAGATCTTGATGTCCCGCACCCAAAACCTCGGCTTCCCAGCGATCGTATCCAACAGGAAATGGTCGCCATAGGGAAAGACTGAGAAGACCTGGTCGAAGTGGAGAAGGTTGTGTGCATCCGTGCCCGGTCCCCTGTCCTGAGCGCTTCGGTCGTACAAATTGATCGCCGGCGTGTTCGTGTCTCTGTCCCCGCAAAAACGCATGTGTATGTTCCTAAAGACGCACTCTCGGACCGAGGAGAAGAGATCAAGCGCCTCCATGGCAAAGCTCTCGATGATGAGATCCTGGACCGTGCTGTGTTCTAATGCGGCGAGACTCATCGCGCCATAAGATGGTTGGCGCAGGTTCCCCTCGAGCCGGAGTCCTTGAACGTACACGCCCTGGAGGTGACCCTCGGGCCCCAACGTTGCCCCCACCGGAAACCCACTGATATTCAGCATATACCCGGCTGCGCCCTTCTTCCCTTTGAGCAGGGAACCGAGCCCGGGTGACCCTAGGAGTGTCAGTGGTTTTTTGATCGTGAGGCTCGAGATGATGTACGCCTTTCTAGGGTCGCAGGGGGGCACATAGACGGTGCTCCCGTCCGGGGCCGTATCGATTGCCGCCTGGAAGGCTTGGGTATCGTCGTCGGCGTTGTTGCCCTTTGCTCCGAAGGCGGGATCCCTCACGCTGTACCACCCCAACGCCTGGACGGCTTGGTAGTGTCGTAGCGCGTCTTCGCTCCCCATCCGTTGGGCTGGGAAAATCTGCGGTACCTTGCTGGTCGTCGGACCGATCGCTCCAAGAGCTGACATTCCAATGAAGGATCTGCGATTCATCCCCCCCCTCTCTTGGCGGTTCTGCTGTGGTCAAGCAATCCGGGATCCGCACGACAATTAGGATTACGCGGTAGCCGCGTCATCGGCTAAGCATTCGGGAGGAGGTAGAAGCACCGTGCAGCGAGGGTCTACGTAGGATGCTCCGCTTGGGGGCTCGCACGATACCGACCGCAGAGCCACTGTGGACCGCGCGCGGACTTCTGCGAATCCTGGGGCGTGTATCTCGGGTGCGGTCGCCTATCGATTTGAGACCAGCACTCGCTGTGCGGAAGAATCGCTGATCGCTTCCGGACTGTAGAGCGACAGCATCCTGTACGCGCGGTAGACGAAGGCACCAGGAGGTAGGGTAAGGGTCCAAAGGAGCTGACTGGACGGAGACACTTCGTGCACGATGCCTTGCGGTCCGAAGGTCACCAGAGTATTGCCATTTGGGAGTCTTTGAGCAAACCCGAAGAAGCCGGAGAAGATGTCCGGGCTCGGCCGGTAGCTCCACACGAGAGTTGCTGTCTTCCCGCTCTGGTCCAGCCGGTATTCTACTGCTCGACTAAACTGCGGTTTGTGGGTGTTGCCGTTGTCGAATAATATGTAATTTCCGCGCGCAAGGCGCACGATCCCATGCTGGAATGCAAACTTAAGGGTATCACCGATGAACTTGAACTGATTGTTCAAGCCGCCCCACCGCCAGATCACGCTCCCAGTCCGAGAGTCGATCTTCGTGATCTCGCTGAAGTGTCGAACACTCACGAGGTAATTACCGTCAAAATCTATCTCCGTCGCATTAGCATGCGTCCAATCGATCCGCGGCGAAGTCAACTGAAGCGATGGGTCGATGTCCGTGATCGAGAAATGGTCGAAGGCATCCCAGGTAAAAAGGACTCGACCGGCGGTGTCAACTTCTCGCAGCACGTTGCCGACTACCTGCGCTGTCGGTGAGCCGCCGTAAGCTGTCAAATCCATCGTGATAGAGCGCAAGCCGAGCATCAGGCCGGTTCCGCGGGGCGTAAAGGTAAAGTCATGCAGATCGGTCGACTGACCGGCCGACACGGTCCAGCGGCGGACCGGGTCCCCGAGGATGTCGAGTTCCGTGTATCTCGGAGCGTCAATGCTCGACACGGTTGAGATTGTGTAGTGATGGTTCGGCTGGGGCTCGAAGTCGAGCACGAAGTGAGTCGAATCAGCGAGATACCACCTGATCCGGCCCAGCGAGTCCAGAACCAATGCGTAGCTCGCCTTCGGCGTTTCGACGGACAATGCGGTTACACCGTTAGATGCAGTCCCGTGAGTAGTGACGCTCGGCAGGCCTGGCGGCAGAGCCTGCGTGCTCAGCACCGGTCCTCGGGCTGCCCGGACGACGCCGTCTTCGCCCCACGCGGTGACGAGGGTCCTGTACCGCGTTGACGGCAGGAGGCCTACCAGCGCGACGTCAACTGGACAGCTAGACACCCGCGTGCGCGGAGTGATCCCCCTATCGCCGTCTGCCGTGTACGCGACTTGCACAGCCGTAATGACGCCCGAACATTGGACGTGGAAGACTACCGTCGTGACCATTGGGGGATCTGTGAAGGTCACAGCACCCAACTTCAACCGTCCGTGACGGTCTGACTCGTGATCGTCCGCCTGGAGAGACGCACTGAGAGTTGACGACCGTCGAGGAGCAAGGACCTCCCGCTGGTTTTCGCACGCAGCAGAAACCAGCAACCCCAACGTTGGGAGCCAGCGCAGACGAGAGAGGCCGATATCCAGCTTGCCCTCCAGTTAGATATGTGTCGATTCACAAGCTCCCAGGCGCACGCTCTACCATCCGTACGCGGGATTAGCAGCAGCTTTCGGGCCGGCGGCCCGCCGCTCGCAAGGGTCGTACCGGTCGTGCCATGCCTAATCATATGACGCCTCAACGGGCTGCTCCGTTGGACGCGGGCGTACGCCAGTGTCGCAGAACTGTTACAGTAGCGTCCGCCTTGGCCCCTTCAAGGCGCCGTGCGGCCGCCCGATTGATCACGTCCACGAGCCGGTCTGTTTTCGTGACCAGGTGGTCCGGGCCGGGGAAGCGTCCTTCGCCGTATCGACCGCCGTACGTTGCAGGCTGAAATCGCGCTGCTGAGGATCAACGCGTTGTCGTACGGCTGGGGGTCACGTCCAGGGCACCGGGGAACGGCACGTGCGAAGAGCCCAGGTAGCGGCCCGACGAGTCGCGCTCGTACAGATGGCGCGAGTGCTGTGGCACGAGGAGCGTGGTCGCGACTTGCGCTAGTTGGGGAGTTCGTGAACGAAACCGTACCTCTTACCTCTGGCTGTTACGCGAACTCGGCGCTCCCCAGGTCTCAGGGGTGCCGGATTATGTAGAGTATGGCAATGGTGCTGCCGAGTATCTGGGCGATTCCCCCGACGAGCGCCACGTAGTTGGTATGTTGCAACGTGTCCCGCACGGGCACGAACACCTCTGACCCCGGCTTCGGCGTCGGACTACTCGAGAAAACAAACGTCTTGTGACGCGTCCGGACCTCGCCGTTTGCGTACCGCACGCTCACGCGGCCCTTGTCCGCTCGGTAACTCGGCCCACCGGCGGCGCTCAAGTAATAGTCGAGGTCTTGGCCCCGCTCCCACAGCACGCTCCCAGGAGAGTTCACAGCCCCAGTCACCTTGACGCTCGGCTGGTACACGGGGATCTGGATCGAGTCGCCCGGCTGCAAGATGATGTTGTAGCGCGACGTTGTATCTCGCAACGCCCGGGCGAGCGCTACGTTGATTCGGCCCACGTACTCCTCACTACGGACAAAGCGGATCCCCTCGATATACGCCTGCGGCGTCAACCCACCGGCTCGATTGATTACGTCGACCAACCGATCAGTTTTAGTGACAAGCGAATAGGTGCCGGGGAAGCGTACTTCGCCCGCCACGACCACCGTGCGTTGCAGGTTGAAGTCGGGCTGCTTGAGAATTAGGACGTTGTCGTACGGCTGAAGCGTCATTTCCGGCGCCCCGCTCCTGGGAGCAGCGAGCCCCGGCGGCCCGACATAGCGGCCCAGTGAATCGCGGTCGAACAAGTAAGTCGAGTCCATCGGCACGCGGACGGTCCGCGCGAGCTGACCTTGGGAGCGATCCGCCGGCAGTCGGGCGAGTTCGGCCTCCTTTAGATACGCTCCCACCTTGGGCCCGCGGGCGAGTAACACCAGGTCGCGCAGCGTCATCCCGGGACGCCACGGATAGATCCCGGGCTTGTTCACCGCTCCCGCGATCGCCACGTAGAACCCCTCCTTGAGCGGTGGCACTGAATCGACAACGACCGAATCGCCATCGGTCAGCGCAACTAGCGGGACGGCTACGCGGCTTGAGCTGCTGTCTGGCATCTCCGTTCCGCTGGCCGGGTCACCGAATGGCAGAACTGAAAGCTGCGCGTCCACCACGGTTCTGGTTACTGTCCCCGGACCGCGGTCCGCCGCCGGCAGAAGTCGATGGATCGCCACACGGCGGAACTCCGCATCGGGCCGGAACCCCCCGGCCACGCGAACCAAATCCAGCAAGGTCTCGCCCGCCCCCAGCTCGTAGATCGACGGTCGCCGCACCGCGCCTGTCACCTGCACCCGCGTGCCGTGCACTGGCACGAAGACAACGTCCCCCGTCTCGAGCCGGATGTCGCTCCGGGTGTCGCCCCGGATCAGGTAGTCGTACAGGTCGAAGATCGCGACCGGTCGGCCCAAGCGGCGCACGTCGATGTGGCGCGTGTTACCGAGCTCGGTCACCCCGCCTGCCGCATACAGTGCCGTGAGGACCGTGCCGAGCGAGCTGATCTGGTACGCCCCCGGCTGCGTCACCTCGCCGATCACGTAGACTTGATTCGCCCGGACTCTCGCGACTGAGAGATCGAACCGCGTTGTAGCGCTCGGGCCGCGCCGCACGCCGGAATACACCCGGCCCAGCCTGCTGTACAACACTTCCCGTAGCTGGTCCAGCGTCAGCTGCGAGGCGAACACCTGCCCCACCTGGGGAATGAGCGTGAATCCCTCCCGCGTCACCGGCAGCGTGTACGCTAGTTCGACGTCCCCGGTGAGGATCAGCACCAGCACGTCGCCGGGACCCACCTTGTAGTCGGCAGGCACAGGTCCCGAAAGCAGCGGCAGGAACTGCGTGGTCGAGCGCCGCAGTGCGTCGACCCCGAAGACCAGGCTCTGCGACCGGGCCCCCCGGACGCCGATCATGCCTGTGTCCGCGCGGAGACTGTCCCCCGGCAGCCGAATCGGGGGCAGTCCCAGCGCTTCGATCGCCGCTAGTTCGGTGGCTACGGGCGCGCCCGTTGCCTGGTTGGGCGTGCGCGAGCCGAGATAGGCGTCGAGCAGATTGGCGGGATAGCCGCTTGCCTCCAAGCGAGCTCGGATCTGGTCGGCCGTCAGGCCCGACGACTGGAGCCGCGTGCGGATCGAGTCCGCCAGCCCGGGATTCTGTGATAGCGCCTGCTGGAGAAGGGACTGCACTTGACCGGGTGGCGGCAAAGTGGGATTCTGCGCAACCAACGCTGGCGGGATCGACGCCCCTACGAGGAGTGCGGCGAATACCACGGGCTTCATAGCCAAGTTACGCGACATAGGTATCTCTCACGGACGCCGGATCACGACGATGATCGCGATCGTGCTGGCCAGGATCTGCGCGATCGACCCGAATAGGGCGACGTAGTTCGTCGTATGGGTCGTGTCCTTCACGGGTACGAACACTTCCGAGCCTGGCCCAGGCCTCGGCTCACTCGAGAACAAGAGCGATCGCCGTCGGGTACGGACTTCACCATTTGCGTACCGCACGCTGACCCGGCCGCGGTCCGCCATGTAGCTGTACCCACCAGCGCCGCCGATATAGTCGTCGAGCCCCTGGCCGTCCTGCCACAGGACGCTCCCCGGGGCGTTCACGGCCCCGGCGACCTTCACGCTCGGCTGGTATTCGGGGACCAAAATGGAGTCGCCCTGTTGCAGGATAATGTCCGCGCGCGACCTCCGCTCCTCGAGCGCGCGGGTCAAGTCGATGTTGATCCGACCGGCGTTGCCCACCACGCGCACGAACCGGATCCCCGCAGGATACGCTTGTGCGGTCAACCCACCTGCCCGCTCGATCACATCGGCGAGCCGCTCGTCTTTCGATTTCAAGGAGTAGGTGCCGGGGAAGCGCACTTCGCCCAGTACGTACACCCGGCGCTGCAGCTCGAAATCGGGCTGCTTAAGGATCAGCACGTTGTCGTAGGGCTCGAGCGCGACCTCGGGAGCCCCGCGGGCGGGGGCGGGGAGCCCCGGCGGCCCGACGTAGTGGCCTGCTGAGTCGCGGTCGAACAGGTAGGTCGAGTCGAGGGCCGCACGCAGCGTCTGAGCGAGTTGCCCGGCGGAGCGGTCCACTGGGAGCCGCGCGATCTCCGCTTCCTTCAAGTACGCCCCGACGCGCGGGCCGTGCGCCATCAGTATCACGTCCCGCAGCGTCATGCCCTGGCGCCAGGCGTAGCGCCCTGGGGCGTTCACCATCCCGGCGATGCCGACGTAAAGCGAATCACGCATCTCTGGTCGGCCGTATATCGTGACGACGTCGTATTGCCGCAGCTCGGGGTCGTCCTTCCACGCCCCTCCCGTGTCGGCTGGCAGCTCCACGGCGACGACGTAGCGCGTCG
>Ga0137388_10003064_pt1 | contig 10701 bp, 8 predicted proteins | sample 15con2h14AmetaG_FD_104644 | JGI IMG/M metagenome (GOLD analysis project Ga0137388, IMG submission 104644) | Vadose zone soil microbial communities from Angelo Coast Range Reserve, California, USA - 15con2h1.4A metaG | ecosystem: Environmental > Terrestrial > Soil > Vadose zone > Saprolite...
CCTTCGTCGAGGGGAGTTACTTCGTACTTGCCCTGGTCGTCGGTTGTGGCGCCGCGATAGCGGGAAATTCGACTTATGCCTGAGAAACGGTTCTCCCGGTAAACGATGATCTGCGCACTCCGCACCGGCTCTCCAAATTCGTCGAGGACTCTTCCGGTGAGCACGGCATTCGGCGAAAGACGCAAAGTGAGGTTCTCGGCATCAATGCCGGCGCCGGTCACAATGGCCGTCGAGAACTGGTCGTGTTGATTGTAAGCAGCGGTGATGAATCCGCGCTTTGCCCCTTGCAGTGCGAACTTGCCGGCCGGGACGTGAAACTCGAAACGGCCATCGTCGGATGTAATGACGAACTGGATGTTCTCGCGAATCTTCGCGTCCATGATCGTGACGCGGGTGCGGGCGAGAGGATTCCCGCCTCTGGCATTCTCAACCGTGCCGGCGATTCGGTACGGGCCGGACGGAATCTGGCCTTGCTCCCTGCCCGGAGTTTGTGCATAGACCTTCGAAAAATTGCAAAACGACCCGGAGGTTGCGAGCACAGCGAGTAGTGTCAGATGTCGAAAAGCCAGCATCGTTATTCGCTCGTAGAGATCAACTGCAATCGCACGTGTTCTGTCTGGCCACTCACCAGACGCACCACCGGCCCCCTTGCCTCATAGGGCTGCATCGCTTCCGGATTCCGGTATTCGAGTTCTGATTGCGGGCGATCAAAGGCGAACACGCGATAGGCACCCGGCGGCAGTGGCGGCGAAGAGAAACTCCCATCCGGAGACACCCAAACCTCTGTGAACTGCCCGCTGCTATCCGCGAGCGGTATGCAGTAGATGCGCGCCGGAGTGGCACGTATCGCCTCAGGCCCGGAAAAGAACCCTGAATCCCCGGTCGCAGCAGAGGCATTGAGCGCCGGAGCGGCCGCCGGTGTTATGCCTTCGACCGTGCCGTCGATCGCCGCCGTATCATCCCGCATGGTGATTTCGATCGGAGACGTAGAGCCACCGGCGGAAACGACCAGTGGTTGATGCTGCAAGTCCGTGTTTCCTGATCGGACCGAAGCAGCATAGCCACGCGAGGAATTGACTCTGACCCAATAGCGGCCGGGCTGGGCGTTCTCGATCACCAGGGACTCGTCTCCCGGTCCGGTGGGATTGTGCAATCCACCGACTCCTCCTCGTTCAGAATCATCGGCCGGTTCCAGGATGACATTCAAGTAACGCCGCGGCCCTCTCAGCGTGATGGAGCGCCGGTTGGCGCCGAACGTGATCGACCCCGTGTTATCCGTGGAAGTAAATTCTTCCTTCACATCGACTCTGACCGAGGCATTCGGAAGCAGGACCAACGGTGGTCCCTGGACCGCGGCTCCGTTCACGGTGATGGTTGACAATCCCGTGGCTGTACTCTGTCCGAAAGTGGAAGCCTCGATCGTATAAGTTCCGTTGGGAAGCATGCCTTCAATCGCCTGGTCCCGATTGTTGTAGCCCAAAGAGAAGCCGGGCCCATGACGTCCCGCAGCGTTCACGTTGACATTGACTCCCGTGTCCGGCGGCGCGTTGGCGATTGGTAGGTGGATACGGTAGTAAGGCTGTTTGACCAGGGATAGGTTCGCCAGGCCGGTCATGCCTGCCGATACCTGGATCGTGCCCGCGGAACTGAAGTCAGGTGCATTCTGAGAATAAGCGGGCGGATACCCGTACTGTCTTCCCTGTGGATCGAAAGTGAGTGGATCGCGGTCGAGAGATTCCCGCGTAAGAAGCTTATAAGTGCCAGCCGGAAGTTCGGCAAAACGGAACTCGCCATCTGACCTGGACTGAGTCCCTCCAGCAGGAACCCAACGCGCGATGCCATCCACCACCTGCCGCCGGTAGATTTGCAGAAAAATACTGTCGGGAGGTTCCGAAGTTGGCAGAGTAACCCGTCCGACGATCAGCGCCTCGGGCACGAGTTCGATCGTCACTTCCTGGGCGGACAAGTCTTGCGCAGTGAACTCGGCATTTCGCACAAACCCGGGCTTGCGCGCGAACAATGCAACGGGGCGGTTGGCATTGTTCTCTGGTTCGTTGTCCCCTACCGCAGAAGCCCGTGGAAACGTAAATTCAAAGTGGCCCTCATCATCCGTCATGGTTGCAAACCGGTTGTCGGGAGATGAAACCAGGGCGCGGGGGATCGGTGCGTGAGTGACACTGTTGACCACGGTTCCGTGCATGCTGTCGGCTTGTTCGGTGAGAGTGAACTGTCCAGTGGCCTGCTCACCGCTCAGGGTTGCGGCCAGAAACGAAGCAGCGAAAGCCAACATTCGAGGAAATCGCGCGCCCTCGATCCGCAGTCGAAACCAGGTGGGGCCAGAGCCAGCGAGGCGTCGTTCCAAATCCTTCACAAATAACTGCTCCACTCTCTCAGTATTGTGATGCAAGATTCGGAAAAATAGAAACCCCCAATTGACACGCCGCGATTCGAATCAAGCGCGTTATACTCACGCCCAGAAACTGGTGGCCAACATACTCTACGGTGTGAACGGCGAGGGCGCGGGCCACTCGACGCGCGCGAAGGAAGTCATCTCTCACCTGCAGCGAGCGGGACACACTGTGCATGTTGTCTCGTTTGATCGCGGTTTGACCAACCTGCGCCGCGATTTCGAGGTCACGGAGATCCATGGTTGGCGTCTCGCGTACGCAGACAACCGGGTCCGCTACCGGCAAACCGTTGCCAAGAACCTGCTCGGCGCGCGGCAGACGGTTGCGAGCGTGGAGCGACTGAAAAAGCTCAGCGAAGAGTGGCAGGTCGAACTCGTTATCACCGACTTTGAACCGCTGTCCTGTCACGTGGGACATCGCCGGCACATCCCGGTCATCTCGATTGACAATCAGCACTGCTTGACCAACGCCGCCGTTTCCTATCCACGCGAATATCGCGCCGATGCCGCAGCTACGAAGATGGTCGTGCGCATGATGGTTCCGCGGGCCGACGCCTACCTCGTAACCTCGTTCTTCAGTGCGAAGGTCACCCGGCGAAATACCTTCTTGTTTCCACCCATCTTGCGGGAGAGCGTGATGCGGGCGAAGGCTCAGACAGGAGAACAGGTTCTTGTTTACGTGACCTACCCCGCGCCTGCGCTCGCGAAGCTTTTGGCGTCGGTGCGCTCCCGTTTCGTTGCTTACGGTTTTGGCCGTGAGGGGCAGGACGGAAATGTCTTATACAAGAAACCGACTCTCGACGGATTTCTAGAGGATCTGATCAGCGCCAAGGCAATCGTCGCCAACGCCGGCTTTTCCCTCGTTACTGAGGCGCTCCACCTCGGCAAGCCCTATCTTGCCATTCCCGTGAAGCATCAATTTGAGCAGATCTTCAACGCCTACTGGCTCGAAAAGGCGGGCCACGGCGCCTATTGGGACGAGTTAAACCGGGAGCGCGTCGAGTCGTTTCTCTATAACGTGCCTCATTATCGCGAGAACCTGAGGACCTATCCACGCCAGGGGAACGACGCATTGTTCACCAAACTTGACGCTCTCATCGCCGAACACACAGCGTCCTAAGCGGGATGCTATGATGCGCGGCGGACACTGTTCGACAATCATCAATCGTGACTTCATTCCGTGAAAATACGAGACGCCTGCTCATCGTAGCGGCGGCTGGCTGCGCGTTCGGTTACTGCGTCAGCTCGGCATGGGCCCAGTCCACCGCAAACCCGAACCAACTCCCGTCGATCGGAACCGTGCACGTCGATGCAAATCCGAAACATGTCGCGAACTCATTCGATCCCGATCGTGCATTGGGAAGCTCGCTTGACGTGCTGTCGCGCGCGGATATCGACAAGGTTCATTCGCCACACATTGTGCAGGAATCGCTCTCCGCAGGCTGGGGACCGATCACTTACCGCAACAATACTGAATTGCGGATGGGCGCGTGGCATTGGACAGAAAACGGCACTTGGAGTGACGGCGCTCACCAGAGCGGATACTTCACCGGCAGTACTGAGCTCAAGGAACCGACGCGCTACATTCTTGCCTATGCACTGCCGCACCGTGGTTTTTCGACCAGCGGCGACTCTCCGGTGCCCGGTCCGAATCTCAGTTATTGGAAGAGTAATCCTTACCTGACCAGCCGTTTCACTGGCGAGAGCGACGCACTTCATCCGCAATGGGTCGTCGTCGATCTGCGCGCTCCCAAGTCGGTGAATGCGATTCGCATCGCCTGGGCCAGTCCTTATGCTGTCACCTATCAGGTCGAGTATTGGGAAGGGAAGGACGCCCTCGACTTCGACCGCGGACCGGACGGCCAATGGAAACTATTTCCGTCGGGCCTCGTGAAGAATGCTCCCGGCGGCACCGCTACTCTTAGGCTCTCCGAAGCTCCAGTCTCCACTCGATTCCTGCGCGTCCTGATGACCGAGTCATCCAATACCTGTGATCTGCACGGAGCAGTCGACATTCGCAACTGCGTCGGATATGCGAGTCAGTCCATCGATGTGGGCAACCTGGATGCGAACGGCGATTTCGTTAACGTTGCGAAAGATGCAACGGGAGAGAATCAGCCCACCTATTGTTCCTCTTCGATCGACCCCTGGCACTCCGCTGCCGATGTACGCAATGACGGAAAGTACCAGCACACCGGCTTCGATCTGTTCTTCACGAGCGGTATCACAAACAATCTTCCGGCCATGATTCCGGTCACGATGCTTTACGGCACGCCCGACGACGCGGCCGCCCAGATTGCATACATCCAGAAGCGCGGCTATCCGATCAGCTACATCGAAATGGGTGAGGAGCCCGACGGCAAACACGCCATGCCCGAAGATTACGCCGCGCTCTATTTGCAATGGGCCACTGCCATTCACAAAGTGGATCCCAAACTGAAGCTGGGAGGACCGATTTTCGAGGGTGTGAACGAAGACATTCGCGTTTGGCCCGATGCGCAGGGGCGCACCTCATGGATGGGCCGCTTCGTCGCGTATCTGAAATCGCACGGACGTCTTGCCGACCTGGCTTTCGTGTCGTTTGAGCATTATCCCTTTGAACCATGCACCGTTAAATGGGAGTCGCTGTACTCGGAACCCCAGTTGACGAAGCACATTCTCCAGGTCTGGAGAGACGACGGCGTGCCGCCCGATGTCCCTTTGATGATCACCGAAGATCACCTGGCGGCAGGACTCACCGGACCGATGAGCACAATCTTTTCGGCGCTGTGGCTTGCCGATAACGTCGGCTCTTTTTTCGAGGGAGGCGGCGCCGTATTCCACCATTCGCCGGTCCAGCCCGAGCCCGTGCAGAGCAGCTGTCTCGGTTGGGCCAGCTGGTCCAACTTTGTGGCCGACCGCGATTACAACATCACCGGATACACCGCACTCTACTTTGCGGCCCACATGATCAATCTGGAATGGGCCCAGCACCGCTCCGGCGTGCACCAGCTATTTTCCTCTTCAACGGACATCAAAGACGATCAGGGAAATGTGTTAGTCACGTCGTACGCAGTCCATCGGCCGGACGGCAACTGGTCCCTGATGCTGGTAAACCGCGACCAGGCCAACGCCCATACCGTACGCGTCACGTTTGATACTCCGCACAACCGGCAGTCATCATTTTCTGGACCGGTAACCATGATCACGTTCGGCAGCGAGCAATATGTATGGAAAGACGAAGGCCCGAGCAGCCACGCCGACCCCGACGGCCCGCCCGTGGCAACGACCGTCATGGGAGGTGAGCAAACAAGTTTCACTCTGCCCAAAGCTTCGATCACCGTTCTGCGAGGTAAAGTAGCAGGGCTCTCATTGGATTGGTCGGTATTAGGGCGTAGGCAAAAAGCAGCGGTAGAGACGCGGCGTGCCGCGTCTCAATCCCGACAAGGGAGACGGCAATCCGCATCTCCCACGAATTAATCACGATAATGCGATTACGGAGCGCTGCGAAGAGCTGCTCTACCCTCAAATCAGATCGTTCAAAAAGGTCTAGCTTGCCTGCCGATGGACCTGACGCGCGCGCACTTCCCGCTCCGCGATCAGCCAGTCTTCGCTCTCATTGCCGGGTGTCCCGCCCCGCTCCAGATAGAGCTCATATGCGCGGAGGCGAATCTCCTCTTCCAGATCGTTGATAGGAACCGCGTCCCTGCGCGGTTCGAGAACAGTTGGCGGTTGAATGGACGCAGCCTTTCGGGTCCTGCGGGTACCATTTTCAGTGGTTTTCTGTGCCATGCCGTACTCCTTGCAACTCCCTAATTCCAATAAAGGCCGGAAGTGATGAATTAACCGCATACACGCTGCCTCACAACTCTTTTTGGGCCCATTTTGTCGCGGATAGTGCCTAGAGTATAAACCGGGGGCCTGTGGAAATCGTATTGCGACGGCCGAAAAATGCCGTGGAAAACCTCCAAGCAGACGCGAGGGCCGAGGGTCACCCATCGCACACAGAAGCACTCACGTAACTTGTCACGGCCGATAGTGTCCCGCAGGATAAAGGTGGGGCCACAGAGGCCGACTTATGTTATCTCCAAGCAATCAGGGCGCCGGAGCGAAGCCCACCAAAGACAACTGCAATGGCGTCAAAGAACTGGAGAAAATGCTCGATGAATCTCCCAGTCCGGACAGGGTGAGCGCGAAGCTTGCCCAGATTCTGAACGTGGCTCGCAACGAAGTGGCGGTGCTGCGTCTGGAAAAGGGCAGTCTGCGATTCGTTTTTCCACCGGAGCTGCGCGCTGCAGGCATAATCCCTGTCTCGAGTTCTGCCGTGGCCGCTCGCACGGCCGCTACCGGCACGTCTCTGCTTTCGAATTCCTTTGCACGCGTGAAGCACGTGAGTCTGTTCGAGTCCGTAAAGTTGGGTGCCAAGGAAGATAACCAGGCCGCGGAGCAGATGCCCATTCAGAAAATCATGTCCGTTCCCGTATCTCAGCCGGGAGGAAAAGTTATCGGCGTCATCCAGATCTCACGCAAGGGTCTCGACTCCTCGCTCGCCGGCGTGGACTTCACGAGCGAAGATCTGAAGCGGCTGGAGCAAGCCGCCACCGTGCTGGCACGCATGCCCTTCATGGAAGAAGGCACTCCAGTGGGAGAAAGCGCGAGCTAACCAACCGCATCGGCCACGCGAATTCCGCTACAGCACCTGTCCGGCACAGAAGCCTGACGCCCAAGCCCATTGGAAGTTGAATCCACCCAATTGGCCAGTGACATCTACCACTTCTCCAATCAAGAACAATCCGGGAACTTTCCGGCTCTCCATCGTCTTCGCGGAGAGTTCGTCGGTGTCCACTCCGCCGGCAGTGACTTCCGCCTTACCGAAGCCTTCGGTCCCTTCGGGCAGAATCTTCCACTCGTGGAGTTGCCGCTGGGCGTCGGCAAAAGCAGAGTCGGAATTGCCGGTCAGCGGCCGGACTTCCAGCCAGCGGTCGGCGAGCCGCCGGGGCAGAACATCGCGCAGAATCGACTTCCAGCTGGCTCCATCGCGCTCTCCGCGTGCTCGTAATTCCGAGAACAGATTGCGCTCCGGCGCCAAGTCCAGCCAAACAGGTTCCTGACCATTCCAATACGAAGAGATTTGAAGGATGGCGGGGCCACTGATCCCGCGGTGCGTGAACAGCATTTTTTCGCGGAAGGTTTGTTTGCTGCTCGGGACCGAGGCTACAACTTCCGTCGAAACGCCAGCGAGATCGCACCACTGCTGACTGTAGGATTCACTGAAAACCAGAGGAACCAACCCGGGCCGCGGCGCTTTAATCTTCAGACCAAACTGCCGGGCTAGATCGTAGCCAAATGACGTCGCCCCGATTTTCGGGACTGACAATCCTCCGGTCGCCACCACCAGGCAGGGAGCATGAAAGATGTCGGAATCGGTTCGCACGACGAACGCGTCAGTTTTCTGCACCTCCCGAATCGTTGAACTGGTCCGAATCTCGACGCTTGAGGCGCGGCATTCCTGCTCCAGCATTCCACTGATGTCGTGCGCCGATTTGTCACAGAACAATTGGCCGAGCTTCTTTTCGTGGTAGGGGATGCGGTGCTGCTCAACCAGGGACACGAAGTCTGCCGGAGTGTATCGGGCCAGCGCCGATTTAGCAAAATGAGGATTAGACGAAAGAAAATTCTCGGGTCCAGTGTGCAGGTTTGTGAAATTGCAGCGTCCGCCGCCCGAGATCAGGATCTTCTTGCCGATCCGCTCGGCGCGTTCGAGAACCACTACCCGCCGGCCGCGTTTGCCGGCTTCGATGGCGCACATTAGTCCGGCAGCGCCGGCCCCCAGGATAATGGCGTCGTATCGCTCATCCACGCGAGCATCAGCTTATCAGGAGCGACCGGGAACCCCGCAAACGAAAGCAAAGCCACATCACAGGCAAATCAGGCTGCATCAGAAAGGCCCGATCGCGATTGCACACAACTCCTCAGAGCCTGCAGGGCATACATGGCGTCATCGAGATCGTGTTCCTCCTCGATGTGGTCTCCCGGCTGCCCAAAGAGGTGCCGGGCGCGCAACACAATCGCCGACTCGGCGCGCATGACGTCTTCGAGCAACTTGCCGGGATCCGGTTCAAACAGGGCCGTCTTATATAGCTCGCGCCAGAGGATCTGGCTCGCGGGAGGGAGGGGGTGGCTGCTCATCGGGGGAACTCCTAGAACGTCTACAGTTAACTACCGATAAGGGGCGTCCGTAAATCAGGCGAATCCTGTGGGAATTCCTAATCCCCCCGGCGCCCGTGCCCGCGGACTTCGGTTGTGCAGCTTACATTCGGAAGGCTTAGTGGATGGGTCGGCAAGGTCAAAAACCCGGGAAGCCCCTTTACGCAAATGTAGAATGATATGTCTAGCTGCTTGCCTTCATGCGCACCCTAGCCGACATCTTCGCGCAGATCTTCCGCACTCTCTGGGCGCATAAGCTCCGTTCCTTCCTGACGATGTTCGGCATCGCCTGGGGAATCGGATCGCTGCTGTTGCTGGTCGGTCTGGGTGAAGGCTTCCGCTCCGGCAACAAGCGGGAGATGGAGGAGTTCGGCAAGGACATCATGTTTATTTTCCCCGGCCGCGCACCGGTGGTCGAGGGCAGCATGCGCTCCGCGCGCAAATACCTGTTGACCTATCAGGACTACCTCGACATTCGCTCGGCGCCTTACGTCCGCGATGCCTCTCCAGTCCTGACTCGTGACGACGTGCGCGCAGTCAGTGAGTTCGCCAGCGCCAGCGGACAGATTACAGGCATAGAGCCGCAGTTCAATCAGATCCGCTTTCTTCCCCTCAACCAGGGTCGCTGGATCAACAATCTGGACGGTACTCAGAAGCGCAACGTGATCGTCCTGGGCGACGAAATGACCCGCAATCTTTTTACAGGGCGTCCTGCGCTGGGCGCGACCATCGTGCTCAATGGGATTCGCTTCGAGGTGATCGGCACCCTCCGGCGCGTGGGCCGAGGCGACAACAACTCGACCAATGCTCGTGGATATATTCCTTACCAGGTGATGGCCGAGTATTTCCCGCTCAAGGGGGAACAGCAGAAGGGCACGATCTCGTTCGTCAACTACCAGCCCCGTGTGAGATCGGAACATGCCCTGGCGTTTACAGAGGTACGCAAAGTCATTGCCCGCAATCACGGCTTTGACTATCGCGACGACAATGCCTTCGAGGGCTGGGATACCATCAAGCAGTCGGAAATGGTAGGCGCAATTTTTGACGCGATGAGCGTTTTCCTGGGCAGCGTGGGCATGGTCACACTGGCGCTGGGTGCGATCGGAGTGATCAACATCATGCTGGTCTCGGTCACCGAGCGGACACACGAAATCGGTCTACGCAAGGCGCTGGGCGCGACCAACCGTAGCATCCTGCTTCAGTTCTTTCTGGAGGGAATTCTTCTCACTCTGGTCAGTGGTTTCATCGGAATGGGAATCTCCGCGGGCCTGATGGCGGCGATGGGCACGATCCAGGGTCCGGGCGGTTTCGATCCCCCAAAACTCGTTCCCATGACCGCGGCGCTGGCGATTGGCAGTCTGACGCTGGCTGGTGTAGCCGCAGGGCTGTATCCCGCCCGCAAAGCGGCCATGCTCCAGCCGGTGGAAGCCTTGAGGCAAGAATAGAAATGATGCGCGACATTCTCCACGAGGCGTGGACGGCGATGCGCTACAACCGCCGCCGCACCACCCTGACCATGTTGGGCATGGCATGGGGCATTGCCACGGTTGTGTTGTTGCTCGCATACGGTAACGGATTTGGTGAGGCCTGCGCCAACATCTTCGCCAACTTCGGCACCAAGACCATGATCCTGATTCCGGGCCGCACTTCCATGCAGGCCGGAGGTCAGAAGGCCGGCGCCAAGCTGCGTTTCACCATGGATGACGTGGATCTGCTTACCACCAATGTCCCACAAATCACGCGTATCTCTCCCGATGCATCCAAGGATGCCAGTATCCAGTACGACACTCGCACGTTTAACTTCAACGTGTCCGGCGGATATCCGAATGTTGCCAGGATCCGGGTTCTCGATCTGGACCAAGGCCGCTTCTACAATCCCGAAGACGAAATGCAGCGCGCGCGGGTTGCCGTGATCGGATCCGAGGCGCGGGAGAAACTCTTCTCAGGACGGAACGCCCTCGGAGAGCGCATCCGGATCGACGGCCTGAGCTTCGAAGTGATTGGCGTTCTGGAATCCAAAATGCAAGAAGGCGACAACGATATCAACCGGGTCATTTACATCCCGTACACGACCATGGGCGACCTGACCGACACGCATTACCTCCAGA
>Ga0137388_10003065_pt1 | contig 10700 bp, 6 predicted proteins | sample 15con2h14AmetaG_FD_104644 | JGI IMG/M metagenome (GOLD analysis project Ga0137388, IMG submission 104644) | Vadose zone soil microbial communities from Angelo Coast Range Reserve, California, USA - 15con2h1.4A metaG | ecosystem: Environmental > Terrestrial > Soil > Vadose zone > Saprolite...
TGGCGACGAGAGCGAGCCAGGTACCTGCAAAGATCGTCTGATCTTGGAGCATGATCCCCATGCGGTGATTGAAGGAGTGGTGATCGGCGGTTTGGCGGTGGGCGCGCGCAGCGGATACATCTATATTCGCGGCGAATATCGTTATCTCTCCGTCATCATGCAGAAGGCGCTGCGCGACGCCTATGCCAAAGGGTTCCTAGGCAAGAATATCTTCGGCAGCGGGCGTGACTTCGACGTCTATTGGCACGGCGGCGCAGGAGCCTACGAAGTCGGAGAAGAATCCGCACTCATGGAATCGCTCGAAGGGAAGCGCGGCATTCCCCGCATCCGGCCTCCCTTTCCTGCCGTGGTTGGTCTGTGGGGCGGTCCGACAGTCATTAATAATGCCGAAACACTGGCCAACGTGCCTCACATTATCCTGGGTGGTGCGGACTGGTACGCTAAGCTTGGCACCCCTAAAAATGGCGGCACGCGCTTGTTCTGCCTCAGTGGCAACATTGCCAAACCGGGAGTCTACGAGCTCCCCATGGGCTATAACCTCAAGAAAATGCTGTACCAGGTGGGAGGCGGGATTCCCAACGGACGCAAACTGAAGGCGGTGGTGCCCGGTGGAAGCTCTTGTCCCTGCCTCACTGCCGATGAAATTGATGTGAGCATGGACTTCGATTCCGTGATGAAAGCTGGATCGATGCTCGGTTCCGGCGGGGTGGTCGTAATCGACGACCAGCAATGCATCGTGAAGTTCGCTCTGCGCACCATGAAGTTTTACCGGCATGAGAGCTGCGGGTGGTGTATCCCTTGTCGCGAAGGTACCGACTGGCTGGAGAAAACGCTCATTCGTTTTCACGCTGGCGGCGGCTTGAAGAAAGACATCGACAACATGCAATACTTGTCGGAGAACATGCTGGGTCGGACATTTTGCCCATTAGGCGATGCCGCAGCAATGCCAACCATCGCATTCATAAAAAAGTTCCGCATGGAATTTGAAGATCATTTAGAAGGCAGACCGTGCCCGTATGAACCAGAGGGCGCGGTCGAACGGCTACCTGTGCTGAGCCATTAATGGCAATTTCTCAGTGAATCAATCTCTCAAACAACATGGCTGACGTAACATTTACGGTCGACGGCAAGAAACTCACGGCTCCCCCTGGGACGCTGCTCATTGAGGCCTGCAAGAGCGTTGGCATCGAAGTGCCATCGTTCTGCTACTACCCTAATCTTTCTTTGCAGGGCGCTTGCCGCATGTGCCTGGTGAAGGTTGAGAAGATGCCGAAGCTTCAGACCGCCTGCACTACGGTGGTCAGCGAAGGCATGGTCGTAGTTTCTGACAACGAAGAAGTCAGGCAGGCGCGCAAGGCGATGGTCGAGATGCTGCTCGGAAATCATCCTCTGGATTGTCCGGTTTGCGATGCCGGCGGCGAGTGCGAACTCCAGGACATGACGTTTTCCTATGGCGCCGCCGAGTCGAAGTTCATGGAGGCCAAGAACCATAAGGACGAGCAGCAGTGGTCTCCGGTGGTTTTCTTCGATCGTCCGCGCTGCATTCTTTGTTACCGCTGTGTCCGGGTATGCGGCGAAGCCATGGACGTTTGGGCATTGGGTGTGCAGAACCGCGGCGTGAACTCAATCATTGCTCCCAATAAAGAAGACCATCTCCAATGCGAAGAATGCGGCATGTGTATCGATATTTGTCCTGTGGGCGCGCTGACGTCGGGCGCATACCGCTATAAGACGCGCCCCTGGGAAATGAAGCACGTGGGCACAATTTGCACGCACTGTGGAGACGGATGTAAGACGACTTTGGGGGTGCGCCGCTCCGATACTGGCCTGGAAATCGTGCGTGGAGACAATCGCGACAAGAGCGGCATCAACGGCGACTTCCTGTGCATTAAAGGCCGCTACGCCTTCGATTTCGCCAACCACGCAGAGCGGCTCACTGAGCCCCTCATCCGCAGGAACGGTAAGTTGACTCCCTCCACCTGGGAAGAAGCCTTTGAGCTGATCGGGAAGAAGTTCGCGGAGGTTCGCGACCGGGATGGCGGGCAGGCAATTGGTGTGATCGGCTCAACCCGCACCACCAATGAAGAATCCTACCTGCTTTCTAAGTTTGCGCGCGCCGTGCTTAAGACTAATAATATAGATCACCACCGCACTGCCGACTTCCCTGCCCTGGCGGCGGCACTGCGAGCGAAGCCCAATGCCACCGCCAGCATGGCCGACGTCTTCACGGCTCCTGCCATTCTGCTGATTGGAAATGATCCTACAGAGCGGCATCCGTTGCTGGCCTGGCAGATTCGCAACAATGTCCGCCTACATCGCGCACGTCTTTATGTGATGAACTCACAACTAATCAAGCTGCGACGGCAAGCGACCGGGTTCTTCGAGATTCCCTCTGGGGCAGAGGGGCAGGTCGTGGAATTTCTTTCTGGAAATGACGATGCGGCCGGGAATCTCGTAAGTTCGGGGACGCGCCCTGACGCCCTGTTCGCCCTGCGAGACCAGCTGCGCGGCGAACAAAACCTGGTTATTATTGTCGACTCCGAGGTTCGCGGTGCCCATATCGCCAGCCTGGTAAAGTTCGGCAGCGCAATTCCCGGAGCGAAGTTCGTGTGCCTGGCCGACTACGCCAACTCGCGAGGCGCTGCCGACATGGGCCTGTATCCCGACCTGCTGGCTGGCTATCATTCACCAACTGGGCATAGCGAGTTCCACACAGACTGGGGAGAAGTCCCACAGGCTGCTGGCCTCGATCTGGTTGCCATGATCGCCGCCGCTAAGGCCGGACACTTGGGCGCTCTTTACGTCGTTGCGTCCAATCCAGTGGGGCGACTCAAGATTGATCCGTTTGCACTCTCCAAAGCCTTCGTCGTGGTGCAGGACATGTTCCTAACCGAAACGGCGATCATGGCCGACGTCGTACTGCCCGCGGCCAATGCATATGAGAAGTCTGGAACCTTCACCAACACCTGCGGCGACGTTCAACTGTTAAAGAAGGCGGGCGAAGTTGCTGGAACAAAATCGGACTTCGAAATGATCGTCCGGATCGCCGACGCCATGGGATTCAATGTGCGAAAGTTAGTTCCTTTCGGAGGCGGCACCCGCGCCGACATGGGACAGTCACGCGGGGCGCAATCGGGCGAGGCAGACCGGCATGCAGTCTGGCTCGAGGCACACGGCCTGGAACCGAAACTGAGTCCGTTTGATCCGATGGCAATTCTCGATGAAATCCAGCGGCTGGTTCCTGGTTATGGCGTGTCGCGCATCAACCTGTTAGCAGGAAACAGCCAGCCCACATCGCTGGCCGGCAGCGGAACGGGAGCGGCACAGCATGACCAGTCCATCGTGCCGGCCAACGACAGTTTGTTCAGTTCGGGGACATTGGGGAGATACTCGAGCACCTTGAAGTCAGTGATGGAAAGCCATCAGCAAAAGACCACGAAAGAGGTCGCCGCAGATTAGATATTGTCTTCGACGCGAAACACGCGATTTGGGTTCGTAACGGACCGGAAGGTTCAGCACGAAATTTGACAAATGTTCCACGCGGAACGTCTGTGGAAAAGGGACAGCAATCGTTGAGCATCCTCACTTTCATTCTCGTCTCCGTGATTAAGTCCGCGCTCACCCTCTTTGTATTGCTCACGGCGGTCGCATACACAGTATGGTTAGAGCGAAAAGTCGTGGGACACATGCAGAATCGCTGGGGACCGACGCGGGTCGGGCCATTTGGGTTGCTTCAACCAGCGGCAGACGGCATCAAGTTTCTTTTTAAAGAAGATCTGACGCCTCCCCACGTCTATAAGCCTTTGTACATCGCTGCCCCGATTCTGGCGGTCGTGTTTGCCCTGACCTCGATTTCGGTAATTCCCATCGGGAACTGGATCACGCTTGCTGGCGTGCACACTCCGTTGCAGATTACCGATGTGAACATTGGGCTGTTGATGATTCTGGGCGTCACCTCGATGGGCGTTTACGGGGTTGCGCTGGCCGGTTGGTCGTCCAACAATAAATACTCTTTACTCGGTGGGCTGCGCGCCAGCGCGCAAATGGTGAGCTACGAAATTTCGCTCGGGCTGTCGCTGGTGGGCGTTCTCATCATGTCCGGAAGTCTTAGTCTTCGCGCGATAGTGGATGCCCAAGGGGGAAGATTCTGGGGATTCATCCCCCGTTGGAACATTTTCCAAGGGCAGATTATTGGATTCCTCGTCTACCTTGTCGCCGCGTACGCAGAAACCAATCGTATCCCTTTCGACCTGCCCGAAGCTGAGACGGAGCTGGTGGCGGGATATCACACGGAATACAGCGCCATGAAATTTGCCATGTTCTTCATGGCTGAGTACGCCAATATGATCACGGTTGCCTGCCTAGCGACTCTTTTGTTCTTCGGAGGATGGCATGGCCCGATTGGCGGACCGCCAGTTTTGCAGGCGCTGCTTCCGGTGTTTTGGTTCGTGGCGAAGGTCTTTGTATTCCTCTTCATCTATATATGGGTACGGGGTACATTGCCACGCTTCCGTTACGACCAACTCATGGCGTTCGGATGGAAGTTCCTGTTGCCCATGGCAATTGCCAATGTGGTGGCGACGGCTGTGGCCGTGGCATGGTAAGGAAGGGAGGTTCTGAGCTCTCGGTTTTCAGATCTCAGTTGCAGGGGGGTAAAAGCTCACGCTGAGAAACTGCAGAATCTACTGAAGACTGAGGACGGAGAACTGAGAACTGATTTCATGAGTCTGCATCTGATCTTATTCCTGACTTTCGGGGCGGTTTGCGTGGCGGGAGCGGTGAACCTGCTGGCGCAGCGGCATCCCATCAATAGCGCCCTTTCCTTGATCGCGGTTATGGGCGCTCTGGCGGGAGAATACCTGCTGCTGGGCGCTGAGTTCGTGGCTGCGATCCAGCTGATCGTCTATGCCGGCGCGATTATGGTGCTGTTCGTCTTCACCATCATGCTGCTGAACGCGGGTGAAGAGGAACGGACCAAAGGCAGTCGCGTGGCGATTCTGCTGGGCGTGCCAGGCATGCTGATCGGAGGCACCCTGGTGGCTTGGGTGTTGCTGCGCCACTCTGGGACGGGATCGGCTCCAGTCGGCGCATTGCTTGGAGATCCGAAGATGATCGGCCAATTGCTTTTCCACGAATTCCTTTTGCCCTTTGAGGTCACATCCATTTTGATATTGATCGCAATCATGGGGGCGGTAGTGCTGGCGACCAAGCCCGAAGCCACCGAGAAACGGAAGGCACGCTGATGGTCCCGCTTTCTTATTACTTGCTGCTGAGCAGCATCTTATTCGCCTGCGGTGTCGCCGGATTCCTGATCAAGCGCAACATCATCACTATTTTTATGTCGATTGAGCTCATGCTCAACGGCGTAAATCTTTCCTTCGTGGCTTTCGCCGCTCACTGGCATCGATTGAGTGGCCAGGTCTTTGTGTTTTTTGTGATGGTGGTGGCAGCGGCCGAAGCGGCGGTCGGACTTGCCATCATCATCTCCGTGTACCGCACGCGCGAGACCTTGAACGTGGACCAGGTGAACCTGCTCAAGCTATGACGCCGAACCTGAATCTCTGGCTCATTCCGATTTTGCCACTGGCCGGGGCCGCCCTGAATGGGCTGTGGGGCCGCCGCTCATCGCGGCAGGCGGTGACGACGGTTGCCTTGGTCTTCTCGGGCGCCGCTTTCGCAATGGCCCTCTGGGTGGCCGCACGCTTCTCTTCCATCCCTCTTCCCTATCAGGAGTTTCTGGCGCACTGGATTCGCTCGGGAACTTTCGGTGCGGACTTCGCCTTCTACCTCGATCAACTGTCGCTGGTGATGTTGCTCGTGGTCACCGGAGTGGGCTTCCTGATTCACATCTATTCGGTCGGCTACATGTGGGACGACCCCAGCTATTACCGCTTTTTCGCCTACCTGAACCTGTTCATGTTTTTCATGTTGACGCTGGTGTTGGCCAACAACTACCTGCTGATGTTCATCGGTTGGGAGGGAGTGGGACTGGCGTCCTATCTGCTGATCGGGTTCTGGTTTACAAAAGACTCGGCGGCATCGGCGGGAAAGAAAGCGTTCATCGTAAATCGCATTGGCGACTTTGGATTTCTCATTAGCTTATTTCTGTTGATCCAACATTTTGGGTCATTGACCTTTGAGCAAGTATTTCACAGCATAGCGCCGATGAGCCCCGAAACGGCGGGAGCAGGCGTTCTCACCGCTGTCGGCCTGCTCCTGATGGTAGGAGCTTGTGGCAAGTCGGCGCAGATTCCTCTGTATGTGTGGCTTCCGGATGCAATGGAAGGCCCGACTCCGGTTTCCGCGCTTATTCACGCAGCCACGATGGTAACGGCCGGGGTTTACATGGTGGCGCGCTCGCATGTCATTTTCGAACGCGCTCCAATGGCCCTTACCGTGGTGGCGGTCATTGGTACGCTGACTGCATTTTTCGCCGCGACCATCGGCATGGCACAAACCGATATCAAGAAAGTGCTCGCCTATTCCACCGTCTCGCAGCTCGGTTATATGTTCATGGCATGCGGCGTTGGAGCATTCTCGGCAGGCATTTTTCACCTGATGACCCATGCCTTCTTCAAGGGCTTACTCTTCCTGGCCGCCGGTTCGGTGATTCACGCGGTGGGCGGCGAACAAGACATGAGAAAGATGGGCGGCTTGCGCACCAAAATCCCGCTTACGTTCTGGACCATGACGGCAGGAACACTGGCGATCGCGGGCATTCCTGGGTTGGCTGGTTTCTTCAGCAAAGACGAAATTTTGTGGAGGGTGTATCAGGCCAGCTGGATCTACTGGGTGGTCGGCATCGTCACTGCGTTTCTTACCTCTTTTTACATGTTCCGGCTGTGGTTCCTGACGTTCTTCGGTGAATATCGTGGCGATGCCGATGGGACCGCCGGCGAGCACGGCCACGCAGCGCACCACGCAGATCGAAGGCACGGTCATGCTGCGATTCATGAGAGCCCGCCCGTCATGCTCGCGCCCCTGGCCATTCTGGCAATTCTCTCGGTGGTTGGAGGATATGTCGGAGTACCCGGCTCGCTTGGCGGCGGTAATCGCTTCGACAAATTTCTCGACCCTGTGTTTCGCTCTACCACGCCAGCGTTGAATACGCAGCATAATGCTCCGGGCGAAACCAACCCTCCGGAACAACAGACCGAGGGTACTGAGCCGCAAACCAGCCACGCGACGGAACTCGTTTTTACTGGAATCTCGGTGGCAGCGGCAGTGCTCGGTTTCGGACTGGCATGGACGTTTTACTATCGCGATCCTCAACTTCCCGAGAGGGTCGCGACCGATTTGGATGGTCTTTATGACGCCGTCGTTCACAAATATTACATCGACGAGCTTTATGGCGAAGTTTTCGTCAAGCCCCTGGTCGAGGGTTCGACCCGCATTCTATGGCAAGGCGTCGATCAAAACTTGATTGACGGCACGGTGAACAATAGCGCCCAGGCTGCGCGCCATGTTTCCGACGAAACGCGGCACATGCAGTCCGGCAATTTGCGCTCTTACGCCGGTTGGATCGCGGCGGGCTCTGCCGCGATCATCGCCTTCATGATCTGGATGGGAGTGGGGCAGTGAGCACCGACAATTTCAGCTCATCCATCCTGACGCTGGTGACCTTCACGCCGCTGCTTGGCGGGTTGCTGCTGACGATGTTTCCCCGGCGCGACCGGGACGTCCGCATCTTCGCCCTGGTCCTTTCGCTGCTGACCTTCCTGGCGTCGTTACATTTGCCCGTCCACTTTCAGCGAGCCCAGACCGCCTTTCAGTATGAGATCGACAGGCCGTGGGTCTCGACCCCCAACATTCATTACCACATGGGCGTCGACGGCATCTCACTCTGGCTGGTCCTGCTGACCACATTCCTGACCCCGCTGTGCGTGCTGATTTCATGGAAGTCAGTGCATGAGCGCGTCAAGGAATTCTTTATCCTGCTGTTGATTCTGGAGACGGCCCTGATTGGAGTGTTCACTTCCCTCGACTTGTTTCTCTTCTACTTCTTCTGGGAAGCAACCCTGATTCCCATGGCCCTGCTCATAGGAGTCTTCGGCCATGAACGCAAGGTCTACGCCGCGGTGAAATTCTTCATGTACACCATGATCGCTTCCGTGTTCATGCTGGCCGCGATTTTGTGGCTCTACGCTCAGGCCGGCAGCTTCGATTTTGTTGTGATTCGGGAAAAAATCATGAGCGGCGCGGTACCGGGCTTCGCGTCTGCAGCACAATGGCTGTTCTTGGGATTCTTCCTGGCATTCGCAGTAAAGGTTCCTCTCTTCCCTTTTCATACGTGGCTACCCGACGCGCACGTTGAGGCTCCAACCGCGGGTTCGGTGTTGCTGGCGGGAGTGCTGCTCAAGATGGGCACGTATGGGATGCTGCGCTTCAACTTGGGCCTTTTTCCCGAGCAGTCGCGCCGCAACGCTCCGTGGATCATGACGCTCGCGCTCATTGGCATTGTTTATGGCGCATTGGTGGCCATGGTTCAACCGAACCTGAAGAAGTTGATCGCGTATTCTTCGGTGAGCCATCTGGGCTTTGTGGTGCTGGGGATTTTCAGCTTCACGCAGGCGGGATTGAATGGTGCGTTGTTCGTCATGCTGGCGCATGGAATTTCCACCGGCGGATTATTCATGCTGGCAGGGATACTTCATGAACGCCGTCACACATATGAGATCCGCGAATTTGGTGGTCTGGCTGCTGCCATGCCAATGTATGCGGCATCCTTTCTGTTCATCGTGTTAGCTTCCGTTGGATTGCCTCTGTTGAATGGGTTCGTGGGCGAATTCCTGGTGTTGAGTGGAGCGTTTCAGGCCCGAGCGGTATATGGAATTTTGGCGGCCACAGGTGTGATCTGGAGCGCCTGCTACCTCTTGTGGATGTACCAGAGAGTCTTCTTCGGAAAAATCACTGTGTCCGCGAACAACTCTCTGAGTGATCTTTCCGGCTTCGAAAAAGCCGCAGTCTGGCCGTGTGCTGTAGCGGCCCTGGTTATGGGCGTAGCCCCACTGCTGTGGCTGAATGCGATTGATCCTGCAGTCCAGTCTGCGCTGACTCCTTTCGCACAAGTCATCAGCAAGGTGGTGGGCCGGTGACGGGATTCCCCACTCTTTCTTTGGTTGCGGCGTTGCTCGAGGCCCTCCCACCGGGCATTGATTACCTTCGAATCTTGCCGGAGATCGTTCTCTCTGTTTTCGGCATGGTGATCATGGTTCTCGATCCTTTGATGGATGAGAAGCAGAGCCGGAAGACTCTTGGCGCAATCGCACTGGTGGGCGCTGTCGCGGGTATCTGGGCGACTTGGTGCATGGCACGTTCCCCGGGTGTGGCCTTCTGGAATATGGTGAGGGTCGACGGGTTTAGCGTGTTTTTCCATTTTCTGATCATGGCCATCGCGGCCGTGGTGATCCTTATGTCTTTCGAATACATGGCGGTTCAGCAAATTCGCGCTGGCGAGTATTACGGACTCATTCTGTTCGGCGTGGTGGGCATGGCACTCATGTCGTCTGCCATTGAATTGGTGCTGATCTTCATCGCTCTGGAGATCTCTTCGATCTCGTCGTATGTTCTTGCCGGCTTCCGCCGCCATGAAGCCGCAAGCAGCGAATCGTCGCTGAAATATTTCCTATTGGGGTCTTTCGCCACCGCGTTTTTTCTGTATGGAGTGGCACTCATATTTGGCGCCACCGCCTCCACGAATGTGGATGACGTCAGCCGTGCCCTGCGGTCGGCTTCCCCTCCTTTGCTGGCTTATGTCGCTGTTGCCCTGATGTTCGTGGGCCTGGGGTTCAAAGTCGCCGCCGCTCCTTTCCACATCTGGACGCCGGATGTTTACGAAGGTGCTCCAGCGCCGATCGTGGGATTAATGTCCACCGCCCCTAAGGCCGCCGCCTTTGCTGTGTTGCTGCGGATTGTGTTCGAGATGAATGCTCCGGGGCCGTTCTGGCTGATCTGGGTCTCGGCGGCGCTATCCATGACTTTGGGCAACATCGGGGCTCTGGTACAGAACAATGTAAAGCGTCTGCTCGCCTACAGCTCCATTGCCCACGCCGGATATTTGCTGGTGGCATTTGCTGCCACTCCGGAGTTGGGCACATCGGCGGTCATGTTCTACACGGCTGCGTATGCTGCGATGAACGTAGGTGCTTTTGCCATAGTGAGCCACTTCGCAAATGCGGGCGAACGCTATGTGACTCTGGAGGACTACGAGGGTCTGGGCCGGAGCTCTCCACTGATGGCGGCCACGCTCGCCATTTTCTTACTATCACTGATCGGAATCCCGATGACGGGCGGATTCTTCGCCAAGTTTTACGTGTTCAGCGCCGCCATGAAGTCTCACCTCATCGGACTGACGATCATTGGTGTTATCAATAGCGCGGTCGGGGCCTACTATTACTTGCGCATCATTGTCGTCATGTACATGCGCGAGTCGCGGAAGGAGGTGGCAATAATGCCTGTGCCGATCGGGCTGGGGTGGGCACTCGCCATCAGCACTGCGGCGACGATTTATCTGGGTGTGCTTCCTAATTCCGTGTTGCGATATGCGCAGCACTCCGCTCAGGAGATGGTGCAGCAATCTGTTCCACGAATCTCAATTAACCGTGCCGCACATTTTCCCCTCAATGGTTTACAAGTACAACCTCGTCAGGCGGACCAAAGCCACGATCATGGGCTCGGGTCGAGACGGCGCAGGTCTTCAA
>Ga0137388_10003066_pt1 | contig 10698 bp, 9 predicted proteins | sample 15con2h14AmetaG_FD_104644 | JGI IMG/M metagenome (GOLD analysis project Ga0137388, IMG submission 104644) | Vadose zone soil microbial communities from Angelo Coast Range Reserve, California, USA - 15con2h1.4A metaG | ecosystem: Environmental > Terrestrial > Soil > Vadose zone > Saprolite...
CCGTCGAATTCGAGTTCCGCGAAGTCGCCGACAATCGCGGCAGCCTCGTCTGGTGCTCGGCCCTCGCCGAACGGACCAAGAGCCTCGCCCGGGAGCTGGTCGCCGCCACTCGGGGGGCAGCCGACGTCCGGACTCCCTAGCTCCCCGCGTTGGATCCGGGCGGGGGACCTGAACGGTTTCCTCGGCCTCGCCCTCGACAACGTCACGCAGCTCGTCATCCTCTCGTCCCTCTTGATCGGCGTCTTCAAGTTCCCGACCGACCTGGTGCTCCAGCGGATGGTGCCGGGGACGGCGCTCGGCGTTCTCGTCGGCGATCTGGCCTACACGTGGCTCGCCGTGAGGCTCATGCGCCGATCGGGGCGCGAGGACGTCACCGCCATGCCCTTCGGCATCGACACGCCGACATTGTTTGCGATGGTGTTCGGCGTGCTCGGACCCGTGATGCTTGCCACCGGCGATCCGGTGCTCGCGTGGAAGGTCGGCATGGCCGCGATGATCGCGATCGGCCTCGCGAAGCTCGGACTCGCTTTCGCCGGGGATTGGATACGACGGGTCGTTCCCCGCGCCGCGCTCCTCGGGTCGATCGCCGGAATCTCGATCCTCTTGATCGCCTTCCTCCCGATGCTCAAGATCATCCGCGACCCGCTGGTCGGCCTGGTCGCGCTGATTCTTCTGCTGCTCGCTCTCTTCGCCCGCGTGCGCATGCCCTTCGGGCTTCCCGGGGCGTTCGTCGCGGTGCTCGCGGGCGCCGTGATCTTCTGGGTGCGCGCGTCGCTCGGCCTGGGCCCGAGCGGAGCGATCGCGCTCAGCCCGCTCCGCCTGTCGCTGCCCTGGCCGACGCTCGGCTGGCTCGAGGCGCTGCCGGAGACGTTGCCCTATCTCTCGATCGCGCTGCCTTTCGCGCTCGTCACGATCATCGGCGGGATCGACAACACCGAGAGCGCCGCGGCCGCGGGCGACGAGTACCGCGCCCGCGACATCCTCCTGACCGAGGCCGCCGCGACCGCGCTGGCCGGATGCTGCGGTGGAGTCGTGCAGAACACGCCCTACATCGGCCACCCGGCCTACAAGGCGATGGGGGCGCGGGCGGGTTACACCCTGGCTACCGGCCTGGTGATCGGCGCCGGCGCCGCAACGGGTGTGCTCTCGCTTGTCGTGGCCGTGCTGCCCGAGGCCGCGATCGCCCCGATCCTCGTCTTCATCGGGCTCGAGATCACCGCGCAGGGCTTTCTGGCGACGCCGCCCCGCCATGGCGCGGCGGTCGCGGTGACGTTCGTGCCGGTCGCCGCGGCGGTGGTGCTGATCGAATCGGGAAGCCTCCTCGCGGCCCTCGGTACCGCGCCCACGGCTCTCACGGGGACGCCGCCCACGGCTACCAGGCGCTCGTCGTGCTCGGGAACGGGTTCATCCTGACGGCCGTGCTCTGGGGCTGGTCGTTGGTGGCGATCATCGATCACCAATTGGTGCTCGCGGGGCTCCTCTTCGCGGTCGCGAGCGCCGCCTCGCTGTTCGGCGTGATCCATTCGCCGCTCGTCAGGGGCGCGCTCTTCTGGCCCTGGGCGCCGCCGTCGGCGATGCCGGGGCACCTCGCCGGCGCCTACGGCGTCCTCGCGGCGCTCTGCTGGCTCGCCGCGAGACGGAATCGTCGAATAACTGCTTGACCTCTTTCGTCGTAGGAGTGTTAAATGGATTTTGTTTTGTGAACATGGTCACGATCGTACGAGAGGAGGCTTCATGAGCGCGTTCGAGAAATCGCTGGGCATCGCCGTCGCCGCCATCACGCTCCTCGTCGCAGCCGGCGCAGCGGTGGTCTCGGCTCAGGGGCCTTGGGTGGCGCCAGCCGACGCGAAAGCGGTGAAGAATCCGGTCAAGGGTATCGGCAACGCGAAGAAGGCGGTCGAGACCAATTGCGTCTCGTGCCATGGTCCCGGAGGCAAGGGTGACGGCCCGGCCGCCGCGGCGCTGCCTCCGCCGAAGCCGGCGAACTGGACCTCCGACGCCGTCCAGAAGCAGACGGATGGTGAGATCTTCTGGAAGATATCGAATGGCCGCGGCGCCATGCCGCCGTGGAAGCATCTCCCGGAAAACGAGCGCTGGGAGATCGTGAACTACGTTCGAACCCTGAAGGGGAAGTAACCGACACCGTTCCGATGTCCACACGCCCCGCCGGAAGCCCCGGCGGGGCGTCTTCGCTCTCGGCCATGCGGCTCTGCGCGATCGATGTCGGCAGCAACACGGTGCGGCTGCTCGTCGCCGACGTGATCGGCGCCGGGGCGTGGCGCATCGCCGACCAGGACCAGACGATCACCCGTCTCGGGGAGAGCCTTGCCCGCACGGGCGCCCTGGGTGAGGCGCCGATGGCGCGAACGCTCGCGGCGGTGAGCGGCTACGTCGACCGCGGAGCCCGCCTCGGCGCGAGCGACATCCGCATCGTGGCTACCAGCGCCGTCCGCGACGCGTCGAATGGCCGCGCCTTCGCGGCCGCGGTCGAGCGTACGACCGGCCGGCGCGTCGACGTGGTGACCGGCGAGGTCGAGGCCCGCCTCACGCTCCGCGGCGTCCGTCACGGGCTGGGCCCTCTGGCGGGCCCGGTGCTGACCTTCGATATCGGCGGCGGCAGCACCGAGTACGTGCTGTCCGAGGGCGACTCGATCCGGTCGATGGTGAGCCTGCGGCTCGGCGTGGTCCCCCTGGCCGAGCGGTTTCCGTTTCCCGGCGTCGTCGACCCAGAGGTCTACCGTGAGCTCCACGACGACGTGTGCGGCCGCCTCGGCCGCGAGCTCCCCGAGACGATTCGCACCGCTCGCGTGGCGCACCTCGTCGGGACCGCGGGCACGGTGACGGCGCTGGCGGCCCTCGATCTCGGTCTCGTCCGCTACGATCCGGAGCGAGTGCAGGGAAACGTTCTGAGCCGCGCCGCCCTCGAGCGACTCCTGGCCCGCCTGTGCGGACTGACCGTCGAAGGGCGAGCGACGCTCCCGTGTCTCGAGGCGGGGCGCGCCGACCTCATCATCCCGGGCACCGCGATCGTGATGGCGACCCTCGACCAGATCGGGATCGACGAGCTTCGAGTGAGCGAAGACGGGTTGCGGGAAGGCGTCCTGGTGGACGCCATCGAGGGACACGACGGATCTCGGCCGGGCACTGCTCCTTAGGCTCTCGACGCATCGGAGGATCGGCGATGCGATGGACCGCCTGCCGGCGGCTCGGGGCTTCGTCCGGCGCTTCGTCGCGGGCCCGACGCTCGAAGACGCTCTCGGGGTCACCGCGCGCCTGAATGCCGAGGGGGTCGACGCCGCTGTCACCCACCTCGGTGAGAACGTCGCGACGACCGCGGATACCGCGCGCGCGGTCGATGCATACCTCGAAATGCTCGACGAGATCGCGCGGCGGCGCCTGCGGGCCGTTCCGTCGCTCAAGCTGACCCACCTCGGACTGGACCTCGGCGAGTCGGTGTGCCGCGCGAACCTCGAGCGGGTGGCGACGCGGGGGCTGGCGACCCGGACGCTCGTCTGGGTCGACATGGAATCCTCGGCCTACACGGACCGTACGCTCGATCTGTACCGGCGTCTCCACGCCACCCACTCCAACCTGGCCTGCGTGGTGCAGGCCTATCTCCGCCGCACGGCGCAGGATATCGAGCGGCTGATCGAGATCGGCGCCACCGTACGCCTGTGCAAGGGAGCGTACCGCGAGCCACCGGCGATCGCGTTCCCGGACAAGCGCGAGGTCGACGCGAGCTACGCCCGCTCGATCGATCGGCTCCTGGCCTCCGACGCGCTGGCCCGCGGGGTCTACCCGGCGTTCGCCACCCACGACGAGCGCTTGCTCGGGCGCGCCCGGGAGACCGCGAAGGCGGGAGGGGTCGCGGCCGACCGGTACGAGCTCCAGATGCTCTACGGGATCCGCCACGATCTGTGGGCGCCTCTCCGTTCGGCGGGCGTCCGGCTCCGGGTCCTCGTGCCGTACGGGGAGGACTGGTACGGCTACTTCATGCGCCGCCTCGCCGAGCGGCCGGCGAACCTCGGATTCTTCGTACGACAGCTTCTCCGCCGCTCCAGCCGGGATTTGACACCCCGCGACGCGCCGACTAGACTTACTCGGTAAGTATGGATGAAATTGCGGTATTAGTGCTCAACTACACCTTTGAGCCGCTGCATTTCACCAACGCCCGCCGCGCGATCACCTTGCTTCTGGCCGGCAAGGCGGAGGCCGTCGAAGCGTCTCCGCGTGTGGTGCGGTCGCCCTCGGTGGCGTTCGCGCTCCCCGCGGTGATCCGACTCGCCATGTACATCCGCAAGCCGTTTCTGGACCGCGTGGCCTTCAACAAGAAGAACATCCTTAGGCGCGACGGCTACACCTGCCAGTACTGCAACCGGCGCGGCGAGCGGCTCACGGTCGACCACGTCGTGCCGCGCTCGCGCGGGGGGGAGACGAACTGGGTGAACGTGGTCGCGGCCTGTCTGCGCTGCAATCTGCGAAAGGGCAACCGCCTCGCCGACGAGGTCGGCATGCGACTCATCCGGGAGCCGGTGCATCCCAAGTTCGTGTTCTCGACGCACATGCTGCGCCATCCGCACGCGCACTCGCTCCTCGACTCGTGGCGAAAATACCTTCTGGCCGTTCCGACGCCTTCCTGACGTAGCTCGACGCCGTGTTCCAGTTGTCGTCAGAGTATTCGCCGAGCGGCGACCAGCCGCAGGCGATCGACGCCCTGACCGGCTTCGTCCGCGAGGGCCGGCGCCACATGGTGCTGCGCGGTGTGACCGGCTCGGGCAAGACCTACTCGATCGCCAACGTGGTGGCGAGCATGGACCGCCCGACCCTCGTGATCTCGCCGAACAAGACATTGGCCGCCCAGCTCTTCAGCGAGTTCCGGGCCTTTTTCCCGTCGAACGCGGTCGAGTACTTCGTGTCGTACTACGACTACTACCAGCCCGAGGCCTACATCCCACAGTCGGACACCTACATCGAGAAGGACGCGCTGATCAACGACGAGATCGACCGGATGCGCCACTCCGCGACCAAGTCGCTGCTGGAGCGGCGCGACGTCCTCGTCGTCGCCTCGGTCTCGTGCATCTACGGCATCGGTGAGCCCGACACCTATCAGGGGCTCCATCTCGAGCTCGGCGAGGGCGAACGGATCGACCGGGACGAGATCATCCGGCGCCTCGTCGCGGTCCAGTACGAGCGGAACGACTACGACTTCCATCGCGGGACCTTCCGCGTCCGCGGCGACGTAGTCGAGGTCTTTCCGGCGAACGAGGAGTCGGTCGCGCTCCGGATCGAGCTCTTCGGTGACGTGATCGACGCCCTGTCCCGGATCGACCCGCTGAGGGGCGCGGTGCTCGAGCGCATCGACCGGGTCCACATCTATCCGGCGAGCCACTACGTCACCGAAGCCGGGCAGCTCGAGCGCGCGTTCTCGACCATCCAGGAGGAGCTCGGCGAGCGGCTGGCCTTCCTGCGCCAGCGGAACCGCCTGCTCGAGGCGCAGCGCCTCGAGCAACGGACCATCTTCGACATGGAGATGCTGCGGGAGCTCGGCTTCTGCCACGGCATCGAGAACTACTCGAGGCACCTGACCGGGCACCGACCGGGCGAGGCCCCGCCGACTTTGATCGACTACCTGCCGAAGGACGCGCTGATCATCATCGACGAGAGCCATGTCGCGGTGCCGCAGATCCGCGGCATGTATTACGGAGACCGGTCGCGCAAGGAGGCCCTCGTCGAGTACGGGTTCCGGTTGCCCTCCGCGTTCGACAACCGACCGCTCACGTTCGACGAGTTCACGCGACGCACCGGCCAGACGATCTACGTCTCCGCCACGCCCGGAGCCTATGAGCTCAACCTCGCGGCCGACACGATCGCCGAGCAGGTGATCCGGCCGACCGGCCTCACGGACCCGCGCATCACCGTGCGGCCCGCCAAGGATCAGGTCGACGACCTGCTCGCCGAGCTGCGGGCGCGGGCCGACCGTGACGAGCGCGTCCTGGTGACGACCCTGACCAAGCGGATGGCGGAGGATCTCACCGAGTACTATCAACAGCTCGGGCTGCGCGTGCGCTACCTCCATTCCGACATCGACACGCTCGACCGGGTCGCGATCATCCGCGATCTCCGGCTGGGTAAGTTCGACGGCCTCATCGGGATCAATCTCCTGCGCGAGGGGCTCGACATTCCGGAGGTGTCGCTGGTGGCGATCCTGGACGCCGACAAGGAGGGCTATCTGCGCTCGGCGACCTCGCTCATCCAGACCTCCGGGCGCGCGGCGCGCAACGTCAACGGCGAGGTCATCATGTACGCCGACCACGTCACGGACTCGATGGCGGCGACGATCCAGGAGACCGAGCGCCGGCGGGAGCTCCAGCACGCCTACAACGAAGCGCACGGGATCACGCCGGAATCGATCAAGTCCTCGATCCGCGAGCTGCTCCAGACCGTCTATGAACGCGACTACTACACGGTGCCGGTGGAGGAGCCGACGACGGAGACGTTCGAGTCGCCGGCGGCGCTCCAGGCCCGCATCGCCGAGCTCGAGGCGCGGATGAAGGAGGCGGCCAAGCGCCTCGACTTCGAGCAGGCGGCCGAGCTGCGCGACCGGCTGAAGTCGCTGCGCAAGCAGCAGATCAAGTGAGCCGCGCCGTAGGCGAGGCGAGCCGGTGAACGTGGCTGTGCGAGCCGCAGCCGTAGGCGAGGCGAGCCGGTGACTCTAGACGAGAAGATCGCCCGAGTGCCGGACCGGCCGGGGGTCTACCTCTATCGGGACGGCAAGCAGCAAGTCCTGTACGTCGGCAAGGCCGCGTCCCTGCGGAGCCGGGTCCGGTCCTATTTCCAGGAGTCGCGCCCGCGAGATCCCAAGACCGATGCGCTCGTGCGCCAGGTCCGCGACCTCGAGTACATCGTGACCGACAACGAGCTCGAGGCCCTCATGCTCGAGGCCAACCTGGTGCGGCGGCACCGCCCCCGCTACAACATCATCTTGCGGGACGACAAGCATTATCCGTTCCTGAAGCTCACCACGAACGAGGAGTTCCCGCGCCTCCTGGTGGCGCGCCGGGTCCAGCGCGACGGCGCGCGCTACTACGGGCCCTTCTACCCGGCCACCGCGATGCGCGAGACGCTCCGGCTCACGCGCCAGCTCTTTCCGCTACGCACGTGCTCGATCACGATCGACGGCTCGCTCGAGCGGCCCTGCATCCAGTACGCGATCCACCGCTGCAACGCCCCCTGCACGGGCTGGGAGACCCGCGAGGGCTACGCGCGGACCGTGGACGACGTCGCGCACTTCCTGGAGGGGCGCGACGAGGAGCTGGCGCAGCGCCTCACCAAGGAGATGGAAGAGGCGGCGGCGGAGCTGAAGTTCGAGCGGGCGACCGTTTTGCGTGATCAGATCCAGTCCCTCAACAAGGTCCGCGAGCGCCAGAAGATCATCTCGACGGACGACGTGGACCAGGACATCGTCGGCGTCGTCCGCCAGGGAAGCGACGCGTGCGTCGAGCTCTTCTTCGTGCGAAAGGGTCGACTGGTCGGCCAGGAGCCGTTCTTCTTCGACCGTGTCGCCGGATGGAGCGACGGGGAGATCCTCTCGGCGTTCGTGCGCCAGTTCTACGGCAAGGCGGTCACGCCTGCTCCCGAGATCCTCCTGTCCGAAGAGCTGCCGGAGGCGGAGCTCACGACCGAGTGGCTCTCGACGCTCACCGAGCGTCGGGTGCAGGTGCTGGCACCGCAGCGCGGGACCAAGCGGCAGTTCGTCGCCATGGCCGAGGCGAACGCGGCGATCGCGCTCCAGAACCGCCTGCTCTCCCGCGACAACCGCCAGCAGCTCGTCCTCGAGGAGCTCCAGCGAGCGCTCGGCCTGCCCGGGCTGCCGAACCGCATCGAGGGCTACGACATCTCCAACATCCAGGGGACCGAGCAGGTCGGCTCGATGGTCGTCTGGGAGAACGGCGGGCTCAAGAAGGACGACTACAAGCGCTTCAAGATCCGGACCGTCGCCGGCGCCGACGACTTCGCGTCGATGGCCGAGGTGCTCTCGCGGCGCTTCGCGAAGGCGCTGGAGCAGGGGAGCGTGCTGCCCGACCTCGTCCTGATCGACGGCGGGCGCGGCCAGCTCAACGCCGCGCTGAAAGTGCTCCAGGACCTCGGGCTCGACTACATTCCGGCCGTCGCGCTCGCCAAGCAGGCCGAAGAGGTCTATCAGGCCGACAGCCTGCATCCGCTGGTGCTCGATCCGACATCGCCCGCGCTCCACACGCTGCAGCGAGTCCGGGACGAGGCTCACCGCTTCGCGATCACGTATCACAAGAAGCTCCGGACGAAACGCACGATCCAGTCGGTGCTCGACACGATCCCCGGCGTCGGGCCGACGATCCGCACGAGCCTCCTGAAGACGCTCGGCTCGGCGCGCCGCGTCCGGGAGTCCTCGGTCGCGGAGCTGGCCTCCGTGCCGAAGGTCACCCCGAAGCTCGCGCAGCGGATCTTCGACTACTTCCACCCCTCTGCCGAGATGGAACCGGAGCCGACGACCGACTGTTACAATGACACGGGCCAACCAGGCTCAAAGGGAGGTGACAGGACATGAGAAAGCTCATGGCAGTCACGGCGGTAGCGGTCGCGCTGGCCTTCAGCGCGGGCGGAGCGTTCGCGAGCACCTGCCCGAAGGTAATCAAGGAGGGTCGGGAAGCGGCCGCGAAGATGAAGGCGGATGATCCGAAGGTGAAGGCGGCGGTCGCCAAGCTCGACGAGGCGCAGAAGCTCCACGACGGTGGCAAGCATGCGGACTCGCTCAAGCTGGCCAACGAAGCTGCTGCGGATCTCGGCGTCAAGAAGTAGAGCCACATCGGTTTGGGCGTGACGCGGCAGATCGATTGGTCGCGTCACGCCAAATCCCTCAGAGAGGTGTCAGGATGCGATTCCCACTCGGGTGCGTGACCCTGCTGGCCCTGACCCTGGTCACGTCATCGGCCTTTGCGTCTCAGTGTCCCATCCTCATCAAGCAAGGTCGGGACGCGGCGGCGGCGATGAACCAGAGCGACCAGAACGTGAAGAACGCCCTGGCCAAGCTCGACCGGGCCGCGGCGCTCCACAAGGAAGGCAAGCACGTCGACTCCATGCGCGAGGCCAACGAGGCGCTGGGCTTGCTGGGCGTGCGGAAGTAGGCCTCGCTCCTTCGCCGACCTCCCCGCATCTCTTGCCCCTGCTGGCTAAGTATGTTAAAAATTTAGCCTAATCATGTCGACCGATCGCTATCCGTTCCGCGAGATCGAAGCGAAGTGGCAGCGGACCTGGGAAGAGACGAAACAGTTCAGGGTCCACGAAGATCCGAGCCGGCCGAAGTTCTACTGCCTCGAGATGTTCCCGTACCCGTCCGGGCGGATCCACATGGGCCACGTGCGCGTCTACGCGATCGGCGACCTCCTGGCCCGCTACAAGTGGATGCGCGGCTACAACGTGCTCCACCCGATGGGCTGGGACGCCTTCGGGCTTCCGGCCGAGAACGCCGCCATCGAGCACGGCGTGCATCCCGCGATCTGGACCTACGAGAACATCGACTACATGCGCTCGCAGCTCCAGAAGATGGGGATCTCCTACGACTGGGACCGCGAGGTCGCGACCTGCGACCCGACGTACTACAAGTGGGAGCAGCTCATCTTCATCAAGATGCTCGAGCGCGGGCTCGCCTATCGGAAGCGCTCGACGGTGAACTGGTGCCCGTCTTGTCAAACGGTCCTCGCGAACGAGCAGGTGGAAGACGGCCGCTGCTGGCGCTGCGACTCCGAGGTGACCCCGCGGGAGATCGACGGCTGGTTCTTCAAGATCACCGACTATGCGGAGGAGCTGCTCGCCTGGTGCGACCGGCTCCCGGGCTGGCCCGAGCGCGTGCTGACGATGCAGCGCAACTGGATCGGCAAGAGCGAGGGCGCCGAGTTCGACCTGCGGGTGGACGGACAGCCGGATCTCTCGATCCGTGTCTTCACGACGCGGCCCGACACCGTCTTCGGCATGACGTACGCGGTGCTGGCTCCCGAGCATCCGCTCGTCGACCGCGTGGTGCGCGACGCCGCCGAGCGCGAGACCGTCGCGCGGTTCCGTGCCGAGGTCTCGCGGCAGTCGGAGATCGAGCGGACCGCCGCCGATCGGCCCAAGCGCGGCCTCCAGCTCTCCGCCCGAGTCGTCAATCCGTTCACCAACACCCCCGTCCCGCTGTTCCTGGCCGACTACGTCCTCATGAGCTACGGCACCGGCGCCATCATGGCCGTGCCCGGTGAGGACGAGCGCGACTGGGAATTCGCCGAGCAGCACGGGCTGCCGATCGTCGAAACGGTCAAGCGCCCGGACGGCTGGACCGGAAAGGCCTACACGGGCGACGGCGTCAAGATCAACTCCGGGTTCCTCGACGGTCTCTCGGTCACCGAGGCAAAACGCCGCGCGACGGACTGGCTGGTCTCGCGCTGCGTCGGCACCGCCAAGGTGAACTACCGTCTCCGCGACTGGGGCATCAGCCGTCAGCGTTACTGGGGCGCGCCGATCCCGGTGCTCTACTGCGACGTCGACGGCATGGTTCCCGAAGCCGAAAAGAACCTGCCGGTGGCCTTGCCGCGCGACGTGCAGCTTTCCGGCAAGGGCGTCTCACCGCTCGCGAGCGTGGCGAGCTTCGTGAACGCGACCTTCCCGCGCTGCGGCGGACCGGCGCGA
>Ga0137388_10003067_pt1 | contig 10697 bp, 3 predicted proteins | sample 15con2h14AmetaG_FD_104644 | JGI IMG/M metagenome (GOLD analysis project Ga0137388, IMG submission 104644) | Vadose zone soil microbial communities from Angelo Coast Range Reserve, California, USA - 15con2h1.4A metaG | ecosystem: Environmental > Terrestrial > Soil > Vadose zone > Saprolite...
CCCTCACACCCTGGAGATGGCCGCGATGTGGGCGGTGTTGACGCGGCTGGAGGAACCGAAGAAGCACAACCTTTCCGTGCTCCAGAAGCTCAAGCTCTACAATGGCAAGACTCTTCCCAACTTCACCGAAGACAACATCAAGGAGCTGCGAAAGGAAGCCGCTCGGGAGGGGTTGGATGGAATTTCCCCTCGCTATATCCAGGACAAAATCTCCAACGCCCTGGTTTCCGACAAAGGGGAAGGCTGCATCAATCCCTTCATGGTCCTCAACGAGCTGGAGTCCGGCCTGCGCAGCCACTCGCTGATTCCGAATGAGGAGGCCCGCAAGCGGTACCGAGAGCTTCTCACCACCGTGAAGCAGGAGTACGAGGACACCGTCAAGAACGAAGTGCAGCGCGCCATCAGCGCCGACGAGGACGCGATCGGGAAGCTGTGCGGCAATTACATCGACAACATCAAGGCCTATACCCAAAAAGAAAAAGTCAGAAACAAGTACACCGGACTCTACGAGGAGCCAGACGAGCGACTGATGCGGTCGATCGAGGAGAAGATCGACATTCCCGAAAGCCGAAAGGACGACTTCCGCCGGGAGATCATGAATTACATCGGCGCGCTGGCGGTGGATGGAAAGACTTTCAACTATCGGACCAACGAGCGGCTACACAAGGCGCTGGAGTTGAAGCTGTTCGAAGACCAGAAGGATTCGATCAAGCTCAAGAACCTGGTCTCCTCGGTGGTAGACAAGGAAACCCAGGAAAAGATCGACCTGGTCAAAGACCGGATGATGAAGAACTACGGATATTGCGAGATCTGCTCCACTGACGTTCTCAACTACGTGGCGAGCATCTTTGCGCGTGGAGATGCGAAGGAGTAACGGTTGTCTTTGAAGATTCATCAGGATCACTCTCGCTTCAAGGAGATCGTCCGCGGCAAAATCAAGGCCAACCTGCGAAAATACGTCCAGAAGGGCGAGATGATTGGGAAGCGGGGCAAGGACCTGATCTCCATTCCCATCCCCTTTATCGACATTCCTCACTTCAAGTACGGGCATCGGGAGCAAGGCGGCGTCGGCCAGGGAGAAGGAGACGTCGGCACCCAGCTACAGCCCGGCGCCGTTCAACCGTCTCAGGGACACCAGGCGGGCAGTGGGGAGGGCGACCACGCCCTGGAGGTGGACGTCTCCCTGGAGGAGCTGGCGCAAATCCTGGGCGAGGAGCTGCAGCTTCCCAACATCGAGCGGCGGGGAAAGGAAAAAATCGTCGCCCAGAAAATCAAGTACACCGGCGTGAACACCACCGGTCCCGAGTCCCTGCGGCATTTCAAGCGCACCTACAAGCAGGCGCTGAAGCGACAGATCGCGCTCGACGCCTATGACCCCAAGGCGCCGGTGATCATTCCCACCCGCGAAGATCGCCGTTACCGTTCCTACCGGCTTCAGAGCCTGCCGGAGACCAACGCGGTGATCATCTACATGATGGATGTCTCCGGCTCGATGGGAGACGAGCAGAAGGAAATCGTCCGGATCGAGAGCTTCTGGCTGGATACCTGGTTGCGCCACCAGTACAAGGGGCTGGAGTGCCGGTACCTGATCCACGATGCGGTCGCGCGCGAGGTGGACCGCGACACCTTCTTCCACACCCGCGAATCCGGCGGGACGATGATTTCTTCGGCCTACAAGCTCTGCAAGGAAATCATCCGGGCGGACTATCCGTCGGGATCGTGGAACATCTATCCATTCCATTTCTCTGATGGCGACAACTGGAGCGCCGACGACACGCGTTTCTGCGTGGAGATGCTTCGAAACGATGTTCTTCCTGCGGTCAATCAGTTCGCCTACGGCCAGGTGGAAAGCCCCTACGGCAGCGGCCAATTCATCAAGGATTTGCGGGAGACGATTGGCGATCTGGAAAACGTTTCGCTCTCGGAAATCACCGACAAGGAAGCCATCTATCAATCGATCAAAGACTTCCTCGGACGCGGGAAATAGATGAGCCCCAAGAGTCTCTCGCCGCTCCTCGAGGATTTGAAACGAGAAATCGAAGGATACGCGCGCTCGTTCGGTCTGGATTTTTTCGAGACCATCTTCGAGGTCCTCTCTTACGACGAGCTGAACATGGTCGCCGCCTATGGCGGCTTTCCCAACCGCTACCCGCACTGGCGCTGGGGGATGGATTACGAGCGACTGGCGAAGGGTTACGAGTACGGCCTCTCGAAGATCTACGAGCTGGTGATCAACAATGACCCCTGCTACGCCTATCTCTTAGAGTCGAACGCAGACGTGGATCAGAAGTTGGTGATGGCCCACGTCTACGGGCATAGCGACTTCTTCAAGAACAACTTCTCTTTCGCCCACACCAACCGGCGGATGCTCGATGAGATGGCCAATCACGCCACCCGGATTCGGCGCTGGATCGACAAGGTGGGGCTGGAGAAGGTCGAGGAATTCATTGATCGGGCGCTCTCGCTCGAGAACCTGGTCGATTACCACGCTCCCTACATTCGCCGGAACCCCGACCCGAAGAAGGCCGAGGAGGAAGCAAAGCTCAACGAGGGAGTGGAGGGTTTCAAGGTCGACCGGGAATACATGCGTGGATTCGTCAACCCGAAGGAATTCATCGAGGGGCAGCGGAAAAAGGTAGAGGACGAGAAACTGAAGGCCAAGCGCTTTCCGGAGCGCGCGCAGCGGGATGTTCTTCTCTTTCTACTCGACCACGCGCCGCTCGAGCCTTGGGAGTTCGAGATCCTTACCATTCTCCGCGACGAGGCCTACTACTTTGCGCCCCAGGGGCAGACGAAGATCATCAACGAAGGCTGGGCCGCCTACTGGCACTCGACGATCATGACCCGCCGCGCGCTGAAGGATGACGAAATCATCGACTACGCCGATCATCACTCCGGGGCCCTGGGAACGCGGCCAGGGGCGCTCAATCCCTACAAGGTGGGAATCGAGCTCTTTCGGGACATCGAGGACCGGTGGAACAAGGGACGTTTTGGGAAGGAATGGGAGGAATGTGACGATCTCCGAGCCCGCCGCGCCTGGGACAAGAAGCTCAACCAGGGCCAGGAGAAGATTTTCGAGGTCCGCAAGCATTACAACGACGTCACTTTCATCGACACCTTTCTGACGCCCGAATTTGCGATCGACCAGAAGCTGTTCGTTTACGGGTTCAACGACAAGCGCAATTCCTGGGAAATCCTCGATCGCGAGTTCCGCAAGGTGAAGGACAAGCTGCTTCTGCAGCTGACCAACTTCGGCCAACCGATCATCGAGGTGATGGACGGCAATCATGAAAACCGGAGCGAGCTGCTCCTCGCCCACAAGCACGATGGACAGGACCTGAAATCGGACTACGCTCGGGAGACCTTGAAGAATCTCCAATCCCTCTGGCGGCGGCCAACCAACCTGATCACCCGATTCGACGGGAAAGGGGTGATCCTCCGCTATGACGGGCAGAATCACTCCGAGAAGAAGGTCGACCTCTAGTGGACGAAGCCGCGTCTTTCTTTCGGAGAATCCTCCTTCTCTCATCGGCGTTGTGCTGCGCCGCTTCGCCCGTCTCTGCGGCCGGTACTCTCTCGATCCTCAATCGGCAAATCGAACCCGGGCAGGTCTTCGCCAGTGCGTTGCGGCACGCCGGGGTCTCCGCGCTGCAGGTGGAAGCAATCGTCGCGGCGATCACCGGAATCTTCGACTTCCGCCATTCCCGAGCCGGCGATCAATTTCGGCTCGTCTTTCGCGAGGGCCTGTTCGAGCGATTGGATTATCGCCAGAGCGCATTCGACGAGTGGCAGGTTCGGCAGGAAGGCGATCGCCTGGTGGCGATGAAGCGCGAGATTGGAATCGAGAAGAAAATCGAAACGGTGAATCTGGCCATCGATAGCTCGGTCTACGAAGCCGCGCTCGCCGCCGGGGACTCCAGTCTGGCCCTGTCGCTGGCCGACGTGTTCGCATGGGACATCGATTTTTACCATGATGTCCGCAAGGGCGATCGGGCCCGGCTGGTGGTGGAGAAGTTCATCGTCAAGGGACGGACGCTGCGCTACGGCGAGCTGTTGGCTGCCTCGTATCAAGGGGAGACAGTGAAGGAAAAGCGCGTGTTCCGCTACCAGTTCCCGGGGGGCGAAGTGTCCTACTTCCAGCAAGATGGAAGCTCCGCCCGGAAGTCCTTCCTCAAGAGCCCGCTCAAGTATGCCAACATCACTTCGCGCTTCGGCACTCGCTTCCATCCGGTTCTCCGGTTCGTCAAGGCCCACAATGGGGTGGACTATGGCGCCATGGTGGGCACCCCGGTCTGGGCAGTGAGCGATGGCGTGGTGACCAGGGCAGGAGCCGAAAGCGGAGCCGGAAAGTTGGTCTGCGTCCGGCACGTCAATGCGATGGAGAGCTGCTATCTGCACTTGTCCGGTTTCGGCGCCGGAGTCCGGATTGGAGCACGGGTTTCTCAAAAACAGGTGATTGCCTATTCCGGCAATACCGGGGTGAGCACCGGACCGCACCTGCACTTCGCCCTCAAGCGGGGCGGACACTACATCAATCCGCTCAATCAAAAGTTTCCCCGGGCGAGTCCGGTCCCCCAAGATTTGGAGGCCGATTTCGCTGAGAAGATTTCTCACCACCTTGCCACCCTCGATGCGGTTCCGGTCGCGGCCGCCGGCCTGGTGACCACGGGGCAATAGCATCGCGATGAGGAGTTTTGGCGAGAGGCTCGAGCGATCGGGTACAGCTGGGCCGGACGACTCCGAGATCGAGGGTGAGCAGCATCATACCGGGAGCGATCTTCATTCGGTCCAGCAATCCTTCCTCGATCACGTCCGGTACTCGCGGGGAAGAAACTCCGAGACCTCCACGCCGCACGACCGGTTCCTGGCACTGGCGCTGATGGTGAGGGACCGGCTTGCCAACCGATGGCTGCGGACCCAGAGGCGCTACCATGAGCAGGACGTCAAGCGCGCCTATTACCTCTCCGCCGAGTACCTCCTCGGCCGCACCCTGGGCAACAACCTGATCGCCATCGACCTTCTGGACACGGCTCGATCGTCGCTCAAGGAAGTGGGGGTAGACCTGGATGCGCTGCTCGAGCGCGAACCCGACCCGGGTTTGGGCAACGGTGGCCTGGGCCGTCTGGCCGCCTGCTTTCTGGACTCGATGGCCACTCTCGATATCCCGGGGTTTGGCTATGGCATCCGGTACGAATTCGGCATTTTTACGCAAGACATCGTCAATGGCTACCAGGTGGAGCGGGCGGACGAGTGGTTGAAATTCGGCAATCCCTGGGAAATCGTCCGCCCGGAGAAGGCAGTGGAGGTTCGCTTCTTTGGCCGCGTCGAGCACCACCAAGGCGCCGACGGTCGGAAGGTATATCGGTGGGTGGATGGCAAGACGGTCCTGGGCGTTCCTTACGACTTGCCAATTGCGGGCTATGGCACCCAGACCGTCAACACGCTGAGGCTCTGGCAAGCCCGTGCCAGCGCCGAATTCGACCTCCGAGTCTTCAACGACGGCGATTACGAGCAGTCGGTGGTCGAAAAGAACAACTCGGAAGTCATTTCCAAGGTCCTCTATCCGAATGACAACTTCCTCGCGGGCAAGGAGCTTCGGCTCAAGCAGCAATACTTCTTCGTCGCCTGCTCGATCGCCGATATCGTCCGGCGCTATCTGAACAAGCACAGCGATTTTCGCCAGTTTCCCCAAAAGGTCGCGATCCAGCTCAATGACACCCATCCGGCGATCGCCGTGGCCGAGCTGATGCGAGTGCTGGTCGACGAGAAGCGGCTCGAATGGGACGAAGCCTGGAACATCACCGTGCAAACCTTCGGATACACCAACCATACGCTTCTCGCCGAGGCCTTGGAGCGTTGGCCGGTCTCCCTTCTGGAGCGACTGCTGCCGCGCCATTTGCAGATCATCGTCGAAATCAACCACCGGTTTCTGCGGCAGGTTCAGATTCGCTATCCCTTCGATGGGGAACGGCTGGCGCGGCTTTCGATCTTCGAGGAAGGCACGGAGAAGCACGTGCGAATGACTCACCTGGCGGTGATCGGCTCCCACAGCGTCAACGGGGTGGCCAAGCTGCACACCGAGCTGTTGCGGAAGGAAGTGTTGGAGGAGATGGCCGGAATTTTCCCCGAGCGCTTCAACAACAAGACCAACGGCGTTTCTCCGCGGCGGTGGCTGCTGCTATGCAACCCGCGATTGGCCAAGCTGATCACCGCGCGGATTGGAAAGCGGTGGATTACCGAGCTGGAGCAGCTGCGGGAGCTCGAAAATTTCGTGGACGACGCTGAGTTTCTGGCCGATTTTCGGTCGGTTAAGCAGGCGAACAAGGACGCGCTGGCGGCACACATCCGCGACCTGCGGTGGGTGAGCGTCGATTCACGGGGGCTGTTCGACGTTCAGGTCAAGAGATTCCATGAATACAAACGCCAGTTGCTCAACGCCATCCACGTGGTTTCGCTTTGGATTCGAGCTCGCCGTTTGGGGGCCAGCGAGATTCAATCGCGAGTCTTCATCTTTGGTGGAAAGGCGGCGCCCGGCTATCACACTGCAAAGTTGATCATCCGGTTGATTAACGGCATTGGAGAGGTGGTCAACTCCGAGGCCCACCTCACCGGTATTCAAGTCGTGTTTCTTCCCGACTATCGGGTCTCTCTTGCCGAGCGAATCATGCCCGCATCCGACCTCTCCGAGCAGATTTCCACCGCTGGCAAGGAAGCCTCGGGCACGGGAAACATGAAGTTCGCCCTCAACGGAGCGCTCACCGTGGGGACGCTGGACGGCGCAAATATCGAAATCCGCGAGGCGGTGGGAGCGGAAAACTTCTTTCTCTTTGGCCTCACCACGGCAGAGGTCGCCGCCCTCAAGCGCAAAGGGTACCGACCGCGCGACTACTACGAAAGCGATTCAGAGCTGCGCGAAGCCCTGGACTTAATTCGCTCCGGTTTCTTCGCGCCCGAGGATCGGCGGATCTTCGAACCCCTGGTGGATATGCTGCTGTCCGAGGATACTTACTTTTGTCTGGCCGACTTCGCCTCCTATGCGCGAGCCCGCGCTGAGGCCACCCGCCAGTACCTGGACCCGGAAGGCTGGGCCCGAAAGTCGCTCTTGAACGTGGCTCGGGCGGGGCGATTCTCTTCGGACCGCACCATCCGCGAATATGCGCACGAAATCTGGAGCGTCTCTTCGGTTCCCGCCGACGGCTAGGCCTTCAAGCCAACTCGGCCACCTTGCCTCCGAACAACTTGTCCACCGAGTCAATCAGCTCATCGCTGACCGCGACCTTGAGCTCGGTGCTTCCGATCGTCGCTTCGGCTTGGCCGGGAATCAGGATCGAAAGCGCGATCGGCGTCGACCCGACATTCTTGCGCGCCAGCTGCGCCAGTTGCATCAGTCGCTCCTCAGTGATCGCCTCGGCGCGAAGCCTGACCTCCAAACGCTTGACGCGCTTCTCTCGAATTTCCCGGAGCGAGGAGATCTCCTCGGCGATGATTTCCGCCGTCGGCTGCTCCTCGTCGCGATTGTTCATCTGAACTGTTCCGCGCACCAGGACCGGCTCGTCTCCCTTGAGGATGCTCTCCCATTGCTCGAATCCCGCTCGCGCAGCGCCCTTCGACCAGCGTCCGTCTTTTCCCATCACCGACCGCCCTGCTTCCTTGCCGGGAAAGCAGACCACCTCGATCGCGCCGCTGAGATCCTCGAGCGTCACCCAGGCCATCCTCTTCCCCGTCTTGGTAGGCCGCTCACGCATCGCCGCCACGATGCCCGCCACCGTCACCCGCTCGTCGCGCCTGGCCCGCTGAACGCTGGCCGCCGGGCGCGCATAACGCCGAAGCTCCTTCTCGTACTGGTGGAGCGGATGCCCAGACACGTAGAAGCCAATCGCCTCCTTCTCGAACGCCAGCCGCTGTTTCTCGCTCCACTCCTCGACCGGCGCGTAGTCGTTGCTCATCGCCGGCCGGGAGCCGTCACTTCCGCTCTCGCCCCCGAACAAGGAACGCTGACCCACTGCGCGGTCCCGTTGCGACAACGCTCCGCGGTCGATCGATTTGTCGATCGTCTCGAAGAGCTGGCGGCGCGGTCGCTTCTCGAAGTCGAAGGCGCCCGCTTTGACGAGGGACTCGAGAACCTTGCGGTTGACGCGGCGCGAGTCGACCCTCTCGCAAAAGTCGAAGATGTTGCGGAAGGGCTTGGCGCCTCGCGCCTCGGAGATGGCCTCGATCGCAGATTCCCCCACGCCCTTGATCGCGCCGAGGCCGAAGCGGATCCGACCCTCGCTGACGCTGAAAGCCAGGTCGGAAAAGTTGACGTCTGGCGGCAAAACCTCATGCCCACCGGCTCGCGCTTCGGCGATGTGCGCCACCACCTTGTCGGTATTGTCCTTCTCGGAGGTGAGCAGCGCGGCCACGAATTCGACCGGGTAATGCGCTTTCAGCCACGCCGTCTGGATGGTGATCAGCCCATAGGCGGCGGAGTGGGATTTGTTGAACCCGTACTCGCCGAACTTCTCCATCAGATCGAAAATCTCGCCCGCAGTCTTCGGCTCCACGCCGTTCTGGCGACAGCCGTCGAGGAAGCCCGCCCTTTCCTGCTGCATCACTTCCGCCTTCTTTTTTCCCATCGCCCGCCGAAGCAGGTCCGCGCGCCCGAGCGAATAGCCGCCCAGAATCTGGGAGATCTGCATCACCTGTTCCTGGTAGACGATCACCCCGTAGGTACCCTTCAGCACCGGCTCCAGCAGCGGGTGCGGATAAGTCACCTTCTCCCTCCCGTGCTTGCGGTTGATGAACACCTCCACCATTCCCGCGTCGAGAGGTCCAGGCCGGTAGAGGGCGCCGGCGGCGATCACGTCTTCGAAGCAGGAGGGCCGAAGCTTGGTCACCATTTCAGTGAAACCCGATGATTCCAGCTGGAAAACACCGGCGGTATTGCCGCTCGAGATCAGCTCATAGGTCGACGGATCGTCGACGGGGATCTGATGGGATTGAATCTTCTCCTCCTGCGGACGGTTGCGGTTGATCAAGTCCAGTGCGTGCTGGATCACGGTGAGGGTCGTCAATCCCAGAAAGTCGAACTTCACCAACCCAGCCGCTTCCACGTCGTCCTTGGCGAACTGGGTGATCAGCACCCGCTCTCCCGGGGGCTGGTAGAGGGGCACGTATTCCCAGAGAGGCCGATCGGCAATCACCACGCCGGCGGCGTGCATCCCGGCCTGCCGATGCAAGCCCTCCAGCGCCAGGGCGATCTCCAGGACCTCCTTGGAGGTGACCTCCCTGCCACTCTCCACGCTGCCCAGCACGGTCGGCTTTTCCATCAGCTCCGTGAGGCGAGGTTCCATCTCGATCGCATCCTTGAGCGAGATGTTCAGCACGTCGGGAACGAGCTTGGCGAACCGATCTCCTTCCGAGTAAGGCAATCCGAAAACCCGACAGACGTCGCGCAGCACGCTCTTCGCCTTCAGCGATCCGAAGGTGATGATCTGGCCTACGTTCTTTTCCCCGTACTTCTTGGAGACATACTGAATGACGTCGTCCCGCCGCTCCTGGCAGAAGTCGATGTCGAAATCCGGCATCGACACCCGCTCCGGATTCAGAAACCTCTCGAACAGAAGGTTGTAGGGAATGGGATCGAGGTCGGTGATCCGCAGCGCGTAAGCCACCAGCGAGCCGGCGCCCGAGCCCCGCCCAGGGCCTACTGGAATTCCCTGTTTCTTGGCCCAGTTGATGAAGTCCTGAACGATCAGAAAGTAGCCAGCGAAACCCATCGCCGAGATGACCGATAACTCGGAGTGGAGGCGCGCGAAATAGGCGTCCTTGTCGACCGCGTAGGGCAGCTCCTTGAAACGCCGCTCCAGGCCCGAGTTGGCCAGCTCGGTCATGAACGAATCCGGGGTGTGGTTCTCCGGAACTTTGAAGCTGGGAAGCATCGATCTGCCGAGCTCGAGCTCCAGCGTCACCATCTCGGTGATCCGCTGGGTATTGTGAACAGCCTCCGGAACGTCGCTGAAATACGCCAGCATCTCTTCCGGGCTGGTGACGTAAAGGCGGTCGGTGGATTGCTTCATCCGCTTGCTGTCGGCCAGGGTCTTGCCCGAGGCGATGCACATCAAAAGCTCGTGCGCTTTGGCATCTTCCCGTTTGATGTAGTGCGAGTCCGCGGTCGCCACCAGCGGGAGCTGGCAGTCGCGAGCGAGCTGCTTCAAATTGGCATTGGCTCGCTCCTGCTCCGGAAGGCCGTTGGACTGGACCTCGAGAAAGAAATGGCCGGGCTCGAAGATGTCCTTGAACTCGAGCGCGGCGCGGCGGGCGTGATCCATGTCGCCTCGAAAGCACGCCGAGGTCACTTCTCCGCCCAGACAGGCGGTCAGCCCGATCAATCCCTCCGAACGCTCCTTGAGGACTTCTTTGTCGATCCGCGGATGGTAGTAAAAACCGTCGAGGTATCCCGTCGAAGACAGGTACCGGAGATTGGCGTAACCGGTCTCATTCTTCGCCAGCAGGATTAGATGGTGAGAGATTCTCTCCGTGCGATCGGACCGACCCTTCGCCCCCGCCACGTAGGTCTCGGTCCCCAGGATCGGCTTGAGGCCCGCGTCCTTCGCCTTCCGGTAGAAGTCGAGGGCCCCGAACATGTTCCCGTGGTCGGTCACCGCCACCGCGGACATCCCCTTGTCCTTGACGGTCTTCACCAGGTCCTTGATTCG
>Ga0137388_10003068_pt1 | contig 10697 bp, 6 predicted proteins | sample 15con2h14AmetaG_FD_104644 | JGI IMG/M metagenome (GOLD analysis project Ga0137388, IMG submission 104644) | Vadose zone soil microbial communities from Angelo Coast Range Reserve, California, USA - 15con2h1.4A metaG | ecosystem: Environmental > Terrestrial > Soil > Vadose zone > Saprolite...
CAAAGCCGATCGCCAGCAGGAACAATGCCACAGCAAAGAAATACACATAGAGACGGATAATGGCATTGGCTTGTTGCGACGTGCTCTGCGCGATGGCTTTCGTTGTCGTGCCGAGAATCACGCGAGCCCCAACAAAAGGGAAAACCGCCGTGCCCAGCGAATTGAAGGCCTGCGTAAGAACCAGGCGGCTCGAAGCGGTTTTGGAGCTTCCCAGCACCGCAACGTAGGGGTTCGCGGCGACCTGAAGAATCGTAATCCCCGTTGCCAGCACAATCAGCGCCGCAAGAAAAAATGGAAACGAGGGGATTTTCGCGGCAGGATAGAACGCTAGACACGCAATCACCATCGTCAACAATCCCACGATGATCGCCTTCTTGTATCCGAGCCAGTCGATGATTTTGGCGGATGGAATCGAAAAGACGAAGTAGGCAGAGAAAAAGGCCGTCTGAATCAGCATGCTCGCAGCAAGTCTCAGATTGAAGACATGTTGGGCATAGGGGATCAGCACGTCGTTGAGTGAGGTGAGCGAGCCCCACATGAAGAACAGCGTGGTTAGAATAGCCAGCGGCCCTCCATAACTTGCAGCTGGCGCCTTCAACGCTTCCGGTCGAGTTCCTGTGCTGACGTTGGTCGGCATTGGCATCCGTTCTTATCTCCTGACAGCCGCGGCTTTGCCTCGCGTGGCTATGCTTGGGCAAGCGTCATGTCTTGCGACCCTCAAGATAACACGATTTCCGGCAAACAGTGATCGATACCTACGTTAAGAAAATCGTTATAGTATCTTTGTCGACAAACCGCCCCATGAGAACAATCTCGCTGTTTATAGTTGGCGCGCTTCTGCTGTCGGTTGGCACGGGGGCCCTGGCGGCCGATCACTTTTCCAGCACCGTTGTGTTTAGCGAAGCCCGATTCCCGGCGGCGGATGCGGCCGGCCCGTCAGCCCACCAAATCGCGGCACTGCTGCCAGGCGCTCGTTTCGCTCCTGCGGGACAGCTTGCGACTCTACTCAAAGATCCCGCCACCCGGCTACTGGTACTACCATACGGTTCGGCGTTTCCCGAGGAGTCCTGGCCAGAGATCTACGCGTTCCTCAAGAACGGAGGCAACCTGCTGGTGTTGGGCGGCAGGCCATTCACACGCTCCGCTTATCACGATTCCACTGGCTGGAATCTGCGCGACTATAGTGTCCGGTTCGCGCGCTCTTTGATGATTGACCAGTACCAGACCACTCCCGGTTCCAACGGATTGCAATTTCAACCGAACCCCGACCTGCCGCTAAAGCTGCCTCGCTTCGCCTGGGGACGCGCTTTCAGCCCCGTAATTCGCCTGAGCGCCGTGGACCTCTATCATCGCGGAGGAGCCGCTGGCTCAATCGATGCGCGCCTCGACGCGCTCGCATGGGGTATTAAGGATGGCCGCAAGCTGGCCGCTCCCGCCATAGAGATCGACCATCTGCGAAACGGCTTTGGCGGCGGCCGCTGGGTTTTTCTGAATTCTGAATTGGCGGCGGATTTCTATAGTGGCCCGGCATCCGCCGAGTTAGTCCAAACGCTGGCGGAGCTGGCACTGCGCGGCAGCGAGGAATTTACCGTGCACCCGGTGTTCCCGCTCTACTTTCCCGGCGAACCGATCCAACTGGAAGTGAATTGGCGCGCGAGCGCTCCGTCCACGCTACCACTTACGATCAAGATCACCAGCTTCCCAGAAGTTCAGCCAAAAGATCAGCCGCAAGCCCGCTCCGAAATTTCCGGGACTGTTCCGTCCGAGGAACCTCTATTGTTGCCCGCACCGAAAACGCCGGGGCTCTACGTTATAGAAGCCGAGTTGCGGGAAGGCGACGGAGTTCACGACAAAGTTCACGACAAGCTTCGCGCCATCCATCACTCCGGATTCTGGGTTCGCGATCAAGCCTTCCTGCGTTCCGGTCCTCGCATGACGGTGAACAAGGATTACTTCGAGCTCGATGGCCAACCCCTCGCCGTCGTCGGAACCACCTACATGTCGGGTGAATCCCAGCGTCTTTATTTCGATCGCCCCAATGTTTACGTGTGGGATCGGGATCTCGCGCAGATCCATTCTGCCGGCCTAAACATGATCCGCACCGGTTGGTGGACGGGTTGGGACAAGCTCTGCGACGAGAATGGTCAGCCTTACGAGCGCACGCTGCGGACGCTCGAAGCGTATCTCATGACCGCGCGGAAAAACGGCCTGCCCGTGCAGTTCAATTTTCTCGCGTTCCTGCCGGATGTTTTGGGAGGCGTGAACCCTTACCTCGATCCCGAAGCGGTTCGCCGCCAACAGACACTGATTTCTTCCGTGGTCGGGCACTTCCACGACGTTCCCTGGCTGGCATGGGACTTGATCAACGAGCCCAGCATTTCTCAGCATCTTTGGACCATGCGGCCGAATGGCGACCCCATCGAACTGGAGAAATGGAACGAGTGGCTCAACCAGCGTTATCCCGATCGGGCTGCGCTGGCGGCGGCGTGGAATCTCCCCGCCAGCGAAGTGCAAGGGACGGTCGCGCTCCCGGAAGACATCGATTTTGCAGCGCGTGGCATGTACGTCGGCCACAACTCGCTGAAGGTTTACGACTATTTTCTCTTTGCCCAGGATGTCTTCGCGAATTGGGTCCGCACCATGCACGACGCAATTCGTAGCGCCGGATCGCGGCAGTTAGTCACGGTTGGCCAGGACGAGGGCGGCATTCAGGATCGTCCGTCGCCCGCCTATTGGGGCCGGTTTGTGGAGTTCACCACCAACCATTCCTGGTGGCTGAACGACTATGTACTGTGGGACTCGCTTCTGGCCAAGCAGCCCGGAGAGGCCATGCTCATCCAGGAGACTGGATTGCAGCGCGAGTTGAATCTCGACGAAACGGCGCGCCGCACACCCGAGAACGAAGCCGCTCTTCTCGAACGTAAAATTGCCACTTCGCTGATCCAAGGCTCCGGCGCCATCGAATGGTTGTGGAACACGAATTCCTACATGACGGAGAGTAACGAGACGCCGATTGGGGCGGTTCTTCCCGATGCCACCGAGAAGCCGGAAGCTACTGTGCTCCGCGATTATGCTGCTTTCTCCAAGTCCCTGAGCACGCATCTCCACAACCCACAACTGCCCTCTGTGGCCATCGTCACTTCGCAGGCGGCGCAGTTTTCCGTAATCGGAGGGTTGCAACTGGAGGCACAACAGAAGGCGGTGCGCGCCCTGGCGTATAACGATCACCTGACCGCGTACGCGATTGCCGAGAATAAGATCGACAAACTCGGAACGCCGAAGCTGACGATCCTGCCCTCCGCGCAAGCCTTAACCGAGAAAGCGTGGCATGCCTTGTTGCAGTACGCAAACGAAGGCGGCAATCTGCTGATTACCGGGCCGGTGGACTATGACGAACACTGGCATCACGCCGACCGCATCGTGCAACTGAAACTGGAAGCTCAAACCGAGCCGCTGACCTACCATAACGCCAGCCTTCAGTTGAACGATCGCGCGCTCATACTCTCCTTCGACATGCAGAAGCAGACTTGGCTCGACGCGCTCCATTTCAACGATGGATCCACCCTTAAAGAAATTCCATACGGCAAAGGGCGGATCTTCTGGGCCGCCTATCCCATCGAGTTGGCAGAAGGAACGCAACCCGCTGCCGACTTGTATGCCTACGTCGCTGGCCGGATCGGAGTTACACCCGCATTCGAACTCCAGTCGAACATTTCGCCCGGCGTACTCATCCATCCGACGGTGCTCGATGATTGCGTCCTGTATGTGATGGTCTCGGACGCGGCGGAAGATGCGAAAATCGATCTTCGCGACAAGCTCACCGGTGCGTGGCTCAGCTTGCTCCTGCCGGCGCAACATGCGGCGATTGCGGTGATTGGAAAGCGCGAGAAAGGCGTGGTCGCGAAGTATGGCTTCTAGAGGGGGTTGTGTGGGGGACGGGGCTTTGCCCCGCTTCCAAATGAGACTCTTTGCGACATAAGATAAACGTTCTGTGCGATTAGCTGTGACACAGATTGTTTTGTTTTGGTCAGACCATGAGACGGTTTCTTGCAATCTCGCTTCTCTTAGGAATACTGGTTTCGTGTTCTTCGTCCAAACCGTTTGAGTCGCAAGCTTGGAAATCTGCGGGTCCGTCCACGCGAGGCGCAATGACAGAGGACCTCATCGGCCGGAGGATTCTTGTCGGTAAGCAGGCCTCTGACATTCAAGAGTTACTAGGCCGACCGGATGACGACGGGCAGAACGCATATAGCTATAAAGTTGTCGCCGGTGCAAGATGTCATTTCTGGGACTGCCATCTGGACGTGGTTTTTGATAAAGTGTCGGGCAAAGTAACTTACGTCTCGGTGAGTGATTGAGGGGACTCAGCGAAACAACGCCAGATCTACCGCATTCCCCATCGCCTCATGCCCCGCCGGCCCGGGATGCAGGTGATCTCCACTGTCATACTGAGGGGCCATGCGACTAGGAGTCGCGGGGTCGCGCAGGGCGGCGTCAAAATCGATGACGCCTTCGAAAGCCCGCGAAGTTCGAATCCACTGATTCACCGCCACGCGCTTCGCCTCACCGGTTGTAGTCCAGGCACCAATGCCCTGATAAGGAAGAATAGTAGCGCCGAGAATCTTGAGGCCCCGGGCGTGCGTCCGAGCGATGATCTGTTTATATCCCGTGATGATTTCATCCGCTGTCACTTGCGTCCGGCTGCGACAAGGATTGGTATCCGTTGCCGGTGCGTCTGGCTGACCAATATCGTTAGTGCCTTCGAACAAGATCACTGCCTCAATCCCGGCCTGCGCCAAAACGTCGCGTCCCAATCTGGCCAGCGCGTTCTGTCCCCAGCAGGGTGAACTAGTCAGCACGCGGTTGCCGCCGATTCCCGCGTTCAGCACGGCAGTCTTAGTGTCACCGGCGAGCAGGCGCCGGGCGAGGACGTCCGTCCAGCGCTCGTTCTTATCAGGCCGGGAAGATGCGCCATCGGTAATCGAATCGCCGAGCGCCACCACCGCGCCTTTCACGTCGGCGGGCGCCAGCACCTCCAACGCGCTCAGGAAGTACCACGACCCGGTGGTCTTTGATCCGGTTGCCTTTGATCCTGTGGCGATGGCGAACGAATTCGCGTCTTCCTCAGCCGCAAAATTGCCGGCGCCGGAGACGTAGTTGGTTTGAAACGCAGACCCGTGAACCGTGGCTGGCCCGGTCTCGCCCGCCGTAAACAAACTGATCGCCAGATTCTGCTCCGGCGCCACGGAAAACGAAATTGGATCGCTCAAAACCTCCGCGCCTTCAGGAATCGCGATCGACCGGCTTCCGCCAAAGGTCACCTCATGATTCGACCGCGGAACCAAAGCCGCTCCGCCTTTTTGCAGGCCCGCTTTTTGGAGACCAATGAAGACCGAGTCCAGCCGAATCGCACGTGTGCCGAAAGTATTCGACAGCCGGATCCGAACCGCGCTGCCGCCAATCGTGGTATGCACAATCTCGCGGATGGTTTGGTTGGAGAAAGCCGTGGGCTTATCGCTGGCCGCGTTCGCCGTGGTCCACGTCGTAACCCAATGTTGTGGACCGTCATCGCCGGACGCCGAGACGGACAAACATCCCATCGCCAGCGTCAAGCCGAAAAGCACGCGCATCGGAAATACCACGGCGGCTCTCATAGGAACTTTCCGATCAAGCGGTCATTATTTCGGCGCCCGTCCGGTCGACTCACGAACCACGAGCGTAGGTTCAATCGCGATCTCAGAGGAACTCTCCCCATGGTCCTCGATCATCCGGATCAGGGTCTCGGCGGCGATCTGTCCCATTTTGCCCAGCGGTTGCCGCACCGTGGTCAGACTGGGTGTGTGGAAGGCGGCCCACTGAATATCGTCGAAACCCACCACAGAGACATCCTGCGGGACCCGAAGAGCTTCTTCCTGGATGGCCCGGATGGCGCCGATCGCCGAGATGTCATTGTAGGCGAACAACGCGGTGAACGGCTTTTTGCGGGCCAGCAATTGTTTTGCGTAGGGATAACCCACCTGCGGAGACGGATCGTCCACTTCGAGATTGATGATCAAGTCCGCGTCCATTTCAAGTCCGAGCTCTTGCGCCACTTTGCATACCCACTTCCATCGGTCTTCCGAGTCCGAGCTGAAGGGTTGGCCTTTCATGAATGCGATCTTGCGATGACCCAGCGCCAGCAGATGCTCGAGGGCCACCCGCGCGCCCCGCTCCTGGTCCAATACGATGTTAGTCACTCCCTTCAAGGCTCGGTGCCCGGCCACGGAAACCGTCGGCAAAGGCAGGGCTTCTTGCAGGCTGGTATCCACGGTGATGAATCCTTCCACCCCCCGCTCCAGCAGAAGCTGCGAGTATTCGCGCAACATGGATGCGTCGTGCCGATGAATGACGGTCAGAAAAAAGTAATTGTGCTGCCGGAGATACCCCTCAATTCCGCTAATGACCAGGGACCCGTACGCGTCCCCGATCTCCTCGATGATAAGTCCAACGGTATAGGTGCGCTTCTTGCGCAACGATCTTGCGAGGAAATTGGGACGATAGTTCATTTCCAGGGCCGCCGCCTGGATCCGCTGACGCGTGCGCTCCGGAATGGCGCGCGCTGATGGGGCCTTGTTCAGGACCGCCGAGACGGTGCCGGCCGCCAAGCCGACATGTTCCGCGACTTCCCGCAGGGTGACTCTTCCCGGCTGGCTGAGGCCAGACTTCTTCTTTTTTACCATTGCGGGCGATTATCGCAGACCACTCATCATACATCCGCACTTAAACTTGCGTATCGCACCAAACAGAGCAATTGGCGATCCGGGCGCGGCAGCTTTGCTTCGGCCCTCGGAGCCCGAGACTCCCCAGGGACCGCGATGATCACCTCTTATCATCCTTTGCTGCCTTTACCGAGAAAGGCGGTTGCGCTTGACTCAGAAACTGACTCAGCTGTTGCTTCACCACTGGCCACTCCGCCGCCACGATCGAATAGCGCACCGAGTCGCGAGCAATGTAGTCAGCGGCCATCCGATGGGCTCGGAGAATCCCATCGAACTTACCGCCGATGCGTTCGAGCGCAGTGCGCGAACGCTGGTTACGCGCGTCGGTGTGAAAGCAAACCCCGAGCACTTGCCACGTTTCGAAGGCGTGCGTCAGCATGAGCAGCTTCGCCTCGGTGTTGGCTGCAGTCCGGATTGCCGAGCGCGCCAGCCATGTGTAACCGATCTCACACACGTCGGGGTCGTGGCGACCATGCCGCGGGTGACCCTTCGGCCACGACCAACGCTCCAGGTTAAAGAAGCGCGTAGACCCGATGACGACACCGTCATTCACTCCATCGTCCAGTCTGTCGTTTAATTTGTCGTTCAATTTAATGATCGCGAACGACACCGCGCTGCCGGCGTCCCGCGAGGCCAGAGCGGTGTCGACGTAGCTCGTCGCTTCGACCTTGCCCTGTGGGACGGGACTCCACTGGTAGAGGGAGGGGTCCGTCGCCGCGGCGGCTACCAAGCCTTCGACGTGGCGGTGTTCCAGCGGTTCGAGACGAATGTGCGTACCCGCTAGCGCAAGACCTTCTGTTCCCATGTCTCCCAGTATGCAGTGAGTTCATAGGCGGCGGCAATCGCCTTGCGCCCTCACAACTCATGGCGAGAGGGTCACTTCTCACCCTGCCTTTCCGAATCCAGAGGGAACGCATCGGTTATATTCCGCACCTTCAGCGATCGCCGAAGCTGGTCCGGGTCCGCCTTGCTCTTCAGTTGCAGAGTGACCGCCTCGCCGGGAAGGAGATCGAAATAATTGTCGGAAACCTCAACCTCGTTGTCGCCGAAGCTCACGTAGACATGGCGAGCCAGCAACGGAGACTGCAAGCGCAAAAAGAAGGTGTAGGTCCCGGCGCTCCAGCTTAACTCTGCTTGTATCGCCGGCGCAGGTAATGCCAGGTTCCGCGTGCGATCAAACAAGTGAAGGTTGCGGGAGATAATCTTGTCACCCTGCATCAGATCGAACACTGCAAAAGCGTGCTGCGCATCTGTCCCTGTCAGCAGTTCCTGCCGCGAGAATGTGGCGTAGACCTTACTCGAAAGCTCCGGCACGGTGATCGCCTGGGTTTTCTCCAGCAGCGTCTTCCCCTGGAAGTCGAGCACACGGACGCGTAACTCAGCCGCTGTCGGTTGCAGTTTGTCCGATACAACAGACACGGAGGCGGTGTTATTGTCTTCCCAGGGCGACACCAGCAAATCATCGTAGAATCGCCGCGCGTAATACTGGAGAGCCTTCCAGTGGCCGTAGTAATCAATGCTCGACCACGAGGCGACTGGCCAGCAGTCATTGAGCTGCCAGTAGAACGATCCCATGGTGCGCGGACGCTGCCGCCGCAGATGCTCGGCGCCCACCTTGATCGCCTCCGCCTGCAGCACCTGGCTGACGTATAGAAATGATTCGAAGTCCCGAGGTTCGCGGTATTCGCGCAGCATGTAAGTGCGAATGCGCTCGTTGCCGCCAGCATTCTTTTGGTGCGCCTGCATCACCGGCGAGATGATATCGAGGTCCTGCGGCTCCGCGAATTTCCGCACCGTCTGAATGTCGGGAAACGACTGAAACCCGTATTCCGACATGAAGCGGGGGAACTGGTGTGTGTATTCTTCGATCGGTTCCAGCGCGTGCCACACGGCCCAGTAATGCATATCACCATTGTGCTGGCCGCCCGGAATATCTTCGAGGTTGGCGGATGGCGAACTGGGCCAGTAAGCCACCGGAGCGCCGTGCTCCGCCACCACACTCTTAATGATGTCGTGGAAAAGCACGACGTAATCCTGCCACACACGCTCGCGCTGCGGCGGAGTCAGAGTTTCCTTGAATTGCAGCCGGTCACCCCAGAATTTCCATCCCCCTTCCACTTCGTTATTGCCGCTCCACAATGAAATGCTGGGATGATCGCGCAGGCGCTTCACCTGCTCGATCACCTCCTGCCGGACGTTTTCCTGGAAGGAGGGATCTCCCGGGACCATGGCTCCGCCGAACATGAAGTCCTGCCAGACCATGATGCCCAGTTCATCGCAGATGTCATAGAAGTCGTCCGACTCGTAGTAGCCTCCGCCCCAGTGCCGGATCATGTTCATGTGAGCATCGCGCGCCGCCTGCAGAATCTGCCGATGCTGCGCGGGCGTGACACGAGTCGGGAAGCTGTCGAACGGAATCACATCCGCGCCCTTGGCAAAGATCGGAATCCCATTCACCACAAAGGTAAAGCTTTTCCCCCACTGATCCGAATCGCGGCGCAATTCAAGCGAGCGCAGTCCGGTGCGCAATTCGGCGGTGTCCTCGACCACCGACTTCTTGCCCTTTGTCAGGGAGAGCGTTGCAAAAAACTTGTAGAGCGTCTGCTGCCCATATCCGTTCGGATACCAAAGACTGGGGTTGGAGACGCGGAAAGGAATTGAGATATGGTTCGTCCCTTCGTCGAGGTGGACTCTCTGCTCGACGGCCCGGATTTTTTTGCTGCCCGCGCCTTCCTCTTCGACTGCGAGGCCCGCGTCGCTATTCCTGCCGGCAACAATATCGAACTCCGCCGACAGCTCCGCTTCATCCTTGCCGATCTTCTGTTGCCGGATATGAAAGTTGTCAATGCGCAGATCGTCCCATGCGATCACCTTCACGGGCTGCCATATCCCCTCGGTAACGTATCTCGGACCCCAGTCCCAACCATAGTTGTACGGCGCTTTGCGCGTGTATGGGTCCGTGGCAATTCCGTCTTCGCTGATGGCTTGCACCTGGTTCACCGTCGGCAATCGATAAGGCTCGGCCTTCACTTTCGGCATCATCAGGGCGATGGGAGAGTGGAAGACAATCCGCAAAGTGTTCTTTCCCGCATGCAGGCGATCTTTTGCCGAAAGGCGCCACGACCGAAACATGTTGTCGGCCTTGAGCAGCTGCGCGTCATTCAAATAAACATCGGCAAAGGTGTCGAGGCCGCCAAACAGCAGGTCGAGGTGCCCGCGCGCGAGGGTCGCGGCATCCACGTCAAACTCCGTCTGATACTCCCAATCCGTCAGCCCAATCCACTGCAGCGACTTTTCGTTGTCGCGATAGAACGGATCGGCGATCAACTTATTGCGCAGAAGATCCATCTGCACGACGCCCGGGACTTCCGCGTCGCGCCATTGGTCAACCCCGCTATGGACGCTGTCATTGAGCGCGCGAAACCGCCAGCCGGAATGAAGAACGACTGCGCGGGGTGGCAGAGCGAAGGCTGGAAGGCAGACGAAGACAAAGACCACGGCCAAAACTTCAGAACACTTGGAGCGTCGATTAACGACCATAGAACTCCCGAAGAGTCTCAATCACAATGTTTCCGGCAATCTGAATTTCGCCTGCGGGCGCGCGTACAGTGACCGAGTTGTGATGCGCGCCGAATTATACTCGCAGAGCACCGCCAGTCGAAGCCGGACTCCCATGGAAAAGGTTCTTCCCTGATGCTCGAATCTAGCCTACAATAACGATTTTGCAGTGATCTCACGACAAACTCGCCGAACCCATCCGTCCCCAACGCCGGAGGCTCCATGAAATTCCGCCTTGCGAAGTTCGCCGTTCTTCTCCTCATCGTCTTTTGTGGATTCTCCCTATGGGCGGGAGACGCGATTCCGAAAATCGCCTGGAAGCGAGGCATCGGCGAGCCGCTCGCCAACCCCGGCACCCGCAAGCCCCAACTGAACGATCTG
>Ga0137388_10003071_pt1 | contig 10693 bp, 8 predicted proteins | sample 15con2h14AmetaG_FD_104644 | JGI IMG/M metagenome (GOLD analysis project Ga0137388, IMG submission 104644) | Vadose zone soil microbial communities from Angelo Coast Range Reserve, California, USA - 15con2h1.4A metaG | ecosystem: Environmental > Terrestrial > Soil > Vadose zone > Saprolite...
ACACATCGAGCCGGCGCAACTGAAAGATCAGGAACATCTCGGCGGTCCACCGTCCGATGCCACGGACCACCGACAGCGATTCGATGATCTCCTCGTCGGAAAGTCTCCCGATGCGATGGAGTGGAACGATTCCAGCCGCGACCTTCGCCGCGAGGTCGCGGACGGCGGCGACCTTGGCCCCTGAGAGCCCGGCGGCGCGAAGCTTTCGGGCGGGCAGCGCCAGCAGCGTCTCGGGGGAGAGGTCCCCGTCGAACAGGTCGAGAAACCGGCGGTGGATCGCGGCCGCCGCGGCTCCCGCGAGTTGTTGGTACAGGATGCTCTCGGCGAGCGCCGCGAAATGCCGCGTGGCGCGCCGCGGGAGGTTGAAGGGCGCGGTTCGGTCGATCAGCGTGGCCATGACCGGATCACGGCGGGCCAGCGCTGCCGCCGCGCGGGAAAAGGTGATCATTACAGAAACCTGCCGCGCCTTGTCGTTAGCTGCAAGAATTCGGTTACAAAGGCGACGGTCCCTCCGCGCCTTCCGAAGTCATAGTGTCACCCGGAGGTGGCGCTTAAAATCCCTCGTATGACCGTTCTAACGGCCACCCTGACCTGTCCGCACTGCGGCCACAAGGAGACTGAAACCATGCCAACCAACGCCTGCGTGCATTTCTATGAGTGCCCGGCGTGCCGAACAGTTCTTCGGCCGAAGCCTGGAGACTGCTGCATCTTCTGTTCGTATGGGTCGAGTCGATGCCCACCCCGACAGAACGCGGGGGCATGACCACGCCGATGGCGTCCGTAGTATATTCCTGACGAGCATGAACCTCTCACTCGTCAGATTCGTCGCCACCTTGCTGCTAAGCGGCCAGATGTTGCCGATTGGCTTGCCGCTGCTGTGCGACCAAGTCCAACGAGCAACGCCAGCGAACTGTGACCAGCAGATGGCTTCCCATCCGTCTGGCCCGGTCGTCAATGCGACGACCCGCGCTACCCCGTGCGCCAATTCAGCGCTCTGCGCCAGCACGACCACAGCCGTTGTCGCGCTTGATGGAGCCGTTTCCGTTTCCGCAGGAGAATCGCACATCGTCGGCTTCTGCATTGCGACGTTCGCCCCGACCGACCCGCAACCACCGCTCTCTCCGCCGCCCCAAGCCTAGCCTCGCCCAGGAGTAGTGTGCCCTAACGCGCCGCGAATTCTGGCGCGGGCTCCGGCGCATTCAGCCGGGAAAGTGTTCGGCGAGGAGAGGTATGCAATTCCGACAACTGATGTTGACAGCACTTGCGCTCGCGACGGCGGGCGCGTCTCGAGCGCGCGCGCAGGACTCCGTTCTACAATCGCTCGTTGCGGACGCGCTCGCGCGCAGCCCGACACTCGTACAGCGTCAGGCGGCGGTGCGGGCGGCGGCACTGCGAATTCGGCCAGCCGGCACACTGCCCGACCCACGGTTGTCACTCGGTGTGATCGACCTGCAGATGCCGCATTTCCAGTTCAACCAGAGCGACTTCACCGAGGTAGACGCCGAGCTGAGCCAAGAAATCCCCTGGCCGGGAACCCTCGGCGCCCGGTCCGGCGTCGTGCGTGCTGCCGCTGCCGGCGCGCGGGCGGAAGAAGGCGCCGCCCGCCGCGAGCTGACCACCGCGATGGCGGTGGCCTACTACCGGCTCGGATACGCAGTGACGGCGTTGGAGACTCTGCGGCACCAGCGCGAGCTCCTCGAAGCCGCCGTCCAGCTCAGCACCACGCGCTATGCGACGGGCGCCGCACCTCAAAGCGATCCTCTCCAGGCAAAGCTGGCCCGCGATCGCCTGCGATCCGAAGAGTTCGCTCTGGAGAGCGAGCGTATCGCCGCGCTCGCCGCAATGAATGCGCTGCGGAACCGAGCGCCGGAAGACACTGTCACGGTCGCGCCGATCGACCCTGCCGCGGTGCGTACTGGGGTAGGGTCGCGGCCTCCCGCCGACTCCCTCGTGGCCCAGGCCCTTGCAACCCATCCACGGCTCGCGATTGGACGGGCGGCGGTCGAAGCGGCCACCCGCACGATTCAGGTCGAGAGACTCGGCGCCCGGCCCGATTTCACTCTCGGCGTGCGCTATGGTCTCCGACCGGCGTTCGGCGGGATCTACAACCAGCCGGATTTTTTCTCGGTGTTTGTCGGACTGCGACTTCCGATTTGGGCGTGGCGCAAGCAGAATCGGTTGGCCGACGCCGCCCGTGCGGATTCGACCGGTGCAGCGGCAGGGCTGCGCGACACGGAGCTCCAGCTCAGTCGCGAGGTCGCTGAAGCGCGCGCGCGCGTTCAAGCGGCACAACAGCGGCTTGTACTCCTCGTGGACGGTGTTTTGCCCAATGCGCGGGGAGCGGTCGAATCTGTGCTGCGGAGCTACCAGGTTGGCCGTGCCGAGTTCCTCACCCTCCTGTCGGTCGAAGATGCGCGGTACCGGGCAGAGCTCGAGGCAGCCGCGGTCGCCGCCGACTATCAGACGCAACTCGTCATGCTGCGGCAGTTGACCGCAGAGGAGTCCCGGCCATGAAACACGCAATCATTGGACTGTTCGGTGGCCTGCTGGTGTTGGGTGCCTGCCGCGAGAAGAACACCCAAGTCCAATCCATGGCGGACATGCCAGGCATGCCCGGGGGCCAGGCAGCCGATACAAGCGGCGTGCCGATCGATCGGGGCGAGGCGGCGCGACTCGGCATCACGTTCGCGCGGGCGAGCGACCGAGCAATCACAACCTCTGTGCGCGCAGTGGGCGTGCTCAAGTACGCCGAGCCGCGACGTGCCTACGTCAACGCGCGCGTCAGTGGCTGGGTGGAGAAGCTCTACGCCGATTACGTCGGCAAGAGCGTGACCGCGGGGCAGCCTCTGCTCGCGCTCTACTCCCCAGATCTCGTGAGCGCCCAGGAGGAGTATCTCCTCGCGCGGCGGCTGCGGGACGACACGCTCGCGGCGAGCGCCCGCCGCCGGTTGGCGCTGTGGGACATTCCGACAGACCAGATCGACAGTCTCGAAGTTCGGGGCTCGGTCACGCGAACACTCACGCTACGGGCTCCCCGTTCGGGCGAGATCGTGGAGAAGAACGTCATCGAAGGCCAGGCCGTGCAGGCGGGGACGAATCTGTTTCTCATTGCCGACCGCGCCGAGCTGTGGGTAGACGTCGCGATCTTCGAGCAGGATGCGGCGGCAGTACGCGTGGGTACGCCAGCCACCATCATCGTCGACGCGGTCCCAGGTCGGACGTTCCAGGGGCGCGTGACGTTCATCTATCCCCAGCTCGACGAGAAGACACGCACGCTCACGGCACGCGTGCAAGTCGCCAACGCGGCAGGTACGCTCCGCCCGGGGATGTACGCGACCGCGGAACTCGCGCGCGGCGGACGGCGCGCAGTCAGCGTGCCCCTCAGGGCGGTACTGCCGACCGGCACAACGGACCTGGTTTTCGTCAATCGCGGCGACGGTCGGTTCGTGCCACGGGAAGTACGCGTGGGCGCGCGCGGTGATTCCTTGGTGGAAATCGTGCAGGGCCTGAAGCCAGGCGACGAGGTCGTCGCCTCGGCGACGTATCTGCTCGATTCGGAGTCCAACCTCGCCGCCGCGATTCAAGGACTCATGCTGCAGATGGGGATGGGCCTCAACATGGGCGGGATGCGAACCGGGAAACCGGATACGGGGAACGCGATGCGTGAGATGCCGGGGATGGACACGACGCGGAGACGGCCATGATCGAGAAAGTGATTGCCTGGTCGATCCGACGGCGCGAGCTCGTCGCCCTTGGCGCGCTCTTCGTCCTCGTGGCCGGTATCTGGCTGCTGCGGACTATGCCGGTGGATGCAATCCCTGATCTCTCCGATACGCAGGTGATCGTTTATAGCGATTACCCGGGGCAGGCGCCGCAGGTCGTCGAGGATCAAGTGACGTATCCCCTGGTCACACAATTCCTCTCGGTACCGCGCGTGAAGGCGGTGCGGGGCCAGTCGATGTTCAGCTCCTCATTCGTGTACGTGATTTTCCAAGACGGCACTGATCTCTACTGGGCGCGCTCGCGTGTGCTCGAGTACCTGAATGCGATCCAGAGTCGTTTGCCGGCCGCGGCCAAAACCAGGCTCGGTCCCGACGCCACCGGTGTCGGATGGGTCTTTCAGTACGCGCTTGAAGGCCCAGGGTATGGGCCGGACCGGCTGCGCTCGATTCAGGATTTCCAGGTCCGCTACGCGCTGCAGTCCGTGCCCGGCGTCGCCGAGGTCGCGAGTCTGGGCGGCTATGTGCGCCAGTATCAGGTCCTGCTCGACCCGGCCCGGTTGCTCGCCTACGGTGTGGACGTGCGTCAAGTCGTGGAGGCAGTGCGGGGGGCGAACCAAGACGTCGGAGCCCGCACGGTGGAAGTGGCCGGCGCGGACTACGCGATCCGGGGACTCGGCTATTTCCGCGGCGTCGAGGACATCGCCAAAGTGGGTATCGCGACGGGAACAGGGGGTCGCTCGGTGCGCGTCGGCGATCTCGCCCGCGTGACGATCGGCCCTGACCTCCGGCTCGGGATCGCCGAGCTGAACGGTCAGGGGGAAGCGGTAGGTGGCGTTGTCGTCATGCGCTATGGCGAGAACGCGTTGCGAGTGATCAACGCGGTGAAGCAGCGTATCGCCGAAATCACGCCATCGCTTCCAGCTGGCGTGCGCATTGTACCTGCTTACGACCGCTCGAACCTGATCCACGGCTCGATCAAGACGTTGTGGCGGACACTGATCGAAGAATCGATCATCGTCGGCCTGGTGTGCGCGCTGTTCCTATTGCACGCACGTAGCGCACTCGTCGCCCTCGCGACGTTGCCGCTCGGCGTGCTCATCGCGCTGGCGCTGATCCGCTGGCTTGGGATCAACGGCAACATCATGAGTCTGGGCGGGATTGCGATTGCGATCGGCGCGATGATCGATGCGGCGATCGTCATGATCGAGAACTTGCACAAATACGTTGAGCGCGAGCCCGACCGGCCGCACTTGGAGCGCGTGTTCGCGGCAGTCCGCGAGGTGGGGCCGGCGCTGTTCATGTCACTCCTCATCATCACGTCGTCCTTCCTGCCGGTCTTCACGCTCGAGGACCAGGAAGGTCGGTTATTTCGCCCGCTCGCGCTCACAAAGACATTCGCGATGGCGGCAGCGGCGCTGCTCTCCGTCACCCTCATTCCCGCGCTCATGGGCTGGTTCGTGAAGGGGAAGATCCGCGCCGAGGCGCAAAACCCAGTGAATCGCTGGGCGATTCGGATCTACCAGCCGATCTTGCGCTGGGCCCTCGACGCACGGTGGCTGGTGTTGGGAGGAACGGCCGTGATCTTGATTTTGACACTGCTCCCCTTCGCCGGTCTGGGCAGCGAGTTCATGCCGCCGCTCAATGAGGGTTCGCTGATGTACATGCCCAACACGTTGCCGGCCGTTTCCCTCACGACGCAGCGGCGACTGCTGCACGTCGAGGACAGCATCCTCATGACCTTTCCGGAAGTCGCGTCTGTCTGGGGGAAGGCGGGGCGGGCGAACACGGCGACCGACTGGGCGCCGATGTCTATGGTGGAGACGGTCGTGAATCTCAAGCCCACGTCGGCGTGGCGGGCGGGAATGACGCAGGATCGGCTGATCGCGGAAATGGATCGGCGGCTGCGGCTCACGGGTGCGGTTAATACGTGGACGATGCCGATCAAGAATCGCACCGACATGCTCTCGACGGGCGTACGCACGACGCTAGCCGTGAAGATTTTCGGACCCGATCTCGCGACGATCCAGCGGATCGGGCAGGATATCGAGCGGGTCCTAGCGCAGCTACGTGGCACCGCGAGCGTGTACGCCGAGCGGTCGTTCGGCGGCCGCTACCTGGATATCCGGCCTGATGCCGATGCCCTCGCCCGCTACGGTCTCACCACGGGGGACGCGCAGCAGGTCATCAGTCAGGCGCTTGGCGGTGAGGAGATTACGACAACCGTCGAGGGACGGGAGCGCTATCCCGTCGCCGTGCGCTACGCGCAGGGTTTCCGTGACGATCCCGAGCAGATCGCGCGGATTCTGGTGGGCAAACCAGATGGTGCACAGGTCCCCCTCGGCCAGGTTGCCGATATCCGCTTTAGTCCCGGAGCGGCGATGATCCGCAGCGAAGGCGGGTATCTGTACGATCAGGTCTCGATCGATGTGCGCGGCCGCGACGTCGGGAGTTACGTCCGCGATGCCCGCGCGCTGGTTGATCGCCAAGTGATGCTGCCTACGGGCTATTGGCTGCGATGGAGTGGGCAGTACGAGGCGCTCGCGCGGGTGAAGGCCCGCCTGCAGGTGGTGGTGCCGCTGACGCTCGCAATCATCGCCCTTCTTCTGTATCTGACGTTCGGGACAGTGGCCGAAACGGCGATCGTGATGCTATCGCTGCCGTTCGCGCTGGTCGGTGGGGTTTGGATCATGTGGCTGCTGGGCTACAACCTGTCGATTGCTGCGGCGGTCGGCTTCATCGCGCTCGCCGGCGTCGCGGCAGAAACCGGTGTCGTCATGTTGGTCTACCTAGGCCACGCATGGAAGGACATCGCGCAGCAGGGGCGACGTCCCACCCTCGCCGAGCTGGTGCGCGCGATCGAGCACGGCGCGGTAAACCGCGTGCGACCAAAGCTGATGACGGTCCTCGCGATCATGCTCGGTCTGGTGCCGGCGCTGTGGAGTCACGGCACCGGGGCGGACGTCATGAAGCGCATCGCCGCGCCGATGGTGGGAGGGATGATCAGCTCGACGGCTCTGACGTTGGTGGTTATTCCGGTGCTGTACTTCCTGTGGCGGCGCCGGGGGATCGAGCAGTGATGAACCACGATCGGCCGCGAAGCCGCACTGCGACAAGGGATCACGCTCGAGGGCGTGACCGTGGGCTACAACGCCCTTGAGGGACTGGTCGCGATCGCGGCTGGTATGGCAGCTGGGTCGGTGGCCTTGAGGGGATTTGGAATCGATTCGGTGATCGAGGTAACGAGCGGGAGCCCTTTTGTGGTGGCGACTTCGGGCTGAGCTCGGCTTGGCGCCCTTGGGGCCGACCGTTGAGCGCCGTGCAGCGAGAGGATTCCGGGAGCTGGGAGAGAAGGGGGCGAGGGCCCGGACGTACCGCCTGTCGAACAAGGGCCTCGAGGAGGCCAAGGTGCTCCTCCAGGCGATGGCAGAGCAGTAAGCAATCAGATAGCCGGGGGCGGCGTACCGCCCCCGGTTGTTCGTTCTTGCCGATAGCCCGATTATTCCAACGACGTATACGAGGAGGGGCCGTGGCATTCGAGCCGCGCCGTCAAAACGCTGTAGAAAACGATGCCGCGTCTGCGGACATTCCCGTCACGAAGGAGAGCCGCATGTGCATGGAATCCCTTGTGTGACCGCCTAAGAATGAAGGCGCGTAACCAGTTTGGGCGTCGCGGCACGCCGTCAGGCGATCCCCGCCGGTTTGATTCCTGCACACCCTATGCTTCTGAAGAGAATACCTTGGAGTTGGGCGTCACCTGCTAGTCATGCGTAACGCCGGTCGGGGTCCGGTCGTAGCGCTCCTGGCCGCAGCGCTCTTCGGCCTGAGCGCGCCGCTCGCCAAGCTGCTACTCGCGCATGCGTCTCCACAGCTTCTCGCGGGACTGTTGTACCTCGGGTCGGGGACGGGGCTCGGAATTCTCTGGCTGATCCGCGGTCGCTCCAATCGCGAAGCACAACTATCGCGCAAGGACTTGCCCTGGCTGGCTGGCGCGATCACCTTCGGCGGCGCTCTCGGCTCGGTGTTGCTCATGGCCGGCCTCGCGCGCACTCCCGCCTCGAGTGCCTCTCTCCTTCTTAACCTCGAAGGCGTCTTCACCGCGTTGATCGCATGGTTCGTGTTCCGCGAGAATTTCGATCGGCGCATCGCCCTCGGTATGCTCGCAATCGTCGCGGGCGGCGTTCTGCTTTCGTGGGAGGGGCAAGTGGAGTGGGGCGGTCTTGCTGGGCCGCTGCTGATCGCCGGCGCCACCCTGTGTTGGGCGGTGGACAACAACTTCACGCAGAAGGTCTCGGGCCGCGATCCGGTTCAGATCGCCATGCTCAAGGGGCTCGCTGCGGGCGGCGTCAATACGGGGCTCGCAATCGCGCTCGGTGCCCGCCCGCCGGCGCCACTCCCGTTGGCCGGCGCCCTCGTCCTCGGCTTCCTGAGTTTCGGCGTGAGCCTCGTCTTCTTCGTGCTCGCGCTGCGGTCGCTCGGCAGCGCGCGCACTGGCGCCTATTTCTCTTCGGCTCCGTTCGTGGGTGCGGCAGCGTCGCTGCTGGTGTTCCGCGAGCAGCCGTCGGCGCGCTTCGTCGCCGCGGCCGCGCTCATGGCGCTCGGCGTGTGGCTCCACCTGAGCGAGCGGCACCAGCACGAGCATACCCACGAGCCGATCGAGCACGAGCATGTACACGTCCACGACGAGCACCATCACCACACGCACGCCGCCCAGGATCCGCCCGGGGAACCACATTCACACCGGCACCGGCATGAGCCACTCACGCACACGCACGTCCATTACCCGGACACGCACCACCGGCACGCACACGACTAGACCGTGGCGCGGGCGTTCACGCGGATGGCGAAACAGCCTAGGAACTTCGCCGCCTCGACCCACTTGTAGTGATTTTCGACGGCCTTCGTGCGCTGCGTTGCGTCGGCATCGCCCAGGTTTCCTTCATCGTCGATCATGATGAGGCGACTTTCGACCCCGTGGTCCTTGCAGCGCTGCTTCATCGCGGCGAGGTACTTGGTGTCCGTCGCCTTGTCTTTGAAGAACTGGTTGACGTACTCCACGGCGTGGATGCCGAAGTCGTTTCTTGCGACCTTCGCAAAGTCGAGATGGTCCATCGTGCCGGCGAACAGCGCCTAGTGGAACGACCACTCCGCGAGAGATATCTGGAACCAGGGTTTGCTGGAGGCTGACAAAGCCTCGAGGCCTCCGAGGGAGGTGAGGCCTACGCCAGCTGGTACGCGCGCGGACTGCTCGAGGAAGCGACGGCGGTCGATCGTGCGGGTCATGGCGGATTCTCCATTGTAGAAGGCTTAGCGGCCCGCTCGTATGGGGCCCGCCGGGAGTTGGTAGAGGAGCAGGGCCGTGGCGATGTCGCGCGCTGACAGGTCTCGCACCCTCATCTGTGGAAACATGAGATCGCTCGAGTCAGGGCAATGGTCGAGTCCGATCACGTGCCCGATTTCATGTAAGGCCAGCACGCGCATCTCGTCCAGCCCGAGCGGTTGCCCGTCGGGATTGAATGTTGCGAGGGTGACGACCCCGCTGATCAGGTGCCCGTCTGGATCCCACACCAAATCGGTCTGTCCCGTGCGCTCTCCTTCGAACTGGGTCCGCCATTGGAACCGCACCTCGGCGGAGGCGGAGTCGGCGTCCAGGGTGAAGCGCACCGGCACGCCGGCCTCTTCCCAGCGGCCGAAGGCATTCCGCACGGCGTCGAGGAAGGCCGCTTGAAAATTCGCGACCACCCCGGGAGGGAGGAACACCCCTACCGGCGTTCTGACGCGGTCGTCCCAGCGGTGCAGCAACGAGTCTGAGCTCGCGGCGACAATTTCGTTCAGGTAGGTGAGACCAGCGCTGGCGCGGATCCGACGGCGAACCTCGGCGCGCGCGAGAAGGTCGAGATAGCTCGGCTCGCTCGCGCCGCTCGGCGGCGGCTGGGCGGCCGGCGAAGCGTTCGCTCCACGGGTGCTACCGAGTGTTTTGTAACGCGTTGACTCGGGGGGCGGGTTGGTCGGTGCGCCGGACCTGGCGCTGGGTGGGGACCTTGGGGCCGGCCGCACGAAGGCGTGCCACAACACCGCCAACCCGAGGAGAGTCACCACCGCGGAGAAGAAAACCAACATGCGACGCTCACCCATGCGGCTCCTCGCGGCTCAGTGGGAATCGCTCGGGGCCATGACCCGGAGGACCGGATGGCCGTTCACGTTCGCGAGCGGCAGGTCAACGCGATGCGTGGCGGGGTCGACCGCGACCGAATGCGCCTTCGGGGCGCGATACCAGCCGAGCTGCGCGAGCGCGCCGTCTCGCTCCTCGAACACCGCGACGACTCCGGACTCGGCGGCAACATAAAGCCGTTTGAGTTCTGGATCGAACGCCAAGACGTCAGGATCGCTCCCGACCGGCAGCACCTGACGCAGCTCCACGGTCCGCAGATCTAGCACGCCCAGCGTCCCGCTCTCCTCACCCGCGATGAAGGCCAAACGGTTCGGTGCGTCGATGTACACCCCGTGCGGATGGCGAACCGCGTTGTCGAGTGTGATCCGACGAACGATGGCAGAGGTCGCTGGGTCGATGATCGCCAGTTGGTTCGCGGTCTGGACCGCGACGATTACACAATGCGAGGTCGAGTCGTACTGCGTGTTTCCCGCCTCGCCACCGAGCTCGATCTGCGTGACCACCGTATTGGTCTTCGCATCGACCACAAAATCGCGTTGCCCCGATTCGTCCGAGACGAAGACTCGTCGCTCGGCGGGCGCATACGCGATCCCGTCCGGAAACCGCGGCCCTTGAACTCGCGCCACCACCCGAAGTGTCGAATCGTCCACGACCACGACCGCGTGATCGCCCGTCGCTGAGGCATACGCCCGGTGTTCGGCCGGCACGGCGAGGACTCCGGTCACCGTAGGAAATCCGTCCAGATTGCCGATGACTTCCCGCGCGTACATCAAAGGCCACGAGCTGCCCGGCACCCATGTGT
>Ga0137388_10003074_pt1 | contig 10687 bp, 10 predicted proteins | sample 15con2h14AmetaG_FD_104644 | JGI IMG/M metagenome (GOLD analysis project Ga0137388, IMG submission 104644) | Vadose zone soil microbial communities from Angelo Coast Range Reserve, California, USA - 15con2h1.4A metaG | ecosystem: Environmental > Terrestrial > Soil > Vadose zone > Saprolite...
GGCTGCAGAAATTAAACCCGATAACTCGTCTCTACTATTTATACAAGCTAATTACGACTCAGTAGACTAACAAAAACTCCCGTTCAATTCGGCTACAAGGTCAAACTCTGCCCAAAATTGCCCAGACGTTTGATTGTTTGATTGTTGAAGGGGTTTTGGGCACATGCTGCAAATTCAGCTAGATAGGGGTCTACGTGATCGGCGCCGCCAGCTTTTGGTGGGAGCGTATGCACGAGGCCGCGGTCGCACGCAAGCGGCTAGAGATCGAGCTGCTGTGGGCGATAGTTGCGCCACCGGGCCAGCCCCAGCCAGCGCAGAATCAGTTGGCGAAGCCAATTCATATGAAGAACGTGCCTTCCTTTTCGTCCGCGACGATCACCTTGCGTAGCTCTTCCTTGACGTTCATGATGAGTTCCCTCTCGGTTCTTAAATATATAACACTCGATGTTATCGTGCTTCCGATGACTTATGATAGTTCACACCTAACGGACGAGTGCGTTGCAGTGTCCCGAGCAGTGTCCTGAAACTGCCGAATGAGAGAGCCTTCTCGCTCTGCCCAAACTCTGCCCAACCGGGGGGAATACGAGGGCACCGAAGGGCACCGAACGCCACAGCGCAAAAATCACATGTGCTTGGAAACTAAACCATCTAAGCGGCTTAGAAAAAGTATGGGCTGGACTCAAAATCCGCCGGGCTTCGGCCCTTGGGGGTTCGATTCCCCCTCCCGGCACCAGCCTCCAACCCAAAGCACCACGGCCGCTTGTGAGATAAGGGATGGCCTGCGGCTCTCCCGCGACGGCGCTGCTACGTTATTCGTGTCATCCGGCTGCGGCTTGTTGTCAAAAGTTCTCCATTGTCCAGATGTTCCCGTTGAATTCTTGACCGAGAATCGCCAACTGTCGGCCATCGCGAGAAGGAACGCCCCAAGTGCCGGTTGTGGACTTCTGATGCCACAACGGATGCACATTCGCCGCTTGATCGACGTAAATCAGAGTCGCGCTCCCGCCTGAGAGATTGCCGATAAAAAAACCTTTTCCATCCGACGACCAATCCAGGGAGTTGAAACCGGTCCAACCTTTTACAGTGAGATCGCGCACCGCTCCGTTATCGAGGGCCAGGACATGTACTTGATTTTCTCCTCCCTTAAGGATGGCCATGCGCTTGCCATCGGGCGAGAGGTCCCAGTGGTAGAAGCCTAATGGATCGGTTGCAAACTTCGCGAGTTCACGGCCTTTCCCGCTGATGGGATCGAGAGCGCTGAACACTAGCCACTTGCCATCGGAAGTCTGTTCCGCGAAAACACACAAATTTGCTTCCGCCCGCGAGCAGCGATGGCTGTTATAAAACCGAGCTGAGAACACGAGCTCAGGCGGGCCACCATTTACAGGAACTCGCATCAGGCGGGCCATTGGCCACAGCCGTTCAGTTTTTTCTGTTAGCTCCTGGTACAACAACCAAGTACCGTCGGGGCTGATCCGGGGCGAATCTGCTTCCGCATTCTTGGCTCCGATAACGAGGGCTTCCGCCGAATCTTGGTCGAGGGCTTGCTTGAAAACGCCCCCGTGGCCGTTGCGGTCTGACATGAATATCACCGCCCTACTGTCGGCCGTCCAGGCTACGGGCAACTCATCGGCCTCGGTGAACGTGATCCGGCGAGGTGTTGTGATACTAGTGCCACCTCTTCCGAGTTGACCAACATAGACGCCACTTTGAGCCGACCACCTGTGAAATGCCAGTCGTTGTCCATCTGCCGTCGCGGTTATGTCATCCAGATGAAATGCGGCCCAATTTGTGAGTCGCTGAGGCTGACCTACGGATGCACCGGTTCGCGGGTCAACAGGGACCTCCCAAAAGTTATCGCTTTTCCCGTTAGGTTCCGTGTCTGACCTCGAATAGATGATACGACTGGGCGGTAACCAATAGAAGTCATGCACCGTCGGAGATGAGAAGACGGTACTGGGCGACTGACCCGTCAAGTCGCAAGTCTCAATTGCGACTTCAAACCTATCTTCCACTTGCCGAGTTTGGATTAGACGGAGTTTCAAGTAGGCCAGCCGCGTGCCATCGGGTGACCACTTCACTGCAGCGATTGCACTGCCATCATCTGTCGCGAAGAGCTTCTCAGGCTGCTCACCATTTGGTTCCATCAGCCACACTTCACGGTCACCCAAACTACCGGTATTGGTTGTAAAGACGACCTTCGAGCCATTCGGCGAAACCGACCATGCCGTAGCATCGTCACGAATTTTGCGCGGGGCTCCTCCAAAGGCAGAGACCACCCAGATGCTGGTGTGCTGCTCGATGCTTGCGTTGGCAAGAAAACGTGTCCCGTCCGGAAACCAGGGCCCAATCCACCATTCCGCTCCGCTGGCCAACAACGGCAACCCAGCAAATACCGGCAAAAGCGGATTTAACTTCACGGCCGGTCTACCCTCCAGTGCTTTCGGTTGCGGGATTGTGCGCATCTCCCCGGTCGCGGTCAGTTGCAAGTGGATTCCTTTTACATCCCAGTAGGCCAAGTATTTACCGTCGGGAGAAATCGTGCCGTTTGCTACGGCGTTTTCACGGGAGTTGGCCGTGAGTTGCTGCTGCGTTAGCTCGCGTTCGGCAAGCGGTCTGTGAATTAGAAACCTTACGACGGACGTTGCGACCAGCAGAGTAATAATCGCCAGCACTGCCGACAGGGCAATCTTCCAGAGCTTTCTCCTGCTAGGTTTGGAAACCTCGGCCACATCCACCGTAGCCGATGGCCGCAATGCGGTAGCAGCAGGAGAAAACGCGGATCCCGGCTCGGGCGCGATATGCGTAGAACCGGTCGCAGCAACCCGCACCGCCTCTGTTTGTCGCTTAAGTCGCAGGAGATCCGCGCGGATTTCTGAAGCGTGCTGGTAGCGCAGATTGCGGTCCTTCTCCAGTGCCTTATGGACAACGGATTCCAACCCCACAGGCTCAGGACTGAACTTGACCGGCAATGCAGGAGCACCGTGGAGGATGGCATCGAAAACCGCAGCCGAAGTATCTCCGCGAAAAGGCAGCGACCCGGTGGCCATCTCGTAAAGTACGGCACCAAAGGAGAACAGATCGGTACGGCGATCAAGCTCCTGTCCCAATGCCTGTTCCGGCGACATGTATACGATCGTGCCCATGGCAGTGCCGGGACTGGTCAAGTCACGCGGCGCCTCAGTCGCTATGCTCTGCGTATTGTCTTCATTGACTTCGCCGCCGCTGCTGCGCAACTCGTCCTTCAGCGTCAGCTTCGCCAACCCGAAGTCGAGAATTTTGGCGTGGCCACGATTGGTGATGAAAATGTTCGCGGGCTTTATGTCTCGATGGATGATGCCATGAGCATGCGCAGCATCTAAAGCTTCGGCAATTTCGATGCCCAGCTCAAGCAGTGTTTCCGTGTCGAGCGGGCGCTCCGAAATACGTTGCTTTAGGGTCATGCCCTCCAGGTACTCCATGGCAATGAAGCGTTTGCCTCGCGCCTCGCCGATCTCATAAATCGTGCAGATGTTGGGGTGATTCAGAGCAGAAGCGGCACGGGCCTCGCGTCGAAAGCGCTCCAGGACGCGCGGGTTATGGGCGACCAGCTCCGGGAGAAACTTCAGCGCGACGAAGCGGCCGAGGTCAGTGTCTTCGGCCTTGTAGACCACACCCATCCCGCCGCCTCCCAGCTTCTCGACGATGCGGTAGTGCGAGATGGTCCGGCCGATCATGGGAAAGACGCCGCCGATGGGCATGTTAGGCCCGCATCCATTAGCATAGTCAATTCAGCTCCCCAGACGTCACCATACGGAAATCCCGGAAGCACGTGATTCACACGCACACATTTCATTAACCCGTCACCAGCCAGTCCATGGCCTCCTCCCGTGTCTTGAACCTAGGAAATTCTCGCCGGGAAAAAGTCTTGAGAGCATCATAGAATACCTGAGGCAGACTATCAGCTCCCACAAGCGCTGCGCGACTTACGTGAGGGCGGTCGAAGACTGCAACTTCTTTGATTCGAGTGACAGCATCGCGGCTGAATTGCGCACCATTGAGGTCGCTGAGCGTGCGAACTGAGTTGATGGGTTGTGTGGTCACGATGTGCTGGACCTCGTTAACCGACTGGATCACTTCTTGCGCTGTACAGTTGGTCAGGTCCAGGAAAAGGATCTGCTTGCCTTGGTGAGTGATCCAGCGGGCGCGATCCATACGCCGCCCCCTTCCACAGGCCGCACTCAAAACCGTCCCAAGGGATGATTCCAGCAGCATATACACCTTGAAGAGGGTCCAGGTCCACAGTTTCTTGGGCCTTAGCGCCGGTTGGTCACAGGGCCTGAAGGCCGCGTCTTCTGGAACCTACCGCACGCGGCGCTGAAGCGCCGCTCTTCCACCCTACCGCTATCACTAGTTTCTCTCTAGATTCCGGGGTACGCGCCCCTGAAGGACCGCTCTTCCACGGCGGTCTATCCCTGCTTTACGGCGGACGGCTGTGGGCAAGGCCAGCGACGGTATCATCACTACTCAGTACCTTGCCGGACACGTTCTTCTACAGCTTCGTTGGTGGCATGGGCGTGAGAAACGTTTCTCCTGCGTTCTGCTTTCGAATGTTCCCAGGGCGGCGATGCGACATGCCACGAAAAAGTTGCATTTTCACCTGTGGAAGAAGTAAGATGCTGCTGGACGCTGCTGTGGGCGTTCATTCTCGTACCGCCCTTTCTTCCAGGTTCGAAAGCTTTACCAATTGGCAAGGTGGACTCGTTCGCCTCTAACCAGGTTCGGAGAGACCGACATGTCGTGGTACGCATACTGCCTCACTGAGCATCAGACCCTACCTAATGGCACTCGCGCTCGACGCCCTTTCCTGCTGGATGGAATTCAAGGCGTCAACGGTGCTTCCGTACTAGGCTATCCCAGCGGGGAATTTGCCGTGATCGTCAGTGATTACGAGCGAAATGGCACCAAGCTGGATGAAAAATCCGTCCTGGAGCACGCTCGAGTGGTGAGCGTCTGCTTTCGTTCGGGGACGGTCCTGCCCTTCCGTTTCGGAACGATCTTCGATACGGACGACGCTTTGCGGCAGGCAGTGCGCTGTAATCGCCGCACCTTCGGCCAGAGCGTGGCCAAGCTGCGGGGCAAATCCGAGATGCACCTCAAATTGGTCGTGCGGGACGGTTCACTGCGCCGGGCTATGATGGACGTGCAACTGCCAGATACCGTCGGCGGCGAATATCTCATTAAACTTCGAGAGAAGGCGTCGCGGGAGCGAGAACGCCAGACCAAGGCCCGTGCCCTTTCCGTCCAAGTCCACAAGCTCTTCAACCCCCTGGACGAGGAAGTTAGCTGTAAGAAGGTAGCCTCGGACGGGATGCTGATCGATATTGCCCACCTGATTGATTCCAAGTCTGTGGAAAAATATCAAAACCGGTACACCACTGCGGCAAAACAATTGAAGAACTGCGAGCTGGTTATAAGCGGCCCCTGGCCGCCCTACCATTTCCTGCCTGGCAAGCTACGCACGGTCGCGGGCAACAGCTAGGCCGAGCACTCCACAGGTCGATCAACCCTGGCGGTTGTTGGCCGGCAGGGTTTTTGTTTTGCCACATTTTTGGAAGCGTTTTTCAGAAGCCTGAAGCAGCGACCTGCACCGAATGTGCATCATTCTGCAGTTAATTTCCCTTCGTGAGAGCACTGCAAACGGTGCAATCGCGGTGCAAATATCTTGTAAGAACTTCGGCCTCAGAGACTTAGGTTGAGTACGGCACAGCGACCGGCGGGGACCTGCTTTGGCTGCGCAAGTGCACCGTTTGTGGTCAACTAAAGAGGCCGCAAACAGAAGAAATGCTGTTCACTCTCTTCCATGGTTCTCGACAGATTCCCGCTTACCCGTTCTGTTGCCGGAACGGCACCTTGCATCGCCTACCCTGACTTTCCCTCCTAACCCTTGCCTCTTTGAAATGGTGGCCCCAGAAATGGGGCCGCTTTTTTGGCATGCCCCGGGGCGTCGGCGCCTGGACGTTTGCCCCCTTGCGAGAGCGCGGTTCGGGAGCGGGAGAGACGACCTTGCCGACGCCGCCGAGAGAAAAAACGGTGTAGTGCCCACCCCTGTGCCCACCCCCCGAAGTTGGTCAAGGTACAATCCTCCCGGCCAGAAACCGTAACCAAGGACGTCTTTTCCATCCACATGCGCATTCCGATAGCTGTCTTCCTTCCTGGTTTGCTCTTACTTGGATTGATGAACATAATTGGCTTGATGATCTCGGCTGCTCCGGTTCGGGCTCAGGTCACCGGTCAGGTCGCCACTCCAAACAAGCCGCAACTGGCGGACCAACCTGCGTCGGCTAAGGAATCGCAGACGTCCTTCTCGCCGCAACTGCTGCGTGAGCTGACAGCGATCCGCGATGCGGCGCTTACGGATGACTACACCTACCAGCAAGTCGCATACCTCAGCGACAACATCGGGCCAAGGATGAGTGGGTCACCACAATCGCAAAGGGCGGTAGAGTATGTCGCGGATGAGTTGCGGAAGCTCGGCCTCGAGGTGCGGCTGGAAGAAGTGAGGGTGCCACACTGGGTACGTGGCGTAGAGACGGCGGAACTGGTCGAGTTCCCGGGAAAGGTGTCGGGGACAACCCAGAAGATCGTGCTCACGGCGCTTGGTGGAAGTACGGCGACTCCCGCGGCAGGGATTACCGCAGACGTAGTCGTCGTCAATAACTTCGATGAGTTGAACGCGTTGGGCCATGATCAGGTCGCCGGCAAGATCCTGCTGTTCAATGTCCGATTCGATAAAGAGAAAGCAGCGAATGGATTCGCCATGGAAGCTTATGGTGATGCCGTCGTTTATCGGGGTAATGGCGCCAAGAGAGCCGCGGAGCTGGGCGCGGTCGCTTCGCTGATCCGTTCGGTTGGCAGCGCCGACTACCGGCTGCCGCACACGGGTTGGAGCGCGGCAGCGGACATTCCGGCGGGTGCCGTCACTGCCGAAGATGCCGAACTGGTTGCCCAGCTTGCTGCACAAGGCCGAGTACGTATGCACCTCACGCTCACGCCGCAACTGTTGCCAGAGGTCACCAGCTACAACGTCGTGGCGGACATCAAAGGCTCGGAGCATCCAGAGCAGGTGGTGATTGTCTCGGGACATCTGGATTCGTGGGATCTGGGAACCGGCGCAGTCGACGATGCGGCAGGCGTGGCGGTCGCCATGGAAACGGCTCACGTACTCCGGCAATTACATTTACGTCCCAAGCGCACGATTCGCGTGATTGCCTGGATGGACGAAGAAAATGGCGGACGAGGACACGACGTGTATGCGAAAGATCATATTTCAGAGTTCGTGAACTATGTGGCGGCGATCGAGAGTGACTCGGGGGCCGCGCATCCGCTAGGATTCAATGCCAAGATCAGCTCGGAGGCCTTGCCATTGCTGCAGCCGATGCAGAACGTGCTAAAAAGTTTTGGAGCGAACCTGATGAAGCAGACGAACCACAGTCCCGGCGCGGACGTCGCTCCCTTCGCGAAAGCGGGGGTCCCTGCGTTCGGCCTTATGCAGGACACTCGCACCTACTTCAATTACCACCATACTGCAGCCGATACGCTGGACAAGGTGGTTCCTCGGGATCTGCGGGAGAACGGGGCGGCAATGGCAGTCATGGGATACGGCTTGGCGAATATGGCGCAGCCCTTGCCCTGGTAAGTTCGATAGGTGTAGGAGACGTCGTGATGCCTTCTTTGCCCTGTTGGACAACTGCTAGGACATCACCGGGAGATTTTTTGGTCTGCTTCCAGCGAGTCCTCGCAGCGCAGCGACCTTCCGGAGCTGCTCCTTCGTCATGGTCTTGAGATGGCGTTTCCCAATCGCCCTGTTGACGCATCTCAAATTGAGCGCATATCATCATCGTTTGATTTCAGGTTTAAGGAAATGCTCTGGGGCGCACCGAGGCCACAGAGCGATTATTCATGGATAAGAAGAAACTGGACTACTTTAGGAAAAGGCTGGAAACGCGGCAGCAGGAGCTGCGTCGCACAGTTACGCGGACACAGCAGGATGGCCGGTCCGCGGATGAGGACTCGGCCCAGGATATTGCGGATCGCGCTGCCAGCTCCTACAACAAGGAATTTCTGTTCTCACAGAGCAACAACGAACGCCAGCTCCTGCAAATGGTGGACAGTGCCTTGGTGCGCATACGCCAAGGAAACTTCGGGGAGTGCATATCCTGCGGCAGGGAGATCAATCCCAAGCGCCTGGAAGCGGTGCCTTGGACCCTCCACTGCATCGAATGCCAGGAGAAGCTTGAGCAGGGCCTGCTGGAAGAAACTCCGAGGTAGAAGCCGGGTTGGCCTTTTTTTTCAAGGCCGCTGGTGACCGGGCGGCGGTCTCCGCTTGCGGAATGCCGGGTTTGGGGAATGCTAAAGCCGCCATGCCCTTCTAACGAGCCCGCTCCCGACAGCTACGCCCGGGACAAATAAGCGCCTTGTGAAGTGTCCACACGAATCTTTTCGCCTTCGTTGATGAAGGGCGGCACCTGCACCACCAGTCCCGTCTCAAGCTTCGCAGGTTTGGTGACACTCGAGGCAGTCGCGCTTTTTAGTCCCGGCTCGGTTTCAACGACCGTCATCTCGATAGTCTGGGGAAGCTCGACTCCGACCGCCTTGCCGTCGAAAAATTCAACTTCAATCTGCAGGTTGGGAATCAGGTAGTCGACTGCATCGCCCAGGACGTCTCGCCTGAGATGAGTCTGCTCGTAATTTTCGGTATTCATGAAGTAGTAGTCGTCACCGTCATTGTAGAGGTACTGCATCTCGACCTCATCGACGGTGACTTTTTCGATCGCGTCGGCGGAACGGAAGCGGTGCTCGAACATGGCACCAGTGCGCAGGTTGCGCAGCTTGGCCTGGATGAAAGCGCGCAGGTTGCCGGGGGTGCGGTGCTCGACGCTGAAAACTGAGTGCAGATCATTGTTATGCTTGATGACCATACCGGGGCGAAGCTGAGTGGCAGGAATAGCCATTGATGGATAAGTTCTCCCTAAAATGTGGCAGGTCGGCAGAAGGCGGGTCGCCACAAATTCCGCCGGACACGAGGATCAGAAGCATTATTATTCTACACAGGCCATGGTCTCTTGGGAAATTTCGCGCCGCACCACACCACGCGAATGGTCGGCTCAGACGACTAAAATGATAGCTACCATCCAACACGACTGCATGATTTGGCATCCCAAATCCGCCACAAGAAAACATCCGCTGAAGCGGTAGAGAGGTGGTCTTATGCGTTTTGGAAAATATGGGGACTCGGACGGGGGCACTCTCGGGACTGCGATTACCTTTTTGATGATCGGTATCGGCGCAGGCGCGGTCGCGGCGTTACTGTTCGCGCCCAAGCCCGGCAAGCAATTGCGGAGGGAATTGCGGCGCGGCTATGAAGAAGCTGTGGACACGATCCAGGACCTGAAGGAAGAAGCAATCGGCCGGGTGGAAGAGGTATTAGACCGCGGCTCGGAGTTGGCTGAGGAACTGCGCGAACGAGCGGCGCCGCTGGGAAAAGTGCTGCGGCGGTCATGAGTCAGCTTTCAGCTTTTCATCAGCAGCTTTCAGCTTGTCAGCTCACACCGATCAAGCGTCGGCTCTCGGCTTTTGGTTATTAGCAAGCTTACGTGAATCTAACGAAGTTGATGAGGGAAAACCCAGCGGTCCTTCATTCAAGAATCAAGAATCACAATCCCGATGTGTCAGAGGCTGGCCCTGAGCGAAGCCGAAGGCGCGCCTCTGCGGCAATGTGCTGACCCCTTAGCGGAACATTGCGGCCAGGAAGCCCTTCATTTTTCCGAGCAACCCGTGATGTTCGTGCTTGGCTGATGCCTGGTTAGGTACGGGCTGTGCGGGTGGCGGTGGCAGAACGAAGGTCTGGAGCTTCGTCTCGCGCCTGGCAGACACCAGTTGTAGGCGTCCTGCTTCGCGAGTTGGTGCGGGCTGCGGGCCATTTGCGGCAACGTCGCTGGCGTGGAAAACGAGTGGGGCGTCCACCTGGATATGGACCTCGTCCGGGCCCGAAGCGGGTAACGGCGCCGTTTCCGGACCAATCACTGATAGCACGATCTGAGCAGGCGGCGGGCCGGTGGACCGCAGTCCGGACACGTCGGCAGCCGGTGGCACCGGCCTTGCTTGCTCTTCCGGCTGTGCCAGTCGCATGCTCGCGGGCAGATTCGCGTCCGAGATAATAGGCGTCGTTGGATTCGACGCCCGCATCATTGCTGGAGTGGGAGGCGGACAGCCACAGTCCAGCGGTACCCCGGCCTCCACTTTGTCGAGTCGTCCGGAGTGAAAGAGCAGTTGATCGCTAGGCTTCACCTGATAAGTGCGATCTCCCATCAGTTCCGCGACAATCACTGAAGCGGTATTGCCATTCAATGTGCGCACGCAAGTGTTGCCGTACGAGTCCGCACTGACGGCGTAGTGGAATTCGCCCGGCCCCGGCATAAGAATACGGAAGTCCGGCGTGAGAACCGAGTCAGCCGAGGTGTCGAGAGTGAAGTGCGTTTCCAGCGAGCCTGTGCTCATGCCCAGCATGACATCCCGGCCGCTCTGGGAAGATGTGACAGACACCGTTGTTCCCGGACAGACGAGAATTTGTCCCCCACGTGACAAATTCAGCACTGCGGTGTCCGCGCCCGCGGTGATCGAAGATCCGGCAGCGACCCGGTTCCCC
>Ga0137388_10003075_pt1 | contig 10686 bp, 8 predicted proteins | sample 15con2h14AmetaG_FD_104644 | JGI IMG/M metagenome (GOLD analysis project Ga0137388, IMG submission 104644) | Vadose zone soil microbial communities from Angelo Coast Range Reserve, California, USA - 15con2h1.4A metaG | ecosystem: Environmental > Terrestrial > Soil > Vadose zone > Saprolite...
ATCGCGTTTCCGCCGGATGATCTCCCAGAAATACTTCGGTGCGAGCAAGGCCTTCCGCCCGACCGCGAACTCGATCGCGAGAATCACCATCCAGACCGCGTACGCAATCGCCACGACCTCGCGCAGGCTCGGCTGCAGGAACTGCACGAGCCAGAGGACGAACAGCACGGTCGCGTCCCGCCAGTCGAACTCCATGTTCGCGAGCACCATCATCGCGAGCCCGGATTGCAGCAGGGTGAGGAGGATCTCGAGCCGCTGCGGCTCGTCGAAGTGGAAATCCAGCCACACGCCATGATGGCGTAGACTGGAGTAGCCGTACACGATGGGGATCATGGCGGCGAGCACCGTCCACTGGTTGATGTTGCTCGACACCATGTTCATGAGCGCCATCGGAGCGTGGGTGACACGCCGCGCCCAGTAGAACGCCGACACCTTCTCAGGGAACTCGGAGAGAAACGGCGCCACCCACTGCACCAGGACGAATTGGCTCACGCCGAGGAGCCCGGCCACCGCGAGCATCGACTCGAGGAACGGGTGCGCGGTGACGTACAGCAGCGCGCCGCCGCCGCCGAACAGCGCGGCGATGGCGAGCGGCCGCCGCCAGCCGGGTTGCCGGTATGCCCAGCGGGAAACCGCCGGGGCATCCCCGACGTGGTCGACGCCGTGCGGGGCGTTGCGGAACAGGACCGCGAGATACACGAGGTACAGCGTGAGGAGCACCGCCGCGTCGACCCAGCTGAGGCTCCGCTTGAACAGGATTACGAGGAAATAGAGGAGCGGCGGCACGAGCCCAATGATCTCGACCGCGTGCTCGCGCTCGAGCCGGATGGCGGGCAGCCGCTCGCTCGCGGACTTGCGTCCGGACACCGCGAACACAAAGTAGATCATCGGCCACCCGAGCCCGAGCAGCAATCGGATCGCGCCGGTGAGGTTCGCAATCGCCAGGTGAGCACGCTCGGGCTCCCGACCGGCATCCCACGCGATCACGGCTTCCACCGCGAACTCGGGAAGCGTCTGCAACCAGGCGAGGATCGCGAGCGCGAGACCCTGGGAGATGAGGAATTGTGCGGCTTCCGCACCCCAGGCGACGAGGAAGGCCGACGCGAGAATGCTGGGAAAGGTCCACAGCGCGGACAGCGCAGAGCCTCCCGCCGTGGACAGGAAAGCGAGTACCTTTAGTTTCACGTGCGCCGAAGATAGTCCTGCCCCGGAGGCTCAACAAGCATGGGACGCGACAAGATGAAGTCGGCCAGCCTGCACAGCTTCCACGACGAGCACACCGAGCCGTTGCCCCCGGTGCCCGCGCCCGGCACGCGCACACCGTTCGAAGGTCTCGTGCGCGAAATGCTCGACCAGCTGGGCGAGGACCCGACCCGGGAGGGCCTCCGGCAGACGCCGGCCCGCGTCGAGACGTCGCTCAAATGGCTCACCCGCGGCTACCACATGTCGGTCGCGGACGTGATCGGTGACGCGCTGTACAGCGAGCGGCACGAGAACCTGGTCTGCGTGCGCGACATCGAGATTTACTCGCTGTGCGAGCACCACCTGCTGCCCTTTTTCGGCCGGGCCCACGTCGCCTACCTGCCGAACGGTCGCTTGGTCGGTCTCTCCAAGATCCCACGGGTGATCGAGGTGTTTGCCCGCCGGCTCCAGGTGCAGGAGCGACTCACCGACCAGGTGGCGGACGCGCTCATGGAAGTGCTCGATCCGCGCGGCGTGGGCGTGGTGATCGAAGCGTATCATCTCTGCATGATGATGCGCGGCGTCGAGAAGCAAAACTCCAAGACGGTCACGAGCGCTCTGCGAGGCGCGCTGCTGCAAGACGCGAAGACCCGGGACGAATTCCTGCGGCTGGTATACAGCCGGGGCCCGGGGTGAGCGACGCGTCCTCCACCGCCCTCGCCGGGAAGCTCGCGCTCGTCACCGGCGCGTCGCGCGGCATCGGACTCGCCGTGGCCGAGCTGCTGCACGCCGCGGGGGCGTACGTCGTGCGGCTCGCCCGCAGCCTCGTCGACGGCACGGCCGATCGCCGGACCGACCTGCGCTGTGACGTGACCGACTCCGTAGCGGTGGAGCGCACCGTCGGCCGCGTCCTCAACGAACGGGGAGTCCCGGACGTGGTGGTGAACAACGCGGGCATCTTCTTCATCAAGCCGGTGGCGGAGACGACGCCCGAGGATTTCTCCCGCACGATCGCCGTGAATCTCCTGGCCCCCTTTCTCGTGACGCGCGCACTGGTTCCGCACTTGGTGCGGCGCGGCTCTGGCCACCTTGTCACCATCGGCTCGATCGCCGACCACGTGGCGTTCACGGGCTCGTCGGCGTACACCGCGACCAAGTTCGGCCTGCGCGGGATGCACGAGGTGCTGCGCGCCGAGTTGTCGCGCACCGGCGTCCGCACGACCATCGTCTCGCCGGGACCGGTGGACACGCCGATCTGGGATCCGATCGACCCCGACGGCCGCCCGGGATTCACCAAGCGCGACGCCATGCTACAGGCGGGCGACGTAGCGGAGGCCGTGTTGTTTGCGGTCACTCGGGACCCGCGCGTCGACGTGACGGAGATCCGCCTGCTGCCGACGGTCTATTCATTGAGGGGCTAACGCAATGCGGAAGGGGAAACGCGGAAGGCGGAAGTCGGAACGCGGAACATCGGGGAGACCTCCGCGTGCCACAATCTCTCATTTCTGCTCCGCGTTCCGCGTTCCGCGTTCCGCGCTGCTGTCGGGCCTGTTGCTCGTCGCCCAGGCGGCACGTTCCAGCGCCCAGTCCCTTCCCCCGCTCCCCGACACGACCGGCTTCGGCGTGCACGTGCTCGCGTTGGGACGTGCGCCGGACAACGCCGTGTGGGTCGGCACCTACGGACAGGGAATCTTCGTGTTGCGGCAGGGAGCAGGGAGCTGGGAGCAGGTAAAGCACTCCAACGACTCGACCGCGCGGACGATTTCCTTCGATTTCGTCCATGCCTTCGGATTCGGGCCCAACGGGGAAATCTGGTACGGCACGGTGGGGAATGGGTGGGGCCTGTCGACCGACGGCGGCAAAACCTGGACCAACTGGGAGCTCAAGCAGCTCGGCCCCGAGTGGCAATACGTCGCGCCCAACAGCATCGTCACGCGGGGCGACACCGTGTATGTGGGCACCGCCGACGGCATCAAGCTGTCGTGGGATCACGGCACGACTTGGGCGGAGATCACCGACTCGGCCGGCGCGATCACGGCACCGCACCCATGGGGCCGGCTGCGTAGCCAGTACGTGCTGGCGCTCGGCCGCGGCTCCGACGGCAGTTTGTGGGCTGGCCATCTGCGCGGCCTCGCCCGCTCGACGGACGGCGGGCGCACCTGGACGGAATACCCGGCGCCGACACGGTGTCCCCCCCCCGGCGCCGAGTGCGTCAACCGGGTACGGGCGCTCGCTGCGGATACCGGGAGTCTCGTCTGGGTGGGCACGGAGCGCGGGCTCTATCGGCTCGATCCGACACACGGCGCGTGGCTCGACAAGCGGGGAAAGCCGGCCTGCCCGGTCGGACCCGTCGTGAAAAGCTGCCGGGTGGACCTGCCCCCGGTGCAGGCGCTCGTGCGCGCGGGGGCGGGGCACGCGTTCGCCGGCACGCGCGACGGCGTGTACGCGGAGGACGGCGACGCGCTCAACGTCTGCGACATGGCGCGGAGCGTCAGCGCGCTGTTGCTGCTCGCGCCGGGGGTCTACGCCGCCGGAAGACCTACCGGCCTCGGGACCTGCCGCATCGATCAGCGATTGACTCTCGTGGGCGTCACCTACCAGGAGCGGCCCGACACGGACTCCCGCGGCACGCGACACACGTGGTTCGGACGGCCCATCGCCCTCACCGACCAGCCGTACATCGACCAGACGTACCGCTACGGCTCGACGATGGGCGGCAATTTCCAACAGCATCAGGGCGTCGAGTTCAACAACCCCGACGGGACTCCGGTGCACGCGATCGGCGACGGCATGGTCGTGTTCGCGGGGCCGGCGGAGCGCGGGGCGAACACGGTCGCCATCCGCCACGATCGACGGCTCAAGGGCCTGGTCATCTTTTCGACGTATTACCACAACGCGCAGCTCCTGGTGTCGGTGGGCCAGCGCGTCAAGGCCGGCGACGTGATCGCCCTGGTCGGCAACACGGGCCGCGCGACCAACGACCACCTGCATCTCGAGATCCACGCGGCCCCGGTCGACTCCGTAGCATTGATCGTCGATCCGAACGAGCGGTTCCCGAAGTACACGGTGAACCCGGAGCTCTGGATCCGTCCCCTGCCCGGGACGGGGATCGTGGCGGGGCGGGTGTGGGATGCGCAGGGCCAGCCGGCGCAGCAGGTGCGCGTGTACGGGTTGGTCAAGGCAGAGCCGCAGGAGACGCCCTACTCGTACGCCGAAACGTACGGCGAGCACAATCACCCCGACCCCGACTACCGGGAGCACTTCGCCGTTTCGGATGTCGAGCCGGGCGAGTACACGCTCGCTGTGGCCGTGGGGGGACGGCGCATGACGCGCCGCGTGCGCGTCGAAGCGGACCGCGTCACGTGGGTGGAGTTCGGTTCGGGTGCACATTGAGCTGACGGAGATGCTGCGCTGCCCGGCGCGGCACGAGGAGGGCTTCCTCGTGTTGTCCACGGGTGAGATGCTCGGGCGGATGGTCCGGTCGGGCATGCTCGGCTGTCCGGTGTGCGGGAAGGAGTACCCGATCGTTAAAGGAATCGTGCACTTCTCGGGAAAGGGGAAAGGGGAAGCGGGAAAAGTCGAGGACGACCGAGCCACCATTCCCGTTTCCCGTTTCCCGTTTCCCGCCCCCGACGCAGCGACTCTCCAAGCACTCCTGGACCTGAGCGGCCCCGGCGGCTACGTCCTGTTACTCGGGTCCGCCGCGCAGCATGCGGTGGGGCTCGCGGCGCTCATGGCCGGCATCCACTTTGTGGGCGTGAATGCACCGGACGATGTGGCAGAGCTCCCGGTGCTGAGCTTGCTCGCCTGCGAGACGATGATTCCGCTGCGACAGAAGGTGGGGCGGGCCGCCGTCGTTGGGCCTGACCGCTTGAGCCCCGAGTGGCTCGCCGAAGCGCGGCGGGTGCTACTCCCGGGGCGACGGCTGGTGATCGAGAGCGAGCACGTGGCCCCGCCGGCAGGGCTCACGCAGCTGGCGCTGGGGCACGGCCTGTTCGTCGGCGAGCGGCGCTGATCAACCTTCGACGGTCGCCGCGGTGGGGTCGGCCTCCGCGTACACCCGGTCGATCACACCCTTGTGGTTCTTTTCGACCTGACGGCGCTTGACCTTGAGCGAGGGGGTCAGCTCGCCGGACTCGATCGTGAAGTCCCGCTCGATGAGGACGACCTTCTTCGGCATCTCGAACTTGGCGAGGTCGCGCAGGCCCCCCATCACCTCACGCTCCATCTTGGCTTGGACGTCGGCCAGTCGGATCAGCTCGCCCTGGGACCCGTACGTGAGGTTCCGCTCCTTGGCCCACCGCTCGAGCTGATCGAAGTTGGGCACGATCAGGATGATCGGGAACTTGCGCTGGTCGCCGAGCACGACGGCGCTCGCCACGAACTTGTTCAGCCGGACCGTGTTCTCGATCGGCTGTGGCGCGATGTACTTCCCGCCCGCGGTCTTCAACAGGTCCTTCTTCCGGTCGGTGATCTTGAGGTAGCCGTCGGCATCCAGCTCGCCGATGTCCCCCGTGTGGAACCAGCCCTCCGCATCGATCGCTTCGCGCGTCTCGGCCGGCTTGTTGTAGTAGCCCTGCATGATATTGGCGCCCTTGGCCAGGATTTCGCCGTCGCCCGCGATCTTCAGTTGGACGCCCGGGATCGCCTTGCCGACCGTGCCGAACTTCGGCCGCGTCAGGGGATTCAGCGTCAGCACCGGTGACGTTTCCGTAAGCCCGTATCCCTCGATGACCGGGAGCCCGGCGCTGTAGAAGAACCGTCCGATCTCGGCCGAAAGCGGCGCGCTGCCCGACACGAACAGCTTGATCCGTCCTCCGGTGCGCGCCCGCAGCTTCGAGAACACCAGCCGGTCTGCGATCGCGTGCGTCAGCTTCAGGCCGGGGGGCACCCCGATGCCGGCCAGGCGGTGCGCCGCCCACCGCTCCCCCACGCGCTTCGCCCATTGAAAAATGCCGCGCTTCACCGCGCCACCCGTGTGGGCGTTCTCGAGCACGCGGGCGTAGACCTTCTCGTACACGCGCGGCACTGCGGCGACGATGGTGGGCCGCACTTCCTGGAGATTCTGCGCGAACGCGTCGATCGACTCGGCGTAATTGATCGTCACGCCCACGTGCAAGAAGTAGTACTCCACCATCCGCTCGAGGATATGCGACAGCGGCAGCAGCGCGAGGCAGTTGTCGTCTTCGCTGACCCGCAGCGTTTCCACGCAGGCGCGCACGTTGGAGCAGATGTTGTCGTGCGTCAGCATGACGCCTTTGGGCTGCCCCGTCGTCCCAGAGGTGTAGAGCAAGGTCGCGAGGTCGGCAGGCCGCACGCCGAGTGCTTCGTCTTTGAACCGGGGATAGTTGGCGGCGGCCGCGCGGCCGCGCGCTTCCAGCTCGGCGAGCGGAAGCACCCCGTCGCCCCCGGGGCCATCGAACACGATCACATGGCGGAGCGACGGCAACCCGCTCTTCACCGCGCGGATTTTCTCCACTTGGGCCGCGGTCGAGCAGACCACCGCTGCCGCGCCCGCGTCGCGCAGAATGTATTCCACCTGATTGGCGGGGAGGGTCGGGTAGATGGGCACGTCGGTGGTGCGGGCACACAGGCACGCATAGTCGGTCAGGGCCCACTCGAGGCGTGTTTCGGCGAGAATGGCGACCTTTTCGCCCGCCGCGAACCCGAGCTCGCGCAGCCCGAGCGACAGCCCCTGCACGCGCGCGGCGACTTCTTGATGCGAGACGTCGCGCCACGCGCCATCCACCTTGTGGCGGAACGCGGCCGGATGCGCCCCGTAGGTTTGCACGGCGTCGAAGAACAGCTCGGTCAGGGTACGAGGGGGGGCGCTCATGGTCGGAACCTCACGACGAAAGTGACGGGCGAGCCCGGCACCGTGTCTCCCACGGCGCGCCGCGCAATCGCCGCGACGACGACGCTGTCGGGAACCGACGGACCCAGCAGCCGCACCCTGACAAAAGCCATTCCCGACGCGTCGGTCGCCACCGTATCGGTCGTGACGAGACCGTGGGTCGAGTCGTTCGTCACCAGCGTGACGGGTCCGGAGGTCGCCGGATAGGTGATCGCATAGACGACCGGCCTGCCGGCGAGGGCGACCGTCAGCGAGTCGCCTCCGCTCGCCGATTTGATCGTGTCTGCCACCTCGACCGTGAGCGAATCGGAGACCGAGTCGGCGGAGAGCGTCACCGTATCGACGGTCGATACCAGCGTCGTGAACAGCGTATCCGCGGCGGCGAGTGTGCGGATCGACAGCGGGTTCGAAACGAGGCGATCCGACCGCGCCACCAGTCGCCCCGTCTGGCCCGCGCGGTTCACTACGGTCCAGCCGGTGAGGCTGTCGAGGACCGTGAGGATGGGGGCACTGTCGGCCGTGGCCCAGACGATGGTGGCCGCGACCGAGTCACCGTGGCCGTCGAGCACCCGAGCATGCGGCTTGAGGGTGTCATACTGCTCGAGACTGTCGGGAGCGCTGACGTCGAGCGCGATCACGCGGCTCAAGTCCGCGGGCCCGAATTTGTTGCAGGCCACAGCCGTCAGGAGCAGGAGGACGACACCGCCGGCCCGGCCCGGCTTGGTCCCCCGGCCGGTCAGGGCGCCTCTGCAGCGGCCGCTTTGGTGGGTCCGGAGGCGCCGAGGTCGCGCAATGCCTGCGTCGCGTGCTCGATCCATCGCTGCGCGTCGGGTCCTTTGGGCGGATGCGCGAGGAACGAGCGCAGGTGCTGGGCCGCGCCGTCCGGATCGCCGCGCTTGAGCAACAGGAACGCGAGCCCGTAGTGCGCGCCCGCGAGCTCGCGGTCGAGCTCCAGCGCGCGGCGGTAGTGCCGGATAGCTTCGTCGATGCGCCGCGTCTTGGTGAACGCGATCGCCATGTTCTGAAGAATGCGCGCGTCGTTGGGATGGTCGCGCAGCGCGAGGCGATACGACGTGAGGGCTGACTCGTAGTCGCCCTGGCGTTCGAGGGCGAGCGCCTCGTTGAGATAGTCGAGGCGCTGAGGGTTGAGCTCGTCGGCGCCCGAGCCGCCGAACAGGCGGCGCCAGAAACCCATGGGCCGAAAATAGCTTGCGGCCTCGCGACTGTGCAATGTAGCTTCACAGCCCATGCCCGCCCCGCCCCCGCCCCGGACACCCCCGCCGCCCCTGCCTCCCCAGCCTCCCCAGCCCCCCCAGGCCCCCCGGCCCCGGAACGCGCGCGCCACTCGCAAGGCGCCGCACGGCGTCCTCGAGGTGGACTGGCCGTTCTTCGGCGAGATGTGCCGGGCGCTGGCTCTGAAGATCTTCCGGGACTACGATCCGGACGTGGTGATCGGCATCGCTCGCGCGGGCGTGATCCCCGGCGCGGTCGTGGCGAGCATCCTGCAGCGCGACTTTGCCTCCATGGCCATCACCCGCACGGAGACGGGGGGCCGGCCGGTGGTCATCGCCGGGCCGACGCGCCTCGTGACCGGCCGGCGCGTGCTGATCGTGGATGAGACCTGCGACACCGGGGCCACCATGAAGCTCGCCCTCAACGCCGTGCGCGAGCTGAAGCCCGCCGCCGTGAAGACGGCCGTCTCGTTCCGGACCGGCGAGTTCCGGCCGGACTTCTACGCGCTCGAGACCGACAACTTCATCATTCTTCCCTGGGACCGTGAGGTCATCATCGACGGGGAGATCGTCATGCGGCCCGACTACGCCGCGAAGCTCAAGGAACTCGGCGGTTGATCGACCGGCTGACCACGGCGCTCGCCCGCTCCCGCGCCGATTACACCGAAATCCGCGTCGAACGCACCTGGAGCACAGCAGTGACTTTCCGCGGCCGGCGGCTCGAATCCGCCACTGCCAGCGAGGACCAGGGCGGCTTCGTGCGCGCGCTGCACGCGGGCGGCGGTTGGGGCGTCGCGTCGTTCACCTCGCTGGACCGGCTCGAGGCGATGGTGGCGCGCGCGGGCGCGCTGTCGCGCGCCGTGCCGGTGGACCCGCCCATCCGCCTCGCCGATGTCTCCCCGCATCAGGCCGACGCCCTCCTCGATCTCGACGGGGACGTGCGCGGCGTGCCCATCGCCGAGAAGAAGCGGCTGCTCGAAGCGTACAACGGCGTCATGCTCGGTGTGGGCGACCGGATCGTCGACACCCTCGCCGTGTACCGCGACGAGGTGAGCGAGTACTGGTACGTGAACTCGCAGGGCACGCGGCTGCACGAGCTGCGGCCCGAAGTCACGCTCTCGGGGACCGCGGTGGCGCGCCGGGACGGCACGATCGAGAAGGGACTCGAGTCGATCGGGTTGCGCCGCGGCTGGAACTCGGTGCAGGACAAGGCGGCGGGGTTCCGCGAGGTCGCGGAGCGGGCGGTGCAGCTGCTCGACGCGCCGATGGTCAAGGGCGGCACCTATCCCGTGATCCTCGATCCCAAGCTCGCCGGCGTGTTCATCCACGAGGCGTTCGGGCACCTCTCGGAAGCAGACTTCGTGTACGAGAACCCGCAGGCGCGCGAGATGATGACCCTGGGCCGGCGCTTCGGGAAGCCGGTCCTCAATGTGGGAGACAACGGCGCGGCCTCCGGCCTGCGGGGGACGCTGCCGTTCGACGATGAGGGAACACCCACCCAGGACACCGCACTCATCAAGGACGGGATCCTGGTGGGCCGGCTGCACTCGCGCGAGACCGCCGCCGCGATGGGCGAGCGGCCGACCGGCAACGCTCGCGCGATCTCGTTCCGTCACCCGCCGATCGTGCGCATGACCAACACCTACATCGCGGGCGCCCCGGGGGGCGGAGGCTTCGAGGACCTGATCGGCGACGTCAAGCTCGGGGTGTACGCCTGCGGCGCGTTCGGCGGCCAGACGATGCTCGAGAACTTCTCGTTCACGGCCGCCTACGGCCGCATGATCCGTGATGGGCGGGTGGCGGAGCTGGTGAAGGACGTCGTGCTGGCGGGGAACCTGTTCCAGACCCTCGATCGCATCGATCATATCGCCGCCGACTTCCGCTGGAACCAGATGGGTGGCGGTTGCGGCAAGGCCGGCCAGTACCCGCTCCCGGTGACCGAAGGGGCGCCGCACGTCCGTATCGAGGAGGCGCTGGTCGGCGGCGAAGTGGGGAAGGCGTGATCGCGCAGCTCGTCGATTTGGCCCGGCACCGCGCCGACGGCGGCGCCGATGCGCTGTGGCGTCGGTTTGAGCGGACGACGGTCGCCTTCGACTGGGGGCGACTCAAGTCGGCGGGTACCACCGAAGAAGCGGGGGCGAATCTCCGTGTGCGTCACCGCGGGCGCGTCGGGGTTGCGGGAACGACGGCGGTTGGCAGTGGGGACGCGGGGGCGCAGCATGCTGCGCCCCTACTGGAGCGTGCGCTCGCATCGGCCGAGCTGGGCGAGGCACTGGACCTCGAGTTTCCCGGGCCCCCGTCCCCCCCGGCGACCCTGCCCACCGTCACGACGTTCTTCGACGGGGCGGCGAATGCGTCCCTCGACGACTTGATCGGCCTCGGGCGCTCGCTCCTGGCCCGGCTCGAGCGCGAGGGGTG
>Ga0137388_10003076_pt1 | contig 10685 bp, 5 predicted proteins | sample 15con2h14AmetaG_FD_104644 | JGI IMG/M metagenome (GOLD analysis project Ga0137388, IMG submission 104644) | Vadose zone soil microbial communities from Angelo Coast Range Reserve, California, USA - 15con2h1.4A metaG | ecosystem: Environmental > Terrestrial > Soil > Vadose zone > Saprolite...
AAATGAAGACGTAATGACTCACGACGATGGGCGTAGCGACATTGGCGCCGAAGCGCGTGTCCCAGGGATAGCGCCACAGCAGCGCGCCATCTTCAGGCGCCACGCTCGCCAGGCCGCTAGAAGTGAAGAAAAGAACCTGTCTTTTGCCATCAATGGTGACGGCCACGGGCGAGCTATAGGCGGCCGGGTCGTCGAGGCTCTTCCAGACCACGTCGCCGGTGATCTTGTTGAATGCGACGATAGAGCTGCCATTGGTTCCGCCAGGATTCGTGAGGACGAGGTCCCCCTCGATCAGAGGCGAAAAAGAGACGCCCCAGGTCGGCGCGGCGGCGGAAAACTCCTGGGTAAGATCATGCCGCCAAATCTTATTGCCATCGGCAGTCTTTAAGCAATGAAGGATTCCCGTGGCCCCAACGGTATAAACCCGGTCGGCGTCGATGGTCGGAGTGGAGCGCGGGCCGGCGCCTTGCGAGTTCTTATATTCGCACGGATATTTGAAGCGCCAAAGCTCCTGGCCGCTCTCCGCGTCCCAACAGACCGCCGCCTCCTCTTGGCCCTCTTGGAGAAGGCAATACGCTCGGCCGCCGGCCACTGCCAGGCTCGAATAGCCCGCGGTCGCTTTGGCCTGCCATAGCTGTTTGGGACCTACTTCCGGCCAAGAGGTTAGCAGTCCCGTCTCCCCGGATACGCCGTCGCGATTGGGTCCGCGCCATTGCGGCCAATCGCCCGAAACCGCCTTGTCGACTTGCTCCTGCGAAAGATCGGCCTGGGCCAACTTTAGCAACAGCACCGGATTGACTTGAAATATCTGCCGATCGAGAAATAGGTAGGCAGCCACACCGCCCAGGAGCATCACCAGGCCGGCGATGAGCCAGAGATACACTCGACCCAGTCTGACTATTTTGTCATTGATCATCGATCATTTGTCCTTTGTCATTGATGAACGATCCCTGGTATCATGCATTAATAAGAACCAAATGCCAAGAACCAAATTCCAAGCGAAAGTTACTTGAGATTTGGTTCTTGGAATTTGGTTCTTGGTTCTTGGAATTTTCATCATGCCATCACCGGGTCTTCAATTGCGTCGGGCATGGGATGAGCGGACGCTCGCCGTGCCGGGGGTCTTCGACGCGCTGGTGGCGCGCCTGGCGGAAAGGTTAGGGTTCTCGGCGATTTACCTATCCGGCGCGGCCTTGTCCGCGAGCGCCGGCCTGCCGGACGTCGGGCTTTTGTCGGTGACCGAATTCGTGGACCGCGCCCGAACGATCACCCAGGCGACTTCTTTGCCCCTGCTCTGTGACGCCGACACCGGATTCGGCGAAGTCTTGAACGTCGAGCGGACGGTACGCCTGTTCGAGTCGGCCGGTGTGGCCGGCATTCATTTGGAAGATCAGGAACTGCCGAAACGTTGCGGCCATCTTTCCGGGAAGCGCTTGGTCGAGCCGGACGCCATGGCGGCGAAAATTCGGGCAGCAGTTGCGGCTCGGCGCGATTCCGATTTTGTTGTGATCGCCCGCACCGATGCCCGTAGCGTGACTGGCTTTGACGATGCGGTCCGCCGAGGACGTGTTTACCTCGCCGCTGGCGCCGATGTGGTCTTTCCAGAAGCTTTGGAATCGGCCGAGGAATTCGCCGCCTTCGCCCGAAAGGTGCAAGCGCCTCTGCTGGCCAATATGACGGAATTCGGGCGAAGTCCTATTCTAGACTTCAACGATTTGACCAGCATGGGCTATCGCTTGATTCTGTATCCGGTTTCCGCTTATCGCTCCGCCTTAAAGGCCGCCCAGCTTACCCTGGCGGACATCAAGAAACAGGGCCACCAACGCGACCGACTTCCTCAAATGCTGACTCGAGCCGAGCTTTACGATTTGTTGCAATATAAAGATTTTGAAGAACGTGACCGCAAGTACTTCGGATAAATTGCTGTTGCATCCGTTTACGTTTCGCGCCCGCAGCACAAAAGGAGATTTATGAGCGCGCCCGAGATTTATTCCCCAGGTCTGGAAGGTGTTATCGCCGGTGAGACGGCCATTTCAACGATCACCGGCGGCCTTCGTTATCGAGGCTATCCGGTGACGGAGTTGGCCGAGAAGGCGACTTTTGATGAAGTCGCCTATCTGCTTCTTTACGGAGAGCTGCCCAATACCTCGCAACTGACGGATTTTCGGAAGCGCCTGGCGGAGGCTCGCCGCATGCCCGATTCGCTCCGGGATTTGCTCAATGCTTTGCCGAAACAGACGACGCCGATGGACGTCGTCCGCACGGGGGTCAGTGTCCTTGCTCATTACGATCCCGAGTCGGCAGACCTTGAAACCGCGGCCAACCTGCGCAAGGCCGAACGGCTCTTGGCGCAAATCCCGTTAGTCGTAGCTGCCTTTTATCGCTTCGGCAAAGGGCAGCAGCCGGTCGCGCCTCGAGCCGATCTCGCCCAAGCTGCCAATTTCCTCTATATGCTTCGCGGGACCGAGTCGCCTCCGGATCACGTCCGGGCTCTAGACGTGGCCCTGATTCTTTATGCCGAACACGAATTCAACGCCTCGACTTTCACGGCGCGGGTGGTGTGCTCGACCGAGTCTGACCTGCATTCGAGCGTGGTAGCCGCCATCGGCGCCCTCAAGGGCCGGCTGCACGGCGGCGCCAACGAGCAGGTCATGGACCTCCTCCGCAAGACGGGCGGGCCCAAGAATGCTGAACGCTGGATTCACGACGCCTTGGCACGTAAGGAAAAGATCATGGGATTTGGCCATCGCGTTTACAAGGCCGGCGACGTGCGGGCGGAAATTCTCAAAAAATACGCCCGGTCGGCCGCCGAGAAAGCGGGTTTGCTGGAATGGGAAACGACCGCCGAAATCATCGAGCGCGTCCTCGAGCAAGAAAAGAACCTGTTTCCCAATCTAGATTGGCCGGCCGGCCGGCTCTTTCATGCCCTCGGCCTGGAGGTTCCCTTATACACTCCCATCTTCGTGATGTCCCGCGTCTCGGGGTGGAGCGCTCATGTTATCGAGCAACTGGAACACAACCGGCTCATCCGGCCCCGTGCTCGCTACACAGGCCCGGAGGTTCGAGCCGTCAAAACACTCGCGGAAAGAAGTTAGTGGTGGAAGTCCGTGTTGTCCCTTAGGTCCTTTGAGTCTCTTTCGTCCTTGAAGGGACCAAAGGGACCCAAGGGACAAAAGGGACTACTGACTATAGGGACTATTGCTAGAGAATGAATCGTTTTTTCCTGCCCGCCTTGTTCGCCGTCACCATGTTCGTGAGCGCGGGGCTGTTGTTTTGCGTTCAGCCCATGATCGCCAAGATGATCCTGCCCATACTCGGCGGCTCGCCGGCCGTCTGGATCATTTGCATGCTCTTTTTCCAGGCCATGCTGCTCGGGGGATATGTCTGGGCTCATTGGGTGACATCGTGGCCACAACCGCGCTGGCAGGCGGTCGCCCAGGTTGGCCTGCTCCTGTTGCCGTTGTTGTTGATGATTCTGCCGATTCGGATTGCAGCCTGGGAAATTGCTTCGGTGCCGCACACGGGATATCCAACTCCCTGGTTGATTCGCGTTCTGCTGCTGGCAGTGGGCTTGCCGTTCTTTGTTCTGTCAACGACCGCGCCCCTAATGCAAAAATGGCTTGCCGACATCGGGCATACCGGCGGTAAAGATCCTTATTTCTTATACGGCGCCAGCAACCTGGGCAGCATGCTGGCTTTGCTGGGCTATCCCCTGTGGATGGAGCCAAGTTTTACCCTGGGCGGCCAAAGCTGGGTGTGGACGGCCGGCTACGCCGTACTGGTCCTTCTAATGCTCGTCAGCGCGACGGTCATTTGGAAAAACGGGAACACGGCTTCTTCACATCCAATCTCGGAACACGATCCAAGTCCGAAGATCGATGACGGGGAGTCTTCATTTGTCGATCTTCGTTCCTCGATCCACGATCCTCAACTTTCTTGGAGCCGTCGCTTGCGCTGGCTCGTTCTGGCGCTCGTGCCCAGCAGCATGATGCTGGGAGTGACCATGTATCTCACCACGGACATCGCCCCTATTCCGCTCTTATGGGTGATTCCGCTGGCGATTTATTTACTCACTTTCATCCTAGTTTTCGCGCGGTGGGTGATCGTGCCTCATCGGCTGATGGTGCGCATCTTGCCGGTGGTCGCCCTGGTGTTGATGTTTCTTCTTTTTGCCGAGGATCTGCACCCGCCCATCTGGATGCTTATCCCTCTGCACTTGTTGATGCTGTTTACGACCGCGATGCTTTGTCACGGTGAGCTGGCTCGCGATCGCCCGCCGCCCGCGCGTTTAACGGAGTTCTACTTGTGGCTCGCCCTCGGCGGAGTCTTGGGGGGAATTTTCAATGGCATCATCGCCCCATTGATATTTCGCCGCGTGCTGGAATATCCCCTGGTCATTATCCTGGCCTGTCTTCTCAGACCGGGAGTGAGTGGTGAGTGGTTAGTGGTGACTCGTCGCAAGCGATGGTTTACCACTCACCACTCACCACTCACTACTCACCACTTGCATAGATGGGTTCCGCAGACTTCACCCACCCTACTGGATTGGATTTTGCCGGTGGGATTGGGACTCCTGACTTGCGCGGCCGTGCTGATTTTGCCCGCAGTTGGCTTGAGGTCCGCACAGTGGAGCGTAGGACTCATGGCCGGCATTCCGGCGGTCGTCTGTTATTTCTTCGTGGATCGGCCGTTGCGTTTTGCTTTGGGATTGGGAGCCATCATGGTGGCGGGCATTTTTTATACCGGCGCCCAAGGCAAGATCATATACCTGGAGCGAAACTTCTTTGGCGTCGTCCGCGTCACGCTAGATCGGGACGGTGAATACCGGCAAGTGGTTCACGGCAACACGATCCACGGCCGGCAAAGTCTCGATCCCGCTCGAAGGCATGAGCCACTCGCCTATTTTCATCGCAGCGGGCCCATCGGCAAGGCGTTCGCTTTTTTCAATCCGAGCCATCCGACCGCACGAGTTGGCGTTATCGGCCTCGGCGCGGGGTCGTTGGCTTGTTACGCCCAGCCGAAACAACATTGGACGTTTTACGAAATTGATCCCGCCGTCGAGTACATCGCGACTCATTACTTCACCTTCTTGGAGGATTGCAAAGCGGGCACGCCGGAGGTCATTCTCGGCGATGCCCGGCTTCGACTGCAAGAAGCCGACGACGGATACTACGACATGATTGTCCTCGACGCTTTCAGCTCGGACGTCGTCCCGATCCATCTCCTGACCCGCGAAGCCTTGCAGCTTTATCTTTCCAAACTGAACCCGGTCGGGATCCTTTGCTTTCACTGTTCCAGCCGGTATCTCGAGCTCAAGCCGGTCCTGGCGAACCTGGCTCGTGACGCAGGCCTGATTTGCATCGCCCGTGAGGATCTAAACGTGACTGAGCCAGAGAAAAAAGAGGGCAAGGAGCCGTCTCAGTGTGTCATGATGGCTTGGCCGGGGACGGACTTGGATATGCTCACCAAGCGCGGGCTATGGGAGCGAATGCCTGGGCAAGAAAGCGTCCGCGTCTGGACGGACGATTACTCCAACATTCTGCAAGTCTTCAAATGGGAGCTGCCGGAAGAGAAGGATTAGAATTCTTTGTTTACGTTTTGCGTCCGCCAAAAACAGAAGAGAACAAAAGAGCCGCGCACGAAGTAAAAGAGCCGCGCACGAAGTAAAAGAGCCGCGCACGCAGTAAAAGAGCCGCGCACGCAGTAAGCGGTCGGTTCGGTCCAACCGCTTACTGCGTGCGCGGCTCCTTTTTCTATCTTGCTTACTTCTTCTGATCGTCGCCTACGGTCATGTCGGCGAGCGGTTTGAGAACAGCGCCGGTCGGCTTGTAGGGTTGATTATAGCCCCACATAGTGTGCAGCAATTCGAAGCTCAAGATGGCAAGAAGTCCCATGAACAGAACGCAAGGAATCATGAGAATGGCGGGAAGCATGCCCCATTCCGCCGGGGCTGCCACGGCGACGGGCTCTAACTGCTCCTCGGCGGCTTCCTCTCCCACCAGCTCTTCGATTTCCCCGGCCTCTCCTTCTTCCGCGATCTCGGCCCGGCGTTTGGCGACGGTGGCTGCTCCCTCGTCGGCCTCCTCTTCGTCCAGGGCCACGACTTGACTGCCGCTTTCCCCCTCGGCTCTCCCTCCCTCACTCGCCGCTAAGTCGAAGTCGGAGCTTTCCAAATTGGTGTCCGGCTCGTCGAGCGCGACAGCCTCCGAGCCCGACTCGTCTTCAAGCGCCGGCATGTCGAAGTCGGTTTCAAAGATGTCTTTCTCGCCGCTGTCCTCCAGGGGGGCCAAGCCGCCGCCGCCCTCATCCAGGGTCAGCTCAAATTCGCTGCTCCCTTCCGGTTCGCCGGCCGCAGGCGTCTTCGGTCCTCGGCCCTTGGCCGGAGGTTCCAGGCTCAACTCGAATTCCGATTCCTCTGGCGATTCCCCAGCTTTTTCCAAATCGACGCCGCTATCGGCCGGCGAGTGCATGCCGATGCCGCTAGCGCCGCTCGACCCTTTCAAAACTTCTTTGGGAGCCAACTCCCCTAACGTCACATCCTCGCCTTGTTCGAGCTGCAGCTCATCGGCGGGTAACTCCAATTCCGTACCCTCGGGTGAATCGACGGGCCCGGCGACGCCGGATTTCGGTTTCACTTTAGTTCGGGGCTTCTGGCCCCTGGCGGCTTCCTCCGCTCGGCGCAGCTCGGCGTCCAGATCGACTTCCTCGGTCGGCAAAAACTCATAGCCCGCGCCATGAACCTTGCCGCCGGGAGGGCTCGAAGCTGGCTCCACTCGGACGCTGCTGTCGGAAGGCGCTCGGCCGGGTTCGTGCTGGATCGATTCCACGTCCTCCGCGCTATCCATGGGCACCAGTCGAACGCCGCTGTCGACACGGGAGCCGGGCGGCAGCGCGGTCTTTTTCTTCGTGCCCGACTTCGGTCCGCTACCCGAATCGGATTTGGCCCCGGAATCCGGCGCCACTCCGAGCTTGACGTCCGATTTCGAGGATGAGCCTTCCTTCTTTATGCCACTGTCGCTCGCCGGGTTGAAGGTCGAGCCCTCATCCAAGACCAGGTGCACGTCGCTGTCGGTCCGGCGCGGCCCGCTCTTGGGTTGTTTCGGAGTGCTGCCCGGAGTCGGCGCCAAAATGTTGCCGCCGAGGTCCACTTGACCGCTGCCCCCTTCGGGCATCGGAAAATCGAAGACGCTGGACTCCTCCGTCCTCCCGCCGGCACCCACTGGCGTGGCCGGACCTTTGCTCGAAGCCTCCCCGAGCGCTTGGCCTTGCCCGCTCAAAGCGTCGATGTCCTGGACTCGAAACCGCCAGACGACTTTCGGATCTCGGAAGGCATTGACCCTCTGATCCTTGAGCCAACGGGCGTCCTGGGCCATCTTGTTCAGTTTTTCCGGAGACATGCCGAGGACCTTGGCGGCCTCTTCCAGCGTGTAATAACCTTGTGCCATGGCTTTACCTCAAACTCCAAGAACCAAATTCCAAAGTCCAAGCAGCAAATTGCAAATGCCAATTTTCCCAATGGGTTCTTGGAGTTTGGCTCTTGGTTCTTCCTTCAACAGTTGTAGCGAATTTTCCAGAAAGGCTGCGGGCGAAAGGGACGCGCCGAGTCCCTATCTCTCGCAGTTTACCAAATATCGATTGTAAATCGCTCCGACTTGAATACAAGTGCGCTTTTCACCGCATGCTCAGTAGCAAGTGGCTGAATGCAATTGGCACAATGCAATTTGCACTTTCGTCAGGAAAGCCCGCTTCGCGTGGAAAAAGTCCTTTTCCACCCCTAATCGGCAATAAAAAGGCCGTGCGCGAAAATATTCAACACACACCAACCCGAAGCGTAAGCGAGGCAGTGCTTCCTCGCTTACGCTTCGGGTTGATGTGCACGGTCATACGTCTTCAACCGCAAAGTTCCCTTAGCCAAGGCGGCCTTGGTGTCGTCTAACTGGGTCACGAAGCGGGCGAACTCCGCGGCGGATAATTTGAAGGGTGCGCCCGCCGCCAACTGCCAAACGACCAGCAACTTTTTTTCCCACGAGCGACGCCGCCACCAACCGGCGTCCACCGAAAAACGCCGAAGAACGGCCTGTTGGCCATCAGACTTCCGAAGTCTTTGAGACTTCGGAAGTCTTGGCTCGCCTGATGACGTAGCCGGCGTCGGCAACGAGTCTGGCATGTTGGCCAAGAACCAATCCCGAGCCAGGTGATGAGCGGCCTCCCAGAAGTTATCGGATTTGATCATAGCCAGCTGACGTTGCGTCGTCAGGGCCACATCAGGCGTTTGCTGAGCCGCCTTGGTGGAAAAGAGCGGCTCCTTGGTTTCCACCATGTGGCGAGCCAACAGGAATCGATAACATCCAAATCCGGTCAGCAGGGTTGTGAGAACCACGATCAACACTCGCAGGATATCTCGAAAGCGCTGCTCCGGGTGCTCGCCAAGAATCATTCGGTTGAAAAGGTTCTCTTGCTCCATTTTGACCAAGAGTTGATTGATCACTTCCATCGGCGGCGGCGGCATGTCAATCACCGGAACGTCGAAATTCGTGACGGGTTCCCCTTCGTTGAGGAACAAAATGTGCGTCCGTTTACCTCCGTCGCTAAGCCAATCCATACATCGGTAGGCGAAATCAAAGTTGTCGTTGTCGGTGGGGATCATCATGGCGTTGATAAAGACGCTGTGATCGGAAAGAACGAGCACGCGGCCCTTGCCAAGCTCTCCTCCGGCAGCGAACGGATAATTCGCGGGCAACTGAAATGGCCCTTGCACCCGACATCGGCTATCGAATACGGCCAAGGTCTTCAACGCCTGAGATTTGTTGACGAAGTAGATTGGCCGATTCGTGGCGACTTGATTGAGGTTCCTGAAGATTGGGGGATCTTCAACTTGTTTCGGAACGACTAAGGGACATTCCTGATTCCCCCGATACGCCAAATCAGCCGGAGCGCGCACGTAGTATTTTCTGAAATCAGTTCCTAGGTGTTTCTGCCACTCTCGGTCTGTGTCGCGGTCCGTCGCCACCAACACCGCGCCGCCTTTGTCCAGAAAGTTATCCACGCCGCCCGGTAGCCTATCCAGAACCTGCGTCTCGCCAAAGACCACGAGAATGGAGTGGTCTGCGTTCTCGTCGAGTTGGCTTATGTCGTTGAGCGGCTGGAATTTGAATAGGTTCAAGACAAATCGAAAGGCGTGATCTCCTTGCTCAAAGGGCACTCTGGCTGTTTGAGCCGATGCAAAGCTTGGCAGCAGGAGGAAGGAAGCCAGGCCCGCTAGCCAAAGCCAGCGTGGCCAGCAGACAATTCGAGCACGTTGGCATGATCCCGAATAATCAAACTTCAGGGCAGCAGTCCACTGAGCGACCCCCTTCCGCCAAATGACGGCCCCAAAATCCAAAAATCCGCGTTTTTCTCGGGGAATTAGACCCACTCCGCCAATTCCAATTGGCTGGCGGAGGGGGGTGGCGAAGCGACTTCGTGCATGACTTCCGTGCTTTTTTGGCCCTCCGCCCATTCCGTCCCTTGGCGGAACGCCTTGAACGATCCCAAAGGGTTGGTGTTTCATGCCTGTTTGACCCCGGCGAGGTAACACAGCTCGCGCCGGGCGGTGGCCAGGGCGTCGTCGGAAAGGGCTTCGTCGGCCGGCGTATAGCGCGCCTTCTCATAAAGCGCGGCCAGCCGCTCGGCCGCATTCCGGTGCTCGATTTCCGGTTCACCCAACTCGGCGGCCAGATCGAGATGATTTCGACTTTGGGCGACCGGGCCTAATTTCAACAGCGACAGGTATTCAAATGCCCGGACCACGTCTTGCCGCGTGCCCACGGCGCCCGGCGCTACCGGCCAGGGACCTAACTTCCAGGCCCGCCTGGCCTGCCGCTTAATCCCCGGAACGTGTCCGCCCAGAAGCTTCCAAGCCAGCACGCCCGCGGCCAAGATCAACGCCACCCACACAAGGATCAGCCCTCGATCTATGGCTGTGGCCGAGGGCATGCCGACATGAGGCATTCCTTCAAACGACGGTGCTGCCCACGGAGAGTGAACTTTCGGCAAGCTTCGACTGGTGGGTGGTTGCCATTTGCCCAGGTTGGGCAAGTCCATCTTCGACCAGAGATCGTTCTTGGTGAGCGATTGACTGAAGCGCGCGAACTGGCCGACCCAGCTCTTGTCGTCCGCCGCCAGCGGTTCCGCGCTCGAGCGCGCCCGGCGCAGCTGACGCAAGGCATCTTGAATAGCCGGCGATTCCGCCAAGGCCCCCTTGTTCACGTCCAGAGTCTTTCTTAGCCAGCGAGTTAGCTTTTCCTCAGGAGTCACTTGTTCCGATGGCGCTGATGGCGGCGCTCCGGGCCGCGGCCCCATGACGGGCGGAGCCCCGCGCATTTGTTCCGGCACACTGGGACCCGACATGCGAGGTTCGGGAGTACCCGTTTTTCCGGCCTGCTCCCCGCCGGCTAGATCGGGCGAATATTTCTCTGCTTTGGCTGCTTCCTTTCGGTTCTTATATAGCTCACCTAGTTTCTGAATTTCTTTTGGAACTGACCCGTCTCCTTCACGATTATGTAGCTGTTTCAGTTCCTGATAGAGCGGATCCTGTTCTATTGCTTCCAGTCTTTTTCGGACTTCAGGATCCTTGATGCCCTTGCTGCGGTACAGGTCCAGGGTTTCCTTGGCATTCTTCATCAACTGATCCCGCCCGTGCAAGC
>Ga0137388_10003079_pt1 | contig 10680 bp, 8 predicted proteins | sample 15con2h14AmetaG_FD_104644 | JGI IMG/M metagenome (GOLD analysis project Ga0137388, IMG submission 104644) | Vadose zone soil microbial communities from Angelo Coast Range Reserve, California, USA - 15con2h1.4A metaG | ecosystem: Environmental > Terrestrial > Soil > Vadose zone > Saprolite...
CATTATTCGCATCAACCCATTGTTTGCCAGGCTCAAAGTGGTGATGTTGACTTCGCGTTCTTCAGAAAAGCACCAGCATCATGCCTACGCATTGGGTGTCCACGGGTATCTGACCAAACCGTGCCCGCAGGATACTCTGCTAACGACTATTGAGTCACTGCTTAACTGATCATGGCCTGGTACCCGCAAGGGGCACCAGTACATTTGGCAGTGTACTGGTGCCCCTTGCGGGTACCAGGTCCCTCCTTAACTGATCATTGCTGCATCGTGTTGCAGGGTAGTATCATCGACGGGGCCGACTACAATGGAACGGATGATGCCCTGGCTCATCAAACGCTGTCTTTGATTAGCCTGGGTGCGAAGCAGCCCAGGATCATCAAACTTAGGATACCTTACATTGCGGCTTGGCTATAGTACGCAGGCGCGTCATTGATTGCACCCGTCTCTATCATGATCTCGCGTAATTGATTGGCATCGACGGTCTCATACATGCGTAATGCATGGGCGATGCGGTCGAGCGTCACGAGATGATCTCTAAGCAAGCTGAGAGCACGATCATAGGCCCACTTCACGATACGGTTGACTTCTTCATCGATGATACTGGCGGTCTTCTCGCTGTAATCGCGGGAGCTGGTTGCCAGAGCGGTACCCGCGAACGGGTCTTCGCGTTCACTAAAGGAGATTGCGCCGAGCCGGTCGCTCATGCCCCAGCGGGCGACCATCTGGCGAGCGATAGCGGTGACACGCTGTAGATCGTTTTCTGCGCCCGTCGTGATGTGCCCAATGGCCACCTCCTCGGCGGCACGGCCACCAAGTGCCGTTACCAGTTGCGACTCGAGGTACTCTTTCGAGTAGTTATAGCGATCATCCAGTGGGGTGTACTGTGTCACACCCAGGGCCTGACCTCGCGGCACAATGGTGACTTTGCGCACCGGATCAACGTACTCTTGCAGCAGACCCGTCAGCGCATGACCGCCTTCGTGATAGGCGACGACATTCAAGTCCTCCTCGCTCAGCACCAGAGGACGCTCCGCGCCAATGGTAATCTTATCCAGAGCCTCGCTGAAGCATGCTTGTGTTACCGCATCAAGGTTACGACGGGCGGCCAATAGGGCTGCCTCGTTGACGAGGTTGGCGATATCCGCACCAACCATGCCGGGAGTGGCACGGGCGACGGCAGTCAGGTCTACGTCACGCGCCAATGGCACATTACGAGAATGAATCTTGAGGATCGCCAGGCGACCAGTCCAGTCAGGGCGTTCGACCGTCACGCGGCGGTCGAAGCGGCCGGGACGTAATAGCGCCTTATCCAGGCCATCTGGACGGTTCGTCGCGGCGATGACGACAACAGCCTGGCGCGCATCAAAGCCATCCATCTCCACCAACAATTGGTTCAGCGTCTGCTCGCGTTCGTCATTGCTGTTGATACTGGAGCCACGCTGGCGACCTACGGCGTCGATTTCATCGATGAAGATGATGCTGGGCGCAGCTTTCTTTGCCTGGTCGAACAGGTCACGCACACGACTGGCACCGACGCCCACCAGCACTTCGACGAACTCAGAACCGCTCATTGAGAAGAACGGCACACTCGCCTCTCCGGCAACGGCACGTGCAAGCAGCGTTTTACCGGTTCCGGGAGGTCCCACCAGCAGGACGCCACGCGGGATTTTCCCGCCCAGGCGCTGGAATTTCTGCGGCGTCTTCAAGAACTCCACGACCTCAACCAGGTCATTTTTCGCTTCGTCAACGCCTGCAACATCGGCAAATGTAGTGCTTGGCCTGTCCTCCAGGATGAGCTTGGCGCGGCTTTTGCCAAAGCTGAAAATGTTCTGCTGGCCCTGGGTGGCACGTCGACCGATGAAGAAGAAGAGGCCGATCAAGAATACCCAAGGAAGGAAGTTGAGCAGGATATTGAGAAAGAGATTGTTCTCAGATGCTGGCTGCGCCCTGAAATCCACACCATGCTGAAGCAGCAGAGGGACGAGGTTAGGGTCGCCATAGTGTGTGGGGTCACCAACAGGCAACTGTATGACATGATAGTGCGTCGACGATTTGACGCTACTATTGGTATCAGGATTTTGCACTGCGTTTTTAAGGTCGCCGGTGATATCCTGCCCCTGGAAAACGGCAGTCTTGACGTTGTCGTTCTTGATCTGCGCGTAAAAGGTGCTGTAGGGGATATCTACCACATTTTGATTGTTACTATTTGAGCTTTGTGTAAAGTATTGGAAAAGGTACCAGGCTAGCAACAATACGCCGACGATGATGAGCGAACGAAACAGGATCGTCGTGCCACTATCACGCTGGCCTCCGCCATTGTTGTTGCTGCTATTGTTGGGCCGCTGCGGGCCGTTCGGACGTTGGTCGTTGGGGTTGCGCTGGTACATATATATAGCCTGAGCATCCATACGTTCAGACCTGCTTTCTTTAGTGATCTGTGGTCACCTGGGATAGGGTGTTGCAATACCGAACCGATTACTATCTTTCTATCATACACTTACTCTCTATGTTTCGTCTACCCGTCCTCTAACCGCGGCTGTCCTGTGGGGGACCGCCTGGAGGTTGTGACCAGGAGCCTTGTATAGAAGGGTACGTTTATAATACGTTTCAGATTACTAAAAGTTATCACAGGGACTTTGTTCTCTCTCATCAATTACTACAACAATTGTGATGATTTTATTCCGCCAGGTCTTCCCATCGAAACAGGTCGACGTATGCTATACTGTGAGCAGACGATCTCAGTCAAGGGTAAAGGAGTTCTTGCATGTCTATTACTATCGATGTCTGGTCAGATTTTGTTTGACCTTTCTGCTTTCTAGTAGCCTCCAGTTTGGAGAAGCTCCAAGAGAACTATGACGTTGCTATCCGCTGGCATTCGTTCCAACTGCGTCCTGCCGGTTCCCCGCCTATACCACCATCGTACCGTGCACGCATAGAAGCTTCGCGCCCCTTGTTGCAAAAGCGAGCGCGGGAGCAATATGGTCTGGAGATGAACGCTGGTCCATTTGACATCAACAGCCGTCCTGCACTCGTTGCTGAGAAGTTTGCTGCAGCACAAGGGAAGGGCGAAGCATTCCACAAGGCTGTGATGGAAGCATACTGGCAACACGCTCGTGCGATTGATGACGAAAGCGTTCTGAAGGAAATTGCAGGCAGTGTGGGCCTGAACACGGATAATTTCGCAACTCAATTGGCAAGCCCCGATTTGGATGCGCAGGTGTCTGCCGATATTGAGCAAGCGCACGAGTACGGGCTGGATGGTGTGCCTGCGCTCATTTTTGACGATAGGTACCTGGTGATGGGCGCACAACCTTATGAAGTGCTAGAGCAGGTTGTGGAGAAGGTGCAAAGGGAGGGTGAGTAGATACGGTCTGTTATTGTCTACGCTGCGCTCATTACGTTTTTGAGCATGGCTTGTGGTTTGAAGTACAAGACCTCACTGGAGACATCCTGGAGAGTTCCCCTTTGTGAACTTTCGGACGTTTCTTGTCATCGGAGTTAGCGTTGGCAATCACGTAACAGGTCGTCTGACTGCCGCTGCTCATCTTTGCTTTTCATTTACAACATACGGAAGGACGATTATAGGATGTTTTAGAACTTGATGACAACGTTTCATTCATCCGAAGAGTCTGGTTGTGGGTCTTTCCAGTAATCTGGCACCTCTATTTTTGCTTCTATCCCAGCATATTCAGCCAAAAGGTATAGAAGATTGCTTCCGCTCAAGAGCTCAATGGGCTTTCCCTGAGCAAATTCAAAAGATGCTTTTCCATAGCCGCTAGTTGTGACCAGTATTCCCTTCGATGCACCCTCATTTTGCACCGTACCGAAAAGATCGCGAACAGCACTCACGCCAACCGTATGCTTATATCGTTTGGCCTGAATCACTACTTTTCCGCCAAATATGGGGCGGGGATCGTATGCTACACAGTCAACTCCCCCATCACGCGAGGCTTGGGTAAGCCGCGTTTCCAGGCCCATTTTCTGAAATAGATTGCTAATGAGTGACTCGAACTCTGAAGGAGTAAGCTCCATGAGGTTAGGACGCTGATCGAGCCCTGAGAGCACATCTGTCTCTTCAATAAAGCGGGGATCAACCATGTTGAACTCCAGAACGGGTCGTACCGGTGCTAGTTCTGCGGGGCTTTTCGATACTGAAGCGTTCAACACATTGAGACAGGAGAGAGGATCAACTTTGCTCAGGTTCAGTTGTATAAAGGTATCCCGACTTGAACGTACCGTAATCAGACAGGTGCGGGTTGGATGACCTGTCCCCTTATCGATGCTAGTAACGTAGCCGTTAAATACGATGATATCTACATATCCCATGCGGTCAGCTTTGAACATCTCATAGAGCGACCGCAGCGTTACCTGGGCAAAGAGAGAGGAATAAAGAGCCCTTCGTTGTGCAAGTGGGCGTGCGATCTGGGTTACTTCGTCCTTTGTCTTCACATATTTGTAGGAGCCAACTTCGGGAATAATGTCAAAGGAAGGAAGATCATACTCTATAACAAGTTGCTTCGATTCAGGTACATAAGCGAGCTTTGCGTATTGTGGAAAGCCATCGGGATAGTCGCTTGAGTTCAGTATCATTGTGAAGTAGTCTACGATGGCAGCAGGAGACCTGGCTGAAAGCTCCCGCTGAAAGTTATCAATCTCGGCATGCTGAGCCGCTATCCTCTGACGAGCCTCCGCTACTTGACGTTCAAACATAGCTCTTGCCTCAGCAAGACTTCGTTGTCGTGCGCCTTCTCGTGCTGCATGAGCTGCTAGCTGCATTCTATTCCACTCCTGAGCTTTAGCAACTTCCTGTGCGTACTTTTCTTTAGCACCTGGAATGAACTTTTGCATACCTGTCAAATCAGGCGGCATATATAGTACAGGGGGTGGCTCTATTATCGCTAATTGACCTGGGTTGAAAACTGGGCGTTCTGGGACTTGCTTGAGTGTATGTACATCAATGAAACTATCGATGACAAGAGCCTCACTGAGGAGATTACCTAGCCGAGCAACATACTGATCAAGTTGTTCGTTCTGCAAACTGACTTGGGCAATTCGTGACTCAGTGTAGAGTCGAGCACGTTCTTTTTGGTCGACACGCTGTGCTTGCTCATATGCTTTTTGCGCCTGAGCAGCTGCCCTTGCCGCTTGTGTTTGAAGCTGCGCCTGTAAACGCTGCTGGGCAAGATGCCGTCGTTCCGCTTCGCGTTGTGCCCGTACAATGGCCCGTACAATCCCACTTCGCGGTGCCATACCAATGTTCTCCTTCTCCCCCTATTTAAACTGGTATGCGGTACCTCAAATATGATCGGTAGACCTTCTCTATCCTGAACAGTCTAATCTATCCAGCTTATAGTAGCAGAGAAAAAGTCACGATGCAAGATAAGAAAGGGGAACTTAATGCCAGGAGACAGGTCCTCAAGATGTATAGAGGACTTGTGCAGTGGGCGACCTAAGCATAGGATGTAGAGGAATGCTAAAGAAGAAAGTAGGTTATGAAAAACTCGCCTTTTGTACCCCACACAGAGTTAGCAGTATCTCTATGCTCTACATTTATTTTTTGCTTCATCAAAAAAAGAAGGATTATTCCGGTATGACGCAATCAACCAATCTATGAAAAGACCACTATATTGGGGCGAAGAAAATTGCGATTTATAGTAATAATCGGGTCTATTATCTATATCGTAAACCTTACGAACACATATGATATCGTGTTGCGTTAAGAGTTTGGGACTACCTAATCGCTGATTGACAATGCTAAGTAACGATTTCATCCTAAGAGGATGAGTTTGATCTGGCTTTACAAGATGGTAGGCAGGAGCAACAGGATCATTGGTTAGTCTAACAGGCGTTGCATCTAACTGAGCCGTTGCTTTTATTTCAGCGGGAAGTATCCTTTTCGGCTTCGGCGGGTGTACGATCTTTGCCTCAGGCGGAAGCATATTAACACGGTAACCAGGGGGTGCTTCGACCACTTTTCTAATATTAGAAAACCATGACTTACGAAGGCTTGCTACTTCTCTTTCAACCGCTCCTCGTAGATCATTCGTGTTTCCTGGCTCACTTTTCGAGCCATGGCGAAAATACACTGTGCCCTTTGCAAAAGCTGTCTTTGTTTTCCCATGTTCAATCGGATACGCTCCCTCAGTACTAAATACCATCGGTGTGCTAACGCTATTAATCTGTACTACCGCTATCTTCTGTTCTTCTCTCTCAATAGCTCCTATTTCAAAGTCACAGAAGTGTTCACCTGTATAGGTAGCTATTTTGTCTGTAACTTTGGCGGAATCATAACTAAGTAATGGCGTGACATCAAAGCCTGACAGTGTGCCGTCATCCTTAACACCAATTAAAATCATGCCACCGCCAGAATTGGCCATTGCAACAATATCTTTGATAACTTCACACCAATCAGCCCGTAAGTTAACATCAAAACTTTCTTTAAAGTCAATATGCTTTGATTCCTTTTTCACAGTTTGGGCTTTTTTGACATCTTCTGCCTTCAATGCCATCTTACCTTCTTTCAGACGCTTACCCTATTTACAAGTCTAGCTCCCTGGTAGAGTTAATTAGCTTCTAAAATAGAAACGCACTAGATAGCTTCCATATAATTTATTGATTTCTAATATAGGTATAAAGTACTAAGCGTAGTTGGTAGAGATGTACATCAGGGATACGATGCAAGTGGCGCTCGGTGTAGGGTTGGTCGTGAACTTTCACTCCTGGCGAGGTAGATGTTAGTAACCAGTTCGTCAGCATCAATATCTCTCTTGCTTCCAAAGGTGGCAAGGATCCCTTCATAATCGGCTTTGGCTCATGCTCGGTTCTCCTTGGGATTTTTCGGTTGGGATACTGGCATAAGAATAGCCATAGGCTTTTATCCCGCATGAATTTATGAGATATCTTCGTCCTGAATGGAAGCTTGCCCCTACCCTGAAATGATACAATAACTGAAAGATGCTTTTTTCACTCTTATCAGAAGGATTATCTTAGCATGGCTGTTGATTACAAAGACTACTATAAAACTCTAGGCGTCAGCGAGAACGCCCAGCAGAAAGAGATTCGATCGGCTTATCGCAAGCTGGCGCGGCAGTATCACCCGGATGTCAACCCTAGCGATAAGACCGCAGAGGATAAATTTAAAGAGATCAACGAAGCGAACGAGGTACTGTCCGATCCTGAGAAGCGCAAGAAATACGATGAGATGCGCACCTATTATCAGAAGTACGGACGCTGGCCGGGTGCGGAGGCTGGTGTGGGTGCGGGTGCCACTGATGGCGGCTTCGCCGGTGGCAATTACCAGTACCGGACGATGAGCGAGGAGGACTTAGAAGATCTCTTCGGTTCGCAGTCCCCGTACTCGGACTTTTTCGAGACCTTCTTCCATTCATCCCCTGGTGCGACTGGCTTTGCAGGGCGTACCCGCCAGCGCGCGACGACCGGGCAAGATGTCGAAGCCATCGTGGAGGTGACGCTGGCCGAGGCGTACCAGGGCGCGACACGCACGTTTGAGTTGTCGGAGCCTGACGGCAGTACACGTCGGCTGGAGGTCAAGATTCCGCCCGGCGTGCATGATGGCTCGCGCATTCGGGTTGCAGGTCAGGGCGCTCAGGGGACCGCCGGACGTGGCGATCTCTACCTGCACGTGACGATTCTGCCCGATGCAAAGTTTACACGCGAGGGGACCACGCTGCGCACCACCGTGGAGGTCCCACTGGCAACCGCTGTACTCGGTGGCGAGGCCCAGGTGACTACACCGGATGGACGTCACCTGCTCCTGCGTATCCCGGAGGGGACCCAGAATGGACGCTCGTTCCGCTTGCGTGGGCAGGGGATGCCACACCTCGGTCAACCCGACAAACGCGGCGACCTGTATGCCGAAGTGACGGTCAAACTTCCCACACACCTCACTAGCGAGCAACGCCGGCTCTTCGAAGCCTTCGCCCGCTCAATCGGCTACGTGGACCAGGACACAGCTGGAAAGGGAGGAATTTGAATGAGCGAGCAGCGATTCACCCGCATCACTATCAGCACTACAGGATCGTACTATAGCGAGCAGGAGACCGCCGAGTATTGCCGCCTGGAAGTACAGGTGCTGCGCCAGTTGTCCGAGTCCGGGATTATTCCGGGCATGCAGGTTGTGGGCGAAGAGGTACGCTATAGCGACGAGGACCTCGTGCTGCTGCGGCGTGCCCGCCGCCTGTACGAGGACCTGGGTGTGAACCTGGAGGGCATCGAGATTATCCTGCGCCTGCTTGTCCGCCTGGATGCCTTGCAGCGCGAACTCGACAACGCTAAGAAAAGAGGATGATCGGAAGAGACACAAAAAAGGTTGATCCCTTTCCTTCAGTGCTTTCCACCCACATCTTGCCTCCGTGTCGCTCAACGATCTCACGGGAAATGTATAACCCCATGCCCAATCCTGGGAACATTTTATTGTTCTCATCATACACACGATAGAAGCGATCAAATATTTTGCTTTCATGCTCTTTGGGGATACCGATCCCATAATCTTGCACCTTCACAAGAACCTCGTCTTTTGCGGCTTCAATGTACACGTCAACGCTGTCGGCTTGGGGCGAATATTTGATGGCGTTGCTAATCAGGTTGAGAAACACCTGTTCGAGCCTGTCACGATCACCAAGGATATGACAGTGGGAAGCTCCATGCACGGTGATGGTGTGGGTGCTACTCGTCAATTGTGCGGTGTCCACAATGGCACGTATCAGTTCGTCAAGAGCAATTGCTTCCTGGGCATAGTCGAGTTGCCCTGCGTGTATTTTGGACACATCCAATAGATCGTTAACCAGCTTGGTGAGCCGATCAACTTGCCCTTCCATCCTGGCAAGAAAGGCCGCCTCCTCCTGCAACCCTTGCTTTTCTAGTTTTCTTTTGAGTAGTTGCGTGAAGCCTTTGATACTGGTCACAGGCGTTTTGAGTTCATGACTCGCTATACTGATAAACTCATCTTTCCGTCGATCCAGTTCTTTGCGCTCGCTGATGTCTAAGACGAAGCCAATGCAGGTCTCGGTGTGCTCGATGCGCGCCACGGCCACGAGCACGGGTATTCGTTTGCCACTTTTATGCAGGTACTCTTTTTCATACGTGCCCGATGCGCCTGTCTCTTGCAGCGCTTTCAGCGCGTCTTGACTCAGGGAGTGAAACTCAGGAGGGGTGAGGGCATCACGCTGCATGGTTCCTGCAAGCAATTCTTCTCGGGTGTAGCCCAGTAGATCGAGGAAGGCATCATTGGCATCCAGAAAGGTGCCGGCAAAATCCGAGACAAACACGCCGATGAGGTTGGAGTCAAACAGCCGCCGGAATTTGGCCTCCAAACGCTTGTGCTCGGTGATATCACGGGCGATAGCAGACGCTCCAATAATGCTGCCGGTGCTATCCTTGATTGGGGAAACAGTGACGGAGACAGTCAGGCGGGTGCCATCCTTCCTCAAGCGGATCGTCTCGTAGTGGTCAACGCGCTCCCCGCGGCGAATGCGCGCCATAATCTGCGTAAATTGTAAATTCATTGCATCCTGTCGATCCGGTGCAAAGAGCAGTGTGATCGGCTTGCCCACAATTTCCTCGGCACTATAGCCATACATGCGCTCGGCCGCCGCATTCCAACTGGTGACGATGCCCTCCAGATTTTTGCCAATGATGGCGTCATCAGAAGACTCCACAATGGCGGCCAGGTGAAGAAGAGCATCTTCCGCTCGCTTCCGTTGCGCTATCTCAACTTCGAGCGAGTTTGCCTTCTGTTGCAACAGAGTAATGGCACGCAGGCGTGCATCCGGGCCGGAGAGTAGGGTGTAGCTCTCGGCGGGGATGACCCGGGCGTGCTGCTTGCAAATCTCAGTGAACTCCGCCTCGTACACTCCCCCGCCAAAGCTGTGCATCGGATAGGCGCAGAAGAGCGAGAAGGAATGGGTCCTGGCCAGATCGTTCCAGAGTTCTTCCAGGCGGATCGCCGCCGCCCGGTTCCCGTCTGCCCAAAGGAGCGCGACCATCTCCCCAAAGATTCGCACGTGGCGTTGACCCTTCGTCGCTCGGGCGATCATGCTCCCAACGACCTTGGTGAAGCGTCCTGGCTCCGGCGACCCATCGACCATGAACTTCGACAGCGTAGTGGCCGCGTCGATTGAGATGTATTGGCCCCGCTGGCGCGCGGCAGCGACTTCCAGCCCGTCGCACTTCAATCGTTCCTCAAGGCTTTCGCTGTGCGGCTGCGTGGCTATAACGATGCAGGCATCCCCCGACCTCAAGCCGGTACCGATGAATTGGCTCACTGAGTTCATGAGAGACGCGTCAGTCTCATAGAACCGGACGAAATGCTCAGGCTCACACATCTCGCTCCAATGTGAGTGCGACGCCAGCTTCCACCTGGTAATATCGCGAAAAGTGCCAACAATGGCTTCTATACCTGGCACATGGAGCAAATTCGTTCCACTTCCTTCAAACCATCGCCATGAGCCGTCTTTACAGCGTAGACGATATTCGGCGCGCAAACTCCTGACAGGTGTTTGCCTTATCTCTCCTAACACCTGTTGCACAGTGTCAAGGTCATCAGAATGAACAAGAACAAGTGTATGACAGCCTATGATTTCTTCAGGAGTATATCCCAGAATGGGTGTGATGGAAGGACTCACATAGGTAACGATGTCCTCTGCATTGATAAGTGCAATG
>Ga0137388_10003082_pt1 | contig 10679 bp, 3 predicted proteins | sample 15con2h14AmetaG_FD_104644 | JGI IMG/M metagenome (GOLD analysis project Ga0137388, IMG submission 104644) | Vadose zone soil microbial communities from Angelo Coast Range Reserve, California, USA - 15con2h1.4A metaG | ecosystem: Environmental > Terrestrial > Soil > Vadose zone > Saprolite...
CCGGTACCGCAGGAACACCCTATTCCGCGACTGCCACCGCCACGGGCGGTATTACGCCATACAGTTGGACAATCTCCGGACTTCCGGCAGGACTTACATCTGCTTCCGCCACTCCTTCCGCAATCATTTCCGGGATCACCAACCATGTCGGAACCTTCAGCATCACTGCTACAGTTTCCGATTCCGAATCCACACCGGCGACTATGTCGGTGACCCTCAGCCTCACGATGATGCAAGCAGCCACGCTCATGATATCAACGACCACTTTGCCCAACGGCACAGTCAACTCTCCCTATAGTCAAACGCTCGCAGCCACGGGCGGTGTTACGCCATACACGTGGAGCGTGGCCAGCGGAACACTGCCCGCAGGGTTGGCGCTTTCTAGTGCCGGCGTAATTTCCGGAACGCCCACGACCAGCGCGACCTCATCTTTCACTGTCCAGGCCACGGACGCGGAATCTCCTGCGCAGACGTCTATGCAGGCCCTCAGCATCACAATCAATACTGCGTCCAGCGGTCTGAATATCACGACCGCGAGTCCGTTGATGAACGCGACGCTCAATTCGGCCTACAGCGCAACGGTGACGGCAACGGGTGGCACTCCGCCTTACACTTGGAGCCTCGGCTCCGGATCGGTCCTCCCCGCAGGTCTCTCTCTGACCTCGGGCACTCCCAGTGGCACGGTCTCAGGCACGCCTACTGCGACTGGCACTTTCAAGTTCACCTTGAATGTCACGGACTCAGCCGGAACTCCCGCAACCTCTTCGGCCAGCTTCTTGCTTACTGTAAGCGGGTCTACGGCCCTAAATTGCCCGACAACCGTCAACTTGACGCTGTGCGGCTCTTATCTGATCGGGATCGGTGGATTCGTCGGCACCAGTGGACCGGCGGGAATGGGGGCCAGCTTCGTCGCTGACAACTCCGGCCACATCGTCAGCGGTGTCGAGGACATTAACAGTGTTAGCGGTGCCCAAGCCAATGTCTCCATCACTGGCGGAAGCTACGTGATGGACGCCAGCGGCGATGGGCGCGGCGTGCTGACACTCATCGACTCGAATGCCGCGAGCCGCACTTTCCGCTTTGTGCTCGAATCGGTGGCCAATGCTGGGTCAGGGGCGATCGAGGAGTTCGACGCCAGCGGGACGCTCGCTGCAGGCACCATCCTTGGCCCCGGAACACCGCCTTTCGCCACGATACCTGCCAACACCATCTTTGGAGTTCAGTTCGAGGGGTACAACGGAGCCGGCCAACGAGCGGGGATGCTCGGAGAATTCCAAGTCGGGAGCAGCGGGTGCAACGGCGCGAGTGGCTCGCTCAACTCGCTGGCCGGTGAGCACGTGGTTACGAACACGGCCGGCACGGTGAACGCAACCCTCACCATCACGGGATCGTGCACAGCCCCCGATCCCAACACTGGACGCGGCACTGTCACGCTAACGATCAGCGGCGGCACGCCCTTCACCAACACCACTCTGAATTTCATTTCCTACGCTGCCGGTACGTCCACGAGCGGCCTTCTAGGTCTGTTCCTCGGTGAAACAGATGCTATTGCTGCCAACCAGCCCATCCTGGGTGGCATTGCGCTGCCGGTGGGTGCCGGCGGCGGCGGGTTCACGAGCTGCGCCGCACCGGCAGCGTGCATCTTGGCCGGGCGTGGCACGACCGATGGCACGATTACAACCGGCCACGCCGTCGCTTTTCTCGTTCGCAGCAGCGGCACACCCGTCACAACAACCACAGGCACGATTGCCGGCGTCTTGGACGAGAACTTCGGCGGCACCATCACCTCCGGAGGCGCTTTGCCCTACACGTCTTACACAATAGACGCCAACGGCGTGGGTACCTTCACCGGCACGCGCCCCACCATTCACTTTATCGTTGACGGCAGGTTTATGGACGAGAGCGGCAGCGTAATTATAGGCGATACCAACGTGCAAAACACGACTAGCTTCGAGAGCCCAGGCGCGCCGTATATCCTTGGCGAGAGTCTCGGCACGAGCGGTAATGGAGCGACGCCGGCCGTCCCCCATGTACTCGGCGTCTTGACGCCCTCAGCCGCCAGCGCCGGCACATTCTCCGGAGCCTTGGACGTCAGCAGTAGCGCCGGATCCACAGCCGGTGCCATGGCCAGCGGCAGCTATACAGTTAGTTCCACCACCGGCCGGGGCACAGGAACCGCCAACCTCACGGGCAGTGCGAGCAGCATTTCGATAGTCATCTACTGTACCCGGCACAGGCGCTTCTCCGTCCTGGACATGCAGTCCAGCGATCCTTACGTTCTCGGGGCTCGCCTGCAATAGCGAGGAAGGTAACGCCGGAAGTGTGCCTGCAAGGGCGCGCCGAATAGGGAAAGAGGGACGACAATAGAATTAATGACGGCTCCATTTCCCATGGAGGCCGAAACGGCAAGAAAGAGTAGACTCACGAAAGTAGGGGTGAAAATTGGAACCGCGATGGGCAGAGCAGATCGCGGCGTTCAAAAAGTTGCAAAAGCAGGAACGCTGGCGAAAAGGAGCTCGAGGATATTTCGAAACAAGTCGACGCCCTCAAGCGCCAATGGCAGAAAACTGCCAAGCGCCTGAGGCGCGCCCTGAGTTAGATTCGATTCCCAATCCTTTGTCCAAGAGCGCCGTACGCTGGTTTGATGGCTTCGCGCTTCCTGCGGTTGTTCTAGCCCTTGCTTCTCCCATTGAACGCCTTCAGCTTTAAGGCTTCTGCGAATTGAGCCAGGCATAACCCGCTGTGGCAATGGTCGTGAGAAAAAACAAGATACTGGCGTGGAAAAACGACAAATACCAGATGGTATGCCCCGGAGTGACGGTCATTGGCAGCCAAAACCCCAAGGCGTTCACTGCCCTCCAGATCACGGCGATGACCATGCAAGCGATTCCCAGCCCGTAGCTCGAACGGGCGATCAGCTTTTCCATAGCACTCTCCTAACGATGATTTAAGGATTCGGCCCACGCCGGAAAGATCTACCGCGCACAATGTACTCCCGGCGAGGAAGTCCGTCAATTGATGTCCAGATGATTCTTGAAGCCGGATCGCTGGCCAGAAAGGAGCTCGACGATATCTCAAAGCAAGTCGACGCCCTCAAGCGCCAATTGCAGAAGACCGCGAAGCGCTTGAAGCGCGCCCTGAGTTAGATCAAAGATTCAATCATTGGAACAGGAACGGCCGCCGCTTCCAGGCCTTGCGTGGACTCACTCGCCGGTTTGCATTCCTTCCGTCTGTTGCCGCGCAGTGAAGAATTTCAACCTTGGGCGATTCGTCGCCCCATGGAGCTGGTCGTGCCGACAGCTCAATCCCTAAATCCACAATGGTCCGAAGACACTTCGATTGTGAGGCCCAGGGATGGGATCTCTGTCCGTCACTTGCGGTTAGGAATAGAACAGAAAGGTTGAATCGGTGAATCCACGCTCACAACATGTTCACTATGTTCACGAAGTTCACGAAGGATTCGGTAATTACGCCCGTATCATGCTCGTTTTCTGTGAGCTAGCACAGCGCTCGAGTTCTTGTTTGCCAGGATTAGCGTTTGGCTCGTCGCCTTTTCGCGGTGTGCAGTCAATGTTCGAGCCGAGCAGGTCGGCGTCGGTTCCTCTTGACCTCTTCACCCGGCAGTGCTATCACCCGGAAGTACTATAAGAAGCCACAAATCGGAGGCCGTTTCCTCGAAGGCCCTTTTCCGGGGTTTGTACATATTTTCCGACACTTGAAAAAGGGGGCGTCATGAATTCCCTTTTAAAGATGGCCCGTGGTGGAAAAGCCGTCATAATGCTCCGCGCAATTCTCGGGATGTTGCTGTTTTCGCTCTCTCTGTTTTCGCAAGTGAATACCGGAACAATTTCCGGAATCGTTCAAGATTCGTCGGGAGCCCTCATCGTTGGGGCGACAGTCATCATCAGAAACGTGGATACGGGAACCGCCAGAACTGCCACGAGCGACGAAGAGGGCCGTTACATCATTCCCGTTCTGCCCGTGGGCAATTACGCAGTGCAAGGCCAGCAAGAGGGCTTTCAGACCGAGATCAGAAGCGGGATTACGCTCACGGTGGGCCGCGAGGAGGTGATCAACCTCACTCTCAGGGTAGGCCAGCAAACGCAAAGTGTCACGGTCACCGGAGAAGGCCCGCTGATCAACACCACCACCGCGTCGATTTCGGGACTGGTGACAGAGAGGGAGGTCAAGGACTTGCCGCTCAACGGTCGCAGCTTCGATAACTTGATCACTCTCAATCCCGGGGCCGTCAACTATTCTGCGTTCAAATCCGGGCCCTCAGTGGGTTCGGGGGAAGGCGCCTATTTCACCGTGGCCGGCCGGCGGCCACTCGACAACCTCTTCCTGTTGAATGGGATTGAATACACGGGCAGCAGCAGCATCGGCATTACGCCAGGGGGTGTCAGCGGGCAACTGCTTGGCATTGACGCCGTCCGGGAATTCAATGTACTGAGCGATGCCTATTCGGCCGAATACGGCAAGCGGGCGGGCGCGCAAGTCAGCGTGGTCACGCAGTCCGGCTCCAATCAACTGCACGGTTCGGTCTTTGAGTTTTTGCGCAATAGCGCGCTGGACGCCAGGAACTTTTTTGATCACGGTCCCGTTCCCCCCTTTCGACGAAATCAATTTGGCGGCTCGCTGGGAGGTCCGATTAAAAAAGACCGAGCGTTCCTCTTCGGCAGTTACGAAGGCTTCCGCCAACGGCTGGCACTCAGCAATGTCGCCTTCGTTCCCGACGACAATGCGCGCAAAGGTCTTCTGCCTTGCAACGTGGTAACCAACGTGGCCCTCCCCACTTTCACTTATGTGAAGCCTGCGTGCACCGGCTCGCAACTGATCGACGTCAACGCGGGACGTGACCCCTCGGCCTTCACCAAGATGTTGAGCTTCACCCGGTTGTGGCCTGAGCCCAACGGCCCCGAGCAGCTCGCCAACGGCTTGCCCACCGGAGTCGCTAAGAACTTCAACAACCCACTGCAGAAGGTTCGGGAAGACTTCGGCACGGTGCGGTTCGATCAAAACATCTCGGATAAGGATATCTTCACCGCTGCGGCTACCGTGGACGACGGGTACAACCTTACGCCTCTCACCAACCCATTTTTCGGGACCATCGTGCGGCTGCGCAGTCAGGTCATTAGCGCGCAGGAAATCCACGCCTTTTCCCCGAAACTGATTAACGTGATCAGGGCGGGATTCTCGCGCGCCGCGTTTTGGTTCGATTCACCCACGCTGGATCCTGCTGTTCCGCCGGACCTTACGCTCTTTGCGGGCAGACCGTCTGGACCACTTGTCATTGGGGGCGCATCCGCCTCGGCTGTGAATTCGATCACTCCGGCCGGCAGCAGCATTTCTGGAAATTTCTGGAACAATAGAAACCTCTTTACTGAATCGGATGATGTGCAGCTCATCCGAGGGAAGCACCAAGTGGGTTTTGGGGCCTGGATTCAGCGAATCCAGGTGAACGCGAATTCGGCGGGTCGGGGAAATGGAGAGGCAGACTTTAGCGGCCTCCAAACATTCCTGCAAGGGATCACCTCCAACTTCGTGGGTGTTCCCAATAAGACCGTCATGTACTGGAGGTCAACGGTAGGCGCCTGGTATGTTCAGGACGTCATTCAATTGCGCCGCAATCTTTCGCTCCGAGCCGGAGTTCGGCACGAATTCACGAACGGTTGGAACGAGAAGTATGGGAGGGCTTCCAACTACATCCTTGATGCCAATGGCGTGCCCCTCAGCGACACGCAGAATAGCGCCACGCACATCGGGGAATCGGCGCTCCTGCAAAACAACGCGACCAAGCTGTTTAGCCCCCGCGTCGGCCTTGCCTGGGACCCGTTTGGCAATGGCAGAACCGCCATGCGGGCTGCATTGGGGATATACTACACGCTGCTCGATGATCTCAACTTCCTGTTGAACTATAACGCTCCCTACAACGCTCAATTCCAGTTCCAAAACGTTCCCCTCCTTAATTACCTCCCGGTCACTCCCGGCAACAGCCTGAAGCCCTTCTGCGGACCGGGGCTCCCCCCGTCAGCATCCCCGCCAGCATTTCCGTCAGCGCCCTCCACGCCCATAACCCCGTTGGGACCTCAAGCCGACCCGAAGACTCCGACGGTGGTGGAGTGGAACTATTTCGTCGAGCAGCAACTGACCAAATCCATGGCTCTTCGCGTCGGCTATGTGGGCTCCCACGCGTACCATAACATTATCGACATTGATGCCAACACGATTGTGCCGCAGATTTGCTCCAACCCTGCGGGCTGCGCGAGCGGTGGTGTTCGCGCCCCCAAGCCCCCAAACACTGTACTTGTGTCGCAGGGAACGCAGTATTTTCCGCCGGGGAAGCGGCCCAATCCGTATTTGGGCAGTGCCTATTTTTGGTACATGGAGGGGATCGCCAGCTATAACGCCTTCCAGGCCGACCTCACCCAACGCTTCAACAGCGGGCTAGTCTTCCGTGCTGACTACACCTTCTCCAAAAACCTGGACGATGGCACTGGGGTAGCCAGCAGCCAAGCTCAGAATCAGAGTCAATCCGTGATGGATCCGCGCCATCCGTTGAGGGACTATGGGCGCTCAGCCCTCGACTTCCGGCATCAGGGAAGCGGAAACTTCAGTTACGAGTTGCCCCTCGGCCGCGGCAAGCGCTTCTTGAACGGGTTGAACGGCACGCCTCACAAGCTGGTCGGCGGCTGGCAGGTGAACGGCATCCTGACCTTCCTGAGCGGCTTTCCCTTCACCCCTCTGGTCGGATTCAATGAGTCCGGCAATGGAAACCAATTTAATCCAGACCGCCCTAACACAAATCCAAACTTTAAAGGACCTGTGAAGATCGGTCGTGTTGACCAATGGTACGACCCGAACGCCTTCAGCCTTCCCACGTTGGGAACCTGGGGAAACTTAGGTCGGGGAGTGCTGGATGGGCCGGGCCTTGCGGAATTCGATTTCTCGCTGTTTAAGACCACGCCAATCACGGAAAGGACGAGCGTGCTATTTCGGGCCGAATTTTTTAACCTCACTAACAGGGCGAACTTCAATCTTCCCAACCCGGTCGTCTTTTCGGGGAACACGATCAGCCCCTCGGCCGGCCAAATCACGAGCACAACAACGACTTCTCGCCAGATTCAATTTGGCTTGAAACTGATGTTCTGAGCGGTCGCCTCGGTCCTCATAAATACACAGCTCGGGTCGGGACGCAGCGGATTGAAGATTTGATTCCCCTTGGCTCAGAGCACAATCCCGATTGACTCAACAGGAGTGGTGATAATTCGTTGACCAATCGCCTTGATTTCCATTCGGAAGCCTACGTAAATCCCACGCATCTTGCAGAAGCAGCCCCCCAGAGTCGCCCCTGCTAGACGGGCAGGAGATAACTCCAGAAAGAACGCGCCGCCTCGAACCAGGATTTCGCCGCTTCGACCTTCAATGATGGTGATCTCATAAAGGCTGTTTCGCGTTCGGACGACCAGCTTCTCGATATCCTCCCTGCTGTCAATCTGCAGGCCCTTCGTCCACGGGTCTTTAGACCAATTGCCGAGGATCGCTCCGTCCATGATGGAATCTTGCTCCGGCACTGCTGCTCCCTTGGTTTCCAATCGACTTGGAATCGGCGCAGTATAACGCCGTGAGGCTGCAAACCCCGTTTTTAGTGAATGCGACCGCTGACCTGCTACGCACCACAAACTGTAGGCAGAGTCGCGTAGGAGACGAATCTGTTGCTCTAGATTGCCGAGACTTTCTTTCGGGACGCTCATACCTTGGGTCCTGCTGCACGATTGGGACGAGGCCTCCGTCTGCTTCCTACTGGTTACCTAGGAACGCGCCAGAGGAAAATCGTGCGGCCGATCATTGGCCATTCACCTCTTCCCTGTGGGGACTTTCTGCTTCAATTCTTCGAACCAGTTCAGCACGACGTTGATTTGGTTTGGCTCCGACTGGACTTGTTCCGTGGGCTTGAGCATTAGGAAGCGCTGTCCGTCAGGCGTGACATCATAGTTGGGAAACATGACCGGGGTCGGCACGTACTGTCCCTCAAAGAGCATTCGTGACTTGCCCGCAGCGAAACCAGGTTGAGTGGTAATGTCCACGGCCATCATCCTGTCCCCGATGCGGTAGAAAAGTTCTCGACCGTTGGGATTCCACACCGGTTCGGTGCCACCCTCCGTCGAAATCTGCCACTTCCCGCCCGGCCCGGGATAGGGTTGCACATAAATCTCAGGACGGCCCGATTCGTCCGAGGTATAAGCCAGCCAGCGCCCGTCGGGAGAAAAACGGGGCGCGCCTTCGTTGAACGGCGTTCGAAGGAATGGCTGCGCCTTGCGGTCGTTCAGCCGCAGTACCCAGATGTCATATCCGGTGGTGGGGTTGACTTCAATAAAGGCCATGAGTTGCCCATCCGGAGACCAGGAATTCGGAGACTGGCGGTATTCGCCAGTGGTCAACCGTTCCATCCCGCCACTGCCGTCGGCCAGTTGCCAGAAAACGTTTGGCGTCCCTTCCTTGTTTGATTGAAACGCTATCCGCTTGCCATCCGGTGTCCAAGCGCCCAAGAGGTTAAGGTCCCCTTGAAACGTCAACCGGGTCAACGTCTCCCGCGTGAGGTCATAAAGCCAAATATTAGCTTCCGATTCTTCGATAATCGTGGCCATACGCCGACCATCCGGGGAGAGCCTCGGATACCGATAGGCGTGAACCGGCGCGGTGAGTGCCTGCTCCGCACCTCTCCGATCTACCCACACTACTTTACGCTGAGTTGCCTGGGGGCCGCCTGAAGCATAAACCAATGATCCAGTTGCGGAAAAGCTGTATTGGGCATCTCCATCGATTGGGGACTGCCTGACACCGTCCACCACGCGGACTGCCGTGCCCGTGACCAGGAGCCGCCGAGGATCGAACGCCACGGCTATCAGACTCCCCCCTTGCGCGTAAACCAGATGCCCGGAGGGCGCATAGCGAGGATACATCCCCCCTTGGATCAGGTTCCGCCTTTGGCCTGTCCCGACCGATTGCACGGCAACCTGTGCGTTGGTGAAATTAAGTGGATTTGCTCCGGCGGTAAACAGGACTGCTTTGCCGCCTGGCAAGAACTCTGGCCAGCGATGGCCGGGCTCCCCTTTCTCGAGGCGCGTCAGCGGCTGGGGCGTGCCTCCTGCGTCCGGCACTTCGAGGAGAGCTGAGTTGGTTGCGAGCCCGAAGGCGATTGTCCCCTGGCTGCCCCAACTCGCACCGCGAGGATTCACGACGTCGCTGAGCGTCAGCGCCGGTCCTCCGCTCATCGAAACCCTCATGAGTTTTCCGCCTGCGAAAAACCCTAGCCATTGTCCATCGGGCGAGAAGAAGGGATTGACGGCTCCTTCCGTGCCGGGGATGGGTTTGGACTCCAGGCTATCCATCGCCCTCAGATAAACCTGTTGAGTTCCGCCCTGGCGTGCCACATAGGCGAGACGCGTGCCATCGGGAGACAATGCAATGGCAGGACCACTCTCCAGGCCTGCTAATTGTTGGCCCGGTGGCAGATTTATTACCGTTCGGGTAACAGGTTGAGCCGCGGGTGCAGGCCAGGGCTTCAGATTCCTGACGGCGAGGCCGGCAATCACAGCACCCAGAAGCAAGGCGCCTACACTGAGGATTAGTTCCCGCCGTCCCAGCCAAGAGACACCTCTCGCTGGGGTCACGGGCAGCGGCGAGACCTGGGATCCTCCCTCGACAATCCACTTCAGTTCCTGGGTAAGATCATTCGCGCTTTGCCAGCGGTCGTCGCGGTCTTTCGCAAGACACCGCTTCACAACGCGGTCGAGCGCGGGCGGCGTCATCGGCTGGAGCGAAGAGATAGGCGGTGGGTCGCTGTCAAGTATCTTCGCAATCAGGCTCGCCTGACTCTTGCCCTCGAAGGCCTTCTTCCCCGTGGCCATCTCGTAGACCACCACGCCAAACGCGAAAATGTCCGTGCGCCCGTCCGCTTCCTTGCCTTCGAGTTGCTCCGGGGCCATGTATTGCAGCGTGCCTACAATCGCTCCCTCCGCTGTAATGTCCTGGTCGGTCGTCGGCCGTTTGGAAAACGACTCCGCTGGCTCCGCAGCTTGTCGCAGCTTCGCCAAACCAAAGTCCAGCAGCTTCGCGCCAGACTTGGTCAACAGGATGTTACCGGGCTTCAGATCACGATGCGTGATCCCCTGGCGATGCGCCATGTCGAGTGCACCGGCGATCTCGATGGCGTACCGCAATACTTGCTCGATCGGCAACGGACCCTTCAATAGTCGGGCCGTCAGCGTCTCGCCTTCGAGATACTCCATCACTAGGTAGTCGGTTCCGTCCTGATGCCCGATGTCGTGGAGGGTGCAGATATGGGCATGGTTCAGACTGGCAATGGTGCGCGCTTCGCGCTCGAACCGCTCACGCAGTTCCAGCTTGTCGGCAAGATGCGTCCGCAGCACCTTGATGGCGACGGTTCTGTTGAGACGTGCATCGCGGGCACGGTACACGTCCCCCATTCCGCCCGCACCGATGGCGGAAAGGATTTCGTAGGGGCCGAGCCGTTTGCCAACGAGAATCGCCATGGGTCTCCGGCTGAATTGAAGATGCCAATGATACCGTGGTGGCGCCTTGCGAGAGTCAACTTTCTTGCGTGGGTTATGGTCGAGGAGGGCTCCTTCTGCCCAAGTAAAGCCAAATGCATGCCG
>Ga0137388_10003083_pt1 | contig 10678 bp, 13 predicted proteins | sample 15con2h14AmetaG_FD_104644 | JGI IMG/M metagenome (GOLD analysis project Ga0137388, IMG submission 104644) | Vadose zone soil microbial communities from Angelo Coast Range Reserve, California, USA - 15con2h1.4A metaG | ecosystem: Environmental > Terrestrial > Soil > Vadose zone > Saprolite...
AGTTTTTTCCAGATTGCCAAATCGGGCTGCGTCTCATGACTTGGGACGAGTGGGCAGCGTCGAGGGGCGAACGGCTCACAGAACTACCTTGACGCGCATCGGCCAATGTCCGAGTCGGGTCAATCTCGTCGATTCGAGCACGCGGTGACCTTGTCCGATTAACCCCGAGAAGCGGACCTTTCCGGCGCCAATCGGTTCTTCGGGAACGTGCCAGACTCGGACATTGCGGCGTATTTTGACCAATCCATTTTTGCTCAATGTGCGCCGTTGGGACCGCTTGGGTGGTTGCGGGCGGCCCTAAGGTTTACAGCGGGCAGTGTCCCAAATACCTTGTGCGTTGTGGGCGGGAGATAAGGGAGAAGGAAGATGCGCAATCTCGCGGCGCTCGCTCTCATCACTTTGCTCGTCGTGTCGAGCGAGGTCTCCGTGGCGAAGCAACGCAAAACGCCGCATAAGCCTGCATATGGCTCTGCAAAGACAGTTGAGCCCTATCTTCTGCCAGAGGCGGCTCGCATGAAAGAGATGCAAAGATATTGGCCGAACGTCCCTCTATGCGACGAAGGCGGCTACCGAATTCGTCCCTGCGATATGAGTCCCGGTCCCAGCCGCCCGTGACAGCTTGGTGTTCCTAGTCGGAAACCCGACACAGCGCCAGGATCACAATCGCCGTCAATTTCCGAGTTGGGTCATGTGTGGACGGCGCCCGGTCCGATGGCCCCGAGCTCCGGTCCGCTTTGCCCCTCACAGCAGACTTTGGTATGGGGTCGTGGTGATGCTCGCGGCTCAGGGTCGTTGACACGCCGGTCGGCCGGTTCCGTTAGTATCAAGGCGACGAGCAACGGGAGGACCGATTTTGGTCCCAGAACTCGTGAAATCGAGGCCCTCTCGGTTTTCGAGATTACGGAACGAACGAACGGCAGATTCGATCCCGTTTCCCTCTGACGTGAGCGCCACCCCTACCGTCAGCCCCGCTACAATGAGATCAGCCTTAACGCGCCGGGCTAGCAATCGCCAGCCGGACGGCATCGAAGCATGGAAAATAAGGCCGGTTTTGTGAGCTGCTGCACACGCTACCCGCTCGCCTCCAGTCTAGGCTACAGAAGATCAGCCTATCCCTGAGTACGGGAGGCGAAAATGTCACGCGATCCGGTACGTCTCCTTGACGAAATCATGGCGGTGAAGGTTAGAAGCGCGATCGTTGGTATTTTGGCTACGTTGATCCTCGGCTTGCTAATCGTGCTGCTCTCGTGACGGCCGACTAGACAGGATTTGGGCCAACATGCCTAGCGAGCGGTGCCGGCGAGGGGTGGAGGATTGCCTCTGTATCGGGCAGCCTCGATCCACGCTCTAACGGCACTGCCCTCGCTACGATCCTTAACCTCGATTAGCTTACCCCTATATTCTCCGCGGGCGATCCAGATCGTCCTCGACTTATGATGAATGGTGATCTTATGGGGTTTGTCCCATACGTAAACTGTTCGTTCCCGCTCTACGGTCATGAGCGTATTTTATCGTGAAAATGAAAGAGCCCAGAAGGCAGCAGGCGCTCCAGGGCGAGTGGGTGCCTGGCTAGTAAGGGTCAACCCCACGAACCCTAGCTCGGACACGATCGCAAGGATGCGCAGTGGTAGGCGTCGATGCAGGTGCTCACGTCCGCTTTGCCCCCAATAGCGACCATAAAGCGGACATGCCGGCAGGTCGGTTCGGTGCCATAACCCGACATTCGGCGGGCTCCCGGAGCACTGCGAATAAGGCCATAGCCCCCCTGACCGGGACTTGTCATTTTAACTAGGATGCGACGCGGTCCTCTAACCGGCGGGGGCACATGCGGATAACTCGTTTAAGACGACGCGAATTCGTCACCCTTTTCGGCGGCGCAGCGGCTTGGCCGCTCGCGACGCGAGCGCAGCAACCGGCAGTGCCGGTGATCGGATTCCTCGATGGCCAGTCACCCGACAGGCACCTGATGACGGCATTCCGCCAAGCCCTGAAAGACGCCGGCTACGTCGAGGGCAGGAACGTGGCGATTGAATACCGCTCCGCGGATGGTCTAACCGATCGACTTCTGACCCTGGCTGGGGATCTGGTCGACCGGCGCGTGGCCGTGATCGTCGCGACGGGGGGCACCGCCGCGGCACTCGCCGCCTACGCGGCAACCACAACGATTCCAATTGTCTTCGCAAGCGACGTCGATCCGGTCACATCTGGCCTGGTCATCAGCCTCAATCGGCCGGGCGGCAACACGACCGGGGTGTACGTTTTCCAGCAAGTTCTCGAGGGAAAGCGACTCGGCCTCCTGCATGAGCTGGTTCCGGCTGCCGCGTTGATCGCGGTGCTGCTCAACCCAACCAATGCGAATTTCCAAGCTCAGTTGAGGGGCGTTCAGGAGGCCGCCCGCGCCGTCGGGCAACAATTGATTATCGTGAGTGCGAGTACCGAACGCGACATCGACACAGCGTTCGCGATTGTGACGGAATCACGCGCCGGAGCGTTGCTGGTCGGCTCCGACCCGTTCTTTAGCAGCCGGCTCGATCAAATTGTTGCGGTGGCGGCGCGCCACGTCATTCCGGCGATTTATGAGGCACGGGATTTTGCCATGGCGGGGGGCCTGGCGAGCTATGGCCCGAGCCTCGCCGAGGCCTATCGTCAGGTCGGCATTTACACTGGCCGGATACTCAAGGGCGAGAAGCCTGCCGACCTGCCGGTCGTGCAGTCGACCAAGTTCGAGTTCGTGATCAATCTGAAGACCGCAAAGGCGCTCGGCCTCGACGTGCCGCCCGGGCTGTCAGCCCGTGCCGACGAGATCATCGAATGAGATCGTTCGATGCATGCAGTCAATCCGTGCGGCCGTCTGATTTCAAGGACATGGCGGCGACGGCTTACTTCGCCTTCTCGTACGGGTAGATCAACTTGCTCGACTCGTATTCGGTGGGCGCCACCACGACCTCCTTCTGCTGCAGAACGATTGCACCCCGCTTGTTGAGACCGACGAGGTGGAACGTGTTCTTGCCGATGTCGATACCGATCGTGGTGGTAATTCCAGCTGCCTTCTGAGATGTGCGCATCGCATGCTCCTTGAGCCTTGCTTCACGCCTCCCAGCCACAGTCCAGCAAATTAGGCCGCTGAGCACGGCCGGGCCATCCCATTAACGGACATCCACGTCGCGCGAGGGGGCGACTACCGGGGCGGCCATTGATTTAATAGGCGAGTAAGAGCCGCGCCGTCCATCCAAAGCGGTGAACAGCGCGGCCATGGGGAGCGTTTGCACAAATGCGCCGGCTGATCTTACTGACCGGTGTGCGACGCCATCGCCTTCTCGATTTGCGCTTTCACCGCCTCGAGGTTGAAGCTCGCCCCCTTTTGCATCGGCGGGAACTCGATGGCGGTCTGGGCGATCTTCGCAACCTCTTTCTGGGCAAACTGGAAACGCCAGAACTGGAACGCGAACCAGTTGTAGTAGGCCAAGGATCCCTCCGCACCGCTCGGCATACCAGTGCGCTCGTACGGATCGAGCCGGAGGTTGGTTAGGATCGGCCAATCGACCTTGACCGTTCCACCCAGCCAGCCGCCGGGCTGATCGGTGAAGCGGTACTTGAAGTCGTCGATACGCACTGCGCCCAACGTGCTCTCGGTGAAGTAGAGAACCTCATGGCGCTTCGACGGGCCTTTGCCGGTAATTAGTTCCGTCTGGTCGTAGCCGTCCAGATGCACCTTGTATGTGCGGCCCCCCAGTTGCTTGCCCTTCTGCAGCTCGGCGGCGATGTTGGGGTCGCCCGCCGCAGCGACTAAGGTCGGGAACCAGTCGAGCCCGGAAACGATTGCGTTCTCGACCTTGCCGGCCGGCACCTTGCCGGGCCAGCGCAGAATCATCGGCACCCGGAAGCCGCCTTCGAGCGCCGTGCCCTTGCCGCCGGCGAACGGCGTTTGGCCGCCGTCGGGCCATGTAAAGTTCTCGGCGCCATTGTCGGTGGTGAAGCCGACGATAGTGTTGCCCTCGAGGCCGTTGTCCTTGAGGTACTTCATAACCGTGCCGACGATGTCGTCGAGCTGGGCCATTCCGGCTTCCTCCTCGGACCAATTGTTGTCCGAGTTGCGCATGCCCTGGTACTTAGGTGACAGGTGGGTGATGACGTGCATCCGGGTCGGGTTGAGCCACAGGAAGAACGGCTTTCCGTCTCTGCGCGCTTTGTCGACGAACTTGAGCGCGTTGTCGAGGATCTCGTCGTCCACCGTCTCCATACGCTTCGGACAGAGCTCGCCTGCATCCTCAACTCTCTGCTTGCCGATCTTGCCCCAGCGTGGTTGCACCGTTTGATCGTCGACGTCGGTCGCGAAGCTGTGGACCATGTGCCGCGGGCCCACCGTCTCCTTAAGCGCAGCCGGGTAGTTGACGTGGCACGGGTCTTCCATCGCATCTAGGTGGTACAGGTAGCCGAAGAACTCATCGAAGCCGTGCACCGTGGGCAGGAACTGGTTCAGGTCGCCCAGGTGGTTCTTTCCGAACTGGCCGGTGGCGTAGCCCATCGACTTCAGCGCGGTGGCGATCGTCGGTGCCTCATCGGGTATGCCGAGCGGGGACCCCGCCTGCCCGACCGTGGTAAGACCGGTGCGGATCGGCAACTCGCCGGTGATGAAGTTCGCACGGCCCGCAGTGCAGCTCGCCTCGGCGTAATAATCGGTAAACCGCATGCCTTCGGCGGCCAATTGGTCGAGGTTCGGCGTCCGGCCGGACATAATGCCTTGGTTGTAGACACCGATGTTGCTCCAGCCAATGTCGTCACCCATAATGAAGACGATGTTGGGCTTCTGCTGCTGTTGCGCTGATGCCTGTGGTCCCGACGCCATCACGGCAGCGAAAAGTGCCAGCAGGCCGAACCATAGCTTTCGAGTGATCTTCATGGATCAGTTCCTCCAGCTGCGAACTTGGTGGGCTAATTCGGGCCGCCGTTTTGGATTGCCTGGTGCGCCGCCTTTGACCGCAGGGCCACCATCAGGCGGCCTGCGTCTTGTTTCTGCTCCGGAATTGTACTGAAGATCGTTCTGACCGCCACGCTATTTCGGCAGACTCGGGATCACGGAGGTGTGATCGGCTCCCCCCCAGGAAGATGACGGCATAGATCGATCTTGCTCAAAAGCACATTCAGGGCTTGAAGTCCCACGAGCTGAGTTTCTTCTGAGCTGTCCCGAAGCTACCGAGATGGTAAACAGCCGCGCCGGCCGGCGAGAAGGTGAACGATTCAAATTTCTCGTCGAGCATCTTCTTCAGGTAATCCTGAGTAGCGATGCCAATGGTAACGTGTGGATTGAAGTTCTTGCCGCTTGAGTTCGGCACAAAGTCCGCCACGTAGTCGATCAAGAACGGCTGGATGTCGCGACCTTCCTCGCTGGAAACAAACGCCGCCACGGTCCCGGTTTTCACCGCAAAAGGGGTGACCGCATCAATGAGTTTTTGTTGCAGCCTAAGCAAATCGTCCGTCGGCTCGACGACAATGCCCGCAAGGCCAAGTTCACCCGAGGGGATGTAGTAATATTTGAATGCCGTCAGCTTCCAGCTAGCCGCCTTCTCACTAGCCAGTACGTTGCCGACCGCGGCATAGACTTTGTCGAGGTCGGCCGTCTGGACATACCGCTGCACCATCGTGATGTGCGGACGGTGCGTGGCGTCCAGAGCGAAGCCCTTCGGGAAGACCTTGAGCAGACGGGCATTCGCGTCCGCCGAGTGCTGGAGCATCGTCTGGTCGGGCTCAAGCAGGATGTCGATGGCCGTAACCAGAGTTTGCTGCGCATTAGACCTCTCTGCATTGCCGATCAGCGCTGAAATGCCGATGCCGGCCGCGACCAATAACTTCATGTAACTATGCATTTGGTTCTCCTGTCGCCGGTGACGAAGGCAAGTTTGCGCCTCCTGATGCAATGTGTGCAGTTCAGCGCTTCTCGAACGGGAAGATGACCTTCCAGTCGCGCTTCATATCCACCACCGTCCACTTGTTCACGACGGCGGCATCCAACGCTTTATCGAGGCGGCCAAGGGTCACGTTTCTATCGTAGGCGTATTCACGTTCGGCGTCGGTGTGGTGAACGATCAGCCCGAAACGGACACCGCCGCTCATCGTCGTCCATTGCAGCATTTCGAGGTCGCCGTCGGAGTTGCCAAATGCGGCGATCGGGCGGCGACCGATAAATTCGTTGATGCCGACTGGCTTTCCCGCCTTGTCATCGTTGAAGTTGAGCTCCGGCAGTCGGAACAACGTGGGCCTGCCGTCGCGCATCTCGAACTTCGTCTTGATTGACGAGCCGACGACTTGTTCGGGCGGAATGCCATACACCCGCTCGGCCCACGGGCGCATGAACTCGATGCCGCCACCAGACACGATGAAGGTCTTGAAACCATTGGCACGGAGATAAGCAAGCAATTCGAGCATCGGTTGGTAGACGAGTTCGGTGTATGGTCGCTTGAACCGGGGATCGCGCGCAGAAGTAAGCCAATCGGAGACTATCTTCGTGAACTCTTCGGTGCTCATGCCGGCGTGTGTCGCCGTGACCAGTTCCAGCAGGCCACGATCGCCGGCCTCGGCCAAGGTCTTCATGTCTCCCTCAAGCACGGCCTTGAACGGCTGCGTGTCTTTCCATTGAGGATTCTGGGGTGCCAGCGCCTTCACGCGGTCGAGTGCGAAGGCCATTTGGACGGGAACCGGTTGCTCGGTCCAAAGCGTGCCATCATTGTCGAACGTGGCAATGCGTTGTGGCGCCGGAACGAAATCCGGTCCGCCCTGACGAGTAACCTTGCCGACGAACTCGACGATGGCGATTTTCGCTGCGCCATCGTTCCAAGACGGAAGCGCGTCTTGCGCTGCCACCGGCCGACCACCGGCAAGAAGCGTGGCAAATGCGGTCGCGGCGGCGAAAATAGCCGCATTCATTTTTGGCATGGTCATTTTTTCTCCCGCCTCTGCGACAGAGTTATCGCAATCTCGCTCGGAGGGCTACGCATTTTCGGCACGGGAGAGTGAACGAGCACATTTTTTTCTTAGGACAATAATCGACACTGCGCCGAGCTCTCTTGGGGCGTCCGAGCTTGAACAAAGAACATTGAGTTGGTGCTCGATGTCCGAGTTGGGTCAAACTGAGAAGTCGCGACGCCCAGAACTCATGTCCGCTCCGATCCTGATTTCGGACCTTCGGGGCGCGCGCTCACCTCCCCTGAGTGAGTAAGAAATGGCCTTTCCTAACCAGTGCAGAGGGCTGGTATGCGGCGCCCTGCTGGCTCACAACTGCTGGCCGCGATCTAATTCGACCGCAATGATCGGCACCCCAAAAAAGAAGGCCGCCCGATACCGAGCGGCCAGTGATGGGACTGTATGCCGTTTAGGCGATCATCGGTTCGCGCTCTTGCTTCTTTGCGCCTTCGGTAGCCCGCGGCTCTGCCGGAAGCTGCAGTACGGTTGCCTCCTGGCCTGGGGACAAGCGGGTGAGCAGGACAACCTGCCCATCCGGGAACTCAAGCGCATCGCGGTGGGTCGTCGTTTCTTTGTTGAACTGCCGGAAGATCGCCGTCTTGTGCTGCGTCGTTATCCGCACCGCAAACCGCTCTTTGATCAGAGATCGAACTGTCCAATCCGCGTACCGTACTTCGCTGGCAAACGCGAGTTCCGTGCCCGGAAGAACACAGACGGCAGTGGTGAGATCGGCCACCGAAGCGAAGCCTCGGGTGCCGGTGCCAAAGTCCCTCGTCACCAGCTTGTCACCGATTTTCGCGGGGCGCGTGCGTACACTGTGTAAGCTGTAGTCGCACATGGCAAAGAACTCCTTTGCATGCAACAGCCACCCAGCCGCGCCCAGTATAAGACGGTGAGCGGGCGTTGTATTCTGGTTTTTGGCCATACCGATATGCCGAAGGTATTCTGTGCTGGTTTTGAGATGGTGGCACCGATTGTCTTGGCGGTCTTCAGGCTGACTGCCGGGTGGAATTTGTCCGTATCTCGCATCGGTGACGGCTGCCGCCGAGTACCGCCCCGTCTCTACTGAACCGTCGCAACGGAACGTCTTTTCATGCTGGGTGGCCTAAGCTGACCGGCGACTGTCCGCGCCCCTCGAATAAAGTGTAAACTGAGAGCTCGATGGCACGGGATTACTATCCTCTTTTGGCCCGCGCGATCGCCGGTCTGGAGGAAAAGACTGTCGAGGCGCGGCAGACGGTATATGACCACGCGCGAGCAGCACTGGTCGGGTACATGCGCGATCTCGAAGCCGGTCTTTCAACAGGCTTTGGCGAACTCCGTGCTCTGGAGGAGGCGATTCTTAAGGTAGAATCGGAAGCAGCAGGATCGGAAGAGGTCAAGCCCGTGAGCATTAATGAATCCTGTAAGATCGCCGAACGTGCCTATCTTCTTTGGGAACAAGCAGGCCGTCCGGAAGGAAAGGCACTAGAACATTGGCTTCAGGCGGAGGACGAACGCTCCACAGAGCCGAGCGCAGAAACCCCCGGTACTCCTCGCAGGTCGGCTAAGTAATGATCGGACGAAGAATGAGTTGGCTTCAGCAGAGCGCCAATGAGGGAAGCCATGGGCCGGCTCTTCCGGTTATCCTCAATCACCGGACAATCTGCAGCTCATGACGGAAGTCGCATTTGTGCCATTAGCGGTCATCGGCTGAGCCGCTCGTCAGCTACCGCTTAGTTCGCTTCCAGAATTTTTGCTGCCACCAATTCTCTTTGGGAGGAGCTTTCCATTTCTGGCCGTAATCGCGATAGAGTTGAGCGAAGTCCTGGGCCAACTCGTAGCACAGGAAGGTCTTGCGATTCTCGGGCTGCCATTTAGCATTGACCTCCCCGCAACTTGCCATTTCTAATCCTACGGGATGCGGCCAGACGTATTGGTCTGCTAAATGCCCCGCCACGGTCTCCAGCATTCGAAGAGAGCGAACCGATTGCTCGTAGATGTCGAACTCGCCTTTTCCCGGCCAATACGTCGTTACAGCTCGGATATTGAATACGCGAAATATATTCTTGAGAGCATCCGGTCATCTCCGCTGGAACAAATCCGTGAAGGACTTCGATACAATCGAAGTCGCAAGGCCAAAAAATCTGGTGCCTGAGATGCCGGCTTGCGTACCAGTTCTGATGCGCCGATGAAAACCTGATCCCACGAAGGAGAACAAAAATGAAGCTGACGAGGGTCTTCGGAAGCGAACTCAGCGCAACCGAAATTGCGGACAAGTTTCTCGACCTGTGGGAGGAAGCGCACTCGAAGGAGAAGCACGACCATGAATGGCTCAAGATGAGATACAGGCGCTATCCCATCGACAGGGCGGAAGCTGTCCGTGAAGCCCTTGCCGCCCGCCGCACGGCGCGGGGATGGCCAGACCAGGTAGAGGAGATAATCATGATGCTTTGGGTGCCTTATGAAGAGAGGAAGGACCGTTAGCCCATCCAAGTCGGTCGGAGCGGCGGAGCGCCAAATGACACCAGCATCTAAGCGGACCTGGAACCAAATTGCGGCCCGGCTTAAAAAGCTGGGGCTCAGCCCGCGTGGGCAAGCCAATATTCCTCAATGGCTGTTGGGCGAAGTGCTAAAAGGACTGGATCCCGAACTTACTGATTTGGTTTCCAAGCTCATGTCACAAGGTTTGGATGAGCTCAAAAAGAATGAAAGGGAACTGTTCGGCGCAATCATAGGAGACGAGCCCAAGCGCTAGCGGCTTCTAGAGCCGTTTCTTTGGGTCGGATTGTTCGGTCTCTTCCAAATACATGGCCATTTGACGGTGGAACCGTGCCAAGTCCTTAAACGTGGCCTTCAATTGCCAGTTCGTCGCAATGGCCGCGCGCGAGTCGAACTCGGCAGCTTTGATTAGGCACTCAGAAATATTGGCGATGGCGTTGGCCTCGCATTCTTCGCCGCCACAGTATGCCTGCCGAGCATCAATTGCGAGGATCAGAACGCCTCCGGCGGCCTTCGTTGGCGCTCTGAAATTAGGCACTGGTGGCCCGCCATTTATCGCTCGATGGTACCATGATCTTCATATGCCTAAGAATTGGACTCAGCCGGAAAGAGGGTGCACACTTCCACTGGCAATGGGGGGCGGCCTTAGAGACCCCGACCATCAACTCCCGACCCCCAGCCCGATTAGCGGGCGATCGTTGTCCTCAGACCGAAGCGCGTCGGGGAAGAGGTGCCGTCCGGAATGTGGTTGGAATTTCCGCGGCGGGATCTCCAGCAACTTGAAGCTATCTGATCATGCGGCGAGGTCAATGGGCTGATCGATTGGCTTGGTGGCGAGCGTTTGCCAACCATCGACCCTGCGCATGTTGATCTGTCCGGAAGCGAGCAATGCCCAGAACAGCATGGCGGCGGTGTCGGCCGAGGGCAGCACGGTCTGGGTCTTGATCCTTCGCTTGAACTCCTCGTGCAATCGCTCAATGGCATTGGTGGTGCGCACGCTGCGCCACTGACCTGGCGGCAGACGTGTGAAGGTGAAGAGCCGGTCACCGGCTTCCTCCAGGCTGTCCGCGACGGCACGGTGCTTGAGCCGCCATTTGCGGATGAAGGCCTTGCGGCGGGCCTCGACCTCTTGGCGGGTGGCGGCATAGATCATGTCGTTGTAGTCGGCGCTGATCTCCTCGTGCAGGCGCTCGGGCGCGTGCGCCAGCAGGTTCCTGTGCTTATGGACCGTGCAGCGTTG
>Ga0137388_10003085_pt1 | contig 10676 bp, 9 predicted proteins | sample 15con2h14AmetaG_FD_104644 | JGI IMG/M metagenome (GOLD analysis project Ga0137388, IMG submission 104644) | Vadose zone soil microbial communities from Angelo Coast Range Reserve, California, USA - 15con2h1.4A metaG | ecosystem: Environmental > Terrestrial > Soil > Vadose zone > Saprolite...
AAGAGGACGCTCGCCTAACGTTTGAGCGACCCGGTCAAGCAACTCGCTTTCGCTCAGGCGAGGCTTGAGCGCCTTCATCGCGGACCAGGTGGCCGACAGCAGATCGGTGTGAAGCGAGCCCGTGAAGGCAGACTCGAGCCTCTGATCGGCATCTTCGTCCGAAAGCCCGTGCGCTTCGGCAATTGCCGGTCGAAACTTGGCGATCAGGACGGCGCGCGTCGCCAGATGAGAGAGTCGAGGAGGATAGCTCATCGGCGCTCTCCTGGGCACCGCACCGCACCGCCCCGCGCTTGCTCAACCGCTCTGCTTGGCATGAGCCCCCCTTTTAACGGACTTGCGGCTCGTTTGTTTAGCTTCAAGGGGTATTGCGCGGTGGATGCGTCTCGAAAGGCGGAGAATGAGGCTTTTGAAACACTGCGGCGTGGTCGCATCTTTGTTTGTGGTGGCGGCGAGCACGGCCGCGATCGCCCAGGTCCAGGTCAACATCCCCTCGATGAAGGACAACACGCTGTACGAAGACGACCTGGGGATGGTGAGCAACGGGGCCGGTCAGCACATGTTCGTCGGCACCACGAACGGCGGCTTTCTCAGGCGAGCGTTGGTCGCCTTTGACATCGCCGGGAACATCCCCGCCGGCTCAACGATCCAGGGCGCCGTTCTGACGCTGAACATGTCGAGGACCGCGGGGATAGCGATCGCCATCGACCTGCGCGCGGCCACCCAGGATTGGGGCGAAGGAACGTCCGTCGGTTTTGGCGAAGAGGGCGGGGGTGCCCCGGCCACACCGGGAGACGCGACCTGGCTCCACACCTTTTTCGATACCCAGTTCTGGAACCTGCAGGGGGGTGACTCTCTCCCAGCTCCGAGCGCAACGATGACCGTGGATCAGGTCGGCATCTACAGCTGGTCCGACGTCGGGATGGTGAGCGACGTCCAGGGATGGCTCGACCAACCGAGCACCAACTTCGGCTGGAGCATCATCGCGACCAACTTCGAGCACCTGCCCCAGACCGCCAAGCGCTTCGACACCAGGGAAAATGTCGATCCGACCGCGCAGCCGGTGCTCGCGGTCACCTATACGCCACCGGTGGTCGCCCTCGCGGTCAACATTCCCTCGATGAAGGACAACACCCTGTTCGAGGACACCCAGGGCATGTTGAGCGACGGAGCAGGTCAGCACATGTTCGTCGGCACGACAAACACCGGGGTGGTGAGGCGAGCCCTGATTGCCTTCGACATCGCCGGGAACATCCCGGCCGGCTCAACGATCCAAAGCGTGGTTCTGACATTGAACATGTCGAAGACCGTGGGTGCTCCCATTGATGTCGACCTGCGCGCGGCGCTCGTGGATTGGGGCGAAGGAGCGTCTGTCGGCCCGGGCGAAGAAGGCGCGGGTGCCCCGGCGACACCGGGAGACGCGACCTGGCTTCACACCTTCTTCGATACGGCGTTCTGGACCCTCCCGGGAGGTGACTTTACTGATGCTCCCAGCGCGACCGTCACCGTGGACCAGGTTGGGACCTACAGCTGGTCCGACGCGGGGATGATTACTGACGCACAGGGGTGGCTTGACCAGCCCAGCACCAACTTCGGTTGGGGCCTGATCGCGACCAACTTCGAGCATGTTGCCTTCATCGCCAAGCGCTTCGACACCAGGGAGAACGCCGATCCCGCGGCGCAGCCCCTGCTGAGTGTTACCTATGTGCCACCGCCGTAAGCGGGGTCGGTCGGGATCTCTTTCGAAGGACGGCCCCCGGCTCCCCGGCGGAAACGGCAGTGTCTAAGTTCCGGCCCAACAGCGGGTGGTGCAATGGCGTTCAAGAGTCGAATCCTGATTGTCGAAGACGAGCGAGACACTCGAGAGGTGCTCGCCGATTGGTTGCGGGCGCGAGGATATGACGTGGACATCTTCGATGGCGGCAGCCGGGCCCTCGAGTTTCTTCAAGCGGGTCCGCGCCCGAAGATCGTCATTCTCGATCTGCTGCTGCGCAGCGACATGAACGGCTGGCAATTCCTGGAGATCGTCAAGAATAACCAGGACCTACGGAACATCCCGGTGATCGCGATGTCCGGCGCGGACCTCACACCGCAGCAGCGACGGCAGTGCAAGGCGGAAGCATTCCTCGCCAAACCAGTTCATCCGTACTCCCTGCTCAACCTGCTTCGCCAATACGGCGCGGCCCCTTTCAGGGATGGGCCGGACGGCTCGACTCCCTCGATGCCGTCATAGCGCCTGCTGTGCCGGGGACGATTTGCGAACGAGCCATTCGCGCGCGGGGCCACTGGGTACGCCGAAACTCTCCAGCCCCGGGAAGACCACCTCGAGCAGGGTCAGCGTGAAGATGCTCCGCTTCATCGAATGGGGAAGGACGCCGTGGTTGAGCAACTCGGGCGCTTCGAGCTCGGTCGGAGCAGCGCCGAAGATCCCGTCGTCCGCGTAGACTTCGAGCATGTTGGGGATCAGCCCGCCCAGATACTGGACGTCGCCGCGGGTACTCTCGTGCGCCAGGTGAGCCCAACCCAGCCTGCTGTGGCCGACCTCATCGCGCAACAGCTGGCGGAGGATGAGATGCAGCCGGGAATCGGTCGCCTCGTTGAAAAGCGTGGTGAGCACGCTGGTGCTCTCGGTCTCTGTGATGCAACAGGCCGCCACGACTTCGTAGAGGACGCGTTCCCGGTCGCCCAGCCCCGGCGGCGCGATCTCCGGGGCCGAGATTTCGTCAGGGATCAAGGCGGCTCCGTACCGGCGGGCCAAATCGGCACAATGTCTAGCGTGGCGCCCCTCGTCATGCGAAGCGCGCACCGTCATTTCAACGACCGCCGGCAGCGCTCTAACTCCTTCGAGTCTTTTCGCCAATCGCTCGAAGCGGATGGCCGCCTCACGCTCGACGTTAAAGCGAAAAGTCCAGGCCTCGGCCACGATCTGGCGCAACGACTGCGAAAGCTCGGTCTGGCCCGTTCTCTTCACCAACCGTGGGTTCCACCTCCGCCAGGCATTCCGCCGTCCGGGTTGGTACCGCCGTCGCCCCCGGTGGTCGGCGAGCTCGTCTGCCCCTGGCCGTTGTCTGACCCGCCACAGCCAACGACGCCGCCGAGAATGGCGCCGCCCGCGACGAGAACCCGGAATAGTTTGCGAATCTGCATATGCGCTCCTCAGAAGCCGCGGTGCAGAGTACCGCCGAAAACGAGCCAGGCGGATGCCGGACCCGGGACGACTGTTGAGTACTGGCTGCTTTGCGTCTTCTCTATAGGAGACACGGGCCGGGGGCCAGGGTTGCATTTTCTCTGGTAGGGGGGTCTCCGCTTGGGTCAAACGACACCCACGGCTCACCCTGGTCGGGATGTATTTTTGTGTATACAAGTGCGATCTTCATCGGGAAGAGCGTTCAGCGAGGTGCCTGCGTGCGAGCGAAAAATTCGTGGTTGCTCTTGGGTCTTATCTGCCTGGCAGGCTCGTGGGCGAGCGCAGCGGAGCTTCAGCTCAAGGTCGGGGAATCGCGAGTCGTGACCACCGGTCGAGCGCAGGGCACCGGCCTGGACAACCCGGCGATCGCCGAGATTCAGATTTTGAAAGACTCTCGAGTTCAAGTGACCGGGAAAGCGGAGGGCGAAGGCACCCTGTCGATCTACAGCGCCGACGGCAAGCTCGTGACCTACCGAGTTCGCGTCGTCGGCGGCAAGGGCAAGAGCCCCTCGCCCGGAGGCCCATCGGCCAATACGTCGTCGGGCGCCGTGTTTGGCGGGAAGAAGATTGCCGATGCGCATTGCGCGGAGCCGCTGGAAGATGATGACGCCTCGGCAGCCGTCAACGACGCCCGATATCTCTTGAGACAAGAGCAGGTCCGGGATGCGATCAAGAAGCTCGAGCTCGCGTTGAGCATCGACCCGAACGCGGCCGTGGTTCACCTGTACCTGGGTTCGGCGTGGGCCAAAGTCCAGGATCAATCCAAAGGCGCCTTGAGCTACGAGACGTTCGTGCTGTCCTGCCCGGACAACTCCAAGGCAAAGCCCGTGGTTCAACTGCTGCGCGAGTTCGAGCGGCAGTCGCCTCGCACCAAGCTGTAATGATCGGCGATTCGCGGTTGTTCGCGCTCGATCCCCGCCTCGTCTGGTCCGTCTTGCGCTCCGAGGTGAACGCCACCACGTTCATCGAGTCGGAGCGCCTGAGCCGCGCCCTTCAGCTCAAACCCGGGCTTTTGCTGGTAAGTGAAACCTTTCAGCACACCGGCAGCTTCAAGTATCGCGCCGCCCTTTCCGTCGCCCTGCACAGTCAGTCCTCGCATCTGCTCACCGCCTCGTCGGGAAATTTCGGCGCCGCCCTGGCGCTGGCGGCAGCGAGGACTGGAAAACGATGCACCGTGGTGATGCCCGCGCGGTCGGCTCAAGTGAAGATCCGCGCCGTTCAAGATGCGGGGGCAACGGTCGACCTGATCGACACGAATCAGATCTCTCGCGCCGGTCGCATCGAGCAGCTTCGCCACGCCCATCCCGAGGCCCAGGTCGTTTCGCCGTACGACGATCCCTACGTGGTGGCCGGCAATTCATCGCTGGGAGCCGAGCTCTTCGTCCGCGAGGTGCCGGATTGCGTCGTCGTTCCGGTCGGCGGCGGGGGGCTTTCGTCGGGATTCGTAGTGGCCCGCGACCTGCTCGCCAAGACCTGTGAGGTGGTGGGAGCGGAGCCGCTTCTGGCGAACGATGCGGCCCGGTCGCTCAAGTCCGGAAAACTCTGCGCCAACGATCAAGAGCCGAACACCCTTTGTGACGGGGCCCGCACCCTATCCTTAGGCAAGTTGAATTTCGCTATCCTCCAGCAGGGCGCAGCGGAAATCATCGAAGCGGATGAAGGGAACATCGCGCGGGCGGTCCGGATGCTGTTTGAGCTCGCCAATCTGAAAGCGGAGCCGACCGGCGCGCTTTCCCTGGCTGCGGTTCTCCAAGCGCCGGGGCGGTTCGCGGGCAAGCGGGTTGCCTGCATCGTCAGCGGAGGAAATGTGGATTCCGCGCTGTACGCGCAATTGCTTCTTCAGCATTAGAGTGAAGCGGATCCCAACCGGAGGGCTGAGATGGCTCGACCCAAGCGTCCCGAAGCGGAGAGCGGGGTGGTTGACGCGCCAGGCGACGACGCCGCGGACCCGTTGTTCGCCGTTCCCCCGGAGCAGTTCGTGGCGGCTCGCAATGAGCTGGTTTCCAAGCTACAGGCGAGCGGAAATCGAAAAGCCGCTTCGGAGATCAAATCCCTGGGCAGGCCATCGGTGGCGGTCTGGACGATCAACCAGCTGTCGCGCCGCCAGCCGGAAAAGGTTGCCGCGCTGCTGGAAGCGGGAAAGCGGCTCCGGGAGTCACAGGGCGATCTGGGTGGGGGACCCGATTCGGCAGACGAGCTGAGGGCCTCGGCGCACGCTGAGCGACAGGCTCTGCGGGACTTGATTCGAGCCGCGGGAGATATTCTGTCCGATGCCGATCGGAAGGACAGCTCCGCGTTGCTCGGGCGAATCGAATCCACGCTGCATGCGATCGCCACCGGAAGCGGAGACTTTGGCGAGCTGCTTCGCGCCGGACGGTTGACGAAAGAAGTCGAGCCCGAGGGCTTTCCCAGTCCCGGCGGCACGTTTTCGATCTCCCCGGCCCCTCGACCTCCAGGCCCCGGAAAGGCCGCGGGAAAGGCGGCGGGAAAGGCTCAGCAGCGGGAAGGCGAGACCGCCCGCGCCGAGCTCAAAGCCGCTCAGCGCGCGGCAAACGCCCAGGCCGCATCGCTGCGGAAGGCGGAACAGAAGGCTCAGCAGCTGGCCGATCGAGTACAGCGCGCTCAATTCGCGGCGGACAAAGCCCGGATGGACGCGGACAAGGCTAAAGCGGAGGTTCTCGCCCTCCGAAAAGAGCTGGAGGATGCAAAGCAGAGGATCGATCGTGCCTCCGCGGGACTTGCCGCCGCAACGCAAAGGCGTTGAGACGTGCCGCTCCAAAGACGGTGAGACGACACATCGATCCTGCCGGCGATACATTGTCAGTCTCCGCCGCAATTCATAAAACGCTCCGTAACCAAGATGAGCACCGCAGCGGTTGACGTTCTGATTCTCGGGGCTGGGGCGGCCGGGCTCGCCGCGGCGCGAAGGCTCCAGGCCGCGGGCGTCAAGATCGCGATCATCGAGGGGCGGGACCGCGTGGGCGGACGGATCTGGACCCGATACACTCGCGACGGCGAGGCGCCGGTCGAGCTCGGCGCTGACTTCGTCCACGGCCGCCATCCCGGATTTTGGAGACTGCTGAAGCAAGCGCGACTCGATGTCGCTGACGCCGACGGTCGGCGCTACATGCTCGAGCGGCGCCGGCTTCGGTCGTCCGATTCGCTTTTCGGCAAGGCCGCTGAGCTGTTCCGCCGCGCCGGCAAATCCGAGGAGAGCATCAAGCGCTTCTTGCGCCGCGAAGTGGATCTTCGTTCGCGGCTGGGGAGGCTGGCGCTTGCCTACGTCGAAGGATTCTTCGCCGCCGATCCCGAGTTGGCGAGCGCCCAGTTCATCGGGACGATGGCCCGCGCATCGAAGAAGATCGGCGAGGATCTGCATCGGGCGATGCAGGGCTATGGTCGACTGACCGATTGGATGAGGTCGGCGCTGGAGCAAAGCGGGGTGCCGATCCATCTCAACGCCCAGGTGGAGCGGATCCGCTGGTCCCTCCACCGCGTCGCGGTGGAAACGGCCACCAAAAACGGAGGCGGCACCTTCGAGGCGTCGCGGGCGATCGTGACGCTTCCGCTCGGCGTGCTCAAGGCGCGAGGACAAGGCCGGATTCAATTCATCCCCGAAGTGGCGGCCAAGGCCGAAGCGATTCGCAACCTCGACATGGGACCGATCGTCAAGGCGGTGCTTCGCTTTCGCGACCACTTCTGGCTCCGCGGTCGATCGCGATTCCCGAGGGACTTTGCATTCCTCCATGGCCCGGGCGCCGCGTTTCCCACCTGGTGGCGGCCACTGCCCCATCCGGATCCGATGCTCGTGGGTTGGAGCGGAGGACCCGCGGCGGCCGAGCTCGCGGTGCTCGGCAAAGAGGCGCTGGTCGACAAGGCGGTCGAGTCTTTGAGCCACATCGGGGGCATCTCGCCCCGGCGCATCGAGGCGTCGCTCGAATCGGCGGTGATCGCCAATTGGCAGAAGGACGGCTTTTCACGAGGGGGCTACTGCGTCGTGCCGGTGGGGCAGGTCGATCATCAGGCCGAGCTGGCCAGGCCGGTCCAGGACACGCTGTTTTTTGCCGGCGAAGCCACCCATCTTCAGGGTTTCGCCGGCACGGTGCACGGCGCGATCGAGACTGGCGAGCGCGCCGCCCGGGAGGTGCTGCGCAGCCTGGACCGCGATCGACGAGGGCCAAGTCACCGGTCCCAGATGGCTCGAACTCTTTCGGCGATGTCGATCCGCCGATCGGACTCAATCGGTGCACCGTCCAGGCGCTCGGGGTGAACGAACGCCACGCGCTCGAAGCATGCCGACACGCACTCCGGAATGAAGCGGCTCCGCGGAACCAGGACGTGGCGGTCCCCGAAACGCTGTTGGTGGGTCACGAACATCTTCATCGGATGAAGCAGGTAGAGCGAGTCCCTGGCGCGGGTCATTGCCACATAGAGTAAACGCCGCTCTTCCTCGATCTGCTCGGGGGTTCCGGTGGCCATGTCTGACGGAATGCAGCCGTCGACCACGTTGAGCACATAGACGACCTTCCATTCCTGACCTTTGGCCGAATGGATCGTGGAGAGCACCAGGTAGTCCTCATCGAGCAGCGGCGGGCCCGCCTCCGCGCCGGACAATTCGGGCGGATCGAGCGTCAGCTCGGACAAGAACCGCTCGCGGGTGGAATACTGCGAAGCGATCTGCTCGAGCTGATCCAGGTCGGCGATCCGCGCCCTCGCTCCGTCATAGAGACGGTCGAGTTGTGGCTCGTACCATTTCCGAAGTCGGGCGATCTGGCCGGGCCAGGCGGTGCCGGCGCTTCGCAGCGCGGCGACAAGCTCGCAGAACGAAGGCCAAGCGGCCCGCGCGCTCGAAGGCGGGGAAAACTCCTCCAGCGAATCTGGAGCCAAGCTGCGAGCCTGGAGGTGATTGAATGCCCGCTGCGCGAACGCGGGACCCATTCCGGGACACAGCTGAAGTGCCCGCAGGGCCGCAAGCGAGTCGCGAGGATTCTCCGCCCACCGAAGGAAACAAAGGACGTCTTTGATGTGGGCTGCCTCGAGGAAGCGAAGGCCGCCGTACTTGACGAAGGGAATGCCTCGCCGCGCCAGCTCGATTTCGAGCGCATCGCTGTGGTGGGCCGCGCGGAAGAGGACGGCTTGCTCCTTGAGGAGCACTCCCGCTTCCCGGTGCTCGAGGATGCGGCCGACGACGTATTCCACTTGGAGCGGCTCGTCTTCGACGGAGACCAGCGCGGGGAGGCTGCCCACGGTCCGCGTGGAAAACAGATCCTTGGTGAACCGCTCTACCGAAAGGCGGATCACCTGGTTCGCGGCATCGAGAATGGGCTGGGTCGAGCGGTAATTCTGGTCGAGCGTCTCCACCGCTGCTTCCCCATCGAACTGATGAGGAAAATCGAGAATGTTTCGAACGGTTGCGCCGCGGAAGGAATAGATCGCCTGCGCGTCGTCTCCGACCACGGTGAGCCCCCGTCCATTGGGCCGCAAGGCGAGGAGGATCTTGGCCTGGAGCGTGTTGGTGTCCTGGTACTCGTCGACGAGGACGTGGTCGAATCGCGCGCTCACCCGCTGCGCCCCGGCCGGCTCGGACATCAAGTAGTGCCAGTAGAGCAATAGATCGTCGTAGTCGAGCACGTGCCGCGCCAGCTTGGCCTCGGCGTACTTGCGGAAGAGGTTGCGCAGCTCAGCAGTCCAGTCCGCGCACCAGGGAAATCCTTCCGCCAGACACGCTTCCAGCGGTCGCTCCGCATTCAACGCCCGTGAGTAGATGGCGAGGCAAGTGCCTTTCCGGGGGAAGCGCTGCTTGGCGTTCGACAGGCCCAGATCGCGGCGGACGAGATCCATCAGATCCGCCGAATCCGCGCGGTCCAGAACGGTGAACGACGGATCGAGCCCCAGCTCCTTGGAGTGCAAGCGCAGCAGGCGGTTGGCGATCGAATGAAACGTCCCGGCCCAGAAGATCGATCCGTCCGCACCCGAAGCGCCGATCAGCGAACGCGCTCGCCGCGTCATCTCCAGGGCGGCTCGCCGGGTAAAGGTGAGCAGCAGAACGCGATCCGGGTGGACCCCCTGGGCGATCAGATAAGCGACCCGGTGCACCAGGGTCCTCGTCTTTCCGGAACCCGCGCCGGCGATGATCAGCAGTGCCCTGGATTTTTCGGCAGACTGGATGCCCTGAACCGCGGCCGCGCGTTGTTGCGGGTTGAGCTCATCGAGAGAAGGCAGCTCGGGCACACGGGCATACTACTCAAATGTACAGTGGACGCAAATCTAGTTGGCGGGTCCCGGCTATCCGTCCGCAGACCGCTTGAGCGTCCGATTCGCAACGCCTCACCCCGCTCGGACTGGTCTACATCGCAGTCGGCGCCGATGGTTCTAGGCAATCAAGACGCTTGTTCATGAGCTGTGCGACATTTCGGGGCCGCGCGGACCCAAAATGTCACACACCTGGTGGCGCGAAATCGCCCTGTTTAGGGTTTCGCGAGAAGCCGCCAAGCCGGAACAGCGCAAGCCTCCGAAGCGACGAGCCCCGACGACGAGCGCATTAGACGGACTCTTCGGCCGTTCAAGTCCCGAGCTGAGCCTTCATGACGGTTGGCTGTAAAGACTCGGCGTTTCGGTTACGTAGTCTGACATGACGGTCGTCAAGCGTTTCCTGAAAGTGACGTTCGCTCTCGGCGCCTTGGCCATCAGCTCGCTGTCGCGGTGGGTCGTCGCCTCGCCGAGCTTCGACGCTCATTCAGGACCGTTGTCCTATGCGGTGCTCGCCGACCACGTCGCGACGATGCCCATCCTCTATTACCTGGTCGTCGTCCGAGGTCGCGCCGTTCCCTGGGTGACCGTGCTGCCGATCATGATGATCGGATTGCTCAGAGCGCGGATGATCTTGCCAGGGAGACAGCTCGATCACCTTCCCGGCGTCGAGCTGCTGGCGGGAGCTTTCGAGTTTGCCGTGCTGTTGTCGGTGGGATTGCGTGCGGTGCGCGTACGGCAGGCCTACCGTCGCGTCGGACTTCGCGAATCGACATTTGTCGGTGCATTCACGGAGGCGATGCGCGAATCATTTGGCAGCTCGCTCTTCACAGGCGTTCTTATTTCCGAAGTCTGTACGTTGTACTACGCGCTGTTCAGCTGGCGGGTTGACCCTCAGGTTCCAGGCGACGCCATCGCCGTCACCAGCCACCGACGACCTGGGTGGGGCGGAGTGCTCGTAGCGTTCGCCATGATCGTGATCGTCGAATCCGTTGCGATGCACGTTCTGATCTCTCTCTGGAGTGCGAAGTTGGCATGGACTGTGACAGCGCTCAGCAGCTACAGCCTCGTGTGGCTCCTCGGCGACTACCGCGCACTGGTGCTACGCCCCACGCTCCTGACGTCGAGCGCGCTGCGCCTCCGAATTGGGATGAGATGGCAGACAGAGATCCCGCTCGATGAAATTCGGGCCGTCCGCCCGTACGAACCGTCCGATGCCCGTCTGCCCGGGTTTCGCAGAGTG
>Ga0137388_10003087_pt1 | contig 10676 bp, 9 predicted proteins | sample 15con2h14AmetaG_FD_104644 | JGI IMG/M metagenome (GOLD analysis project Ga0137388, IMG submission 104644) | Vadose zone soil microbial communities from Angelo Coast Range Reserve, California, USA - 15con2h1.4A metaG | ecosystem: Environmental > Terrestrial > Soil > Vadose zone > Saprolite...
ACAATCGCCGCCCTCGAGCAGCAGTGGGCAGAAGCTCAGCGTGACGGAAAATCTGCTGCGGTGGCTCCTTTGTTGGCCGCGAGCTTTGTCAACACCGATACCAGTGGCCAGATCGAGGCAAAGATAAGCTTCTGTCCAACCTCAAGGGCGGGAAGTGGGAACACAACGCGATCGGTCACGTGAAAGTGACTCTCTATGGCGATACTGCCATTGCGACTGGTTCATGGACAGGAAAAGGCGTCGACGGCGATGGCACAAAGATTGACCGGTACGAACGCTGGACCGACACTTGGGTAAAGATGCCTAACGGAAATTGGCAATGTGTCGCCAGCCAGCAAACGGAAGTAAAAAAGTAGGAAAGCCGTCTCTGATGCTTGTTCCAGACGGCGGTTGCGGCCGCCATTTACTTCCCTACTTTTTCAAACCCGAGACGGATCACCTGCGCGGTGTCTGCCACCAGAGAAACTTTTTCTATTTCTTCCGGGGAAAACCAGCGTGCATCGTCGGCATCCCCGCTAGCCTGGAGTTCACCCGTCAATCGCCGGCAAAGAAAATCTATCAAGACGTAGTGATAAAGGATTCGGCCAGCCTCATCGAGCAACAGGCGGTCATACACACCTAGCAATTCGACCGGATCAATGGTCAGTCCGGTTTCCTCACGGGCTTCCCGAACCACGCCCTCGCGCAGCGTTTCGCCGATCTTCAACCGACCTCCGGGGATAGACCAGTCCCCGGCGAGCGGCGGAAATTTACGTTTAACCAAAACCACGCGACCCTGGTCGAGGATCACGGCACCCACGCCGACCAGCGGAGTCTCTGGGTACTCACGTTTCATAATCGCAAGCCATAGTAATTAAAGCATTAAGACAATCGGGGAGCCTCCATAAAAACTTCGATACTGTGCAAAATTATCCCGCACAATCGCACTATAATTTCTTTCTCATCTTTTACAACTAAGACCAGTACCGACAATCAACCTTCCCGTCGTGTGGCTGGTACTTCGAGCGGTTCTGGCGACGGGCAGGCTTTCACTTCCAACGAATGCGAAAGGAGATTTTCTATGTTTACCCGCATGGTGGAATGTCGCGTAAAACCAGATAAAAGGGATGAGTTCAACAACAAACTGCGCAATGACGTCCTACCTATTCTGCAAAAGCAGCCGGGGTTTGTGGACCTGATCGGCCTCACCTCGGAAAGCGACGCCGAGCGTGTCATTTCGGTGAGCTTTTGGAAGAACAAGGAGGATGCGGAGCGATATCATCGCGAGCACTACAACCGCATTGTGGACACACTCAAGCCGACGTTAAGAAAGGATCCGACAGTTGAGACTTTCAACGTTGAGACTTCCACCACCCATCGCATTGCGGCCGGAAAGGCGGCCTGATTGTTGCGCCCCGGCACGTCGAGCTGGACGTGCCGGGGCATATCTCACCACTTGAATGTTGTTGTCTGCCACTCCTTCTCAAGAGTCTGACCTGCCAAAACCCGCTTTCTCCCGCGCATACCCTTCAGATCGCTAAAATACCTCTATGCCCCTGGAAGAATACAAACGCAAACGCCGCTTCGCCGAAACTCCCGAGCCGCCGGGGAAGGTTGAAAAGAAATCGCAGCATCGCTTTGTAGTGCAAAAACATCGCGCCACGCGCCTGCATTACGACTTTCGCCTGGAGATGGATGGCGTGCTCAAATCCTGGGCCGTTCCCAAAGGACCATCGCTCGATCCCGCCGACAAACGCCTGGCCATGCAGGTGGAAGATCATCCCGTGTCTTATTTCGATTTCGAGGGCATCATTCCCGAAGGTAACTATGGCGCCGGCACAGTGATGGTCTGGGACGTGGGAACGTGGGAGCCGCTCTCGCCCGTTCCCGTGAAAGGCAAATTTGTTCCAGCGACCGACGCGGAAGCGGCTGCCATGCTGCAGAAGGGAGATTTCAAGTTCCGTCTGCGCGGCAAGCGCCTGAAAGGTGATTTTGTCCTGATTCACATGAAGGGACGCCGTCCTGGAAGCAAGGGCACGGAGTGGCTGCTTATCAAGAAGCAGGACGAGTATGCAGTTCCTGGTTTCAACATTGAGCAGTACGACACTTCCGTGCTCACCGGACGCACCATGCGAGAGATTGGTGGTGATAAGGCTTCGGCGGAATGGGAAAGCGATCGTCCGGCATCGCGGGGCAAAGCGAAAGCGCCATGGCTGGCTGACACTTTGGCCAAGCTGGATCGGGAAAAACGAAAAAAGGCTTCAACCACAAAAGAAGCCGCGGCAGCGGGAGTAAAAAAAAACGAAAAAACTAAAGCGATAACCACTGCCAAGAACTCCGTCCGGAACCCTGAGGCAACAACTGAAAAAAGAAATTCGTCAGCGTCTTCTTTGTCCTCGGTGCTGGAAGGTTTGCAGGGCGCCGTAAAAAGGCCCATGCCAACTGCTATTCATCCCATGCTGGCGACGTCTGTCGATAAACCTTTCGATAGCCCGGAGTGGTTATTTGAGATCAAGTGGGACGGCTATCGTGCTGTTTGTTTTCTGGAAAACGGCAAGAGCCGACTCGTCTCGCGCAATCAAAACGACCTTACTGGACAATTTTCTGAATTACAAAGTCTGCCCAAGTTAATCAAAGCGCAGACCGCCGTTCTCGACGGCGAAATCGTCGCCCTGGACGAACAAGGCCGGCCCTCTTTCAGCCTGATGCAGCAGCGTACAGGCATCCGCCAAGGTAACCGGCATACTGCGGCCCGGCGTGACGTCCCAATCATGTATTACGTTTTCGATTTGCTTTACCTCGAGGGTTACGACCTGCGGCGAGTGTCGCTTGAGCGGCGTAAGGAAGTGCTGGCTCAAATTGCCACGTCGGGTGATCTGCTTCGCTACTCCGATCACTATCCGGGCCAGGGGATCGCGCTCTTTGAGGCCGCCAAACAAAAGGGTTTGGAAGGCATTCTCGCCAAGCGTCGAACTAGTTGTTATGAGGAGCGTCGCACCCGCGAGTGGTTGAAGATCAAAATCACGCACACGATTGACTGCGTGATCGGGGGCTACACCGATCCCGAAGGCAGTCGCCAATATTTCGGATCAATTGTGTTGGGCCTGTATGACAAGAAAGATCACCTGATTCACATAGGCCAGGCGGGAACAGGTTTTAATCAGAGCAGGCTAAAAGAAATTTACCAATTGCTGAAAAGCCTGGAAACGGATCGCAATCCTTTTTACGGCCCCGTGGATGCACGAAACGTACATTGGGTGAAACCTGAACTGGTGGCCGAGATCAAGTTTTCTGAATGGACGCATGAAACCGCCGATGGCGGACTCAAACTACGCGCTCCCGTTTTTCTCGGATTGCGGGAAGATAAAGATCCCAAAGAGTGTGTGTTTGATCAGTAGGCGAAAGTGAGTTTGAAGAGTAGCTAGGAAATCAGTTTTTGGTTCCTGGTTCTCAGTTCTTAGTTTTGACAATCGTCAATCGAAAATCGTCGATCGTAATTATTTAATATCTTTCATCGCCATCAGCGATCCGTAATCACGGCCAGACGGTTCCACAGCCCGCGCCACAATTCCGCCAAAGGCCTCGTGAAGTTCCGGATATTTCGCGATCAGCGCCTTCATCACCGCCATGTTGTCCTGAAAGGTTTGCGTGGTGTTGGAAACGTCGGGCGACTGGTACTTCACTACCAGATCAAGATCGTTGCCAACGGCCAACGGAAACAGGTTCGTCACCTTGAAAGTCTTGCCAGCGGCGGAAAGGTCGGAAGGCGGTAAATCTGAAGGCTTTGCGCTCTGCGATTCGTCATACAGTTTGTCGGTCGCTAGAGTGCTCATGAATGGCACAGGAGCCAGTAGTTCGCGGGCTTCGAGAAAGTACAACCATGCATTATGAACCTGGCCCTTGGCTTTGTACTCACGGGCGCGCGTGACGTACCAGTTGCCATCATGACCTGCCACTTGCATTGGCTTGGCGTAAAATCCGCCGAGTTTCCAGTCATTTCCCTGCTGTTGTAGGACGAATGAGAGCGTATACGGTGTTTTGCTTCCGCTGACATCGAGAATCGCGATGCCATAGTTTCCCGGCGGCAGATTGCTGAGCTGGAACACAGCGCTATCTTTGGTTTGACCCTGGGCGCCAAAGACTCCACACAAGAATTCAGCGTGTGGCAGCGGCGCGGTCCCTTCAGCTTTCAGCAAGAATGGCGGACGCGGCGTGGCCTGCGCTCCCGCAAAGTTAGACTGGTTGTCTTTGACTGCGTTCTCAATGCCGGAAAAATCCGAAGCGACGCTGACAATCGAATTCTGCCGCAACGAAGCCAAATCGCCCCGGGCCGCCATGTCAAAATACCGTTTGGCGGTGTTCACCAAAGCGGCCCGTGTGGCTTCGTCCATGTCGTTGGCAGTAAGGCAGGTCTGGCCGTAGGCTGGTCCCGCCAAAAGCAGCCTCAGTATCAATGCAAACCAGAACCGGCGTCGCTTACGAGATGTCTTGTTTTGGGAAGCGATCATAATATCCCTACCCTGTACGATGCCATTTCCCCGCGTCAGGCTGCAAGTACCTGGAAACCTACAGGTAACACAGGGTAATCTGGCCTTCAGCACTCTATCTCACTTAATTTTGGCTTCAGCAATTGCGCACGTTTGTGCTCTGTGTTACCGTCCCCTGATTCCACACTTCGGAACTAGAGGAGAAGTTATGGCCTGGATCATTCTGGGTGTACTGGTTGTCATCGCGTTCCTGCTGATCGGGATGTACAACAGCCTGGTCCAGTTGCGAGTTCGCACTGACAATGCCTGGTCCGACATTGATGTGCAACTCAAGCGACGCCACGACCTGATTCCGAATCTCGTCGAAGCCGTGAAAGGTTACGCCACCCACGAAAAGGGTACTTTCGAAAACATCGCAAAATTTCGTTCCATGGCGATGCAGGCCAGCACACCTGCCGACAAAGCCGCCGCCGAAAACCAGTTAACCGGGGCATTAACAAGCCTGTTCGCTGAGGCCGAGAATTATCCCGAGCTGAAGGCCTCGGAGGAGTTCACGGAATTGCAAATGTCGTTGAACCAGACGGAAGATACGATTCAAAATTCGCGCCGCTATTACAACGCCGTCGTGCGCGATCTGAATACCAAGATTCAGTCCTTCCCAACAAATTTCATTGCCGGCATGTTTGGATTCCAGCAACGCCAATTCTTCGAGGTCGCGGAAACCGACCGCGAACCGGTAGCAGTGAAGTTCTGAGTGTGAGCGAACTTTTCGCCAGAAGCGATCAAGGCAAACAGCGAGCAATTAAGCTGTTGAATGGCGCAGCACTTCGCTTCCTAATCCTCTTTGGCGTCTTGACTCTTGCGACACCGCTTTGGGCCAAGAGTTGGCGAGTGGCCGACTTCAGCGACACCATTAACATCGGTGCGGATGGCTCTGCTGCTGTCCACGAGCGCCTTACCCTGGTTTTCATCGGCGAGTGGCATGGCATCCATCGTTTTATTCCTATTGAATACCCTGGCCCGGGCGGCACGAATTACACATTGTTGATCGATGTCCTTGGTGTCACCGACGCCGCGGGTCAGAAGCTGAAGTACGAATCCCACATCACTCGCGGCCTGCGCGACCTGAAAATTTTGGTTCCTGATGCGGTGGACACCACCCGCACGGTTGAGATCGCCTACAACGTGCGCAACGGCATTCGCTACTTCGAGGATCACGACGAGTTCTACTGGAATGTCACCGGTAACGACTGGCCGGTACCTATCGATCACGCATCAGCAGTGGTCAGACTGCCGAGCGCCGCAGCAGGATCGTTGCGTGCTCAGGCCTTCACCGGCGTGTATGGCTCGGCAGAACGCGAAGCTACTTCTGAAGTAAAAGGGTCTGACGTCTCGTTCGAGACTACAAATCCGCTGCCCATGCGTGGCGGCCTGACGATTGATATCTACATACCTAAGGGCATTCTCCAACAACCAGGCGCGCTGACTCGGCTGGCATGGTTTCTGGGAAGCAATCCAATTGGGTTTTTGCCGCTAGTCACATTAGGCGTGATGTTTGCTCTGTGGTGGTACAAGGGACGCGATCCGGACCCCGGCCTCTCCGTTGCCCCGATGTACGAACCACCCGAAGGCATGACGCCGGCGGAAGCGGGCACATTGATCGACGACACCATTCATCCTCGCGACATCACTTCCACTTTGGTGGATCTGGCCGTGCGTGGCTATGTGAAGATTGAGGAGAAAGTGGAGACCACTCTCGGGATCTTTCATCAGAAAGATTATGTCTTTCATCTGCTGAAGGCTCGTGAGCAGTGGACCGACGTTGCGCCTCATGAACAGGTGATGCTGGAAAACGTATTTGTCGATGGCACTGAAACGCGCCTCTCAGCTCTGAAAAACCGCTTCTACACCGCGCTCCCGAGGATTCAGCAGGACATCAAAGCGGCGCTGAAGAAAAAGGGAATGTACCTGCTCGATCCCGACTCGGCCAATGCATACAGTTTTCTTGGGATTGTGCTCAGCCTCGCTCCCTTCGCCATCCTGCAGTTCACCGGGTACAAAAATATCTTCAGCTCGATCGGTCTGGTGATTGGCTGCGGAACTATCTCAGCAGGCATCTGGTGGCTGTTTGCCCGGCAGATGAGCGCAAAGACAGTGAAGGGCGGACGCACTCGGGTGGCTGTACTCGGCTTCCAGGAATTCATGAACCGGGTAGACGCTGACCGCCTGAAGCGCATGCCTCCGGATACGTTCGAAAAATATTTGCCTTATGCGATGGCGCTGGGAGTGGAGCACAACTGGGCCCAGGCATTCGCTGGAATCGTAAAAGATCCTCCGCGCTGGTATGTCTCGCCCAACGGCTATGCTGGCTTCAACCCCGTCTTCTTCTCGAGTTCCATGCATAGTATGGTATCGGATATGAACCAGGCATTTGTTTCCGCCCCGCGATCCAGCTCGAGCGGCTCAGGCTTTAGCGGCGGAGGTGGTGGAGGATTTTCCGGCGGGGGATTCGGCGGAGGCGGAGGAAGCGCGTTTTGATCCTCAATCCCCGCCTGCGGGGGAACCTAGTTCCTACCCTTACCCTACTAGTAATCCTGCTTTTGCGAGGGGTATCTTCCATGATATAAGTGCGTTAGGTAGTTTTGACCCTCCATCAGGAGAGGCCGTATGGAGCTGGCTTTTGCTCGCAAGGGAGGCCAGGAACGAGGAGGTCTTGTGTCCGAAGCGCGGACGGGGAAACGATTCCCCCTGGAATTGCCAATCAAGATCCATAGGGCAGACGAGGGTGGAGAACACAGCGGGGTGACGGGAAACCTGAGCGCCGCCGGAGTTTACATCCGGGCCGATGCCGCCATGGAAGTGGGCTCCACGGTAGAGTTCGAAATTGCTCTCCCCCCGGAAGTGACTGGAGCCAAGGAAAACGTGATTATCCACTGCAAGGGTCGCGTGGTGCGCAGCGATGATCCTGCGTCCAGTAGCGGTGGTGGGGATTCTCGTGGTGTAGCTTGCGTGATCGATTCTTACGATTTTGTTCGCCGCTAGTATTGCTTGAGGAGCTGACCCGATGCTCAAACTGATTCTGGCCGATAACCAGGCAATCTTCCGCGCGGGAATCGCCAAGGTGCTGGCAGTTGAAGATGAAATGCGCATCGTGGCGCAGGCGCAGACCCAAGAACAGATGTTCATGGCTCTCGACAAGTTTCGCGCCGCCGTGCTGATTGTCGCTGGTGGATTTCATTCCGATTTCAATGCCGTGTTGCAATCCGCGAACCGCAACAAAACGCGCGTAGTCGTCCTGGCCGATACTGGCGAGAGCGCGCAACGCTATATGGGAGCGGGCTCGCACGGCGTCGTCTACCGAAACGTCACCAGCGCCGCCTTGGTTGATTGCGTGCGGAAAGTTGCGCGTGGTGAAACTTGGGTGCAGGACATTGCCGTACCCAGCGAGCTGACCGAGAACGATATGGTCGGATTGCGCGTGCGTGACCGGCTTACCGCCAAAGAATTGCGCATCGTGGCGCTCATCGTGCAGGGATATAAGAACAAGGAAATTGCCTCGCAACTGGGAACCACCGAACAGGTAATTAAAAATTATCTCCGCAACGTTTATGACAAGATCGGCGTTTCCGACCGGTTGGAACTGGCGTTATTCACCATCCATCACCGGATTCTGAATGAGGCTGCGGCGGCAACTGCGGCCGCGTCACAACCACAACCAGGTCCAGGTGCGGGAGTGACGTCCTAAAATTAGGTGCTCGTGGCATCAGGCCGCCTGCGGGCGGCCTTTTTTTCGCTTACTTGAGATATACTCCGTCGGTCAAAGATGCAATTTCAATTACGAAGGTGAATATGCACAGAATTTACTGGATTCTAGTTCTTGTCGCAGCATTGGCCACTGCTGCAATCGGGCAGACGGAAGATACGAAGACGAAGCCGAAGGCAAAGGTGAGCGGCAACGCGGCTACCGAGCAAAAACTCGTCGAAACGGAAAAGTCGTTGTGGGAAGCCTGGAAGAATCACGACTCGGGAATATTTCAGAAGGCCCTGACACCGGAATCGGTAAACGTAACTGCCATGGGAATCCAGGGCACGGAACAAACGGTGAAAGATGCTGGCAGTTCTGACTGCAAGGTCAACAGTTATTCTCTTGAGGATACGAAGTCCACGTGGGTTGACAAAGATGCTGTGCTCTTGACCTACAAAGCCAGTCAGGACGCAGTCTGCGCTTCGCAAAAACTTCCCAGCGCCGTTTGGGCTAGCTCGCTGTGGGTGAAAAAGGGCAGCGAATGGAAAGCTGCGTTCCATCAGGAAACGCCGGTGCAGAATAGCATGGGCGCCGAAGAGAAGAAGAACTGAACCTCAGATCAAGGTCCAACTTCTTTATGAGCCGCCCCTCTCGGGCGGCTTTTTTAACGGCTATGTAACCTTCTCACCCACCGACTTGGCTTGGGTAAACAGGTACAAATAATCCGGGCCGCCAGACTTTGAATCCGTGCCTGACATATTGAATCCGCCAAACGGATGCGCACCAACGATCGCTCCTGTGCATTTGCGATTGATGTAGAGATTGCCGACGTGGAACTCGCGAATGGCACGTTCGATTTTGTCGCGCGACTTGCTGTAGACCGCTCCGGTCAAGCCAAACTCTGTGTCATTGGCGATCTCCAGCGCGTGATCGTAATTTTTCGCTTTGATGACCGCAAGCACCGGACCGAAAACTTCTTCCTGCTCCAGGCGTGATTTGGGAGGAATGTCGGCGATCACGGTGGGCTGCAGGAAATATCCTTCTCCCGCATTTGTGGCGCGGCTACCTCCGGTAATCAGGCGTCCGTCTTTCTTTCCGATTTCGATGTAGTCAAGAATCGACTTCATCGATCCCTCGTTAATCACCGCACCCATGTTGGCGTTCTCCGCAGGATCACCCACATTAATTTTCTCGACCCGCGCTTTCAATCGGTCGAGAAACTTGTCATAGATACGCTCGTCGACGATGGCCCGCGAGCAAGCAGAGCACTTCTGGCCCTGAAACCCAAACGCCGCCTGAGCCACACCCTCGACCGCTGAGTCGAGATCGGCCTCAGAATCCACGATGATGGCGTCCTTGCCACCCATTTCGAGGATAGCCCTCTTAATCCATATCTGCCCCGGGGCCTGCGTAGCTGCACTCTTGTTGATATCTAATCCGACTTCGCGGGAACCGGTGAATGCGATGAACCGGGTCTTGGGATGGGCTACCACCGAATTGCCGAAGCTCGCGCCAGCGCCAGGACAGAAATTCACTACACCGTCCGGCATGCCGGCCTCTTCCAGTAGTTCCACAAATTTGGCTCCGATCGTCGGCGAATCGCTGGAAGGTTTCAGGATCACCGTGTTGCCGCAAACAATGGAGGCCAGCGTCATGCCCGCCATGATGGCAGCCGGAAAATTCCACGGTGGGATCACCGCGCCTACCCCAAGCGGAATGTAGAACAGATGATCCCGTTCTCCGGGTAGCTGAACCGGCGCGTCCACTTTCGCCAGACGCAACGCTTCGCGGCTATAGAACTCGCAGAAATCGATAGTCTCGGCAATGTCGGCGTCCGCTTCCGCCCAGTTCTTGCTCACTTCGAAGACCAGCCAGGCGCAAAGTTCAAACTTGCGGTCCCGCATCAGGTCGCCCACGCGGAACAGCAAACTTGCACGTTCTTCGACTGACGTGCGGCTCCAACTGTCAAAAGCTCGCAGAGCCGCCTGCATGGCCGGTTCCACGTGTTCCTTGCCGGCCTTCTGGTGCAGTCCGACGACCTGCGAAGGCTTCGCTGGATTGATGGACTTAATCTTGTCCGAAGTCTTGACGCGCTTCCCTCCAATGACCAAGTCGTACTCGCGCCCTAGTTGTCCGCGAACTTTTTCGATGGCGGAGCGCATCTTCCGCGCATTGTCTTCGCGGTTAAAGTCAGTAAGCGGCTCGTTGACGAAGGGTCCCTCATGAAGGCGAATCTGGGGGCGAGTGGGGGCTTCAACGGTTGCCATAAGAGCACCTCAAGAAGAAATACGGTCCGGGGCGAGAAGCGCGGCGGAGCTATTAATTGTAGCACTGGAAAATGGGTCAGAGCCGGCGGGACGCCGGCGCTACCAGACACTAATCGGCAACGCACATGTTCCGGGCCGTCTAGGGAACCTTGACCGAATCGTGGCTCTCGGCGGGCCGATAGCTCATAGCGGCGGTGC
>Ga0137388_10003088_pt1 | contig 10676 bp, 9 predicted proteins | sample 15con2h14AmetaG_FD_104644 | JGI IMG/M metagenome (GOLD analysis project Ga0137388, IMG submission 104644) | Vadose zone soil microbial communities from Angelo Coast Range Reserve, California, USA - 15con2h1.4A metaG | ecosystem: Environmental > Terrestrial > Soil > Vadose zone > Saprolite...
AAAAATCAGCCAAGTCCGCTGTCGTTCATGCGAAACCCGCGGCCAGAAAGGCACGGAGATAACTATGGCTACAGCGGCCAAAGAAACGAACCCCACACTCGCGGCTGCGACGCAGGTCACTTTTCTCGAAGCCATCAGACAAGCCATGTACGAAGAAATGGAACGCGACCCCGCAGTAGTGCTGATCGGGGAAGACATCGGCGTTTACGGCGGAGCATTCAAGACCAGCGAGGGCTTGCTCGAACGGTTCGGCTGGGAGCGCGTGATCGATACGCCCATCAGCGAATCGGCGATCATAGGCGCGGCGTGCGGCATGAGCTACCTCGGCCTGCGTCCCATCGCCGAAATGCAGTTCATCGATTTCATCGTGTGCGCGTTTAACCAAATTACAAATTTCGTCGCCAAGGGACATTACCTGTGGAACGCCCCTGCACCGATCGTCATTCGCGGTCCGTCCGGCGGCGGCGTGCATGGCGGGCCATTTCACTCCGCAAATCCCGAAATGTATTTCGTGCACACGCCGGGACTGAAAGTGATTTATCCCTCGACGCCCTACGATGCCAAGGGCCTGTTGAAGTCGGCGGTGCGCGATAATAATCCGGTGCTTTTTTTCGAGCACAAGTTTCTCTATCGCCGCATCAAGGAAGAGCTGCCCGCGGAAGACTACACTGTGCCTATCGGCAAAGCCGTGGTCCGCCGTGAAGGCAAACACCTCACCATTATTTCCTACGCCGCCATGATGCACACTTCGCTCGAAGCCGCTGCCGATCTGGCCAAAGAAGGCATCGAAGCGGAAGTGATCGACCTGCGCACGCTGCTGCCTCTCGATGAAGAAACCATCCTCAATTCCATAAAAAAGACCAACAAGTGTCTGGTGGTGCACGAAGACACCAAAACCGGCGGCATCGCTGGAGAAATTGCCGCCATACTTTGTGAACGCGCATTCGGCGATCTCGATGGTCCGCTCATGCGCGTTACGGCGCTCGATACGCCGGTGCCCTACGCTCCATCGCTCGAAGAATTTTTTCTGCCTAACAAGGAGAAAGTGCTGCACGCGGCGCGCACACTGGCAAAGTACTAAAATGATTAAGGCCGAGGAACTGGCGTTGACCTGGGTTTTGACTGATTACTGAAAACTGATTACTGATAACAGTCCAGAGAACTTGTTGTATTTACAGGAGACTCAAATGGCAGCCGATGTCGTAATGCCCCAGATGGGCGAAAGCATTTTTGAAGGAACAATCACCAAGTGGCTGAAAAAGCCCGGCGACAAGGTCGAACGCGACGAGCCGCTATTCGAAATCTCAACCGACAAGGTGGACGCGGAAATTCCCTCGCCAACCGCCGGCGTCTTGAAAGAAATAAAAGTAAAAGAAGGGCAGACCGTTCCCATTAACACCATTGTGGCGACGATTGACGGTGCTGGCGGCGCAGCGGTCGCTTCCGCACCGGCCCCAAAAACAGCAGAAGTTCCCAAGGCCGAAGCACCCAAGCCAGCTGCAGCGGCGCCGGCTCCCGCAACAAGGCCGGGCCCAGTTGCTGTCCCGACGCCACAAGCCGCGCCTCCGGCAGCGTCTCCAAGCGCATCGGCTCCAGCAAAAGAAGGCGCGCGAATTCACAGCTCGCCTCTGGTTCGCCGCATGGCCAAGGAACATGGAATCGACCTTGGTGGCATTCCAGGTACCGGTGCTGGCGGACGCATCACGAAAGAAGACATCGAAAGTGTGATCGCTGGTGGCGAAGGCGGCGGAGTTCCGTCGCCATTTGCTGAGCCTGGCCGGGCGTCCGAGGCGCCACCTCAACCCTCGAGGCCTGCGGCAATGCCGCCGCCTCCCGTGGCACCGGCCGCTCTGGCCGGCGGAGGCGGCCCCGCAGCGCACGGCACGCAATACGTTCCGGCGTTGCAACTGGGTGTTCCGCGCGAACGCCTATACTTCGGCAATTACGAAGTTCAGCCTTTGTCGGTAATGCGCACCAAAATTGCCGAGCATATGGTGGCGTCCACGCACGTTTCTCCACACGTGTACTCAGTCGACGAAATCGACATGAGCAAAGTGGCCGCGTTACGTGCAAAATCCAAAGGCGAATTCGAAGAGCGTTACGAAACCAAGCTGACCTTCATGCCGTTTTTCGTGAAGGCGGTGGTGAGCGGCCTGCGTGCGTTTCCAACCTTGAATGCGTCACTCGATGGAACCAACGTGGTGCTGCACAAGGAAATCAACGTCGGCATCGCGGTGGCTCTCGACTGGGGGCTCATCGTTCCGGTAGTAAAAAACGCCGACGAGAAAAATATCCTGGGCATCCAGCGAACCCTGAATGACCTGGCCGAGCGTGCACGTTCCAAGAAGCTGCGCCCGGAAGAAGTTCAAGAAGGCACATTTTCCATCACCAATCCCGGAGTATTTGGGGGACTGTTTGGACTGCCCATAATCAGCCAGCCCAACGTCGGTATTCTGGGACTAGGCGCAATCGAAAAGCGCCCGGTAGTCATCAACGATTCCATCGCCATCCGTTCGATGTGCTATGTCACGCTCAGCTACGACCATCGCGTCGTGGACGGCGCCGTGGCGCACCAGTTCCTGCACAAAGTAAAAGATACCCTAGAGAATTGGTCCGAGCCGCTGGTGTAGGGCGAAAATCAGAGATCAGCGATCAGATAAGAGAGACGGCCTCTGCGATCTTTGGTCGCTCGTCACTGCATCTGTGCTTTCAGCTTCGGCTCCCATGCGGCGAAAGCACTCATGTCCAAAGACTCGATGCTGCATCGCGCAGCGTGTCCCGAACGAAGCGATGCCGCTCGTTATGCTCCGGCTGAAGTTCTACATCCGCCACCGCCGTGAACTCAGACTGAAAGCGCCCGGCGATGCGATCGGCGGTATAGGCAAACAACTTGCAGTCCGCGGGTGCTCGCGACACGAGGAGCGTGCGCACGAAGCCGCGCGTTCCGTTTTTGCGATAGCCGTAATCCAGTGTCATCGGATCACCGGGAAAAGTAAATTCACTGACGCGCACGGCTTTCTCGATGCGATTCCATGATTGCCGCCTGGCGCCAGACTTGCGAACAATAATTGCGAACCATGGCGCGGCTGCCTGGAGCGCCCACCCTCGATGCCTTCCGGATTGGTGCCACCCGCTCCCGGTAGAGTCGCTCCACTTCAGTGTCCAGGTCATCGGCATAGACACCCTTTTGCTCGGCTAGCTGGATGCCGTTGGCCAGAGTAGATGGTTGCCAATTCCGAGGCGGGAAAAGTCCGTGGCGATTTGGAACGCATCGAGCGCGGAATCCCGGCGCCATTTCGGTGGCCCGATTCATAAACAGAACTGGCCCGGACACTTAATGTCCGGGCCAGCCCAACGACTCAGGATCTTGTTAGCGTTTCTTCTTTTTCTTGGCTGCCTTCTTCGGCTTGCTTTTCTTGGCGGCCTTCTTGGCAGGCTTCTTGGCCGCCTTTTTCGGCTTGGCCTTTAAAGCCGCCTTTGCCGCAGGCTTTTTTGCGGCTGCCTTCGTCGCCGCCTTCGCCGCAGGCTTGGAGGCCGGCTTGGCCGCCGCTACCTCGTCGGCATCGTCGTCGGCGATGATCAGTTCTTCCTCTTCGGTTTCCACGATTTCATCGGAGTCGCCGGCTTCTTCTTCTTCCAGCGGAGACAACTCCGTCTCATCGTCGAAATGATCCTTCTCAAAATCCATTTCATCCTCCCCTGGGAGAAGCTAGCCCGACGTATCGGGGCCGGGCGCGCACGAAAATTGCAGCTCGCCCTGCAGCCTACTTTCGGTTTCGTACCGTATTCAGAGGGCAATGTCAAGGATTCTAAGGGCGCACACGCGAAATTTGCCCGGCCAGCCGAAAATCCGCAGCATTCCTCAGGAGTAGTGGAACCAAGTAGCGCGAGACCACAGCGAACCGGCCTCAGGGGGTTTTCTTAGGATGTGTTGCCGCTGAAGCCGTGTTGACGCTGGAACTCTTCTTTTTCGTCGCCGTTCGCTTGTGTACCAGCACTGTTTCGGGGCCTCCGCCGATGGTATACACGCGAAGAACCATGCCCCGGCTGACCCGCGCGGCCTTTAACCCATTCCATTTCCGGAGTTCCTCAGGGCTTACGCTGAACTGGTCGGCGATGCCACCCAGAGTATCTCCCTTGCGGACGCGGTAGCGCACCAGACGGCTCTTGGCCTCGGCCGCCGGCTGCGAAGCCGGAATGATCAGCTTGTCGCCCGGGCTAAGCACGTCGGTACGCCCCAGACTGTTGGCTGCCGCGATGGCCGGGGCGGTCACGTGGTATTTCTTGGCCAGCGAGGTAAGCGTCTCGCCCGCTTCGACGCGATGCCGCCGCCAACTGACCCACTTTTCCGCTGGAATGTCCGCAATTTCTGCGGAGAATCTCTGCGCCGTGCCCTTCGGCAGATGCAGCTCGAAGAACGGGTCATCCGGCGTAGCCATGCGCAGCAGCGACGGATTCAGGGAACGCAGAGTCTCGGCGTCCACATCGATGGTTTCAGCCACCAGACGCAGGTCAATCGCCCTCCCGGGTTTCACAACGTCGGAGGGGACAGGCTGGTCAAGATCGGTTTGCACGCCGTAGTGCGCAGCGTCCTTGGCGATCAGCGTCAATGCCAGGATGATGGGCACGTAATTCTTGGTCTCGCGCGGCAGCACATTGCGACGGTACAACTCCCAGAAATCGGCATAGCCGGTGCGCTCAACGCCCTTCTGCACGTTCCCGGGGCCGCAATTGTAGGCGGCCATGGCCAGATACCAATCGCCAAAGAGACCGTACAGGTCGCGCAGGTGTTGCGCGGCGGCGCGCGTGGCTTTTTCCGGGTCTTGGCGCTCATCGACCCACCAGGAACGCTTTAGTCCATACTCATTTCCGCGCCAGGGCACAAACTGCCAAATGCCACGTGCGCCAGCCCGCGAAAGCGCCAGCGGCTGAAACGCGCTTTCCGCCTGAGCCAGGTAGATCAAATCCTGCGGAACACCTTCTTCCCGCAGCACGCGCGAAATCATGTCCCGGTAGCGGCCAGAACGCCGTAAGCCGGTCTCGACGATAGCCTTTCCGCGCGGTGTCTGGAAAAAATTCAGGAACGACAGCACTTCATCATTCACTGTTAGCGGCAAGTCATGCGAAGTGTTCTTCGCGGCTAGCTCAGCTCGGTCCTTCAAGCGCGGATCGACCGGGAAAGTCATTTCCGCGACTTCGTCAATCGGAGCGGGGACCGCCGGCGTTTCCTGAAAACCGTCCCCGGCACGGAACGCCTGCAATTCGTATGTGTAAACAGAATCGACGACGTGGCGGAAAAGTTCACTGAGCCGCGGGTCTGCGTTCGGGTCGTAACCGCTCTCCAGCATCCAGTCCACGGCATCATTGAAGTCACGGCGTGCCGCGTCCAGGTGGCCGGCCTTAAAATTCTGCTCGCCAGAGGCGAACTTTTCTTGCACCCTGGCCATCAGCAGAGTTCTGCCGTCGGGAATCACGGGAAGCAAAGAGGCTGGAGCCGGGCGGTCGCGGCTCCACAGCGGCAACGGAACCAGTTGCGGAGTGCTTTGCGGGCGCGCAGACCCTTGCGCGGTCTCGTTTGCGGCCGGTTCCGCTCCGGTAGCGTTCCCCAGAAAAGCCTTGCCGGCGGCGGATTTGGACGCGGCTGCGCATGCAAACATCACAGACGCGAAAGCAAGCAACCGCAACGATGTGCGCCAAAGCCGCATGGATTGATGTTACGGAGCCTTCCTGCCGCTGGTCAATGGATTCGCGAACACCCGGTACTCCATTGGGCTATACCGCTTGCGATGCAAAACTCTTTCGACGTTAAGAATTCAGAAGAAAATTCGATTGGCTATTCAGCCAGCGCCGGTACGCCCGCGTCCCAGCCTTGGTGCTCCGGAAGCAGCGATTTCACCAAGTCTTCCATCTCGTGCGAACTGACCACGTCTTCTGGATAGTTGTATACATTCAGGTCAAATACCACGCCAAACGCGGAGCGGGTATTCTGCAACTCTTCCTGTAAACGAACCGCGACGCGCTTTCCGTTCATGGCGTCGGTTTCCGGCAACACCACGCTGAAAACGTCCGGGGAAAGACGAAAAATCGAATCGGTCGGCCGCAGGCGGCGCGAAAGCGCCTTTGCAGTAGCGCTGCAGACCGCGGCCATATCCGGATTTTTACCGGTTCCTTTGTTCACTTTCAGTAGTACCAGCGACAGCGTTTTCTGCATGGTCTTGGCACGACGGAATTCCATCGTTAGCCGGTCCCAAAACTGGCTGGCATCGGGCATCGAGCCAAGAAGATCCATGTTTGCCTGGTGCTTGAGGGCGATGTTACGTTCCAGTTCGCCCAGGATGTGCTGCTTCAACTTGCGCACGGTGCGCTGCCGCTCCAGCAGGTAGCCGACAAAGAGCAGGGTCAGCGCGCAGAACCCGAAGAACGCCACCCGCATGGTCCACTTGCCGCCTTCGGGATGGACGAAGACCAGGGGATACATGAAGCTGGCAAGACCGCCGGCCAGAACCAGCACGAAGATCACCGATAGCACCGTCAACTGCAGCTCGCGGCGTTCCAGTTTGTCGAGTTCTTCCCGGTTGAGTATCGTGCTGCCGCTCATGCGTTCCCGCTCTTTCTTCAATCTGACAGCGCCATTTTTACCTGCCACAGATAGGCCGATGGATCAAGGTTTCAGGATTGGTACTTACAAATCGTGAGTACGCTTTGTAATCTTCCCATCGTGGAAGGAAAGAGCGCGAGAGGCAATAGAACCAATGCGGCACATGTAGCGGAAACGGCAACCATGGTTGGACGCAAACGCAAACAAAAGACGAACAAGCAAAGGCCAACGTGCAGGAAAAGCGCGCCCAAAAAGAAAACGGGCGGCTCGATTACTCGGGCCGCCCGTTTGAACAGATTTTAAAGCAGTTTACAGAGGCTGAACGTTCGAGGCCTGCAGGCCCTTGGGGCCGCGGACGACTTCGAATTCGACCGCTTGGCCGTCATTCAGCGACTTGTAGCCATCCGCCTGGATCGCGGAAAAATGTACGAATACATCTTCCCCGGTCTGACGCTGGATGAAGCCAAAGCCTTTGCTGGCGTTGAACCACTTTACTGTTCCTTGTTCTTTGCTCACTTCGTTATACTCTTTTCGTTGAAAAAGCTATCTGGTGCCCCGCTAACCGAAACCCGGGTTTCAGGATTTGTGTTACAAACCCTGAGGTACAAAAGTTCCGCCGCAATTGCGACAGTCCCCCTAGGAGCTCCGGCCGTCTTCAGCTGTTTTCTGTGTTACCGCTGAGCGGGCACAAAAAAAGGCCGCGAGTTTGACCCGCGACCGCTTTACAACCTCAAAGGCGATACAAGAGCAACAAACGCATAGGGAGAATAACACCGCTAGACGTCAAAAGCAAGAGGATTCTTAGGCAATCGAAGTTACAGAAGAGTAGCCAAAGCCGGGCGCCCTTGTTGTGGTTTCGTATGCCAGTCGCGTGGCAGGGAAGAGGCAATCCAGGAGCGAGCCGGCTCGAACCGTCAGTGTGCTATGGAAGGACTGTGACCTTACCCTTCATGCCAACGTCCTGCAGCACCAGCCTGGGCAGCCCGCCAGCGAGCGGCGCGGCCATCACATGAACCGGAGCGGAAGGGTCTTCCGTTCCACCCACGTCCGCAAACAAGATCTCCGACCCGCTCCTGAACCGATGCTTTAGCCGTTTCTTGCCCGCACTCCTCAATTTCAACGCCGCCTGAAAATACTTGATATCGTCGGGATTCGAGCGGCGCAAGAGCAAGGAGCGCGGTTAGAGTGCCGATTCGAATTCGTGGAAACGCTTCTCGAGTTCCCACTGCTGCTGCGCTTTTTCGCTGGACTTCAGGAAACTCACGCAGGATGTGGACGGTTTTTCCGCGCCGGGTTGATCGTGCGAGCAAGCCGAGACCGTTGACGTAAATTCGTCGCGCATCGCCCATACGCTGTCGCCCGGCAGGAAAGCGTGCTCCAGGCCGGTGCGGACCATTTGCTTCAAATCCATGTAATGCAAATCGTAGGTTTGCACCGCGCGGACGTATTCGTGAGTGAGGTCAATGCGCGACACGCCTTCGTCGTCCGAAGCAAGCGCAACCGGCACACCGAACTGCCGGTACAGCGGAAATGGATGATCTTTTCCGCTGACGCCGAGAATCAGATCGTTGCTGCTCAGGCTAATTTCGACCATCACGTGCTTCGCGGCCATTTCTTTCAGCAATTCGTGCGGGCGATCTTCGTACATGACATCGACGCCGTGGCCGATGCGTTCCGCCGACGCTTGTTCGACCGCCAGGCGGACGTGGCAGCACAGTCCTTCATAGGGGACGAGTTCGGGCGCGATCTCCCCGGCATGCAGGCTGATGTGAACCATGGGATAGAGCGGATGCAGAAATTTGACCATTTGCATCTGCACTGCGTAATCGTTCATCGAGTTGTAGCCGTCTTCCGGCATGACCATGTTGATCCCGACAAAGCGCGGATCGGCCATCACCAGCTGGAAGCAAAAAATCGTTTGCGCGAAGACCTGTTGCTTAGGAAAACCGCGCAACACCTGGCAGAGATAGCGTAATTGCACTTTGCAGCCAGGCCTCTCGTCTGGTTGGCCACAGTGTTCGCGTTCGTAGCGGATTCCTTCCGCTTCGTCGAGGTCCGCCACCGCAGTCGAAATATCCCGAGATATTCCTCGTGCCAACAGCGCAGTTCCGAACTCTTGCAGGTCTTCCCGCCAGCCAATTTGGTAAGCATCATTAGCGACGTGACTGAAATCGGGCGTATGCATCAGCTCAAGGTACTGCTCGTTCTGCCGGCCGGCGCGCGCCGCCACCTCATCGAGCCATTCGCCCAAATGATGGTGTGACGTTCCGCCAAATCTGGCAAAGGTGCGAAAAAATTGGTCGTGGCCAGTTACTCCCGGAGACGGAACAAATCCGCGCATCGAGAATGAGTCAATCAGATCGTCGTAAAGAACCTGGTCCTTGTAAACGTCTGCAGTGGGGATTTTTCCGTTGCTACAGGCTTGCGATTCCTGGCTCTCGGGCTTCGAGAAAACGGATTTTGTACCTTGCAGCGCCGACGGATCGAGGCAGAGATGATCATCGGCAGCCGCGCGAATCCAGGATTCCGCGTAGACCGCGCCGCTCAGATGATTGTGCAGGTCCGCGCCTTTGGGCATTCGGAATAGCAAATTGCGCAACTGCAGCGGATTTGACCGCGCTGCTTCCAGATTCAGCGAAGCACGCCGTTCGAGCGGTGTCATGCTGGTTGCGGCCGGCTTGGCTTTTGTTTGTGAGTACGAAGACGCAGCCAACGTTAACAGCGTGGTGAGCGAGACCAACAAATTTCTTGTACGGAACATGCGCCGGAGGCTCCTTCCTTTCTTCATCAAAGCATTTCTTTAACTAACCGGCATCGCAACCTTTCTTTGCCGCGAGAGATTCTTGCATACACTAGGTGCTTTCCATTGGTTATCGCCAACGGTTTCGGGAAAAGAGAGCATAGCAGGGGCAGCAGGATCGTAGAGGAAGAATCGTGAAGATATACGCGGCGCGGAACCGAAAAGATTCGCAGGCGCGGTTGACCGCGGAATGCTTCGGCCCTATATTGGCGCACCGTTTTTGAGTTTTCCAGGAGACGCGAATTGCTGGAGCGCATTTTCCATCTGCAGGAAAATCAGACCACCGTCCGCCGCGAGTTATTCGCAGGACTGACCACCTTCATGGCCATGGCCTACGTGGTGGTGGTGAATCCGCAAATTCTTTCAGAAGCGGGTATGCCCGCGGATGGCGTGTTGTTTGCCACCTGCCTGTCAGCCGCACTGGCCACGCTGGTCATGGAGCTGTGGGCCAATTATCCAATCGCTCTCGCGCCCGGAATGTCGTTGAACGCATATTTCACATATTCCGTGGTCATTGGGCGTGGAGTGCATTGGCAAACGGCGCTCGGCATCGTATTTCTCTCCGGGATTTTATTTCTATTGCTGACCCTGACGAAAGCTCGCGAGCACATCGTCAACGATATTCCGGATTGCCTGAAGCACGGAACCGCCGCCGGCATCGGACTGTTCATTGCATTTATCGGCCTGCGCAACGCCAAGCTGATCGTCGCCAATCAAGCGACGCTGGTCGCTTTGGGAAGAAATCTTGCTCGCGGTTGCAGGATTATTGTTGACGGCAATTCTGATGGCCCGCCGGGTGAGCGGCGCAATTCTGATCGGCATGGTGCTGATTGCGCTTGCTGGAATTCCACTGGGGTTGAATCACTGGCCGGCACATTTGTTTTCCCTGCCGCATCCCTCCGGAACATTCCTGAAACTGGACATTGCTGGCGCCGCGAAAATCGGCATCGGTGAATTGATTTTTGTCTTTTTCTTCGTCGACCTGTTCGACAACGTAGGAACGCTGGTCGGCGTGTGCGAACAGGGAGGATTTTTGCGCGACGGAAAATTGCCCCGCGCCAGCCGCGAACTGTTGGCGGACGCATTCGGCACGATAACCGGTGCGCTCTCCGGCACTTCCACCGTTACCAGCTATATCGAGAGTGCAGCGGGTGTAGCGGCGGGTGGAAGAACGGGTCTCGGCAACGTGTTAATTGCCGTGCTATTCGTGGGTGCAATGTTTTGCGCGCCACTGGTGGCGGCCGTGCCCGGATATGCCACGGCTCCTGCGTTGATTTT
>Ga0137388_10003090_pt1 | contig 10675 bp, 3 predicted proteins | sample 15con2h14AmetaG_FD_104644 | JGI IMG/M metagenome (GOLD analysis project Ga0137388, IMG submission 104644) | Vadose zone soil microbial communities from Angelo Coast Range Reserve, California, USA - 15con2h1.4A metaG | ecosystem: Environmental > Terrestrial > Soil > Vadose zone > Saprolite...
CTGCGGCGCTGTACACCTCTGGAGTGGCCATCGGCAACCTCGTGAGCCAGCGCAACACGCCGTGAGAGGGGGAGTGCAGGGATGATCGGCGACTTCACCGGGGTTCCCCTCCGGCCGGAGGACCGCTGGACCGGCGCGCGCCTGGCCCAGGCACGGGTCGTGGTCGATCACGAATGGAACCTGAATCTCTTCGCGGCACAACGGCGGGCCGAGGACGCCGCCGCCGGCATGCTCGGCCCAGGGGCGGTCGTCCCTGCGGGGTCGGGGGCCTTCGGGGTCACCTTCACCACGGATGCGTCCGGCGAGCCGGACCTGATGTTCGGCGCCGGCCGCATCTGGGTGGACGGGCTCGAGGTCATCGCTGCCGAGCCGTTCCGGTACACCTCGCAGCCCGGGGCGTTCGGTCTCCCGAACGTCAAGTCGGCGCTCGTGTACCTCGAGGTGTACGAGGAGGTGATCCCCCCGGTCGAGGACCCCTCGATCGACGACCCTGCCCTCCGAGGCATCGATGCCTCTGCGAGGTCCCGCGTCGGCTACCGGGTCCGGGTCACCCCCGTACCGCCCGGCGACGACTGGACCCAGACGTGGGCAGCGCTCGGTGTGCCCGGGACCTCGGCCGTGCTCCGCATCTACCCTTCGATGGAGCGCACCGCCGATCCCTGCGCCTCGGGGGCTCCGGCGGCGCTGGCACCCGACGGGTGGTTGAGGGTCGAAGTCATGACCTCGAGCGGAGTGGGCGCCGCCGGGGTCGCCGGTGGCCAGCAGGCAGGCGCCCAACTCGCCTGGTCCTTCGACAACGGGGCCTCGGCAGCGGCGATCGGCACGGTCACCACCGGCGGGCTGGTCACGCCGGTGCCCACCCCCGCCGTGCGGTTCTCCATCGGGGACCTGGTGGAGGTCTCCCCGCCTGGTCGCCGAGCGCTGGCCGAGGACCACGGGGATCTGTACGCCGTCAGGGACGTCACGAGCGCCGGCGGCAGGGACACGCTCACCCTCAGGCGGGACGACATGACCATGCTGGAGGCCCTGGCGATGCCGGGGACCGACGTCGGGGGCGTGGTGATCCGCCGTTGGGACGGCGTGGCTGCGGTGCAGTCGGGTGAGACGGTCGCCACGCTGCGGGGTGTGGACGTCGGCGTCGCCTTCTCGGTCTCGGAGTTCGGGATGCTGCTGGCCGGGGACTGGTGGGGCTGCCGGATCCGGTCCGGCGCAACGCCGCCCCTCGAAGATCGGGAGAACGTCGCACCCGACGGGATCCGGCGCCATATTGCCCCCCTTGCATTCCTGCGTCTCGACGAGGGCGGCGTGTCGGACCTCCGCCAGGTGTACTACCCGCTTGCGGACCCGGCCCTCACGGCCCCCATCGACGTGAGCCCCGCAACGGTGACGGGTCGGCCGGGCGACAACCTCCAGGACGCCCTCGCCCGCATGCCGGCCACGGGAGGCCTTGCTCAACCTGGCCGCCGGTGTCTACAACCTGCCCAAGCCGCTGCACGCCGTCGGGCGGAGCCGGCTTGTCGTGTCAGGAAGCGGCCCCGCCACGATCCTCCTCTCGGGCAGCCGGGACGGTGCTCTCCTGATGGAGGGATGCAACGACGTCGCCGTGCGCGACCTCCGTGTCGAGGGCGCGCCCCTCGTGGCCGGGGCTTCGACCGGGGCGCCGCGCGCACTGGTGACCTTCGCCGGATGCACCGACGTCGTGGTGGCAGCGTGCGAGTTCCTCTCACCCGACGCCGGCCCTGGGGTCGAGGCGCAACCGTGCCTGCTCGCCGGACCAAGCGCGGACGGGGCCACGGTCTCCAGCCGGGTGTCGGTCGAGGACTGCGACCTGACGCTCGGCTCCGCCCAGAGCGGGATCGTGCTGGAGGTGATCGGGGAGCGGGCCAGCGTTGCGCGTTGTGCCGTCGCCTCCCCAGGTGCCGACGGCGGCCGGGCCATTGCGGTGACAGGGGATCGCTGTCTGGTACGGGTTCTGGACAACGCGCTGGACGGTGTCGGGGCGGGGATCCTCGCAGGGGGCACAGGACGGGCCAGCAACGACGTGAGGGTTGCCGGCAACTCGGTGAACCTGAGCGTGCCGCCGGGGACCCGTCGCGGCGGCCGACCGCCACGCCGTCGAAGTCAGGGGGGCCCAGAGCGCGACGGTGGTCGATACCAGCGCAACCCTCAGGCCCGCCACGCCTGCCGCCGGGGGCGCCACGGCGGATTCGGGCGTCGAGGTGGGTGGCGAGATCGGACCGTTCCTGGTCGTGCAGAACTCGTCGATGAGCGCCTTCACCTACGGGGTGGCGGTGCGGCCCCGGCATCTGCCGCAAAGGGTTCTGCTGTTCGCCCGGAATGACGCCGACGGCCAGGTCTACGTGAACGGCGACCAGGGCTTGGGTTGGGAGGGATGGCGCCTGCTCTCTGCCTCCGGGGTTCCGTCTGCGATCCCAGGGGTGGCCAACCAGCCGGTGTCCTCGCTCACCGCGCAGACGTATGACGACGCCCACCTCCTGTTCGCCACGGGGATGTACGACGCCCGCTCCTACTTCACCAGCAGCTCTGATGGCGCGACCTGGGCGGCGTGGGCGGAGGTCCCCCCCGGGGGCACAACCGATGCCGCCCTCGCGGCCGTGCAAGGGTTCGATGGCCGGCTCTTGCTTTTCGCCAAGGGCGGCAACGACTCCCAGTCCTGGGTCAACATCGCGAGCTGGACCACGCCACCGGCGATGACGTGGACGGGGTGGAAGCAGCTCCCCGCCCTCGCGAGGTCGCTGGCCGCGCCGATCGCGGTGACCAGGTATCCCGACGTGCTTCTCTACCTTGCCGGTCCGACGTGGCTCGGCGCGATGTACCTGCGGTACACCTGGGATGGCCACCAGTGGTCTGGCCCCGACTACCCCGACCGATTCCTCATGGGCGCCGTGGTGGCCAAAAACTGGCAGGACTCGATCTACTTCTTCTTCACGTCCAACGGACAGCCGACCTGGATGTCAACGAATGACGGTCTCGCCCTGAGTCCGTGGCATGCCGTGGCGGGTCTCACGACGGACGGTCCACTGTCGGTCCTGGCCGCGGACCGGCTCTACCTCTTTGCGAACGGCCGCGACGGGGTGTTGAACGTCAACGTCGCGGACCCCGGAGCCGGCGACCTGGTATGGGAGGGCTGGCAGCCGGTACCGGGCAGCTTCACCACCGGCATCGCCGTGGCGGCCACCAGCGTCGCCGTGCCCATGCGCTGGACCGTCGCCGAGACCCTCGCCTCGACGTTGGGTGTCACGACCGGGGGGGCGCTCCTCGGCGTCCGGGGCGTGGACGGGGAGAACAACGTCCCCTCCTATCACGACTGAGCCGCGATGGGCACGACAACCGCGCAACCGTCCCGCCCACCGGCCCTGCCACCGGCGGTCCACGAGACGCTGCGCTCGCCCGGCCGCCCTCTCGACGTGGCAACGGCAGCCTTCATGGGAGACCGGTTCGGGGCAGATCTCGGGGGGGTCCGGGTCCACACGGACGCCCGAGCCGCAGCGTCGGCGGCCGAAGTGGATGCCGCCGCCTACGCGGTGGGCAGCCACGTCGTCTTCGGCCCGGGCCAGTGGGCACCGCACGAGAAGGGCGGACGGGCGGTTCTCGCGCACGAGCTTGCCCACGTCCTGCAGGCCCGGGCCAGCCCGGTGTCCCACCCCGGGCTGAACGTCGGCGCGCCGGACGCGGCCGCCGAGCGGGAGGCCACCGACTTGGCGGCAGTAGTGGCATCGGGTGGCAAGGCCCGGCCTCCCTACCTGCAGGTCGCCGCCTCCACGCTCTCACGCCTGCAGAGGGGGGCCGCTCCCGGTGCGGCACCCACCGCCGGAGCCTCGGACTCGGCGGACTCCCGGGCGGCGATGGGGGAGAACCCCGTCGTCTGGGAGGCCCGTCTCGACCAGGTCTGGGGGGAGGGGGGCGAGACCCCGGACCCGGTCGCCGTCCAGAGTTCTGCCGACTTCATCCACGCGGTCCTCCACGTGGGCCTCAACCCCAACCTCGTCGTCGACGAGATGCGAAAGCGGGCGAAGGACCTCATCCACATCCGGCGGGCCTTCGACGAGAAGCAGCCCAAGGACCTGCGGACGATGGTCATCGAGAAACTCGACCGCCGCCAACCCCTGGTGCGGATCCTTGCGCTCCTGTACTCGGGCCGGGACGACGAGACCTACGCCCAGATCGGGCTCGCCATCATCCCGCCGCTCACGCGCGACGCCGAGCTCGCCCGGATCTTCGGGGGCTTCGACCGCAACAACCTCCATGCCCGCGAGGTTATGAAGAACGCCTACGACCAGGCCTTCGCCGGCATCCACAAGACGGCGCACGACACGCTCGAGGAGCACCTCTCCGACGACGTCTCCAACCCCGAGCTGGACAAGTACCTGATCCTGCTGCACCGCAACCTGACCCCCGCCGACGAGCTGCACCTCGCCACGACCGCCCGGAGCGTCACGGACAAGGAGGTGGCGATCGGGATCCTGCAGACCCAGTACTTCAAGGGGGTCAACGCCTTCCAGCAGCTCAAGGACGACTGGGAGGTCCTGCACGTCGAGGGCTTCGTCCACGGCAACCTCAAGGACGCAATGAGCGACGAACTGGCGGGCGAGGCATGGCAGATTGCCCAGTCGATCTTCAACGCCTTCGACGAGCGGATGGGTCTCGTTGGCGAGTTCAATACGGCGATGTGGGAGGGCCAGGAGATCGACCAGGAACGCTTCACGTCCAAGCGGGAGAACATCGACCTGACGATGCTCCTTCAGGCGTTCATCGCCGCGACCGTCGGCGGCCGGGGTGGGGGAGCGGGCACCAACGAGGAACAGGTCTACCTTTCGTTCCGGAAGATCCGTGAGATCTACGAGGAACGCATCGCACGGGCGACTACCGAGAAGAATCCCGGCTTGGCCGCTGAGCGCCGTCAGGCCTGGAACTCTCTGAGGGCCTGGCTGACCGAGCGGGTCGAGGGCGGCGCCATCAGCGAGATGGGCGGCTACGAGCTCGTCCAGGCCAAGCTCGAACTGTTCGGCAAGCTCACCTACGCCGACCAGGTCTGGCTGGCATGGCAGGCATCGGACGAGGCCAAGATGCTCGACCTTGTCACCGACGCCTGGGTCGAGAACAAGGAGCTGGAGCTTCGCCACCAGGCCGAGGATCCGCCAGCGGGTTCCTCGCGGCCCCCCTTCCACGCCTGGACGGCCGTTGCCCAGAACAACCCGGCGTCGTGGAAGATCGCCGAGCTACTCCGGGAAGACGGCAGCGACCACGTCCAGCGTGGTGCCCGGCGGCTGAAGCTGGACCTCGAGGGCACGGCCGGGAGCACGGCGAGCTCGGATCTCCTCACCGCCTACAAATTCCTTCAGAAGGTGGACAGGGCGGAGCTGCTGGAAGGCGTCCTCGAGGCCTTCTTCGATCTACCGGGGCCAACGTGGGGCTGGAGCAAGTCCGACTACGTCGCCTCGGCGGTCACGAGTGGAAGGGAGTACACCCACCGAACGATGTTCATCGGCTACCTCCTGTCCCCGGGGTCGCCCTTCGAGTTCTCCGTCCTGATGGAGGACGTGAAGGACCTCGTGAGGGGCCCGGCCACCAGCCTCGACGAACTCGTGGACCGGGCGGAGATGCGCACGGCGGCGTCGGTCACCGGGAGCTGGTACTTCGACACCCCTCTGGCTGCGGCCGCCGAGGCGGTCGACTGGGTCACGGGCGAGGACACGCAGGACGTGGCCCGGGATGCGCTCGTCCGCCTCCGGCGCATGGCCAAGGAGGCAAAGGCCAACCCCCAGGATCTCGAGCTGATGATGGCCATGTCCGGGAGCAAGGATGTGATGGCCCTCGGGCAGCTGGAGTTCAACCTGTTCAAGGACCGCCTCGAGGATGCCCGCAACACCCGCACGACGATTGTCGAGACCTTCGGCACCATCATCGATGTCGCCGGGCGATCGCTGCTCGTGACGATCATCGGCCCGGTGGCCGGGGCAGGACTCGTGAGCGCCCTCGGTGCCTTCATGAGCGGCATGCTCGTGCGTGAGGGGTTCCTGGCCCAGGACTACGACCTTTTCAGCACAGCGAACCTGTCGACCCTGCTGGAGGAGGTGGCCACCTTCGGATTCGACTCGCTGGGCTTCGAGGCGGTGATTGCGGAGACGTTCTCTGCGCAGGCCGTGGGCAGGCTTTTCAAGCTGGAGTCGGCGGGTGCCAACGAGCGGATCGCCAAAATCGTCCAGGAGACCCTGAAGTCCTCGGGCTCCAAGCTCTTCGAGAAGGCAGTGGCCAACGCCATCGGGGGGCTGACCCTGCCGAGCGGCGACGAGCTGGCCTCCCGCGCCCTGAACATGGTCATGCTGGGCAGCCTCAAATCGCTCACGTCCCCGATGGTCAAGAAGCTCACGATCTTCTCCACGAACTCCGAGCGGATGGGGAAGAACCTCATCAGCACGGTCATCAATGGCCCTCCCGCCAAGGCGGCCCTGCCGACCGTGCTCGTCAAGGAGTTCATGAAGATCGTGAGCGATCCAAATTTCGCCCACATGACCCCGGGCGACATCGCCGCACGGCTGGCCAATGCCGCCTTCTCGTCGGTTGCCAGCGCAATGTCGGTGACGGCGGCGCTCACGCACGTGCAGCAGGTCCAGGCCCGCGATGCCCGACGGTGGGGAGCTGCCAACCCCGACCTGTTGTCGCACATGATCGCGACCGACCCGGTGCTCGGTCCCGCCTACCAGGACTACGTCGCCGACAACCCGAGGTCCCACGTCGCACCGTACAAATGGGTCCAGACACTGCAGACCGTGAAGACCTTCGAGGAAACGCCCACCTCCGTGAAGGACCAGGAGGCGATGAGTCTCGCCCCCCGGCTGGGACGCAAGCCGCGCATGCAGTTGACGAAGCTCGAGGACTCGGACGTCCCCGAATGGGCCAGGCCCCACATGGAGGGGGCGGCTCGTGTGACCTCCCCGACCACAGCGGCAATCGTGGATGCCCCGATCGAGTTGGTGGAGAAGGACGTCAAGGTCCAACCCCTCCTGAGCAAGATGCTGACCGACGCCGCCGTCATCCAGAAGCAGATGAGCTACCAGTGAGCAGGCGGGCGGCGCCATAGCGCGCCTCGGGTACGTCGTCCCCGCGCACACCGGGCCGGGGTCGGGGGCGCCAGCCGCTATCCATTCGGAGGGCCGTCCGCTGGAGCCCGACGTCCGGGCCGAGATGGAGGGCAGCTTCGCAGCGGACCTGGGCGAGGTCCGGGTCCACGACGACGAAGCCGCCGCCCGATCGGCGCGCACGATGGGGCCGTCGCCTACGCGAGCGGGTCGCACATCGCCTTCGGTCCCGGCCAGTACCAACCCGCCTCGCCCCGGGGCCGGGGCGTCCTGGCCCACGAGCTCACCCACGTGCTGCAGCAGCGCAACGTGGGACCCGCCGCTGGCGGCGGGCACGAAGGGGAGGCATCCCGGATTGGTGCCGTGGTCGCCGCCGGGGGGAGGGCTCCCCGAATTGCTGCCGGGCTGGAACCTGGTGCCGTCGCCCGCCTCGCCGACACTGCCGCGTCGCCGGAGGCAGAGCCCCAGGGCGCCAAGCCGAAGGACGCGAAACCGGCGCCGGCCCAGGAGTTGCGCACCCCGCAGGACCTCGCCAGAGACGTCGACGAGATCCACCTGGCCCTCAACTCCATACGGAATCGCGAGTTCGTCTACCGGCTGCTCATCCGGCACCACCCCCACATGCGGTTGTTCGACGAGGAGTACTCCCACCGCCACGGGCGGAGTCTCAACGGCGATTTCGAGCAGCTCGGCTCCCCCAACGACACGAGGGCCATGCGCTACCACGAGTACGGGAAGCTGCGCCCGGCGGACAAGGTCTACTTCGCGCTGAAGGACTTCGGCACCGACCAGGACACCTTGTTCTGGGTCCTGCCGGAGGCACGCACCAAGGAGACGGACGACGAGTTCAAGAAGAGCTACGGCGGTGTGTTCTCGAACGAGGGGATGCTGCTCGACCGCAAGACCCCGCGCAGGATCGCGGGGGCGATCAGGGACGAGACCCTTCTCAAGATCCCGGACCGTGACAGGGCACTGGCGCTCCTCACGTACGGGTCCATCGTGGAGGACGTCGACAACGTCCACTTCGCCTTGCACGCGGTCCTGCGAGACCCCGACATGGCGCTGGCAGCCATACAGAGAGCGGACCGCAAGACCGTACGCGCGCTGTACGAGCAACGGTGGGGCATGAGTCTCGAACTCGAGATGCGCAGCCTCTTCAACGATGCACAGCTCGAGCGCGCCTACGTCTTCCTCAATCCCGGCATCAGCGACGAGCAGCGCCTCATCGCGACGGTGAGGCTGGCGACCACGCAGGTCTGGCTCAAGCCGGACAGCCAGGTGATCTTCGACGCTGTCGAGCACGCGAGCAAGGAGGCGAAGGCTGCCCTGAAGGCGGAAATCGACCGGAGCCTCGCCAAAGGCCCGTCATCGAAGCCAGGAGGCGCGCGGGAGCCGAAAGACGGACCGCTGCTCACCGGCATCCGGGACTTCTTCGGCGGCTTGAACGATGCCGACTTCGCCAGGCTGAACGCCATGCTCATGCCGGAGAAGGAGGCCCCGTTGCCTGGGGGCGAGGCGGCAACGCCCTCGGCCCCGGTCCCGGCCATCCCGGTGCCGGTCCCGGCCACGGACGGGGACCCGAACCTCGGGAACGATGCGGCCAGGCACCTGGCCGCCAAGGGAGGCGTCGACAAGCCGTCGGTGTTCAACCAGTTGAAGAAGGCCACGAAGGAGGAGGTGCCGGTCTACGCCGCTGCGTGGACCGACACCAGGGACCGACGGTTCGGGCAGTACGTGCTCGTTCGAATCGACGCGGACCAGTACAAGCCGGTCGGGAAGATCCTGGCGGGCACCCTCGACGAGCGGATCGCCTTCGCCATCGAAAGCGGGGACGAGGACTACCTGACCCACCTGCTCACCGAATTCACCGATGACGACACGAAGCGAACCCTCTGGAACGACGTCGCCGGTTTTCAAAGCCGGGTGGGCGCAACGTGGTCGCAGGGTTACCTGAACAAGGTGCTCATGCTGCTGAAGCCCTCCGACCTGACACCTGCCGAGGCGGTGCGGTGGTACGAGAGCGCCATCAGGCGGGAGGAGAGCTGGGTCGACACGGTCTACGAGCGCGGCGTCACCCAGTCCCGGAACACCGAGTTCCGCGAGCTCAAGGGTTTTGCCGAGAAGGCCGGAGACGGGGAGCTTTCCCCGTCCCAGGCCAAGGAGTACAAGCAACGGCTGGAGAACATGCAGAAGGCGATGGATGCCTACCTCGCGGTGCGGGACCGCTGGGAGGAAAGCATCGAACAGTACGCGCAGCTCGTGATGGGGCTCCTGACCGCCTCCCTCACGGCCGGCATCACCCTCGAGGCAACGCTGGCCGACGTCATCGTCGGGGTCGGAAAGGCGGCCCTCTCCAACGCCTTCTTCAAGGTGGCAACCCGCAAGGTCGTGAAGGGGGACCGGTTCCAGGTCATGGGGGAGGAAGGGGTCCAGACCTTCGTGACCGGCGCGTTCGAAGGTGGCATGAACCTGTTCGCACCGAAGTTTGCCGAGCGCCTGATGGAGGCCGGCCTCAGCAAGGCAGGGATCGAGGCCATGCAGATCGCCGCCGCGGGAGGGGCCCGGAAGGCAGCCCTCGAGTGGAGCACGAAGCTGACCGAGGGCGCCCTCACCGGTGCTGCTTCCTCCGTGGTCGACAGCATCACCAGGTCCGAGACATGGAAGGACGGGTTTGGGGACGGTTTCGAGAAGGTGCTCACCGAGGCCGCGGGGGCCGTGTTGACGGGCGCGCGGGACGTCGCCCTCGTGCACGGCGCCACCAAGGCGGCCGGCGGGGTTGTCAGAGGAGTCGGCGCGCTGGGCGAGAAGGTGGGAGACCGGGTCGAGAGATGGACCGCCCGCAGGTCGGGCGAACCCGGACCGGAAACAGAGCCTGCCGCCGGCGCCGCAGAGCCGGTGGCGGCGGTGCCCAAGCGGAGGTGGGTCACCGACACCGAAAGCTCGTCGCTCGACGACGCACTGCACGGGGATCCCAAGTCCCTGCGCGAGCTCCTGGAAGGCTTCTCGAGCTGGGAGGAGGCGGTCGAATCCCTGCAGGAGGGCCACGGCATCGTCGCCGAAACGCCGCTGGGGACCCGCCGGGCTCTGGTGCGGGCACTGTGGGAGCACCGGGAGACCATCACCAGGGAGTTGCACCGCAAGTACGGCGCCGACACGGTCAAAGGCTCCAGCAACGACCCGGGCAGCGACAAGGACGTCAACTTCTCCGGCGATAACGCCGGACACAACGTGCTCGCCGCCGAGGCCTACCTTGCGGGGAAGTACGGCTCCAACTGGCGCAAGCTGTACCGGATGAGCCTCCTGGTCGAGGCCGAGCGGGTGACCGGCTACCTGGGCGAGACCCGGGCGCTGGTCCTCGATCCCACAATGGCCTTGAAGGGCATCAAGCTCCGTGCCGGGATCGACGTCGAAGCCGAGACGTTGATGCTGGCCCGCCAACTCCGCCACACCCCGCCGGGGCGGCGTGCGGCGTTACTGGAGGAGGCCGACCCCGGTATCGACAGAGCTCGGGCCAGGAGGCTGGGGGATCTCACCGAGGGCGAACGGATCGCGGTGCGCGACGCCGCCTTGAAGGA
>Ga0137388_10003097_pt1 | contig 10660 bp, 9 predicted proteins | sample 15con2h14AmetaG_FD_104644 | JGI IMG/M metagenome (GOLD analysis project Ga0137388, IMG submission 104644) | Vadose zone soil microbial communities from Angelo Coast Range Reserve, California, USA - 15con2h1.4A metaG | ecosystem: Environmental > Terrestrial > Soil > Vadose zone > Saprolite...
GCCATTGGTAGAGGGGTGGCGCCGTGCCGCTACCTGCGGCCGGTTTCCACCCTCCTCCTTTCAAACCGTACGTGCGGGTTTCCCGCATACGGCTTAACGGGTGTCTTCTCGGGCAGCTTGCACAGCTTCGGGTAGCGTACGGTGCCGAGAAACCGGTGCAGGCCGTGGTTCCAAAACCAGTTCGGTGTCCACGTCCTCGCCTGTCCTGCGCGAAGTTTCCGCCCGTAGCGCTTGCACATCAGACTCCGCAGGCGCTCGTGCAGGTACGTGTCCAACGAGTTGAAACAGCGGGCAGCATTCCCGGTGCGAAAGTAGTTGCCCCAGCCACGAAGCACCGGGTTGAGCCGGGCGATGACGTCTCGCACGTCTTTCTCCCCGGCCCACCGTCGGTCGGTCAGCTCGTGAATCCTCGCCCTCACCCGCTTCATGCTGCGGGCTGATGGCCAGCGGTGCAGGTAGTACCGGCGGTTGCCGGTCTTCTCGTACAGCCTGCCGCTCATCCGCTTGCGCAGATGGCAGCCGAGGAAATCGAAGCCTTCTTTCCCTTCGGTCAGCTCTACACGTCGCGTCTTCTCCGGGTGGAGCTCGAGCTTCAGCCTCTCGAAGATGATGCGCACTCTTCGTTCGGCCTCTTCGACCGCCTCGCGACTCTTGCAAACAATCGCGAAGTCATCGGCGTACCGCACCAGCACGCCGAGTTGCGCGCACTGCCGCATCCACACCGCGTCGAAGTAGTTCAGGTAGATGTTCGACAGCAGGGGCGAGATGACTCCCCCCTGCGGCGTCCCGGAGACCATTTCCGACAGGCGCCCGTCTTCCATCACTCCTGCACGAAGCCAACTCCTCAGCAGCTTCAACACCCTCCGGTCAGATACCCGCTTCGCCACCTGCTCCAACAACACCTCGTGCGAGATGCTGCCGAAGTAATCGCGGATGTCTGCGTCGAGAACGTGGTTGCATCTGGGCTTAGCTGCTTCCCTGATGGTCTCCAGCGCCTCGGTCGCGCAGCGCCGCGGCCGAAACCCGTAGCTGCAAGGCAAGAAGTCCGCCTCGAACACGGGTTCCAACACCAGCTTCGCCGCCGCTTGCGCGATTCTGTCCTTCACCGTCGGAATGCCGAGCGGCCGTCGCCGCCCATCTGGTTTCGGGATGTACCGCCTCAGCACGGGAGGCGGCACGTACTCACCTGCGCGGAGCTCGCCTTGAAGCTCGGTCAGCAGCTTCTCGACTCCGTACTGCTCCACTGCTTCGAGCGTCAATTCATCGACGCCCGCCGCTCCTCGGTTCTTCTTCACGCACTCCCACGCCCTCCACAGGACGTCACTCCGATGGATTCGGTCATATAGCGCATGGAAGCGGCGACCCTTCTGCTGCTTGGCTGCGACGTACAGCTTCCGCTGAAGCCGGCGGACTTTGTCGATGGGCTCTTGCCCAAAGGGGTGGTTGGACGCAGCGGTCTGCGTCATGCCCTCACCCGCAGCTTCCTCGGAAGCGCGACACGAGCAGGGCCCCTTCCCTCCAGCGGTGTTACCCGCCTTCGCAGGTACTACGAGCCCCTCGGACTCCCGCTCGCCACCGTGCGCTTTCGCTCTCGGCTTATACGCACGGCCATCACCCGACGTGGGTCGGCGAGACGGGTCTCTCGTGTTCCGCCTCTCTCCTTCAGCACGTGCTGCTCCCCGTACCCCGCCGAGACCTCCTGCCCATCCGGATTCGCGAGCAGGGGGCGTGGCCTTCGCCGTGACATGCGCGGCTCGGCTCTCGGATTGTGATTCTGACGAGGCGGCAGGATTCACTTCATATTGCGGCCCGCGCTGTTGCTTCCCGCCCACGGTTTTCACCGCGTCGGGCTTTCGACACCGGGCTTCACCAGTCGGCATCTCTGCCTCAGGTGCCGGTCTGCTTCCGGGCTCTCCGGCGATTACCCGTGCGGGACTTTCACCCGCAGAAGAGATGCAGCATGGCTCGGGTTCGGCAGTCGCTTCCGCGATTTCCGGCTCCGTGCCTTCACGACGCACCATGGCGCGGCACCCTATTCGAGCACGCGGTCTGAAGGCCAGAGCAACCTGCTACCGCAACAACTCGTTACCGCGCTCGTGTGCTCGCGTCTAAGCCGAGCCGCGTTCTCACCGAGCGCTTGCGCGACCTGGACGCGGGGTGCGCCTCACAGCTATTCAGCCTTGGTCAGAGCGAAGCTGGCGAACATTCGCTCCAGAGCCTCCAGCCGCGCCTTGAGCTCGGTGTTTTCGGCTCTCAGAGCGTCTATCTCTTTCGTCTGTCCCATCGTGCGTTTCTCCAAGGCCTGCGCCGCCTTGGTGACGAGGGCACCGGCGGTAGAGGCCGCCGCTGGTGGATGGTTTCTCCCTCGGGAGCTCGCGGCGGAGCGGGTTCGTACTGGACTTGCACCTCGCCAGACAGTGCGGGATCGACCGACGTTAGGTGACATAAGCGGGTATCCCCCTTCTCTCCGCGAACATGATCTGCGTGCTCTACTGCGCCCGTGTTCCGGCTACTCGCGCTGTTTGCCTGCCTGAGTTTAACGGGGTGCCGAAATGAGGCACCCGTCGGCTCTGCGGACTCGGGCAGCGACCCGTCGGACGCAGGCACCCCGGACGCCGGGCCGAGCAAGAGCGCGAAGCGAGGGATTGCCTACGATCTAGCTTCCCCGGCCGACCTGATTGCGCTCTCGGCCGGAGTGAGCTGGTGGTACAACTGGAGCCTCACTCCTAGCGGCTCCCTGCCGGCCGACGCCGGCGCCCGCTACGGGATGGACTTCTACCCGATGCTGTGGAACGGCAACTTCAACGGCGCCAACGTCGAAGCGTTTCTGATTGCGCACCCGGAGATCCATTATCTCCTGGTGCTCAACGAGCCCAACCTCACCAGCCAGTCGAACCTCACCCCGCAGGCGGCGGCGCAGCTGTGGCCGCGGTACGAGGCGGTGTCGTCTCACACCGGCGTGAAAATCGTCGGACCGGCAATCACTTGGGGCACGATGGCTGGCTACCAGGATCCGGTAGCGTGGCTCGACGCGTTCTACGCAGCGTACCGATCGGCGAATGGCAATCGCAGCCCGCAGATCGACTACCTCGCGTTCCATTGGTACGACTACGGGTTGGGCGGCCAGCTCGACCGGATTACGAAGTATGGCAAGAGCTTCTGGGTGACCGAATTCGCAAATTGGCATAGCCAGCAAGACGGTGCGCAGATCGACACGCTCGCGAAGCAAGAAGCTCAGATGACCGAGATGGTCGGCACGTGCGAGCGCCGCGCTGACGTTTTCCGCTATGCCTGGTTCACCGGCCGCCTGAGCCCGGACCCGCACTACACCAGCCTCCTCGACGCAAGCGGGCAGCTGAGCGCGCTGGGCCAGCTCTATGTGTCCTTGCCGCATTGATCGCTGCAAGCCGGAGCGGACGCTGCTTGTTCGCGACGGTTCGCGCTCATCGAGACCGTTCCAGAAATGACCAGCTGCCGCCCTCTCGGGTGCTAGACTCCGCACATGCTCCGAGCGGTCGGACTAATCGCAATTACCGTTCTGCTGGCGGCCTTTTCGTTTGGTTGTCAGAAGTGCCATTACAGACAAGCCGGGGCGGGCTTCGGTCACATTCAGCAAAACGGCGATTGTTGTGAGGACTTTAAGGATTGCTATTCCCACGCCTGCGTGAATGGCACATGCTGCGTCGACGGTACGGACGACGGCCGCTGCTGCTCCACGCAATCGGAATGTTGCCCGGGCCTTATCTGCATGGCTGCCTCGACTTATTGCGGACGTCAGTGCCGGAGGCCCGATGGCGGCTCCACTATCTTCCCTTGATGGTGGGGACGGCTCGCTATCGTTTCTTGGCGATGAAGCTCAGCGTCGACGAGCACGGAAACACTTTGTATCCCAGGTTCGCCACCGTGCACTGCGTTCCTGACTTCATCACGCTGCTGTACACCATCGCGCCTTGGACCTGATCATTTGCGACCAGGCTGCCGCTGGCGGTCTCGGTGATGGTCTCCACGCAGTTGAAGGGCTGGCCCTGCGGGAGCGTGTTGTTGTCGAAATCGAACGTCTTCGTACCCGAGTTGATAGTGTCGTCCTGAATAGTTGTGACAGGATTCCGGGCCGGGTCGACCGGCCCGAAGGCGAAAGACGCGCTCGTCGCCGTGACCGCGATCTGGATGGCGGTTCCATCGGGGAAGCTGGACGCGAGATTGCAGTTGTCGGGCGCAACCGCGGAAGTGCTGCTCAGCCCGTAGGTACCAGACGACAGTGTGAAGATGCCGTTGTTGCTGCCGCACCCCAGCACTGCGAGCATGGAAATGCTGAAAGGATGATTTTGAGCTTCATCTCGTGTTTTCCTCGACTGATTAGAACTTCGACCGCCGGCGCTCTTCAGGGGTCAGCGGTGCGGCCGGTGGCTGATTGGAAGGCGGTGGCGGCTGGTTGGCAGCGGTCACCGGCTTTTTGGTCGCTGGCCGGCTAACAAACTTTTTCTCCGGCGCGGCCTCGGCTTTGGCGGCTTCCGCGCTGGCGACGGCAGCGGCGCTCTGAAGTTGAGTCACCTGCGCGCTGAGCGAGGCGGCCTCCTGCTGGAGCGCGGTTGCCTTTTGATCGGCAGTGGCCTGAGCCGCTTTCGCCGCGGCTGCCTCGGATTGGGACCTAGTGAGATCGGATTTGCAAACCGCGAGGTCGGTCTCCGCTTGCTGGTTACAGCCGGCGAGAATCACGCCGGCGAGAGTCGACACAATGATCAGTCTCATGTCTCTCCTTGATTCGGAGTAGTCGATGGTTGGGTGCTTCGCTGCAATGTTTGGGATTACTGTCCTGTCAGTTGGACCCGGGATTGTCGCCATGAATGGAGCGGCGATTCAAGCCTCGAATTGTGTGACATTGCCGCAACATCGACGTCGTACAACCACAATGACGGCCGCGCTCAGACACGAACCACGCGTCGGAAGTTGTGCTCGGTCGCGGCCCGAGTTGATTTGGTCGCCCTCAAAGGGGACTGAAGCTTCTCAAACGGTGCCGAGCCCGGACGGAAAGACGTTGTTCGTCGCCAACGCGGCGGAGAACGCCGTCGCCGTCGTCGACGCCGATGCGAAGGCGGCGGAGCCCGACGAGGACGGCGACTGCGATGAGCAAGGGGACGAGGCCACTGCCGTCCGCGGCCTGATTCCCACCGGATGGTACCCGACGGCCGTGGCGCTGGACGCGGGCGGACAGCAGCTCTTCATCGCGAGCGGCTATGGATTCGGATCGATCGCTCCGACCGACCCGCCTGACCGGGGGCGGAGCTACCAGCACCGGAAGGGAGTCGTGTCGATCCTGGATGTGCCCGGCCGCAGCGAGCTGGAGCAATTCAGGGTTATCGCAGGACGCCCGCATCGTACACGATCTTCCCGCCTACAACGGTGAGCACCGATGTAATCGCGCGGATGTCGTCGGTCGGCACGGTGAAGTAGTCGTCGCTCAAGACGATCAAGTCGGCATGCTTGCGGGGCTCGAGCGAGCCGAGGCGCCCCTCTTGAGCAAGATTCCAGGCGCAGTTAACGGTCTTTGCCTGCAACGCCTCCGCGCGCGTCAGACGCTGATTGGGCGGCACGCCAGGCACCGCAGGATCAAGCGTGTTGCCGCTGACGACGTACCAGAGGGTGATGAACGGCGGATACGGCGCGACGTTCATCGCGTCGGTGGAAAGGCACAGGTGGATTCCGCTGTCGAAAATGCTCTTGAAGCGCGGCGTGCGGCCACCGGCGCTGGTGAGCGTCCCCGAGGTGCTCGGGGTCATCCCGATGCCGAGCACTTTAGCCCGGGCGAGTGTCCGATCGGTCGGGCTGATGCCGTCCTCGCCTGGGTGCGCCATCGTCCAGTGGAGCCTCGCGAGGGGGTAGACCTGGTTCGCGTGCTCCCAACCGTCAAGCTCCGCCGCCTGGGTCGCGTCCGCGCTCGCATGATGCTCGAAGCTCATCCGGTTGGCGGCCAAAAACTCGGCGATTGCCTGATACTCCTCCGGGTTCGGCGGCGGCTCGTTGCCCGGACAAAGCACCTCCTCGCCAACACCCAAGTAGCGGAGCATGTCGTCGCCCATGAAACCAAGGGCATGACGGTGGTCTGGAAGCAACTGCTTGAGCCCGGAGAAGTTATTCATCAGGTGGAAGCTGATCCGCGCGTTTAACCGGTCCTCCCGTCGGAGTTGAATCACCGCCTGGTGGTCGTGTAGCCCTTGGCCGAACTCTTGGCAGCTTCCGCTGAGCCCTGTGATGAACGGCTGCTGGTTGCCCTCGGGATCGTTCCAGGCAGTCAAACCGAGCGAGTTCGCCGTCCGGATGAAGTCTTCCAGACAAGTGGCGTGTTCATCGATCGAGCGCGTGTTGAGCTGTGCGGAGATCGCCGCGCCGGCTGTTGTCTGCGCATCGCCGGTTAACCGGCCCGTCGGGTTTCCCATCTCGTCGAGCTCGACGCCCGGCGAGCCGGCCTTCAGGCCAAGCAGCTGCAGCGCGCGCGAGTTCACCTGCACGCCGGAAAAGCTGTTCCCGAGCACGAACACCGGGGCCTCCGGGAGCACTTCGTCGAGCTCGGCAAGGGTAAACATTCCGGGCGGGTCGAGCTGCCTCACCGTCCAGCCGGCGGTGGTGAAGATCCAGGCATCGCCCGGGAGCTGCTCTCCTTTCACCCTGTACATCTGCAGAGCCTGGGCTCGGGAAAAGACGTTGTCGAGCCGCACCGCCTGCGTGAAGCAGTGGTACCCGTTCCGCAGGCCATGGAGGTGACCATCGATGAGGCCCGGCAACACAGTCCGGCCCATCAGGTCGATCATCTGGGTCTCGTCGTTCGCGAGGGAACGGATTTGCCGGTTGCCTCCGACCGCTAGGATCTTCCCGTCCCGTATAGCCACCGCTTCCACAAACGACCGGTGCTCGTCCATGGTCGCGATGTTTCCATGGTGCAGAATGAGGTCGGCGCGCTGCCTGATCTTCACGCGTTGTTCCGCTGCTCCGGTCGCTGTACCGCCCGCCGATCCCAAGAGGCAAATGGAAATGACCAACCCCGTGCCAGATAAACTCGCGCGCTTCATGGTTCCCTCCTCCGTCATCCCAGAAGTTTGTTCAGTCTCCGGGGCGTGTCTGATTAACAGGGTCCAAAACTATGTGCGAGCGTGCAAGTCATCGGTGGGCCGACATTCGAACAAGCCCCGCCTGTCAAAAGCCGAAACCCGGATCCTGGAGCAGCGCTGGAAATTGGGAACCTGCTGGGTGCGAGCTCTCACGTTGTTTATCTTGGCGGAGGGTTGCAGGTTACTCTGATAGGGACCTCGGACGCTCCGCTTGTGGTTCTCGAAGGATCCGAGGGCACGTCGTCCACCACCTCGAGTCGGATGGTCAGGTCGACGTCGTGAATTCGCGTTTCGGTTCCGCAGACGCTATCGCTCATCGGCCACAGGAAATTCGCTCCCGCGCCGACGAGCCTCTTGGTCGCGACACCCTGGGCCGTCGTGTATTCAAACCAACTGTACGAAACAGTGGATCGCGGCTCGATGGGAGAGGCTGAACCTGAGAGCGCTACGTTTCGCGGCAATCCTCCCATGACCAGGCTGTAGGTGGCGCCGGGTATTGGCGACAAGATCTGCACCGCCAGCGTTCGCTGCTGCGGCACTCGAATGGTGACGCTGGTCGATGACCTTCCCACATCGCCCAGGCGATTGGTGGCGCTCAGGGTCACGACCTGGGCCCCGACGTCCGCCGCTGTCCATGTCCATTGCGCGCGGCAGAGGCTTGGGTCATTCGGCACCGGCTCGCCTCGCACCGCATTGTTGAACAGGAGCCGATCGCAGGGGAGATTTCCGGCGATAACACCCGGGTCCGTCGACCTGGCATACCCGGAGAGCCAGTAAGTGGCCGGCGCGATGATCGCGTTCGGAGCTGGCCAAGTAATGACGGGGGTCGGTGGGTTATGCACGAACCTCACGGTGAGCCGAATGCTGTTGGATGACGAGATTCCGGCGCTGTTGCTCGCGGTCAGCGTGATGCGCCGAGGTCCTTCCGGCGCGTTGGTGAAGTCGAAATTGATATCGGCCCCGGTACCCAGCGGTCCGTCGACGTCGCTGGACCAGTGCAGGGCAGCTCCGGAGAGCCCGCCGTCTCTAACGTCGGCGGCGTTTCCGGAAAAGGCCAGCGGTCTAAAAGGAACGACGACGCTGGTGCTGTTATCGGAGGGGGAGGTGATCCGAACGTCGGGAGCGAGATGGTAGGCCCCAGCAGCCTGGAGAAGCGCTGGGAATGGCTGGATCGCCGCGGTCACCTTGAAATCAAGCGACTGCGCCACAAATGCCGTGGACGTGAGGATGTTCTTGATGGCATCGGCGCTCAGGGACGGATTCACCGCTTTCATCATGGCCGCCACGCCCGCCACGTAAGGGCAGGACGCACTGGTCCCGGTATGCATCGTGAGCCCGGTGCCACCCGTGTCACCATCGGGCATGGCGCGGACGTTCGTTGGCGCCCAGATGCTCACGGGCGGGCCGTAGTTGGAGTAACTGGCGGAGTTCCATCTACCGCCGCCGCTCAGCGCGCCAACGCAGAACACTCCGTCGTACTCGCAGGGATAGACGTCATTCTCGCGCAAGTTCTTGCCATCGTTGCCAGCCGCGGCGACGAGCAAGAGACCCGCGTCTCGGGCTTTGTCCAATGCGCTGTCGAAGCCATTGAAGTCGCGGTACCCACGGCACCACATGTTGCAATCGCTGCTGAAGCTCATCGATACGATATCCGCACCCCATGACACGGCGGTATTCAGAGCGGTGATTACGGCGCCGTCGCTAAGGTCCACTTTGAAGAGGAACGGATCCGCTACCTGCCCTCCGGTCCCAGCAGCGCCCGTCTGATTGTCCAGGATCGCGGTGGCAACGCTCGCGCTTTTGTTCCCATGCCATGGGCAAGCGCTTCCGCCCGTGCACTGGCTTGGGTTCGGCCCGCCGGCCCGGTAGCTGCGGCCCACGAAGTCGTACTGGACCGGGTGGTTCGGAAGATCGGAGCGGCCGCTCGGGTCCGACTTTGCGTTCCCGTTGGCGTCAAGCCAGAAGCCGCCGTCAATAATGGCAACCTTGACGCGCCGTACAAATCCCCCCCGAGCAATGAATTGCCAAGCTTGCGAGACGTTAGGGTTAAACGTTGGATAACCCAGATAGGGGGCATCTACGGTATATGCTGGGGTTCCAAACTCAGGCCAGCTGAAGGCATTCTGGTTGTACAATTCCTGGGTGCGGTAGAGGTATCCGTTAGAGCTGGAGACGAAGTTCGGCGCGGTCCTATGGCCGGCTGCGGTTTCGGAGAGGGCGAGCGACATAAGGTGAGCGCCAGCGTCTGATGACACCCGAACCCTTCCGGAAATCCCGATGGCTTGCGCATGAATGGCCAACTTCGATAGGTCCGAGGGCATGGGATCGAGACGTATCAACGTGCGCTTAGGAAAGTTCGACGCCGGCCCGGCCACGATGCCGGGCGGCGGAGGCGGTGGCTCTGTGGTAGTCAGCACTGTCCCGTGCGTACGCGCCACAAAGGCGTCAACCTCGGCTTCGCTCCCCTCGAACAGCACCTCGTTCTCGATGAACGCGCTCTTCGCGCCCTTGCTATCGACGATTTGGACCAGCGGACGCTCACCGAGGCCCTGGTCGGCGAGCGCCGCCGGGCCCTCCATAATGGAAGGGTCAACAGTCACACTCACCGGCTCGAGCCCCGAACCACCGCAGCCCACGCACAGAGCATAGAGCATCAGCAGCAGCGGCTCGCGCGCTCGGAACGTTCGTCTGCTGTCACGATACAGTTCTGCAACATTTTTCCGCATCATTGAGCTCAATCGGCTCATCGTCTTTCTCCCTAACGTTGGTTGGTTGCGACAGATCTACGTGTCAGCTGAAGGCCCCCATCACCAGTCCGCTCGACTGTCGCCGAGGACACCGCATCTGCGGTCGGCTCGGGTTCCATCTCACCGGGCGATTGTTGACAAAGGAAATGCGAGTCTCCGAAACATTCACTCCTCCCTAATCCATGAAAAATGAACTGCGTTCTTCCAGGCTGTCCCGGTGAGGACGGAAGGAGGAGTGGGTTTGTGACATCGGGACCGGGGCCGCTTTAGCCCTGCAGCAGGTCGCGCACCCGATTCCTGAGCCGTTGGAAGCGTTTGCGCACCGCGGCCTCATCGTCGCCCAGCACGCGGGCAACCTCTTTCCACGACATGCCGCGGGCTACGCGCAGAAGGACCATCGACCGTTCCTCGGCGCCGAGCTGAGCGAGCACGTCTTCCATCTGCGCGGCCCGCTCGTGCTGGCGGTCGGGACGTAGGCTTGAGCGCGCTTGGGCGACGAGGGCGGAGATCTCGCCGGTCTCAAGACGCCGCACGCGTCGGCGAAAGCCGTCGCGTCGGTAGTCCTGCGCAGCGCGATAGGCGATGCCGTAGAGCCACCCGCGGAAAGAGCCCTCGCGGCGGTAGAGTGAGATGCCCTTCCATGCGTTCTCGCAGACTTGGGCGTAAGTCTCGACGGCTCCATCGGGGTCGCCGAGCACCGAACGCAGATAGCTACAGCGTGTCGGGAAATTGAGCGAGCCTTTCGAGGGGAACGCCGCTGGCGAGTCCGGTGAGAGTGACAAATCCCGCAGTGAGATCGATCGTTTGGCC
>Ga0137388_10003100_pt1 | contig 10658 bp, 8 predicted proteins | sample 15con2h14AmetaG_FD_104644 | JGI IMG/M metagenome (GOLD analysis project Ga0137388, IMG submission 104644) | Vadose zone soil microbial communities from Angelo Coast Range Reserve, California, USA - 15con2h1.4A metaG | ecosystem: Environmental > Terrestrial > Soil > Vadose zone > Saprolite...
AAAACCAAGGTGCGCCCGGCCCGCTCCACCAGCGACATCTTCCCCTATGACCACGATAGTCGGGTCGCGCCGCATTTCCTGGCGAATCGCCTCATTGATGGCCTGGCCAAAACTCAGCTCACGAACGGCGGCGGCGATCATTCCCACTCTCCCTGGGGTTCCGCGACGTAGACGTCGGTAAAAAGGTCGGCAGGCTGTGGCAAGGGACTGGCTTCCGCGAACGCCACAGCCTCATCAATTTTCTTTCGATTACCGGCGTCGATGGCGTCCAGTTCTTCTTGGCGGACCGCTCCCAGTTCCAGCAACTGGTCATGGAATCTCCGGATACAATCACGGCCACGCGCTGCTTCTTCTTCCTCCTTTGCGCGGTAACGGTGTGTTTCATCTCCCTGGTGGTGCCCATAGTAACGGTAGGTCATGCACTCAATCAGCGAGGGCCCCTGGCCCGCGCGGGCACGCTCCACTGCAGTAACCGCTGCTCCCCAGACCGCGAGAACATCCTGACCGTCCACGGTTACGCCTGGCATGTTGTAAGCCGCTGCGCGGTCGGCAATATGCGGTACAGAAAGTGCGTACTCAACCGGCGTTGATTGAGCATAGCCATTGTTTTCGCAAACGAATGCCACCGGCAACTTCCAAATTGCCGCAAGGTTCATGGCTTCGTGGACCGCTCCGATACCGGCTGCACCTTCGCCGAAAAACGCTGCTGCTACCTGCTGCGTCTTCCGCACCTTTGCCGACAGTGCGGCTCCCACCGCATGGGTCGCTCCCATGCCAACGATGGGGTTGACCCCCAGCATGCCAACGCGGACGTCCGTGATGTGCATCGAGCCGCCCTTGCCGCGATTGCTGCCGGTAGTTTTCCCGTAGAGTTCGGCCATCATGCGGTGCACTTCCACACCTTTTGCAATGCAGTGTCCGTGGCCGCGATGCGTAGATGCGATCCAGTCGGATGGTTCCAGCGCCGCGCAGACGCCGACAGCACAAGCTTCCTGCCCGGTATAATAGTGGACCGCGCCGACTGGCACGCCGGTCTCGACAAGCCACTTCAAACGCTCCTCGAACTCCCGGATCAACGTCATGCGGTCATACATCCAGAGCAATTGCTCGCGAGGGGGCACGCTCCGAATAAGCTTGGCGCTGCCGCTAAATGAATTTGCCCCTGTTTCGGCCTGCAACACCTGCTATATCTCTCCTTGGAGCGATCTGGCAGCAGGTTTACTTGCATGCCCTTGCCGCCGAACGGGAAGGTTCGCGCTGTCGTTAGTCTGCAGGAGTTTCTCGATAGTACTTTTGGGATTCATCGCACGGTCCCAAAGCGTTGCGAGCATTCCTATAACTAGTCGAGTCCAGCTGAAGCCCATCCCCGCATCAATTAGCTTCTTCTTGTGATAAGCCAATGTCTTGTGATGGCCAAGTAACAGACTCTTGCCAAGAAACCTGTAGTATCGGGAAATGTGACACCGGAAAAGATCTTCAAGCTCATCGCGCGTCAAATAATCCTGACCGTGCGCTACCAGGAGCTGCAACGTTCCCGCAAGTGACGTTTGCAAGTCTGATGAGATTGCGCTCAGCGATTCCAGCCGCACTCTGGTGAAGGTAAGGATCTGATGAACAAAGCCGAAGTCACTGCTCTTCAGAAGGGAGAAACATGCTTCGGTATCTCCATGAATGTTTGCCTCGTTGAAAAAGGGGTGATTATTCCTGACGAGGTCAGCCCGATAAAGCACCGCATTTGCTGACCCGAACACATACAGCTTATCGAGAAGATGCTGTCGACAGATCTCCCGACCATTTACCAGCTTGGCTTCAAACGGTAACCCTGTACAAATAACTTTCTGCCCCTCCAGGACGTAGGCACCAACGATTCCGATCGAAGGGTGCTCCTCTGCCAGGGCGACCATTCGCTCTAGGCACTCTGGGAAAATCCAGTCATCCGCAAATACTATCTTGCAATATTTGCTTTGGGGCGAAATCCGGCGTAAAGCAGAATTGTGATTTGGAAGCGCTCGCAGGAACGTCGAATTCTCGTATACTCGAATCCTGGGGTCTTTTTCGGCATACGAACGAGCAATTTCGGCCGATCCGTCGGTACTGCAGTTATCCACAATGATGTATTCCCAGTTCGGATATGTCTGCGCCAGAACACTTTCCACGCATTCGTGAAGATACTGCTTTTCATTGTAGAGAGGTGTGACAATACTGACTAAAGGTAGCGATTGAGGTTTCATGTGGCCCGCCCATTGTCGACGCACCGTGTCGGAATTACCATGGCTAATGTCTGCGTCGAAATGATCGCCCGCTGGAGACAGCTTTTCAAACGGGGGCCGATTGAGCGTCGTCGGTAGTCCATGATTCCTTGTTTTCGATGCGGGCGTTTTACAATTTCCCGAACCAGGGGAATTCCCTAGGCCGAAGCCAAGGAATCTTCCACAGGTGAACGTCTCCCTCAACCCTTGAAGAAGATTCAAGTAAAGTGGTTTTTGCCCCATCACATAGAACAGCATGCCAACGTAAGAGGCGAGGAGCACACCGACCCCTAACATCAACCTGGCCAGAGGTGTAAGCGATTGGCCATAGAGGGATTGCCCTCCAAAAGCGAGCGCTGCAGCGGCGATACCTGAAAGCAGTGGACGGCTCGCGGCCACCATAATTTCCCAGAAAGAAACCACCGTGCCATGCACGGACCATGCGATACAGGGGACGACCCACAAAATCATCATCGCGGAATACCCAAGCGCGACCCCTTTAGGTCCGTACCGTAATCCCGCGAGGTAACTCCCAATCAGTAGAGGAGCTTGCACCGATACCAGCTTCAGGTTTCGACCAACCATACCGAGCGAGCAAGTCAGCCACCATAAGGGATTGATCAGCGCTAAAACCAAAATTGTAGGAGCCAGCAGCCGAAAAATATCGATGGAATCTTTCCACTTTGGTCCCAACACTACCAAGATCATGTCGTTAGCAAACAGGCTACAGGAAATCGTAATGGGTATAGTTAACGCCAATACCAGGCAGTAACCCTTCACGAAATAGCGCTTGAGACGCTCGGGATCATCCTGGAGCCGTGATAGGGCCGAAAGTGCCACTCCGCCGACGGCAGAATTAAGATTCTCGGTAGGCAGATTGATGAGCTGGTAGGCTCTTCCGTAGATGCCTACGGCGTTCGCTCCCCAGAAGCGGCCAAGCAGGACCTTGTCGAGATTATAGGCAATGTAAACGACAAGACTAATTAGAGTGACGCCGCCCCCAAAACGCATCATGGAATGAACTCCAACTTTCGAACGCGGCCTTCCGGGGACCCAACCTGTGACAAACCATAAGCAAACTGTGGTGAACAATGGAAGAGAGACCGCCGATGCCACGAGAGCCCAGTATCTAAACCCAACCATCGCCATGCTGATCCCGATAAACGTACTGACAATCAGGCACAGAGTGTCTATCATTGCCAAGGTTGTAAAACGCATTTGCCGCTGGAGGAGTGCCGAGTGCTGCACTCCGATCGCATTGAATATAAATGCGGTAGCCAAAACAATACTGACCCAGAGGAGACGAGGCTCGTGATAGAAGGCCGCAACGAATGGAGATACGGCCGTTAATGTCAGTCCAAGGATCGAACCAATTACTACATTGATCCAAAATAGGGTCGAGATCTGCTCCTCACTGACATCAAGGCGTTGGACTGTGGCTGAAGAAAGCCCAAAGTCTCTGAACAGGCCCAGCACACCTGTGAAAGCCGTGACCATAGCAACAAGCCCAAAGTCCCTAGGGTCGAGTAATCGAGCAAGCACCATTAGGGATCCAATGCGGATTACCCAGTTCGCCGCTTGAGCGCAAACCTTGGCGAGGCCACCACGGATAGCTCTCTCCCGCAGATCCTTCATGGAGACTCGCAGCTTTCCGTGGGATCCGGCAGGCCATCGTCAGTTGCAAACTGTCTACCCACCGTTGTTCTGTCAGATATTTGAATAGGGGCTTCCATCACCATCAAATTAAGTCAATCTGCACACCTTTGACACTAAGACTTGCTATCGCCCGTAGCGGTTCGAGTTCGACGCAGGCAGCTCCTCGACCTTATCGAACAGCTCGCAATCACTCTGCCGTAATCTTCGATACCCGACAGGACCCTAGACTTTTGAGTTCTATGTAAGGTATTGCAAAAGAAGCGCTTATGCAAAACATAGCATCGAGTACTTTGGCAAAAGCCTACGCCTTGAGGGAGGAATAGGAGTACTTATGAGAAGAATATTTCCACTCACCTTCATTTTTCCAATGAAGCGAAGTATCCAACCGACCGGTTTTCTGCAGATTCTGGATGCGCTTAACACGGAAATAGCGACTGTCGTTCAAATCATCTTTAACTAGCCCGGCCGCTTGGTAGGCATCGTAGAGTTCCCGTGCCCCTGTGCGAGCCGTCCACTGCGGTCGAAAATTTGGCAGGGCATCGCGGGCCTTATCGCAGTTGACTCGATAGCATCGCTTGTCTGGCCCCCCACCTGGTGCGTACTCGATCTGGCTGCCCGGCACAGTCTCGGCGACGATTTCAGCAAGTTCGTTGATGCGGTAGTTTTCTTCGGTCTGGCCGACATTGAAGGTTGCATTGTGGATTGCGCTCTTAGGGGCATCCAGGGCGCACAGCAACGCAGCGATGATGTCACGAATGTGTACTATGGGGCGCCATGGGGTACCGTCACTCTTGATAAGAATGCGGCCGGTAGTAAGCGCTGACGCTACGAAGTCGTTCAGCACGAGATCGAGACGAAGCCGTGGCGACACTCCGTATGCCGTGGCATTTCTCATATAGGTCGGGCTGAAGCTCTCATCTGCTAGCCGCGCTACATCGCGTTCGACCAAAACTTTGGACTCGCCATAGGGAGTTACAGGGTTGAGCGAAGCTGCCTCGTTCAGGAATCCGTCGCCCGCAGCACCGTACGTACTGCACGACGAAGAGAACACAAATCGTTGCACGCCCGCCTGTTTAGCTAACTCTGCCAGCCGTACGGACGCTCTGTGATTGATGTCATAGGTGAGCTCAGGATCCAGGTTGCCAAGCGGGTCATTCGACAACGCCGCCAAATGTACAACGGCTTCAAATCCATTGAGATCCGCTCTTGTCACCTCACGGAGATCTTTGCGAATTCCTGGAATTTCTGGCGCGGGCAGACCAAACTCACAGCCTTCAAATAGGTCTGTGTCTAGGCCAACGACGTCGTGTCCGGCATCGCGAAACATTTGTACTGCGACTGCGCCTATATAGCCTTTGTGGCCAGTGATCAATACCTTCATAAGACTCCTACCGAAAGTAGATTTGAGACCTGGGGCTACCTTGGATACCTTTCAATGAGTGCACGAGCGGGCGATCTCCCGTGCGCCCGCGGCTTGCATTTGTCCCTATTTCCTTCCTCGGGCATCATTTCCAGTAGATTGCTTTCGCACAAGATTTGTGCGGCACATTTGATTGCGGAGAACGACAGCCCTGAACGCTCAGCTATGTCCAGCAGTGAATGCTCTCCATCGGAGAGATTTAGTACCCAAAGGCGAGCGTTGACCTCGGACTCTATGCCTTCACCGCCGGTAGACCCGTAAAGACCTCGCCGGCCGAGTTGCGGCTCGCAATACGGGTTCAGGTTCCGATATCGCCTGTTCTCTTCAAGGACGTCGACGATAGCCACACATATGCGAAGCGATTCCGCAAGGTGGGGTGGCTGTATAAAACTCAGATCGTCTGCCGAAGTGTGGTACTCCGGGAAACTCCCCCACACGCTTCGCATAAGGCAACCGACCTGCAAATTGAACCCCGGAGAGCAATACTGCCGCTCGTCGTAACCATATGGCGAGAATTCGAGAATTTCTCTCGATCCGCCATAGTGGAGTAGGACATGCGCCGCAACGCGGTCGATCTCGGCATCTCCTTGGCGGCTCTTTTTGTAGTGGAAAGGACCTTTGTCCCCAAGGCAGGTCAATACCAAACCGTGGCGAATACGACCGACGGCCTCGCGATTTCGAGCAAGCCACGTAATTGCGCCTATAGTGCCGGGAACGAACAGAATCCGATACGAGTAGTGAAGACCTCGTTCGGAAAGAAACTGTGCCAGAAAAGTAGTGACTGCCAACCCGGAGAGATTGTCATTTGCGAGCGACGGATGACATGTATGGCACGAAAATAGCACCTCGTCAGTCGATCGCCCCGGCAAATAGCACTCACCATAGGTTAAGTGCCCTTCTTCCAGAGTTGAATCGATGCACACTTCGTAACTGCCATCTTCCAGCGCAAGCATCTGATTGTGTGAGAGGCAAAATCCCCAGTCTTCCTTGTAGTACGAAGTTCGGTAGGGAATCCAATCGGGCTTCTCGGGAATCGTGAACAGATGATTCTTGAGCGCACTCAGCGGCATCGTCGCACGGATAGGCGCACTGTAATTCAGAAGGTGTAGATTGCACTCTTGGAAATCGACAACCTTCTTCCCGTCTGGTCCCTTGATATAAGCATCCCGAACATTCCACTCTTTGGGAACCGTCCAATCGAAAACAGGGGTACCCGTTGGAACCTCGAAAGTCTCCAACGAAATTCGGTGCTGGATCATCGCCAGAGTTTGCCGGGTTCCGTTGCCAGTAATGCTTCGGCAAATGGGATATAGGTTGCTTGCAAACTGGTGCAAGTCGCGACCGATTGTTGATGCATCGCTCCGCTCGAATTCTTTTAGCAGTCCCACTGGTTTATTCAAACTGCGGGTAATTTAGATCTCGCTCAGAAATGACTTGGACTCTTTCTGGCCAGGAGAGCCGGAACGTCGGATCATCGAATCGAAAGCCCCGAGCCGCTTGCTCATTGTGAAATTCCGACATTTGATAAAACACTTCAGTGTCGTCCTCCAAGGTCAGAAAGCCGTGCGCGCACCCCTCTGGCACATAGATCGTGTTCCGCTTTTCAGCCGTTAGGATCACCGCAATAGAGTCTTTGAATTTTGGCGAATCAGGACGCAGATCGACTACGACGTCGTACATCGCTCCCCTGGTGCACCGTACCAGTTTTGTCTCCGCATGGGGAGCGGCTTGGTAATGCATACCCCGCAGCGTGCCCTTTCGCGCATTGAAGGAAATGCTGCACTGCACAAGTTTTGTGTTGAGTCCCTGAGCTTCGAATTCTCTCTGGCACCAGGTGCGTGCGAAGAATCCACGTTCATCGGTTTTGAGTTCGAGCTGAATTTCGAAAACCCCCGGGAGTTTGGTTTCACGAAAGATCATGCATGACAAGTATCAGCGGGAAATTCACGCTCGGAACGCAAGGAGCCAAACCTGTCTACGAGTGGACCGTTGCCGTGCGACGGGTCGTCGAATTCCCGGTGGATAGTGCGAGTTCGTATGCCAATTCTCCGTTGACGTTCTTCGCATAAGCCAGTACCGCTCTACCCGTTTCGTCGCATTCAATACGCCAATCGGCTCCGTCTCTCACGCAGGTACGCGAGCCTCGCTTCTGACGCTTAACAGACATCATGTTCCGGGCTCGAGCAAGTTTCTGAACCACGTTGGTGGCTGAGTGAGCAATTGCCACAGTTCAGTCAAGCTACCACCATTAATCTCACCATTACGCCTAATAGAAATATCGCAATCAGCCTACCAGTTTTGTGATTGAAAGAAGAACCCTATTCGACAAAAGTATTCGCTTAGTTATTCAAATTAAAGCAGTTGGTGATGGTATGCAGAGTTCCGGAAAACTATTTCCGAGCCCAACTTCCGAACCTTGAACCGTTAGAGGGAAAAATTCTACCACAATTTGCCCAACAAATTGCCAGTCGTGACTCAGCAGCCTTCGAAATAAGCGGCTGAGTTCACGGAAGCCCCTTTTGTTGATAACGTATCGTCTGCCTTCAAATTTCGCAAGAACTTGAGGCTGTGCTCGGATGGCAAACTGTCTCAAAATGACACGCGCATGTCCTGAAACCCCCGGACGTTCCCCGGTACTAATCGTCCACCGCGACCATGAACTGTTCACTGGGACAGTTGATTTCTACCTTGGATTTGGAAGCTAAATCTATAGCGTGTAGAGGAACGAGTACCACGAGCGATTGGGAGGGTGTCCCAACTTCAGTTGAAGGTTGGTAGGTGGCGGTTGGCGCCGATTCGATAGAATCCGGTTGCCAAATCACGAATCCGAAAGGAGCCTACGCCGTGAAAAGACCTTACCATATCGTGCGCGGGCCGCGCAGGAATCGGCTGCTGTCATCGAGCAGTTCTGTCGAGCCAATGGACCAATCCTGCTTCCCATCCTGAACCTGATCGAGAACGCCAGCCAAGAGTAGAGACCGCGATCCCATGAGATCGGACACCAAACTGTGGAACAGATCCCGGTACTGAGCGCCGAACAGGTCGCCGGGCCGCGCTTACCAGGCAAGGCCAGCGGCGACATTCGGTACCCGGCTCGCAGTCGGGACGTGTCGAACTGGCAGACCGAAAGTTGAAATTGAAACGGCCCCGCCTCCAGCACAGAACGGAAGGCGAGGTGCAAGTCCCTGCGTATGAAAATGCTACGCAAAGTCCGTGGCCTCGGCCAGCATCTGTTGGTTGCGCTGCTGCGGGGGATCTCGACAGTTGCAAGAGCGCCGTTGGGAGAACGTCGAAATTCTGGTGATCTACATCGATGGCCAGCGTTTCGCCGAGCACTACATCCTTAGCGCGGTGGGCGTAGATCGAGAGGGCAAAAGCACATTCTGGGGATTGGAACTCGGAGCGACGGAGAACGCCGCCTCGCTGAAGCGCTTGCTGTCGTGTTTGCGGGATCACTGTTTGTCAACAGAGTGAGAGTATCTGTTCGTCATCGATGGGGCCAAAGCATTTGCGTGCTGCCATTGAAGATCAACACGGCCAAACGCGCAATCTAAATGCGGGCGGCCTGGAAGGTGAAGACCGCCGGAAGAACAAGAGAAACGGCTGGAACAATTGGCGCGGTTTCTGCGCGAGGGCGTGAAGGAGATATTCACCTTGCAGCGCTTACAGACTCCCGAGTCCCTGCACAAATGTTTGGCGACGGCCAACGTCATCGAGAGTCCGCAGAGCGGAGTGGAGCGCCGCACCGACGTTGTAGACTGTGCGAGACAGGCCCTTGCTGCAAACAGCAGCCCCACGAACCTGGTGCATAGGGCTCCTTATTTATGCTGAGGATGCTGTTTGTCAATAAGAGACAAGGCTCTGTCCACTGATCGGATGAAGGACCATTTGTAGCGAGGCATTAAGATCTGTGCCCGTCTCGCGAGAGGCCAGCCAAAAGCCTTTTGAATCCAGGCATATTTCCAGGACAAAGCTGGAACGGTGAGCCGGCCGCCGAGCTCCACAGCCAATTGTTTCGCCCGCTCAACGATATCGGGCCGTTCCGGATAGAAGAAGACCAAAGAATCTTGCAGGAATTTCGCACATGCTGCTCGAACTCGCGCGTTGTCCTCTAACGATCGAAGATATCCGATGTGCAACCGCAGGGAAAGAAAAAGGGCCTCCATCTTGCGGTCGCTTCGACCGACATAACTCAACGAGCTGCTGCCTGACCTCCGATAATAGACCCTGGCCGATGGTATGAACCAAGTAGCAGTGCTCGCCAGGAGAACTCGACAGAAATACTCACCATCGTCATCTCCTAACAATTCAGTGTTCCACGGTCCGGCGGCTTCCGTCAGTTCGCGGCTGACGAGCCAGGTCGCGGTCTGCATGAAGACGTTGTGCTCCATCTTGCGCAGCAGCCATTCGAGCGGTGACAGATCACACCACAGCGGTGTCGGGACAAACTGGGCGCGTTGCAAACTGTGGATAAAATGTCCCCAGGCGCAAGAGAGCAGCGCGCGCCGGCCTGCACCGCGAGACAGGGCGTAATTGATTTGGCTCGCAATCTTGTTGGGAGACAAAAGATCGTCCGCATCTAGCCACTGAATGTAATCGCCCCGGCTGAGCGAAAAAGCCGCGTTTCTGGCTGCGGCAGCTCCCTGATTCTTTTGCGTGACAACACGGAGGAAGTCCGATTCGAACTGACGAGCAACGGCCAACGTTTGGTCGGTGGATCCGTCATCGACGACGATGATCTCCTTTCGTTCCCATGTTTGCGCAATCGCAGAGCGTAGCGTATCAGAAATGCAGTCCTGCGCGTTGAACGCGGGAATTAGTATCGATACTAAAGATTCCATCATGCCACATCCGTCTCCGAGGGAGTCCGGCTTCGGCTCTCAGTATTATAGAAGCAATAATAATTAATGTTCAATCCGTCAAGCATTAAATCGTTGGGTGAGGCCTTACAATATTCGTGAAATCCATTCGGAACCAGTTTGCTGGGACCAGGTACTTGTGTCCTGCCGGACAGGCCCGTGCTTTCGCCCTTATTCTGGCCCCGCGTCCGGTTGACGGCGCTTAGGTGAGTACCTACACTGTTAGACCGCAAGGAGCGAAGGAGCCGATTTCAGCGAAGGAGCTGACTTCCTGGTGCAAAAGCGGAAAGGGAAATCAGGTCTGAACGACGTCAGCAAACATGTCAAGATAGCATTCACAACTCCATCAGTCGGGGATCCTAACTAGAACTATTCTGCTGAGTGATGTCGGTCAAGCCATGAGAAAGATAGTTCTAATTAGCTTAATTCTAGTCTCACCGGCAGCCCATGCCGCGGTCATTACCGTTGGACCGT